>Ga0308165_1000400_pt1 | contig 85257 bp, 76 predicted proteins | sample PhyWR2_FD_201032 | JGI IMG/M metagenome (GOLD analysis project Ga0308165, IMG submission 201032) | Phyllosphere microbial communities from UC Gill Tract Community Farm, Albany, California, United States - DLSLW.R2 | ecosystem: Host-associated > Plants > Phyllosphere > Unclassified | place: USA... | reverse complement strand
CGATGGCCACGCGCAGGTTGGTGAAATCCTTCTTGTAGTGACGGATCGTGTACATGTCCAGCAAGCCCTGCGTCGGATGCGCATGGCGGCCGTCGCCGGCGTTGACCACGTGCACGTGCGACTGCTTGGTGTCGATCAGGTGCTTGGCGATCAGGTAAGGCGCGCCCGATTGCGAATGGCGCACCACGAACATGTCGGCGTGCATCGCCGCCAGGTTGTCGATGGTATCGAGCAGCGACTCGCCCTTGCTGGCGCTGGAGGCGGAGATGTTGAGATTGATCACGTCGGCCGACAGGCGCTTGGAGGCGATCTCGAAGGTGGTGCGGGTGCGCGTGGAGTTCTCGAAGAACAGGTTGAACACGCTCTTGCCGCGCATCAGCGGCACCTTCTTCACCTCGCGGTCGCCGATGCTAACGAACGACGACGCCGTGTCAAGGATGTTGGTAATGATGGCTTTGGGCAGACCTTCGATGGTCAGCAGATGTTGCAGTTCGCCGTTCTTGTTCAGTTGTGGATTAAGCATGTACCACCGTCAGGGAAAATCGGCCGTCGTCGGCGCGTTGCAGTTGCAGGGATTGATCGTCGGCGAGCGCGATCGTCTCGGCCAGGAAGTCGGCGGAGATAGGCAGTTCGCGGCCGCCGCGGTCGACCAGCGCCGCCAGCAGGATGCGCGCCGGGCGGCCGTAGTCGAACAGCTCATTGATCGCGGCGCGCGTGGTGCGGCCGGTATAGAGCACGTCGTCGACCAGCACGATGGTGGCCCCTTCGACGTCGAAGCCGATCTGGCTCGGCTTGACGTCGGCACGCAAGCCCTTCTCGGCGAAGTCGTCGCGATAGAAGGAAGCGTCGATGAAGCCGAGCCGGTCATTGAGCTGCAATTCCTTGGCCAGGCGTTCGGCCAGCCACGCGCCGCCGGAATGAATACCGACGATGGCGACCTGTTCGACGCCTTGCAAGCCGGCTTTGATCTGTTGCGCCAGCCTGGCGTACAACGCTTCTGCATCGAGCGGCGGGAGAGTGTTAGTTGTGCTCATGGGTATCGTCAAAATATTGCTGCAAAATGATGGCGGCGGCCTCCGCGTCGATATGCTCGCCGCGGCGCTGTTCGATAACGGCCGACGAATAACGTTCGTCCACCAGCACCGTTTCGACGCCGAAACGTCCGTGCAATTGATTGGCAAAGCGGCGGCAGCGTACCGTCATTTCATGCTCGGCGCCGTCCGGATGGCTGGGCAGTCCGACGATGCAGCGCGCCGGCGTCCATTCGCTGATCAGCTTGCCGAGTTCGGCAAACTTGCCGTCGTTGGTGGGGGCGCTGATGATGGTGAGCGGCTGGGCTTGCTTGATCAGGGTATTGCCGATTGCCACGCCAATGCGTTTCAAGCCGAAGTCGAAGGCCAGGAGCGTTTCCACGGCATCTCGCTCAGGCCCGGCCGAAATCGCCGCTGAGCATGATGGGATCGATGCCCAGCAGAGCCAGCGCGGCGGTAAAGCGCTGCTCCACCGGCAAGTCGAAAATGATGGCGGGATCGGCCTTGACCGTGAGCCAGCCGTTGCGGCCGAGTTCTTCTTCCAGCTGGCCGGCGCTCCAGCCGGAGCAACCGAGGCTGACCAGCACCTGATCCGGACCGGCGCCGTGGGCGACCGCTTCCAGCACGTCCTTGGAGGTAGTCAGGGAGATACCGTCGGTCACCTGCAAGGTCGAGGAAAACTGGCTCATCGCCGTATGCAGCACGAAACCGCGCTCGACCTGCACCGGTCCGCCGAACATCACCGGGCTGCGATACAGCTCGGGCACGGCGTCCGGCGAATCGTGGATGATTTCCAGCTTGAGATTGATGCGATCGAACAGGACATCCATGGTCATGTCGGTCGGCTTGTTGATCACGACGCCAAGCGCGCCGTTCTGATTGTGCTCGCACAGGTACACCACGGTGCCGCCGAAAATCGGGTCCAGCATCGAGGGCATTGCTATCAGGAAATGATTGGTCAGATCAAACTCGGGGGCGAGTTTGGCGGCCTTGTCGGTGCTTGCCGCAAAATCGGAGGTTTCCGTCGCCTCGGAGGCGGCGTCGGAAGTGTCGGCGGAGAAGGCTTTGCGTCGCTTGATCATGCCCGCCATTTTAGCAGTTTTACGCCAAATCCCCCAACCCGGCGGCGAGCCCTGCTGCCTCGGTCGCCGCCGGCTCGCCCGCCGAAGGCGTCAATCCTGCGCCGCCAGCAAGCGCCGCGTCGCCTGCCGCGCCTCCCGTCCCAGCGCCGCCAGGTCGACGCCGGGAATGCCGTCATCCTCGACCACCGCTCTGCCCGCCACGTACAAGGCCTTCACATAAGGCCGCCCGCCGCCGACCACCGGACCCAGCGCAGGGTCGTGCAGGCCGAAGTAACGCGGATCGTCCAGACGGTACAGCGCGATGTCGGCCTGTTGTCCGACTTGCAAGCCATCGAGTGCACCCAGCCCAAGCACTCTGGCGCCACCGGTCGTGCCCCAGCGCACCACATCTTCCACCGTCGCCGCATCGGCGCCGCCTTCGAAGCTGCCGCCGGCATACGACGGCATCGCCTCCTGACCGCGCCGCGCGCGCTGCATCAGCCAGGCGGCGTGGGTTTCCGACACCATGTCCGCCGCTTCGTTGGAAGCGGCGCCGTCAACGCCGATGGAAATCGGCACACCCGCCTCTTCCAGTTGGCGGATCGGCGCAATGCCGCTGCCGAGCCGGCCGTTGCTTTGCGGACAATGCGCGATGCCGGTGCCGGTCTTGCCGAGCAAGGCGATTTCGGACGGATCGAGCTTGACCAGATGGGCGAACCAAACGTCGTCACCGAGCCAGTCGCAGCGCTCGGCAAATTCGACCGGCGTGCAATGATGCTTGCCGTGCGCAGTGTTCTGATAGCCGACGGTCTCCGACAGGTGACTGTGCAGGCGCACGCCGGCGCGGCGCGCAAAGCCGGCCATGGTGCGCAATTCCTCCGGCGTGGCCGAATACAGCGGCGTGGTGGGCGCCATCACGACGCGGCGCATCGCCATCGGCGACGGATCGTGATACAGCTTGATCAAGCGCTCCACGTCGGCGAGGTAACCGTCCAGCGTTTCCGGCCGCAGCGCAGTCGGCAATTCGGCTTCCAGCTGGCGTGTCTGGGTCGCGCCGCCCCGGCACAGCACGAAGCGCAGCCCCAGCGCTTCGGCCTCCTCAAACAAGATCGCCGAGGTGTCGTACGGCATGCCGGGGTAATACAGATAGTTGTGATCAGCCACCGTCCCGCACCCGGAGCGCATCAGCTCCACCAGTCCGATCCGCACGGCCAGGCGAAACAGCTTCTCGTCGAATCTGGCGCGATAGCGATAGGGCGTCGCCGCCAGCCACGGCGTCAGCGAAGCATCAATCCCCGCCGGATCCCCCTTGAGCATGGACTGGAACAAGTGGTGATGGGTGTTGACCCACGAGGGATAGGCGATGCAATCGGTGGCGTCGACAACGTCCTCGCCCGGCAGCGGTGCCAGCTTGCCGATGGCGCCGATGACGCCGTCCACGACGCGGATATCCGGTCCGGCATGGCGTGCCGCTGCACCGGGCAAGCCGGTCATGATGGCGTCGATGTTGCTGATCAAAAAAGAAGTCGTCATTGTTTTTCAGCCCATTTCACTTTCATGCCATCCGGCCAGCGCCGCGCGCGACAAAGCCATCATGGCGAGGAACAACACGATTCCGGTCACCGTAATCAGGAACAGCGCTGCGAACAGGCGTGGAATATTCAACTGAAAACCCGCCTGCAAGATCTGATAGGCCAGCCCCGATCCGGTGCCGCCGGTACCCGCCACGAATTCCGCCACCACCGCACCGATCAGCGCCAGTCCGCTGGAGATCCGCAAGCCGCCGAAAAAATAAGGCAAGGCGCTCGGAATGCGCAAGCGTCGCAAGATCTGCCAGCGCGTGGCCTTGTTCAGCCTGAACAGATTCAGCAAACCCGGATTGACGCTGCGCAGTCCCAGCGTGGTGTTGGAGATGATGGGAAACAGCGCCATGATGGTCGCGCAAATCACCAGCGCAAAGGTCGGTTCCTTGACCCAGATGATGATCAGCGGCGCGATGGCGACGATCGGTGTCACCTGCAAGATGATCGCGTAGGGAAAGAGGCTGACTTCGATGAAGCGGCTCTGCACGAATACAAACGCAATCGCCACGCCCAGCAGCACCGACAACACGAAAGCCATGAAGGTGATCTTCAGCGTCACCAGCAGCGATTCGGACAGCAAGCCCCAGTCCGCCGCCAGCGTCCTGGCAATCACGGATGGCGTCGGCACCAGATAGACCGGCACCGCCAGCGCCGTACAAATCAACTGCCATGCCAGCAGCAGCATCACGCCGATCATGAACGGCGCGGCGATGCGCAGGAACTTCGGATTAGTGATGAGCGGTGTCATGCGAGCCTCCTTCCAGGTTCTCTTGATTGGCCTGCGTCAGGTAGTCGGACAGGATCTTGCAATAACCCATGAATTCCGGCGAGATACGGAAAGCATCGTCGCGCATGCCGCCGGCGCCCGGCGCTTCGATGGGGACATCGGCGATCACCCGTCCCGGCCGCGCCGCCATCACCACCACACGGCTCGACAGGTACACGGCTTCGTAGATGCTGTGGGTGACGAACACCACGGTCAGGTCTTGCTCGCTCCAGATCTTGCGCAGGTCGGCGTCAAGCTTGTTGCGCGTGAACTCGTCGAGCGCCCCGAACGGCTCATCCATCAGCAACAGATTCGGCTGTGTCGCCAGCGCGCGCGCAATCGAGGCGCGCATCTGCATGCCGCCCGACAACTCCCGTGGGTAAGCACCCTGAAAGCGATCCAGTCCCACCAGCTTGAGCGCCCCCTGTACGCGCGCGTCGCTTTCGGTGCGCGGCATGTGCCGGAGGTCGAGCGGCAGACGCACGTTCTGCTGCACCGAAGCCCACGGCATCAGCGTGGCCTCCTGGAACACCATTGCCAGCGTACGGTCCGGCGTACCCACCGTCGCCAGGTTTTTTCCCCACCAGCGGATGTGGCCGTGCGACGGTTCTTCCAGTCCTGCAAACATCTTCAGCAGCGTACTCTTGCCGCAGCCGGACGGGCCGAGCAGCGAGACGAACTCGCCGCGCCGGATCTCCAGCTTCACCTCGTCCAGCGCGCGGGTGCCGTTGCGATAGGTCTTTTCCACCCGCTGTGCACTCAGCACGGCATCGATTGAGGATGCGGAGTCGGCAGCGCCCTGCTCCCATGCCGCCAGTTGCGGCATCGCGTGATCGTCTCGTTTCATCATTGCTCCCGGCCTCTAGTCTTTGCTGCGGAAAACTTCGGTTTCGCCATGCTCTTCCAGCAACTGCAACAGCATGCGGCGCATGATCAGGCCCGGACGGTCGGACGCCATGTGGAACTCCTGCTTGCGGCGCACGTCGATGCAAGCGTCGGGGTCGGTGGCCTCCAGGATCTCGCGGTCTTCCACCAGGATGGGCGCGTCCCAGGCGATCAGCTCGGCCTCGGCGCAATCCTCTTCGGTGTCGTTGCGATACAGCCACTGGGCCAGCATGATGGAACCGTCATCGATCGGCGTGGCGCAGTTGTAGATGATGTGGTGGCGGCCCGAGCTCGGATACTGACAACCGAAGCGGCGTGAAAACGGCAGGTACCAGCGGTTGAACATGTGGCGCATGGTGGTGTCGTCGGTGGTGCCGGTGACGCGGTAGCTGGCCGGCACGTTCTTGATCGGCACCAGCGTTTCCGCTTCGAAGCCGTAATCGGTTTCATTGATCTCATACTTCTCCGGCTTGGGCTGGTCGTACAGGCCGAAGGTGCCGCGATGCACGTAGCTGAAGTGCGAGTTGTCGAAGGAGTTTTCCATCATGCGCAGCGCACTGGTTTCCCAACGTTCGTAGAACTGGAAGATGCGCCGGTAACCCGGCGTGGTTTCCTCAGGGAAGAACGGGATGTCGCGCAGCGGCTTCTCCAGCGCCACCCACACGTAGCCGTAACGCTCTTCACAGTAATACGACTGCACCATCGCGCCGGCCGGCACCGAGCCGTCGGCGTTCTGCGGCACGCGCACGCAGGCGCCGGCGCAGTCGAAGGTCCAGCCGTGATAGCCGCACACGATGTTGCCGTTCTCGACGAAGCCCTTCGACAGTTTCGCCGTGCGATGGCAGCATCGGTCCTGCAGGGCAGCCGGCTTGCCCGGCGACTTGAGCCAGACGACGATGTTCTCACCCAGCAGCGTGAAAGGTTTAGGGCCGTCTTCCAGCATGGCGATCGGCATGACCGCGTACCAGAACTTGCGCAAGACTTTCTGTTTCGTAACCAGCATGGTGCAACTCCTTTAAAACCAGCCACGTCTTGCTCTTGCAAAGACATGGCCAAGCGGCCGGCGCGCCATCATGGTCGCCTTCGCCGCAACATCATTCACGGCGCCGCAGCCAGCACGCTGGCGGCGCCAAAGGTTTCCTGCACTTTTTGCGTGAGGTAGTCGCCGATGGTGCACGGCGCGTAGCGCGCCGGATGCGCATCGGAACAGCACGACGGCAGGCACGACACCGTCACCGCGTGATCGCCGTCCATGAAGAACGGCAGGGAATAGCGCGGTACCGGATTATCGTTGCGCACGCGATGCGCATTGCTGTGATAGATGTCATTGCTCCAGCGCTGCAGCAAATCGCCGATGTTGACCACGAAGCTGCCGTGGATCGGCGTGGCGCGCACCCAGTCGCCATCGGCATTGCGCACTTCCAGACCGCCGATGTCATCCTGCGCCAGGATGGTGACGAGTCCCCAGTCGGTATGAGCGCCGGCGCCGATCTGGTTGTGCTGGGCGTCGGCGGGCTGCGGCGGATAGTGCAGCATGCGCTGCGTGGCGATTGGCGTACCGAGTGCGAAATCGAAGAAATCTTCCGGCAATTGCAGCGACAGCGCGATGATCGCCAGCAAGCGTTGCGACAGAACGCTCATGGCGGCATGGTATTGCTGCGCGTGTGCGCGCATGCCGGGCAACTCCTGCGGCCAGAGGTTGTGGCCGTAGCGCAGCACGCCTTGCCGTACGTAAGGATGATCGGGCGGCAGATCCGTGCCGAACTGGAAGCCCTCTTTGAGATCGGTCGGGCCGTCATCCAATGCCTGCGTGCCGATGCGTTCATAACCGAAGCCCGCCGGCGACAGCGACATGTCGACCGCGCGCTTGACTGCATCCGGTGCGGCAAAAAAACGCCGTGCCCAATCGAACTGCCCGTCCACCAGCGCAGACGGCACGCCATGATTGACCAGATAGAAGAAACCGACATCGCGGGCGATCTTGTGGATTTCCCAGGCGACGGCTTCGCGCTTGCCGAGGTCGCTTGAAAACGCATCGGCAAAATCGATGACCGGCAGACGCTGCACGGTCTTGGGTGGAGTGTAGGGAATCATGGCGTCCTCACGCAAATGAACTTCGAGCATCCGGTCTGCGCCAACCAGCGGCGCAGACCGGCAAACGGCAAATGGCAAATGGCCATCCGGCGACACTCAAGGCATCACGTGCATGTCTTTGACGAACTGCGCGGTGTACGCCTTGTGCCAGTCGACGTCGGCCTTCAGCAAGCCGGTCGAGACCATGGTTTCGTAGGTCTTCTTCCAGCGTTCGTCGGTCATGATGCCGATGCCTTGTTTGGCAGCGTCGCCGCCGGTCACGACCTTCAGCTCCTTGAGCTTCTTCACGGCGTAGGCCAGTTGTTCATCGCCCATGTTCTTGTTGTCCTGCTTGATCAGTGCATTGGCCGGTGCGGGATCTTCCAGATAACTCTTCCAGCCTTCGGCGGTCGCCTTGACGAAGCGCTTCACGAGATCAGGCTTGGTCGCCACCATCTTTTGCAACGTGACGATGGTGGTGCCGTAAGGCGGATAGCCATCCTGTGCAAACAGGAAGAAGTTGGCCCTGGCGCCGGACTTCTCGGCCTGGAACAATTCCGACGACGGGTACGCCTGCTGCACGGTGTTCGGATCGGCGAAGAACGGTTGCAGGTTGAAGGTGTAAGCCTTCGACTGTGCATCGGTGTAACCGTATTTGGCCTTCAGCCATGGCCACCAGCTCGATTGGCCCGAGCCCGCCACCAAAATCGTCTTGTCCTTCAGCGCACCGAGATTGGGTACGTCGGCGTGCGTCATCATGCCTTGCAGATCGGATTGAAATGAAGTGCCGACCGTCACCAGCGGCAAGCCCTGCTCGACGCCCTTCAACACGGCGAAGTCGTAACCCATGCTGAAATCGGCCTGGCCGGCGACCAGAATCTGCATGTTGTTGACTTGCGGCCCGCCCATCTTGATGGTGACGTCCATGCCGTACTTCTTATAGATGCCCTTGGCGACGGCCTGATAGAACCCGCCGTGCTCGGCCTGCGCGTACCAGTTGCTCAGCAGGGTGACCTTTTCCTGTGCCTGCGCCTGCGCCGTCGCGGCAGTCTGCAATGCCAGCGCACCGATCAATGCCGCAGCGATACGGAGGAGAGATGTTCGCTTGCCGTTTGTTTGCTTACTCATGGCCTTCCTTTCAGGTGGGTTGTTGTACGTCAATCGAAAATCAGATATCCAGCACGAGACGTTCGCCGCGACAGCGCGACACACAGGGCATCAGGCATCGGCCGGTGGCGCGCTCCTTTTCCGTCAGCACGCTGTCGCGATGATCTGGTACGCCTTCCAGCACACCGGTCCGGCAACTGCCGCAAAAGCCTTCTCCGCACGAGGTGCCGATTTGTACGCCTGCCGCCGCCGCGGCGGCGACGATGCTCTGTCCCGGCTGCACCAGACATTGCACGCCAGAGCGCCGCAGCACGAGTTCGAATGCGCGGTCTTGCGCTGCGTGGGGATCGCTCGCGGGTGCCGTGGAGGCGAACAGTTCGAAGTGCACATCGGCATCGCGCCAGCCAAGCTGCATCGCCTGCTCTCGCACCTGCGCGATGAAGGGAGCCGGACCGCAGACATACAGCGGCGCCACGCGCGGCAATACGGCCAGGCCGGCGGCGATGGCGATGCCGGCTTCGTCCGCACTCAGACCGAAGTGAAAATGGCAATGCCCCGCCATGACGGACTGCGACAGCGGAGAGAGAAAGGCGGCATGTCCCATGCTGCGCGCGAAGTAATGCAGCTGCGCGGCGCGTCCCCGGGACAGCAAGTCAGCCGCCATGGCATAGATCGGCGTAATGCCGATGCCGGCAGCGAACAGCGCAGCGGGATGCTCGCTGTCTTGCAAGTGAAACGCATTGATGGGGCCAAAGGCCGTCAGTCGGGCGCTCACGCCGGCATGTTCATGCAGCCAGGCCGAGCCGCCGCGTGACGCCTCTTCGCGCTTGACGGCGATGCGATAGAAGCCGGTCTCTTCGGGCGTATTGCACAGGGAATAGCAGCGTTCCAGTCCGCCGGGCAAGGACAGTTTGATATGCGCACCCGGCGTCCATGCCGGCAAGCGGCGCCCGTCATCGGCGCACAGATCAAAGACGCGGATGCCGCAGCCATCCTCTCGGACGGCGGCCACGCGCAGACGCAATTGCACGCCGGACTGCACCGGCGTCATGAAGGGTTCGCGCACGCTCGTCATTGCATACCTCCGTGAGGCTGCAACAGCGCTGCGCAATGCGCAAGAGATTCAGGGAGAAAACGATTGCCGCAGACATGAACGCGGCTGCAAGTACATGTAGTACAAGTAGTACATGTACATGCACGAGTGCGGGCAAGGGAAGTATGGCTTGAGCAGCATGAGTGCGGAGATCGGCGCAGCATTTCTCGTGTCCTATAAATTCACAGGTGCCACCGGTCCATTCCGATGGCGTCACGAGCAATGCCCCACAGTCGATGGTATCCGGATCGACGGCTAGCCGCTTCTACTCAGTCTTCAAACTAGCAATCTGCGTGCCATGCGCCGGCAGGAGGAGATACGCCGCTTTTGTTGACGGACAAATAAAAAGAGGACGGAAAAATCCGTCCTCAGTGCAAGCAACTGATCCAAATCAGTGCGGTGTCACATCGGCCTTGCTTTCGCCGCCCCAAAAACTGGCGCGGAAAGCAGGCCGGCCTTGCTATATAAAGATCAGCTCACGCCGTGCGATTTGAACCATTCGATGGCGCGCTTCCAGCCCTCCTTGGCATCTGCCTCCACATAGCTAGAACGATAGTCGGCGTTGAAGGCGTGACCCGAATTCGGGAACACGACGAACTCGGACTTGTTGCCGGTCTTGGCCAGCGCTTCCTTCATCTGCTCCACGGTCGCCACCGGGATGCCGCCGTCCTTGCCGCCGTACAGGCCGAGCACCGGCGCTTTCAGGGTCGGCGCGATGTCGATCGGATGCTGCGGTTGCAGCGCCGATTTCTCGCCGACGATGCGTCCGTACCATGCGGCGCCGGCCTTGATCTTCGGATTGCGCGCGCTGTATAGCCAGACGATGCGGCCGCCCCAGCAGAAGCCATTGATGCCAATCTTGTCCGGATTGCCGCCGTTCTGGCCAGCCCAGGCGACGTAGGCATCGAGGTCGCCGAACACTTGCTCGTCGGGCACCTTGGAGATGATTTCCTTGTTCAGTTCGGCGATGGTCGGGTAGACCGCAGGATTACCCTGACGCACGAAGAAATCCGGCGCAATCGCCAGGTAGCCGAGCTTGGCGAAGCGGCGCGCGATGTCGGCAATGTGCTCATGCACGCCGAAGATTTCGGAAATCACCAGGATTACCGGCAAGTTGGTCTTGCCTTCCGGCTGCGCGCGATAGGCCGGCACCTTGACGCCATTGACCATCACGCTGACTTCGCCGGCGGTCAGGCCGACGGTGTCGGTCTTGATCATGGTCTGCGCGCAGACCGGCAGCACGGCGGCGGCGAAGCCGGTGCCCAGCGCGGTCTTGATGAAAGTACGGCGATTGCCGACGTCGAGCAGGCCGGTCGTGCCCACCAGGCTGTCTACATCATTCTTCAGATCGTTCATGAAATTCTCCAAGAGTCGGACGTGCAGGAAGTGCAGAAAGTGCGCAAAAACGGGATGAAACCGGCGTAAACAAAAACACGGCCTGCCTTGCAATACAGGCAGGCCCCGGCCGGTGTCTTGGCTAAAAGGTCAACTGGAACTGCCGCAAGCATTCTACAAGATACGAAGACTTGCGACAGGCGTCACGCGGCCATCGCGCCCGGCAGCTCCGGATGCATCGGCGTGATGTCGATGGTCCGCTGCGCCGGCGGCGCGCTCAGCTGGCGCCCGTCCAGCTTGAACACGCTGACCAGTGCGGTCAGGTTGGCTGCCTGGTCCTGCAACGACTGCGCCGCAGCTGCGGCTTGCTCGACCAGCGCGGCGTTCTGCTGGGTCATGTCGTCGATCTGGATGATGGCTTCGTTGACCTGTTCGATGCCGCTGCTCTGTTCGCTGTTGGCGCTGGTGATTTCGGACATCACGTCGGTGACGCGGCGGATGCTGGTGACGATGTCGTTCATGGTCACGCCGGCCTGTTCGACCAGCTTGCTGCCGTTCTCGACCTTGCCGACGGAGTCGCCGATGAGCACCTTGATTTCCTTGGCGGCGCTGGCCGAGCGCTGGGCCAGGCTGCGTACTTCCGACGCCACCACGGCGAAGCCGCGCCCTTGCTCGCCGGCGCGCGCGGCTTCGACCGCGGCGTTCAAGGCGAGGATGTTGGTCTGGAAGGCGATGCCGTCGATCACGCTGATGATATCGACCACCTTTTGCGACGACGCGTTGATCGATTCCATGGTCTGCACCACCTGCGACACGATGCTGCCGCCTTGTACTGCGACGTCGGATGCGGCGACGGCGAGCTGGTTGGCCTGCTGCGCGTTTTCGGCGTTCTGCTTGACGGTGGAATTTAGCTGTTCCATCGACGAGGCGGTTTCTTCGAGCGAGCCGGCCTGCTGTTCGGTGCGCGACGACAGATCGAGATTACCGCGAGCGATTTCGGTCGAAGCTGTGCTGATGGTTTCGGAACCGACGCGCACCTCCGTGACGATGGCGGCCAGTTTGTCGCGCATGCCCTTCATCGCCATCAGCAGGCTGTCCTTGTCCCCCGGCTTGGTGTCGATGTGCACGGCGAGGTCGCCGTCGGCGATCTGGCCGGCGATCGCTACTGCGTAGTCAGGCTCGCCGCCGAGCTTCTTCAGCAAGTTGCGCGTGATCCACGCTGCTGCGATCAGCGCGGTGATAATGCCGACCGCGCTGGTGACCAGCATCAACCAGCGCGCAGCTGTGTATGCACTGGTGCTGGCTTGCGAGGCGTCGGTGTTAAGGCGGTCTTCGACTGCCACCAGTGCGGACAGTTCGGTCTGCCATTTCTTTTGCACCGGCAGGTATTCGTCCTTGAGGAATTGCGCCAGTTCATAGGCTTCACGCTTGAGACCGAGATCGACCGCCTGATCGATCAGCTTGTGCGCGATGTCGCCCTGCGCCTTGATCTTCTGGATAGCCGCCTTCTTCTCGGCAACTGCGCCCGTATCCTTGTCGAACATGGTGCGAAGCTTCTGCTCCGAGCTCAGGTATTTTTGTGTCTGCGCCTTGATGTAGGCGGCTTCTCTTTCGATGTCGTCGGAACCACCCTGCAGCATCAGGTTGCGCAGCGAGATGGAGCGTTCCGAAACCGTGCCCATCATTTCGTTGACCAGTTTGGTCTCAGGATTGTTCACCTCGACCACATCGAGGAACCGCCGCTGCATCTGGTCCATGTTGTACAAGCCGAACGCAGTCACCGCGATCAGCAGCAATACCACCCACGCGAACCCCAGCCCCAGCCGTGTCCCCACCTTCATCCCTGCAACCATTGACGCCTCCTCGTTTCTGCTTGTCCGAGAAGCGGTCGCCCGCGAATGTCCGCCGAATCCGTCGTCTTGCCTATGCCTGTGTTTCCGTCGACGCAACAGCCAACTTCACCGCAACAGCTTCCTGTCTCAACTGCGTTTGTATTTGATCTTCAACGACATCGGGCGATGCCGTTTTTGCAACTTTTATCTCAGCTTTTATCGTTATTCGTTTTGTTTGTACTGTCTTGTATTTTCAGCAAGTGTGCCCCTGCTGCCGAAAATGCATTTTGCATCAATCTGCGTTGTCGTGCATCAATATAAATTCATGCGAAAAATGACCGGTTGCAGCGCGGTCCGGCAATTAATGGCTTGGTGAAGCGTAGCGAGCGCGTCCGTGTGTGGCCGAGGAGCGGAGTCGTACGCGAGTACGTCGAGCACCGCAGGCCGCACACGGGCGCGCGCGGTAGCTTCAACAAGTCATTAATGGGCCTGGTCCCAGTTTTTTCCGGCCCCCACTTCCGCGATCAGCGGCACTTTGAGCTCGGCAACATTTTTCATCAATTCCGGCAGTTTTTCACGCACCAGCGCCAGTTCCGCATCGGGCACTTCCATCACCAGTTCATCGTGCACCTGCATGATCAACTTGGATTGCAAACCATCCTGCTCGATCCAGCCCTGCACGGCAATCATCGCCAGCTTGATCAAATCCGCTGCGGTGCCCTGCATCGGCGCATTGATCGCTGCCCGCTCGGCGCCCTGGCGGCGCGGGCCGTTGGGCGCGTTGATCTCGGGCAGCCACAGGCGACGGCCGAACACGGTTTCAACATAGCCCTGCGACTTGGCTTCGAGGCGCGTGTCGTCCATGTACTGCTTGACGCTGGAGAAGCGCTGGAAATACTTGTCGATGTACATCTGCGCAGCGGCGCGCTCAATGCCCAGGTTGCCGGCCAGGCCGAAGGCGCTCATGCCATAGATCAGGCCGAAGTTGATGACCTTGGCGTAGCGGCGCTGCTCGCTGCTGACGTCGGCGAGGCCGACGCCGAAGATTTCGGAAGCGGTGGCGCGGTGAATGTCCTCGCCGTCGGCGAAAGCCTTGAGCATGTTGGCGTCTCCCGAGATGTGCGCCATGATGCGCAACTCGATCTGCGAATAATCGGCGGAAACAATGGTGCTGCCCGGCGGCGCGATGAAGGCTTCGCGGATGCGGCGGCCTTCGGCGGTGCGGATCGGGATGTTTTGGAGGTTGGGATCGTTGGACGCCAGCCGTCCTGTGACCGCCACGGCTTGCGCGTAATTGGTGTGCACGCGGCCGGTGGTCGGATCGACCATCTTGGGCAGCTTGTCGGTGTAGGTCGACTTCAGTTTTGACAAGCCGCGATAGTCGAGCAGGATCTTCGGCAGCGGGTAATCCTCGGCCAGTTTCGCCAACACCTCTTCATCGGTGGACGGCGTGCCGGAAGGCGTCTTTTTGACGACCGGCAATTGCAGTTTTTCGAACAGGATCTCTCCGAGCTGCTTGGGCGAATTCAGATTGAACGGCTGGCCCGCCAGTTCGTAGGCCTGCTGTTCGATCTCGAGCATGCGCTTGCCGAGTTCATTCGATTGCGTGGCGAGGATGGCGGCGTCGACCAGCACGCCGTTGCGTTCGATCTTTTGCAGCACCACCGAAGTCGGGACTTCGATTTTTTCGTAGATATAGCGCAGCTTGGCGTCATTCTCGACCTGCGGCCACATGGCCTGATGCAGCGCCAGCGTGACGTCGGCATCTTCCGCCGCATATTCGGTGGCGCGTCCGATCTCGACCTGGTCGAAGCAGATTTGCGATGCGCCCTTGCCGCACACGTCGGTATAGCTGATCGTGGTGCGGTTCAGATGGCGCAGTGCCAGGCTGTCCATGTCGTGCGTGCGATGCGATTCGAACACATAGGATTCCAGCAGCGTGTCATGCACGATGCCGCGCAGCTGGATGCCCTGGTTAGCGAAGATGTGGCTGTCGTATTTGAGGTTCTGGCCTAGCTTGGGCTTGCTGTCGTCTTCCAGCCAGGGCCTGAGCTTGGCCAGCACCAGTTCGCGCGGCAGTTGCGCCGGCATGTCCTGGTAGTTATGCGCGATCGGAATGTAGGCCGCGCGCCCCGCTTCGCAGCACAGCGAAATGCCGACCAGTTGCGCCTGCATGGGAACCAGCGATGTGGTTTCAGTGTCCACTGCCGTGAGCTTTGCAGAATTGATGGCGGCGATCCAGGTGTCGAGCTGCGCCTCGGTCAGGACGGTTTCGTATTCCTTGACGATGGCGGCGCCGGCGTCGAACAGGCCGACCTGCGCAGGGCCTGTGGCGGCGTCGGCAGCGACTGTTCCCGTTGTCGCAGATGGCGCTCCCGGCTTGGCTGCAGCATCGGTGCCGGAGGCGGCAGCGGCATCCAGTTCACGCAGCCACGTGCGGAAATTGTAGCGCGTGAAAATTTCGCGCAGCGCCTGGTTGTCGTTGTCCTGCACGGTCAGCGAATCGAGGATCGTGCCCATGTGGGCCGACAAGTCACAGTCGGTTTTCACGGTCACCAGCACGCGCGCTTGCGGCAACCATGGCAAGGCCTTGCGCAGGTTCTCGCCGACCACGCCGGTGATCTTGTCGGCGTTGGCGATAACGCCGTCGAGCGAGTCGTATTGGGTAAGCCATTTGACGGCGGTTTTGGGGCCGCACTTTTCCACGCCGGGAACGTTGTCGACGGTGTCGCCGATCAGGCTGAGGTAGTCGACGATGCGTTCCGGCGGTACGCCGAATTTGCCGATCACGCCGGCGCGATCCATGACCTCGTTGCTCATGGTGTTGACCAGCGTGACATGATCGTTGACCAGTTGCGCCATGTCCTTGTCGCCGGTGGAGACGATGGTCTTGAGTCCTTCTTCGGCGGCGCGTACGCCCAGCGTGCCGATGACGTCGTCGGCCTCGATGCCGTCGACCATCAGGATGGGCCAGCCGAGCGCGCGCACGGCGGCGTGGATCGGTTCAATTTGCAAGGCAAGGTCTTCCGGCATCGATTTGCGTGTAGCCTTGTACTCGGCGTACAGGTCATCGCGGAAGGTCTTGCCCTTGGCGTCGAATATACAAGCGATGTAACTTGCAGGATAATCATTACGCAGTCGGCGCAACATATTGATGATGCCGTACAACGCACCGGTCGGCGCGCCTTCCGCGTTACGCATGTCGGGCAGAGCATGGAATGCACGATAGAGGTAACTGGAACCATCAACTAACAACAAGGTTTTTTGCATATGGAACTTAGAGGAAAAAATGTCCCGCGACTGCGGGAAGTGGATGACATCGAGCGCGCCACCGCCAAGAAGGCGCGCGAGTCATGGCATGTACTCACGATTATGGCAGAATTTATCGAGTCCACCGAGCGCCTGTCCGAGCTGCGGCCGGCGGTTTCCATCTTCGGTTCCGCCCGCACAAAACCGGACGATCCGCATTATGCCTTGTGCATCGACATCGCCCGGCGCCTGTCGGACGCCGGCTTTGCGGTGATCTCGGGCGGCGGCCCGGGCATCATGGAAGCGGCCAACAAGGGCGCCTTCGACGGCGCCTCGCCATCGGTCGGTCTCAACATCGAACTGCCGCATGAACAGCACGGCAACGGCTGGCAAGACATCTCGCTGTCGTTCCGCCATTTCTTCGCGCGCAAGGTCGCCTTCGTCAAATACGCCGATGCCTACGTGGTGCTGCCGGGCGGCTTCGGCACGCTCGACGAACTGACCGAAGCGCTGACGCTGATGCAGACCGGCAAATCACGCCTGATGCCGGTGATTCTGGTCGGCAGCAAGTTCTGGGCAGGCCTGATGGAGTGGATCCGTACGCGTCTGGTCGACGACGGCATGATTTCCGCCAAGGACCTTGACCTGTTGCAGGTGATCGACGATCCGGCCGAAGTCGTGGTGGCGGTGCAGAAGTTCTACGAAGCGCGCCAAAAACCGGCGGATCCGGAAGATACGGAACGCCAGACCGGCATGTATCTGTAGTTTCCCCGCATCGTCGAAAACGCCAGCCCGCAACGCATGTTCCGGCTGGCGTTTTTTATGGACAACGAATAGTAATTTTTCTACAACTCCGCTGTAATCGTCGCATAATCGACGCAACGCTGAACAAAATTCCTCAGCGTCCCTCAAAGCCTGCTGCTCTTCTCCTCTTCGACCGGACCAAACATGATCACCAAACACTGGCTGTGCTGCCTGGTTGCATTCGCTGCGGTGCAGGCGAACCCGCTTGCTTTGGCCCAATCGACGAGCGCAAGCGCAGGCGCGCTGTCGCCGGCCGTGACGAAGGTCGCCGATGCAGCCGTCGCCGGCGATGCCGAATCCCAATACGCATTGGCGCAGATGTACGGCAGCGGCAGCGGCGTGCCGCGGGATCCGGCGGCGGCTGCCTTGTGGTTGCAAAAGGCCGCGAATCAGGGCCACGCGAATGCGCAATTCAGTCTCGGCACCAGCTATCTGCTGGGCGACGGCGTGCCGAAGAGTACAGCGTCGGCGATCGAGTGGCTGAACAAATCGGCACAACAGGGCAACACGCTGGCGCAGGCCAATCTTGGTGCGATTTATCTCAATGGCGACGGCGTCGCGCAGAATTTCCGCGTGGCGCTGTCCTGGTTTGAAAAAGCCGCCGCCCAAGGCCTGCCGCTGGCGCAATACAGCCTCGGCAAAATGCATCAGAACGGCTATGGCGTGCGCACCGACGAAGCGATGGCGGCGCAATGGTATACCCGCGCCGCGGCTCAGGACTATGCGCCGGCGCGACAAACGCTGGCTGAATTGAAACGTCCGGCCGCGCCGGTTTCGCGCACGGCGAATGCCGTCACGACTGCGCCTGCTGCTGTTGCGGTTGCGGTTGCGGTTGCGGCTGCTGCTGCCGCGCCGGCCACAGCGGCGGCGACCGCCGCAGCGCCGGAATCCTCTGTCGTACTCGCTGCCATCCAGGATTGGGCGGCAGCATGGAGCCGCAAGGACGTCGACGCCTATCTGGGTCATTACGCCGACGATTTCCGCACGCCGAACGGCGAAAGCCGCAGCGATTGGGCGGCACAGAGAAAGACGCGCATCGATGGCCGCAAGCGCATTGTCATCAAGATCACTGCGCCGCGCGTCGCCATGAACGCCGGCAACAGCGAGGCCACGGTGGCCTTCACACAGGAATACAACTCCGACCGACTGACCGAGACCAGCGCCAAGACGCTGGTGCTGACGCGCCGCGGCGATGCCTGGAAAATCCTGCAGGAAACCGCCCGCAAGACCGGAACGGGCCGCAAATAGACGAGAATCGCGCGCAGAAAACGCTTGAGTCGCGGCAACATGCCGCCATCTGCATGGGGAACCCATTCGCGAGGATGCAGGCTCCTGCTGATTCGTTTGTTACAATGGTCCCCTACTGTCAACCTGTCCAGATTGCGAGTTCCCCATGATTACCCGAAGCCGGTCCGCCGTATCGCTTTGCTTCTCCCTGCTGATGCTCTCCTTGTCCTCACTGGCGCACGCCCAGGCGATATCGGACAAGCCGGCCCCGCCGCCGCCTGAGCTGCAGACACTGGAAGAAGGCGAACCGCCTGCCGTGACCATCAAGAAGCCGGGCGAAGAACAAGGCAGCGGCAACAGCATCACCGAGCGCCGCGATCACGGCCAGACCAAGGAAGTCAAAGTCAAATCGGGTCCGAGCACGTATTACCTGAAGCCGACGCAGCAACTCGGCGGCTCGACGCCGGGCGATGTCCAAAGCGGTCCGCCGAGCGGCGCCCAATGGCAGGTCAAGGAATTCGACTGGGGCGGCAAGAAGAAAGCCAAAGAAGGCGAAGCCGGCGACGCCAGCAAGTAATAACTCATATTGATCCTCTCCGGACGGCATGCCGTCCGGATTTTCCATCGTTCTTCATCACTCCCGCACATGGCAGTTTTTACTCCGGTCAGCCTGGATGACCTCTCCGGCTGGATCACCCAGTTTTCTCTCGGCAAAGCGCTGGCCGTCAAAGGCATTTCTTCCGGTATCGAGAACAGCAATTTCTTCATCACGACCGAAAGCGGCGAATATGTCCTGACGCTGTTTGAAAAACTGAGTTTCGAGCAACTGCCGTTTTACCTGGAACTGATGCGTCACCTGGCCCAGCGCAACGTGCTGGTGCCGGCGCCGATTCCCAACCGGAGCGGCAGCATCATCAATGCCCTCAATGGCAAGCCGGCCTCGATCGTGACCAAGCTGGAAGGCGCTTACCAGCCGAAGCCGGAACCGGTGCATTGCGCCGCAGTCGGTGCCATGCTGGCAAAAATGCATCTGGCGGCGCAGGACTTCGGCATCCGCCAGCCGAATCTGCGCGGCCTGCCATGGTGGCGCGAAACGGCTCCGGTGGTGCTGCCTTATCTCGACGCCGAGACGCAGCAAATGCTGCGCGCCGAAATGCAATTCCAGGAAGACTTCGCCGCCTCCGAGATTTACCCGCAATTGCCGAATGGCCCGGTGCACGCCGACCTGTTCCGCGACAACGCCATGTTCGTCGGCACACGTCTGACCGGCTTTTTCGACTTCTACTTTGCCGGCTGCGATACCTGGCTGTTCGACCTCGCTGTCACCGTCAACGACTGGTGCATCGACCTGGCCACGGGCGCGCTTGACGTCGCGCGCGTACAAGCCATGCTGGATGCCTATCATGCGGTGCGGCCATTCGGTGCGGCCGAGCAGCAGGCCTGGAGCGCCATGCTGCGTGCCGCCGCGCTGCGATTCTGGCTGTCGCGCCTGTATGATTTCTACCTGCCGCGCGCCGCCGAAATGCTGACGCCGCACGATCCGACACACTTCGAACGCATCCTGCGGTTGCGCGTGAACGGCGCCGTACCACCGCTGCCGGGACCGAACTGATATGGAAAAACTGCCTGCAAAAACCGGCTGGCTCTGGGTCAAGGAAGGCCTGGCGCTGTTCCGCAAGCAACCCGCGGAAGTGTCGACGCTGTTCCTGAGCTACATGTTCCTGATGCTGGCACTGGGCATTTTGCCCATCATCGGCCAGCTACTGCCACTGATCCTGGTGCCGGTGTTCGCCATGTCGTTCATGCAAGCCTGCCGCCAGATCGAGGAAGGCAAACGCGTCTATCCAAGCCTGCTGCTGGTGAGCTTCCGTTCGCCGGCGCTGCGCACGCTGCTGGCGCTGGGCGTACTGTATCTGCTGGCGGCCTTCGCGGCGATCGGCGTGTCGACGCTGGTCGACGGCGGCGCCTTCTGGAAAGCCATGACCGGCCCCGGCCTGGACCCCAAGGACATCGAAGGCAGCAATCTGCGCCTGGCCATGATCGTGGCTGCGCTGGTATACATCCCGGCGGCCATGGCGTTCTGGTTCGCCGCGCCGCTGATCGCCTGGCACAAGATGCCGCTGGGCAAGGCGCTGTTCTACAGCTTCTTCGCGGTGCGCCGCGCCGCCAAGGCGTTCACGGTCTACGGCCTGGCGTGGCTGGTGATCGGCGTGCTGCTGCCGGCCACCATCAGCACCATTGTTGCATTGCTGTTCAACAACATGACGGTGATCGTATTTATTTTGCTGCCATTGTCGATAATATTGACCGTGGTCATGTATTGCTCTTTTTACCCAACTTACACTGCAGTCTTTGGCAAGCCCCCGCGCGACGAAGCACCTGTTCCAGAGAGCAACGACGGCGCAAGGTAAAGTGCTTGCCGAAAAGCAAGAATAACCACCACAACGCAGCTGTCACGGGGAAATAAGATGCGCATGAACCTGCCGGTCACCAATGCCGAGTATGAATTACAAGACGGCAAATCGATCGTCTCCAAAACTGATCTGAAGGGCAACATCACCTACGTCAATCCCTACTTCATCGAAGTCAGCGGATTCCACGAAGAAGAACTGATGGGCGCACCGCAAAACATCGTGCGCCACCCCGACATGCCGGCTGAAGCCTTCGCCGACATGTGGAAAACCGTCAAGAAGGGCATCCCCTGGACCGGCCTGGTCAAGAATCGCCGCAAGAGCGGCGATCATTACTGGGTGCTGGCCAACATCACGCCGGTACGCGAAAAAGGCCAGGTCATCGGCTACATGTCGGTGCGTACCAAGCCGTCGCGCCAGGACGTCGCCGGCGCGGAAAAACTGTACGCCGACATGCGCAAGGGCAAGGCCAAGGGCATCGCCATCGAGCAGGGCAACGTCGTCAGAACCGGCTTCAAGGGCTGGATCGCCAAGCTCGGCAAGATCCAGCTGAACACCCGCATCAACCTGTCCATGATCACGCTGCTGGGGCTGCAGCTGGTGGCCGCGAGCGTCAGCTTCCTGACCGATCACAGCATGCTCAACACCGCCATCTGCATCGCCACCATGCTGATCACGCTGACCATCTGGTACGCGCTGCACAGTGCGCTGGTGCGCCCGATTCAGGCGGCGCTGCTGGCTACTTACGCCATCACCGGCGGCGACTTGTCGAACCGCGCCGAATCCGACCGCCACGACGAGATCGGCCGGCTGTTGCGCGCATTGCGCCAGATGAACATCAACCTGACCGCGATCATCGGCGACGTGCGCTCCAACGTCGAGTCGATCAACGGCGCTACACGTGAGATCGCCACCGGCAACATGGACTTGTCGCATCGCACCGAGTCGCAGGCATCCAATCTGGAAGAGACTGCGTCCAGCATGGAGCAGCTGGCCGCCACCGTGCGCCAGAATGCCGACAGCGCATTGCAGGCCAACCAGCTGGCGGCCTCGGCCTCGTCGATTGCGGTCAAAGGCGGCGACGTGGTCGCCAAGACCGGCACCACGATGAGCGAAATCAGCGCATCGTCGAAGAAGATCGTCGACATCATCAGCCTGATCGACAGCATCGCCTTCCAGACCAATATCCTGGCGCTGAACGCCGCCGTCGAAGCAGCGCGCGCCGGTGAACAGGGCCGAGGCTTTGCGGTCGTGGCTTCCGAAGTGCGCAGCCTGGCGCAGCGTTCGGCCGGCGCCGCCAAGGAAATCAAGACGCTGATCGAAGACTCGGTGGAAAAGGTCGATATCGGCAATCGCCTGGTCGACGACGCGCGCAGCACCATGACCGAGATCGTCGAATCGGTCAAACGCGTGACCGGCATCATGAACGAAATCACCGTCGCCACCCAGCAGCAAAGCGCCGGCATCACGCAAGTGCATCAGGCCGTCACCGACATGGATGAAAGCACGCAGCAGAATGCCGCGCTGGTGGAACAAGCCGCCGCCGCTGCAGGCAGCCTGGAAGAACAAACCGGCCGCCTGTTGCAGGCGATTTCGGTATTCAAATTCCAGCATAAATAAGTCTACCTGCACTGCAGGATCGCAGCAAAAAATGGCAGCCGGAGTTTTCTCTGGCTGCCATTTTTCTTTCCCCCCGCAAGCGCTTCAGTATTTGATGTAGCGCCCCTGCTGCATCAGACGCGTCGTGATGGTCTGCGCGGACTTCAACGCGTTTTCCACACTGCTCCTGCCCGCCAGCGCGCGCGCGATGGCCTGGCCGGTGACCGTGCCGATGCTCGGGAACTCCGGAATCGTCACAAGCTGGATGCCCACGTAAGGAACCGGCTTGAGGGTGGGACTGTCGGGGTCCGCGCTCTGGATGGCGTCGAGGACGAAATCCGCATACGGCGAAGCCCTCTGGTAGCCGGCCGACGCATAGGTCGACTTGCGCGTGCCGGGCGGCGCCAGCCCCCAGCCATCCTGCTCCGCGACCAGCTGGATGTATTCCTTGGAGGTGGCCCACATGGCGAATTTCTTGGCCGCCTCTTTCGATTTTGAGGAATGCGGGACCGCCAGCGCCCATACCCATAACCATTGCGCGCCCTTCGCCGTGGTCTCGGTCGGCGCCGCCACGAAAGCGGTCTTGTCGAACACCTTGGAATTCTTGCCGTGATAGAGCGTTCCGGCCGCGACGGTGGCGTCGATCCACATGGCGCACTTGCCTGCGGCGAACAGCGCCAGGTTCTCGTTGAAGCCGTTCTGCACCGCATCGGCCGGACCGTATTTGCGCAGCAGGTCGACATACAGGCCGACCGCCTGCGCCCATTCCGGTGTATCGAGCTGCGGTTGCCATTGCTCGTCGAACCAGCGGCCGCCGAATGCGTTGACCATGGTGCCGATCAGGGCCATGTTCTCGCCCCATCCCGGGCGTCCGCGCAGGCAAATGCCGGCGACGCCGCCGGCAGGGTCATGCAGCTGCGCGGCGAAGGTCGCGATCTCGTCCCAGCTCGGCCTGGTCGGCATGACCAGCTGCTTTTGCGCGAACAGATCCTTGCGGTAATACGTCATCGAACTTTCTGCATAGAACGGCAATGCGTACAGTTTGCCGTCGCTGCTCAAGCCGGCGCGTACCGGCTTGAGCAAGTCGTCGACATCATAGCCGGGCGGCAGGTCATTCATCGGCACCAGCCATTCCTGCTCCGCCCACAGCGGCGTGGACATCAGGCCGATGGTCATCAGATCGAACTGCCCGCCGCTGGTCGTGATGTCGGTCGTCACGCGCTCGCGCAACACGCCTTCGTCCATGACGTGCCAGTTGAGCCTGAGGCCGGGATTGGCTTTTTCAAACACCGGCGACAGACGCTGCAGTTCCAGCATGTCGGGGTTGTTGGTCGTGGCGATGTTGACGACGGTCACCACATCGGCACAGGCAAGGACTGGGCAAAGCAGCGCGCAGAGAATGGCGAGCATGGACAGCTGGCGCGCGAAGGCGCCGCGACGTGCGTAAGGTTTCATGCAAATCCCCCGGGCATTGGAATGGGTTCCGGCCTGTTCAGGGGATCATCAGACAAGGCCTGCTGCAAGTCAAGCGAGTGTCTGTTTAATGAAAAAGCGGCGCGGCTTTCCGCAGCGCAAGACGTACATGTGCATCAGGCAGAACCTGAGGGCAACGGCTTCCACGGCTGATAAATATCCCGGTAACGTTGCAAGCGCGGTTGCAGCTGCGCGTGGCGCGTGCGCCGCGGTTCGTAGCAATCCTGTTGCGGCGGCTTGCAGCAAACCTCTTCTTCGTTGCCCCCATCGGCCAGCCAGGCCAGTCGCGCGGCGCCCAACGCGCCGCCGGCTTCGCTGCCGATGTGGGTGACGATGCGCACATCGAGCGCATCGCTGAGCAACTGCGCCCAATAGGCGCTGCGCGCCCCGCCGCCCACCAGCGACAACTGCTGCACGTCGGTGCCGGCGGCGCGCAAGGCGTCGAGGCCGTCCACCATGCCGAAGCTCACGCCTTCCAGCACCGCGTAGGCCAGCGCCGCGCGCTGATGCTCATGCGAGAGACCGTGGAATACACCCAGCGCGTAGGGATCATTGTGCGGCGTACGCTCGCCGGACAGATAAGGCAAGAACAGCGGCGTGTTGGCCAGCGCTTCGTCATCAAGTGCGGCGACTTCCTGCAACAGCGTTTTTTCGTCAACGCTGCACAGGCGACAGAACCAGCGCAGGCAACTCGCAGCCGACAACATCACGCTCATCTGGTGCCAGCGCTGCGGCAAGGTGTGACAAAACGCATGGATGGCGCGCGCCGGATTGGGACGGAATTTATCATTGACCACGAACAGCACGCCCGAGGTCCCCAGAGACAGGAAACCGTCGCCCGGCCTGACTGCACCGATGCCGACGGCGCTCGCCGCGCCATCGCCGGCGCCGCCCGCCACCACCACGCCATCCGCCAGTCCCCAGGCCCGCGCCACTTCCGGCAACAGGAAACCGGCGGCGGCATTGCCGTCAGCCAGTTCCGGCATCTGTCCGCGATGCATGCCGCCTGCGGCCAGCAAGGCATCCGACCAGTCGCGTTGCGCCACATCCAGCCAGAGCGTGCCGGCGGCGTCGGAGGGATCGGATGTCTTGCGCCCGGTCATCCGCAGCCGCAGCCAATCCTTGGGCAACAAGACACAGGCGACCTGATCAAAAAGTTGCGGCTCGTGACGCGCCACCCACAGCAATTTTGGTGCAGTGAATCCCGGCATTGCGAGGTTGCCCGCGAGCTGATGCAAGTCGCCTGATTCGTTCCAGCGCCGCGTCAGTTCCGCACATTCATCGGTGCTGCGCGAGTCGCTCCACAGGATGGCCGGCCGCAGCACGCGCTCCTGCGCATCCAGCAAGACCGCGCCGTGCATCTGACCGGACAGGCCAATGGCGCGAATGGCCGCGAAACGTACAGCGCCCAATTGTTCGCGCAGGCTCGCAACGGTATCGCAAGCGGCGCGCCACCAATGCTGCGGATCCTGCTCCGACCAGCGCGGATGCGGCCGCGACACCGTCAGCGGCGAGCCGGCCAGGGCCAGCAGTTTTCCTTCGGCGTCGATGACGACCGCTTTGACTTCCGACGTACCAAGGTCAATCCCCAGATACATGGCGCTCCTTGTTATTGATTGTGGTCTTTCTCCGCCAGCGGCACTAAGCGGACATTTTAGTCGAAGCGGCAAGCCAGGCATTCACGCTGACCACGCCCTCCCGCAACAGCCGTTCGAGCTGGACGCTGCCTGCCAGTTCGCCCCACAGCAAAGGATCGTTGCAATAGGCGCGTACCGGATCGGGGCCGTCCAGCATCGCCCCGATCGCCGCCGGATCGAATACGCCGTCCTGATATTCATATGCCAGCTCGCCGCGCCGCCAGCGCTGCAGGAAGGCGAAGAACAGCGCCGCCACCTGGGCCGTGGCGCGCGCCTGATGACTGCGTGCGAGGCTGTCGGAAATGGTGGGACGAATGAAGCCGGGTATCTTCGAAAAACCGTCCGCCGCCACCCGCTGGTTGGTGTCCTGGATGGCTGGATTGGCAAAACGCGCCAGCGTCGTGTCGCGATACGCTTCGAGATCCAGCGGGCTCGGAGTCAGGCACGGAATCACGTCTTGCGTGATGTAGTCGTAAGCCATGCGGCGGATGTCTTCGTGCATCGTGCCTTCGTGGATATAGCCGAGGCCGATCATGGTGCCGGCCCAGGCGATGCAGCTGTGGCTGGCGTTGAGGATGCGGATCTTGGCCTCTTCATAGGGCAACACCGACGCCACCATTTCGACCCCGACTTTTTCCAGCGCCGGACGGCCTGCCTTGAAATCGTCCTCGATCACCCATTGGATGAAAGACTCGGCCATCAGCGCGCATGGATCGTCGACGCCGGTGGCTTCTTTCACTCGCTGCCGTACGGCGTCGGTCGGACGCGGCGTGATGCGATCGACCATGGAATTGGGGCTGGCGACATTGGCGCGCACCCATTCCAGCAACTGATGATGGCCGCGCAAGGCCAGGAATTGCTGCAGCCCGCCGAAGAAGCGCTCGCCGTTATGGCGCAGGTTGTCGCAATTGAGCAGCGTCACGCCGCCGGCATTGCTGTCTTGGCGCGCTTGCAGGATCGCCGTCACCGCACCGTAAATCGTGCGGCGATCACCGCCGATATCGGCCGCCAGATCTGGGTTATGCACATCCAGCAAATGCTCATGGTCGAGGTAGTAGCCGCCCTCGGTCACGGTAAACGAGATCACGCGCGTGCGCGCTTCGGCACCGGTCCTGACCAGGCCTTTCAGCTGCGCATCCCAGGGCACGATATCGCGGATGGCGCGGATCGTCTCATAGGCGCGCTGTCCGTGCGGCGTCACCGTCTCCAAGGTATAGCGGCCTTCGCTTTGCGCCAGCTCCTTCAGCAGCGGCGCCATGTCGGCGCGGATATTGCCGAGCGCCAGCCGCCAGCGACGGTCGTCGTCATTGCCGCGCTCGCGGAGGCGATGCAGATAGACCGCCTGGTGGGCGCGATGGAACGATCCGGCGCCGATGTGCAGCCAGACCAGGTCGTCTTTTGAATCACGGTTCGTCATCATGTTCTCGCTTGCTGTTCAATGTACCGCCATGGCCGGATCGCGCAAAAGACGCTTCACCGCGCTGCCGTCCTCGCGGAACAGGTGACAGCGATGCGCCTCCGCGCCGACCCCGATAACGCTGCGGGAAGCAAGCTGAAGACTGTCCGGCACGCGCAGGATCAGCGGCTCGTCGGATGCATCCGCGGCGGCGTACAGGTAAGAAAAATCGCCCAACAGTTCCAGCGCCGTGTAGTGCGCCTGCAGCATCGGCTGTTCAGTGACGATGGCGAGATGCTCAGGACGGATACCCAGCGTCACCTTGTCGCCGACCTTGAGCGTCCCTGCTTCGACCGCCGCCAGTTGGCGTCCCCCGCCAGCCACATCCACCAGCGCGCCCTCCGCGCCGACGCCGGCGACAACGCCGTTGATGAAGTTCATCTTGGGCGAGCCGATGAAGCCCGCCACGAAACGGTTGGCCGGGTGGTGATACAGCTGCTGCGGCGTACCGACCTGTTCGATCCGTCCTGCCGACAGCACGACGATCTTGTCGGCCAGCGTCATGGCTTCGATCTGGTCATGTGTGACGTAGATCATGGTGGTCTTGAGATCGTCATGCAGCTTGGAGAACTCGAGCCGCATCTTCACGCGCAAGGCGGCGTCGAGATTCGATAGCGGCTCGTCGAACAGGAACACGCTGGGCTGGCGCGTGATCGCGCGGCCGATGGCGACGCGCTGGCGCTGACCGCCGGACAAGGCGCGCGGCTTGCGATCGAGAAGATGGTCGATGTGCAGAATCCTGGCCGCGTGCTGCACGGCGCTGTCGATCTCCGTCCTGGACTTGCCGGCGATCTTGAGGCCGAATGCCATGTTGTCGTACAGCGTCATGTGCGGATACAGCGCGTACGACTGGAACACCATGGCGATGCCGCGCTTGGCGGCCGGAACGTCGTTCATGCGGCGCTCGCCGATGTTGAGCTCACCGGCGCTGATGTCTTCGAGGCCGGCGATCATGCGCAGCAGCGTCGACTTGCCGCATCCGGAAGGGCCGACGAAGACGACAAACTCGCCGTCGTCGATGTCGAGGTTAATGTCGCGCATCACTTCGTTGTCGTCGTAGCGCTTGGCGAGGTTGCGGATGGTGACGGCTGCCATGGTGATCTCCTTGTTTCGTTACTGGTGGTGCCTGATGCGTTGTCGGTCGGGGTTCTTACGCTGCGCGTCCCGGCAGCAAGGCCGCGATCAGCACCGGCAATTCCTGCATGTCGTCGAACACCAGCTCGGCGCCGGCATCGAGCAGCTTCTGGCGCATGCCGTGACGGTCGTGCGCCACGCCGGTGAAACCGAGCACGCGCATGCCTGCGCTGCTGGCGGCGCGTACCCCGGTGACGCTGTCGTCGACGGCGACGCAGTGCTGCGGCGCGACGCCGTAGCCTGCCGCTGCAGCGAGATAGACATGCGGCGCCGGCTTGGGGCGGCCGACGTCGTGTGCGCTGTGGATGTGACCGTCGAACAAGGCAAGCAGGTCGCAGCGCTGCAGGCCTTTGATGATGCGGTCGGTGCTGCTGTTGCTGGCGACCGCCTTGGGCAGGTCGATTTTCTGCAAGGCGTCGGCAATGCCCGGCACCAGTTGCACTTCGGCGCCGCAGGCAATCCCGACGGCGGTATTGATGGCGGCGTATTGCGCGGCGTTCAGGCCGAAGCTGAACTCGACGTCGAGTTCATCGAGCAGCAATTCCGTGAACATGCCAAGGCGGGAAGCAATCGCGTGATGCAGTTTGTCGCCGTTAGCCGGATTCTCCAGCAGCGGCAGCAGATGCTCATGCAACACACGCAGGGCGATGCTCTCGCTGTCGAGCAGCACACCGTCGCAGTCGCAGACCAGGTGGGTAATTTCCGGCTTCATGTTTCCTTTCATGTGGAGCAGCTAAAAAACCGCTCCCTTACTTCACAGCGCCGAAGGTCAGGCCGCGCACCAGCTGTTTCTGCGCCAGCCAGCCCAGCGCCATGATCGGTGCGATGGCCAGCAGCGATGCGGCTGACAGCTTGGCCCAGAACAGCCCTTCCGGATTCGAATACGAGGCGATGAACACCGTCAGCGGCGCGGCGTCCACGCTGGTCAGGTTAAGGCTCCAGAATGCTTCGTTCCAGGACAGGATGATCAGCAGCAGCGCGGTCGACGCCAGTCCCGGCATGGCGGTCGGCAGCAGCAGGTACAGCATCTCCTGCCAGGCATTGGCGCCGTCGATGCGCGCCGCTTCGAGAATCTCTTTCGGCACGTCGTTGAAATAGGTGAATGCCATCCACACCGCAATCGGCAGGTTGATCAGCGTGTAGATCAGCGTCAGGCCGGTGACCGAATCGAGCATGCCGCTGTTCTTGGCCAGCAGGTAGATCGGCACCAGCACGCCCACGGCCGGCATCATCTTGGTCGACAGCATCCACAGCAAGAGCTTTTGCGTGCGCCCGGTCGGGAAGAAGGCCATCGAATACGCCGCCGGCACGGCAATCAGCAGCGACAGCAAGGTCGACCCCAGCGAGACGATCATGGAGTTCTTGACGAAGGCCAGGTAGTTGCTGCGCTCGAAGACTTCGCGGAAGGTATCCAGCGTCGGCATGAAAATCAGGCTCGGCATGTAGGCCTGGTGCTCGGTCTTGAACGCCGTGACGGCGATCCAGAAAATCGGGAAAAACAGGACGATGGCGCAGGTCCATGCCAGCAGGCCTACCCAGAGCGGACTCTTTTTGGCGTCGTTCATTTTTCGTTCGCTCCTTTGAGATTCTTCGCCAGCATGCGCACCAGGAAGAACGACACGATATTGGCCAGCACCACGGCGAAGATGCCGCCCGCCGACGCAATGCCGATGTCGAATTGCTGCAGGCCGATCGAATACACCAGGTAGGTCAGGTTGGTGGTTTCAGTGCCGGGTCCGCCGGCGGTGGTGGTGAAGATTTCCGCGAACACCGATAGCAGGAAGATGGTTTCGATCATGATCACCACGGTGATCGCGCGCTTGAGATGCGGCAGCACGATGTAGAAGAAGATGCGGATCGGTCCGGCGCCGTCGAGCTGGGCAGCCTCCTTCTGGTCGACATCCAGTGACTGCAGCGCCGTCAGCAGGATCAGGAAGGCGAACGGTATCCATTGCCACGACACGATAATGATCACCGACAGCATCGGATACTCCGCGAGCCAGTCGATCGGCTCCATGCCGAGATGGCGCATGGCGAAGGCCAGCATGCCGTAGACCGGATGCATGATCATGTTTTTCCAGATCAGCGCGGCCACGGTCGGCATCACGAAGAACGGCCCGATCACCAGCAGCCTGGCGATGCCGCGTCCACGGAACGGTTGGTCGAACAACACCGCCAGCAAAGTGCCGCCGATCACGCTGATGCCCAATACGGAGCCGATCAGCAAGGCGGTGTTGGCAATCGACGGCCAGAACGCCGGGTCTTCCAGCAGGAACTGATAGTTCTCCAGCCCGATGAAACCGGTCTGGTCGGGCGACATCAGGTTGTAGCGATTGAAGGAGAAATACACCGTCATCGCCAGCGGTACGATCATCCACAGGAACAGCAGCGCCACTGCCGGCGTCTGCAGCAGGCGAATCGGCAGGAAGCGTTCGCTGCCCGCGTGCTTGCTATGTTTTCCGCGCCGGGATTTCTGCGCGGACGGAGGCGAAGCGCCGGCTTCGGAAGGCATGGGGGAGGTATTCGATATCGACGACATGGCGGCCTCGATGCAATCAGGTTCGGGCCGGCGTCATGCTGCGGACGATCCGGCGGAAATCGGTGACATGGTGTTGTGCGCCGCCCGGCGTCAGGCCGGGCGAACGCACAGCGGCGCGAGTGGCATTACTTGATGTAACGCCCCTGCTTCATCATGCGCACAGTCTGCGCCTGTGCCGTCTTCAGCGCAGCATCTGCGGTGCCCTTGCCGGCCAGCGCACCGGCAATCGCCTGGCCGGCGATGGTGCCGATCGACTGGAACTCGGGAATCGTCGCAAACTGGATGCCTGTGTAAGGCACCGGTTTGAGCGTCGGATTGTTGGCATCGGCCTTCTCGATCGCATCGAGGACGAAGTCGGAGAATGGCGACGCCTTCTTGTACTCGGCGGAAGCATAGGTCGAGGTGCGCGTACCCGGCGGCACCAATGCCCAGCCGCTATCCTTGGCGACCAGCTTGATGTAGTCCCTGGAAGTCGCCCAGGCGGCGAACTTCTTCGCGGCGTCCTGCGACTTGGACGACTTCGGCACCGCCAGCGACCAGATCCACAACCAATGCGATCCCTTGTCGGTGGTCGCCATCGGCGCCGGCGCGAACGCGACCTTGTCGGACACCTTGGAATCCTTGCCGTGATACAGCATGCCGGCGGCGACGGTGGCGTCTACCCACATGCCGCATTTGCCGCCCGAGAACAGCACCAGGTTTTCATTGAAACCGTTGGAGCTGGCACCCGGCGGACCGGATTTGCGCATCAGGTCGACGTAGAAATTGACGGCCTGTTTCCATTCCGGCGTATCGAGCTGCGGCTGCCATTTTTCATCGAACCAGCGGCCGCCGTAAGCATTGACCATGGTGCCGACCAGCGCCATGTTTTCGCCCCAGCCGGCGCGTCCGCGCAGGCAGATGCCGTAGACGCCCTTGGCCGGATCATGCAGTTGCGCCGCCAGCTTGCCGATCTCTTCCCAGGTCGGCTTTTCCGGCATCTTCAGGTTCTTTTGCGCGAACAGGTCCTTGCGGTAATAGGTCATCGAGCTTTCCGCATAGAACGGCAGCGCGTACAGCTTGCCGTCGCTGGTCAAGCCTTCGCGCACGGTCTTGATCAGGTCGGCTTCATCGTAATCGGCGGGCAAGCCGGTCATCGGCGCCAGCCATCCCTTCTTGGCCCAGATCGGCGCTTCGTACGCCCCGATGGTCATGAGGTCGAACTGGCCGCTGTTGGTGGCGATATCGGTGGTCAGGCGCTGGCGCAGCACGCTCTCCTCCATCGTGACCCAGCGCAGCTTGATGTCGGGATTGGCTTTTTCGAACTGCGGCGACAGCTTTTGCAGTTCGATCATGTCGGGGTTGTTGATCGAGGCGATGTTCAGGGTAACGGGATCGGCAGCGGCAAAACCGGCGAAACCGAATACGGCGATAGCGGCAGCAAGGCGTGCCAAGGGAAATGCGGGGGCGCGAAGTTTCATGCTTGTCTCCATTGTGTACGGGCTGAGGATGAGCGTTGCCGCCTTCCTCGCCTCGATGTAGTTTTCTGAGCAAAAAATCTGTTTGCGAGCAAATAATCAAACATTGACGAAAGATTGTCAAGCATTTGCTTTTTTGTTGAGCAAATGTTCAATTTTGATAATAATGACGTCTGACGTCCCGCAGGAACAGGCGCTCAAAGTCCGTACAATGCCGGATCGGCCAGCGCGACGCGGCAGGTTCACAACAAGGAAAACCGATGTCATCCAGCCCATCAAAACTCGATCTGGCGGCGCGCGCCGCATGGATGTATTACGTCGCCGGCAACACCCAGAATGAAATCGCCGAGCGCCTCGGCATCTCGCGCCAGATGGCGCAGCGCATGGTGGCCTACGCCGGCGCGTCGAACCTGGTCAAGGTGCAGATCACCCATCCGATCTCGTCCTGCCTGGAACTTGCGCAGGGCCTGCAACAGCGCTACGGATTGGACGTCTGCCGCGTGGTGCCCGGCAACCCAGGCAATGACGCCGCCGGGGATGATGCGCACGGCGTGCAACAGATGCTGGCGGTAGCCGGCGCCGAGCTGATGGAGCAATACCTGCGGCAGGAAGAACCGCTGATCGTCAATGTCGGCTCGGGTCGCACGCTCAAGGCCGCAATCGAAAAGATCAGCGACATGGAGCGCCCGCAGCACCAGATCGTCTCGATGATCGGCGCCTTCGCTTCCGACGGCTCGGCCAACCGCTACGACGTCGCCTTGCTCGCCGCTGAAAAAATGCAGAGCCGCTTTTACCTCTTGCCGGCGCCGCGCGTGGCGGAAAGCGAAGCCGACCGCAAGCAGTGGTGCAACCATCGCGCCTACCAGATCGTCACCGGCCTGGCGCAACGCGCCGACGTCACCTTCCTCGGCATCGGCACGATTGCGCTGCAAGGCGCGATGCATGAAGACGGCTTCATCGACGACGACGAAGTCGCACAGCTGCAAAAGCAAGGCTCGGTCGGCGAACTGATCTGCCACGCCTTCGACGCCGCCGGCAACATGCTGCGTTCGCCGCTGGCCGCGCGCATCACCACGCCGCCGCTCAGCTCGCCGCCGGCCAAGCCGGTCATCGCGCTGGCAGGCGGCCGCAAGAAAGCCGAAGCGGTGCGCGGCGCCTTGCGCGGCGGCTGGCTGACGGGTCTCGTCACCGACGAGTACTGCGCTCAGTTTGCGTTGCAGGATTAAATTCCGAGCAGCGCCAGAACAACAATTTCAGCATCAGCATTACGGAGACATTCATGCCGCATCCCATCGAATTCGTCGTCTTCGGCGAAGCCCTGACCGACTTCATCCGCCAGCCCGGCGGCGAGTGGCGCGCCCTCCCTGGCGGCGCCTGCTGGAATGTCGCGCGCGTCGGCGCACGTCTTGGCGCAGCGACCGGTTATGCCGGCAGCATCAGCAGCGACGTCTTCGGCGAAGAATTGCGCATGCTCACGCAAGAGGCCGGACTCGACATGCGCTACCTCCAGCAAGTCGACAAATCGCCGCTGCTGGCGATGGTGACGTCGACCACGCCGCCCGATTATTTCTTCGTCGGCGACGACAGCGCCGACCTGCATTTCGATCCGAGCAAGTTGCCTTCCGGCTGGATGGATGAAGCGCGCATATTGCACTTCGGCTGCATCAGCCTGACGCGCGAACCATTGGCGTCTCGCCTGCTTGCGATTGCCGCCGAAGGCGCGCAACGCGGCAAGCGCATTGCCTTCGATCCGAACTGGCGCAAGCTGATGGATCAGCCGGGCTATCACGTGCTGATGCGCAAGCTGCTGGCGTTGTCGCATTACGTGAAGGTGTCGGACGAAGACCTGGAGAAATTATTCCCAGGCGATGCGCAGCCGATGGCGACGCTGAAGTCGCTGGCGCCGCAGGCGGAGATCCTGTTCACGCGCGGTGCCGATGGGCTGTCCTGGATCAAGGGAGAGAGCGTTGTCGATCAACCGGCTTATCGGGTGGAGGTGATTGATACCGTCGGTTGCGGCGATGCTTCCATGGGAGGCTGGATCGCCAGCATCTTGCGTCAGGCGGATGCGCCGGTGGTGACGCATTTGCAGTGTGCTGCTGCGGCGGCGGCGTTGTCGGCGGCGCGGGCGGGGGCTTATGCGGCGACCTGGGATGAGGTGCAGGAGCTGGTTAATCGCTGAGCGCGATGTTTTTTTGTTTTGTCCCGACTAGCTATCTTGGGTAACTTATTCTTTTCTTTCTTCGGACGACCCTGCCGGGGGTAGCCCGGCGGCTACTCACTTTTCTTGTCTCGCCAAGAAAAGTAAGCAAAAGAAGCGACCGCTGGTTCGTAGCCCCCTGTCGGGGGTTCCCGGCGTCGGCAGGTACAAATCGGGAGGGGAAACAAACTCGCTGCGCTCAGACAAGTTTCCCCTCTTTATCCGATTTGCACCTGCCGCCACCGGCTACTCGCAAGCGGACTGCAAGACTGGCTCGCTGCGCCTCGCCAGGGGACGGAGGTGACGCGATGGTCGCAGTTCTTCGCGACCTCCGCTAAGGCAAGAAGACAATCACGATGCCGAAGGCGAGCCTCCCAAGGCAAGGCGAAGCGAGCCGTAAAAAGAATTCCGCTTATGAGTCGCCGTTGGTGACGTGCCTAAATCGGATAAAGAAGGGAAACTTGTCTGAGCGAAGCGAGTTTGTTTCCCTTCCCGATTTAGGTGCGGCGCCAACGGGAACCCCGCGCAGCGGGGCGGCGAATCGCGGTCGCCTTTCTTTGCTTACTTTCTTTGGCGAAGCAAAGAAAGTGAGCGGCCGCCGGGCCGCCCCCGGCAACCACGGCCGTCCGAAGAAAGAAAAGATTTAGGTAGATAAGACAAGTCCGTCGGAACAACCGACAAGAACTCACCCCACCTTATCCAACTTGGCCACACTCAAATCCAGCAACTTCATCCCGAACTTCCCGAAGTTGATATGCGCCCGCGTACTCCCCCCGCCGCCTTCGATATTGACGATCACCCCCTCGCCAAACTTGGCATGCGCCACATTCTGCCCAATCCGCCATCCGGAATCAGGCCGCGAAAAGTTTTGTGCGATCTTGTTGTTGCCGGATTCCGGCGCAGCGTCCCAGGCCGACTTGGGATGCGCAAACCAGCTGTGCTGCTGCGGCTGAATCTTCGGCGAAAGCCACTTGATGGACTCGTCCGGGAGTTCGTCAAAGAAGCGTGAGCGCATGTTGTAACGCGTCTGGCCATGCAGCATGCGCGTCTGGGAAAAACTCATGTACAACCGCTTGCGCGCGCGCGTAATGGCCACGTACATCAGGCGGCGTTCTTCTTCCACGCCGCCCTCTTCCTTGGCGCTGTTCTCGTGCGGGAACAAGCCCTCCTCCAACCCGGTGATGAACACCGCGTCGAACTCCAGTCCCTTGGCCGAGTGCACGGTCATCAGTTGCAAAGCATCCTGCCCCGCCTGCGCCTGGTTGTCGCCGGCTTCCAGCGAGGCATGCGAGAGGAAGGCCGACAGGGGTGACATGATGGTCGTCAGCGCGGCGTCGGCGTCGATGATCTCGATACCGTCGGCGGTCGTGATGGACGTGCCGGCAACGGCTTGCGCCTGCGGGCCGAGGAAGGCCGGGGCGTCGAGGCCATAGCCTTCTTCCGAGACGAACAAGGTCGCGGCGCTGACCAGCTGCTCCAGATTCTCGATGCGGTCGGCACCCTCCTTCTCGTTGCGGTAGTGCGTCAGCAAACCGCTGCTGTCGAGCACCACCTGCACCATTTCCTGCAAGGGCAGATTCTGCGTTTCAAAACGCGCGGCTTCGATCAGCTTGACGAAACCGTTGAGCGTCGAGCCGGCCTTGCCCGCCACATAAGGCACCGCCGCATACAGCGAGCAGTTGTACTGGCGCGCGGCATCCTGCAATTGCTCCAGCGCCTTGGCGCCGATGCCGCGCGTAGGGAAGTTCACCACGCGCAGGAACGCCGAATCGTTGTGCAGGTTGTCCATCAGCTGCAGATACGCGATCGCGTGCTTGACTTCGGCACGCTCGAAGAAGCGCTGGCCGCCGTACACGCGATACGGAATCGCCGACGAAAACAAGGCATGTTCGAGCACCCGCGACTGTGCGTTGGAGCGATACAGCAAGGCGATCTCGCTGCGCGCCCAGCCTTCGGCGATCAGGTTCTTGACCTGCTCGATGATCCATTGCGCTTCCTGCAGATCGCTGCTGGCTTCGAACACGCGCACCTGCTCGCCGTGGCCGGCGTCGGTGCGCAGATTCTTGCCGAGGCGCTTGCTGTTGTTGGCGATCAGGATGTTGGCGGCGTCGAGGATGTGGCCGTGCGAGCGGTAGTTCTGCTCCAGCTTGATCAGGTTCTGCACGCGGAACTCGCGCTCGAACGCCGTCATGTTGCCGACGTTGGCGCCGCGGAATGCATAGATGCTCTGATCGTCGTCGCCCACCGCAAACACCGCGCCGCCGTCGACCTGGCCCTGCCCGGACATGATCTTGAGCCACTTGTACTGCAGGTCGTTGGTATCCTGGAACTCATCCACCAGCACGTGGCGGAAGCGGCGCTGGTAATGTTCGCGCAGCGGCTGGTTGCGCGACAGCAGTTCATAGGTGCGCAGCAGCAGTTCGGCAAAATCGACCACGCCTTCGCGCTGGCATTGCTGGTCATACAGATCGTAGAGCTCGACGAACTTGCGGTTGTAGTCGTCATGCGCCTCGACGTCCTTGGCGCGCAGGCCCTGGTCCTTGGCACCGTTGATGAAGTACATCAGATTGCGCGGCGGATACTTCTCGTCGTCCACGTTCATCTGCTTGAGCAGGCGCTTGATAGCCGACAGCTGATCCTGCGAGTCGAGGATCTGGAACGTCTGCGGCAATGCGGCGTCGCGGTGATGCGCGCGCAGCAGGCGGTTGCACAGGCCGTGGAAGGTGCCGATCCACATGCCGCGCGTGTTGATCGGCATCATCGCCGACAGGCGCGCGGTCATTTCCTTGGCCGCCTTGTTGGTAAACGTCACCGCCAGGATCCCCGACGGCGACACTTGCCCGGTCTGGATCAGCCACGCGATGCGCGTGGTCAGCACGCGCGTCTTGCCCGAGCCGGCGCCGGCCAGGATCAGTGCAGATTGTGCGGGAAGGGTGACGGCGGCAAGCTGCTCGGCGTTGAGATTGTGGAGAAGATTTTGCATCCCGCGATTATACGTCCGCGCGTCATCGCGGATGCGCGCAGCCTGCATATTCCGGCCTGGCGCGGACCCGCCGGCCCGCCGAAATCCCGCGCCGCCGGCAGGTTTCCGTCAAACGGCGTAAAATTCTGCACGGCAACACGGTATCACGGCATCGCCGCCGCTTGCCCTCCTGCTCGCCCTCCTCTTACGTCCATCATGTCCGAAGAAGCATTACGCCCAGTTCCCCTCGCCGCCGAAGGCGCATCCCCGCACGTACACGCGCAGTCGACGCCGATTTCGGCCTCGCCCTCCCAAACCGCCATCATGGTCCAGATCCTGTCGACCGTGCTGTTCACCTTCCTCGCCTACATGACCATCGGCATCCCGCTCGCGGTGTTGCCCGGCTACGTCCACCTGGATCTCGGTTACAGCTCGTTCATCGCCGGCCTGTCGATCAGCGTGCAATATCTGTCGACCTTGATCACGCGCGCCCAGGCCGGCCGCATGGTCGACACCATCGGCCCCAAGAAGACCGTCATACGCGGTATGCTGGCCTGCGTCGCCAGCGGCGCTTTCCTGGTGCTGGCGGCATGGTCAGCGGAACTGCCGTGGCTGAGCCTGTCCATGATTCTGGTCAGCCGCTTCTGCCTCGGCATCGGCGAAAGCCTGGCCGGCACCGGCTCCATCATCTGGGGCATCGGCCGCATCGGCTCCGCCCATACCGCGCGCATGATTTCGTGGAACGGCATCGCCACCTATGGCGCACTGGCCATCGGCGCGCCGCTGGGCGTGGCGCTGCTCCACGTAGGCGGCTTTGCGGCCATCGGCTTCCTGGCGCTGGCGTTGCCGCTGATCGGTTACGCGATCGCGCGCCGCCGCCCTGCCGTCCCCGTCGTGCGCGGCGAACGGCTGGCCTTCCGCCTGGTGCTCAACCGCGTGCTGCCCTACGGCATCGGCCTGGCGCTGGGCACGGTCGGCTTCGGCGCCATCGCCACCTTCATCACCCTGTATTACGCCAGCCATCAGTGGTCCAACGCGGCGTTTTCGCTGACGCTGTTCGGCGGCTGCTTCATCGGCTCGCGCCTGTTGTTCGCCAACGCCATCAATCGTTTCGGCGGCTTCAAGGTGGCGATTGCGTCCTTCATCGTCGAGGCATCCGGCCTGAGCATTTTGTGGCTGGCCGGTTCTGCTGAAGTCGCCATGGCCGGCGCCGCGCTGGCCGGCTTCGGCTTTGCACTGGTGTTCCCATCGCTGGGCGTGGAAGCGGTCGGCCTGGTGCCGGCGCCCAACCGCGGCGCAGCGCTGGGCGCGTATTCGGTGTTCCTCGACCTGGCGCTGGGCATCACCGGTCCGCTGGCGGGCCTGATCGTGGGGCAGTTCGGCTACGAAGAAGTATTCCTCTTCGCCGCCGTCGGCGCACTGTGCGCGGTGGTGCTGACGCTGTCCCTGTTCCGGCGTGCGCAACTTGCCGTCGAGACAACACGCTGACGCCTTGTGATGATGCCTTTCATCCCCAAGTGTTATTCATAGGGCTGCAGTTTTGGCATAAAATCGCAGCGTTGCATTCCATCACACCAAGGAGCGAAACAATGGCAAAGAAAAACGTAGCAGCGATCAACATCGGCATCAACGACAAGGATCGCAAGAAGATTGCGGACGGTCTCAGCAAGCTGCTGGCCGATACCTACACGCTCTACCTCAAGACCCACAATTTCCACTGGAACGTCACCGGCCCGATGTTCAACACGTTGCACCTGATGTTCGAAGGCCAGTACAACGAACTGGCGCTGGCCGTCGACCTGATCGCCGAACGTATTCGCGCGCTGGGTTATCCGGCGCCCGGTTCGTACAAGGAATTCGCCAAGCTGTCGTCGATCCCCGAAGCCGAAGGCGTGCCATCCGCACAAGACATGATTGCCCAACTGGTGGCCGGCCAGGAAGCCGTGACCCGCACCGCGCGTTCGCTGTTCCCGGCCGTCGACGCCGCAGCCGACGAACCGACCGCTGATTTGCTGACGCAGCGCATGCAACTGCATGAAAAGAATGCATGGATGCTGCGCAGCCTGCTCGAAGGCTGATCTCCCGCATCTGCCGCGCATGAAAAAATGCCGCTGACATCATGACGATGCAGCGGCATTTTTCATTTCCGGCACGATGCGTTCAGAACAGCTCGGCAAACCGGCGCGCCGCCGCCTCCGGATCATCGTTCATGTAGACGCTGCTGATGGCGGCCACCATGTCGGTCCCCTGAGCTATCAGCGGCAGGCAGTTTTCCTGCGTCATGCCGCCGATGACGACCACCGGCAGCGAGATTTCCTGCTTCGACTCTGCCACGATTTCCGGCGCGGTCCTGAAATCATACTGCTTCACGCGCGACGGGTAGAAGCCGCCGAACGCCACGTACGTCGCTCCGGCCGCGTGCGCATCGCGCGCCAGTTGCAAGGTCCCGTAGCACGAGGCGCCGACGATCTTGTCCTTGCCGACCCGTGCGCGTACGTCCGCCACCGACGCATCGGTGCCGCCGACATGGATGCCTTCGGCGTCAAGTTCCAGGCAGAGGTCGACGTGGTCGTTGATGATGAAAGGCGTATCGTGGCGGCGGCAGACTTGCAGCAAGGCGCTCGCCTGCTCCTTGCGCAGGTCCGCAGCGGCGGTCTTGTGCCGGTACTGCACCAGCCTCGCGCCGCCCCTGATGGCTTGTTCGGTTGCCTCGACCAGTTTGCCGGTGTCGTCCCAATCCGGCGTCACGATGTACAGTCCGCGCAAGGACCATGGTTTCACTTCACTCATTTGTATTCTCCTGCAAAGGATTTTTCATGCAACGGCACGCGATTGGGAATGCGCTGCCCGGGTGCAATCGCATAGGAGGTCGCCAGCGCGTGCTGGCAATAGTGCTGTGCCGCGTCGATGGCGTCGCGCATGCCGAGGCCGCGCGCCAGCATCGCCGACAAGGCTGCCGCCAGCGTACACCCGGTGCCGTGGAATTCGTCCGGCAAACGCGGCCAGCGCCATGATGCACCTGCGCCCTCCGGACCGAACCAGCGATTGACCACGTCTTCCTCTTGCGGACCATGGCCGCCTTTCAGCAAGACATGTTCGCAGCCGCGTTGCATCAATATCGCCGCCTGCGCTTCCCTGCCATGCTCGCCGCCGCACAGGCGATCTGCTTCATTCAGATTGGGCAAGATGACGGTGGCGACGGCATACAGAGGTGCGATCGCCTGCGCGGGGTCATCCGTGGACAGGCGATTGCCCTGGCCGCTGGCCAGCACCGGATCGACCACCACGGGCAAATCCGGCCGGCGGGATCGCAACTGCAAGATCAATTCGACGATCGTCTCGGCGTTGCGCCGGTTGCCGGCGATGCCGAGCTTGACCGCGCGAATGTCGAAGCGGTCGATCAGCACCTGCGCCTGATGGCGGATCAGCTCCGCATCGATCGGATGCACGGCAAACACGCTGACGTTGTCCTGCACCGTCAGCGCCGTCGGCACCGACAGCGGATGGCAACCGAGCGCGCTGATGGCAGGAATATCGGCCTGCATCCCTGCACCGCCGCTGGGGTCGGAGCCGGAAAACACCAGCACGCACGGCGGCGCCGGACGATAGGAAGTCGTCATCAGGCCCGGCCCGCTCAGACTACCCGTCCCGCCATCGGCGACGACGGCGACGCCGCGAAGCGTTTCGGGATACGACCGGCGAGGAAGGCTTCGCGGCCGGCTTCCACCGCCAGCTTCATCGCCCGCGCCATGCGAATCGGATCGCGCGCACCGGCGATGGCCGTATTCATCAGCACGCCGTCGCAACCGAGTTCCATCGCAATGGCCGCATCGGAGGCCGTGCCGACACCGGCATCGACCAATACCGGAATCTTCGACTGCTCGATGATCAGCGAGAGATTCCACGGATTCAGGATGCCCATGCCGGAGCCGATCAGCGACGCCAGCGGCATCACCGCGACCACGCCGATATCTTCCAGCATGCGCGCCTGGATAGGATCGTCGCTGCAATAAACCATCACGTCGAAACCATCCTTGACCAGCGTCTCGGCGGCTTTCAGCGTCTCCGGCATGTTCGGGAACAGGGTCTTTTCATCGCCCAGTACTTCCAGCTTGACCAGCTTGTGGCCGTTCAGAAGTTCACGCGCCAGTTGCAAGGTGTAGACCGCATCCTCAGCGTTGTAACAGCCGGCGGTGTTCGGCAGGATGGTGTAGCGCGAAGGCGGCACCGCGTCGAGCAGGCTGGGCGCATTCGGGTCCTGGCCGATGTTCACGCGACGGATCGCCACGGTGATGATATCCGCGCCGCTGGCCTCGGTGGCCAGACGGGTTTCGTCGAGATCCTTGTACTTGCCGCTGCCGACCAGCAGGCGCGAGTTGTAGGTCTTGCCTGCAATGGTCAGACCCGCATCTGCAGTCAGCGCGGGAGCGTCGTTCATATTCATGTCAATTCCTTTCAGGTTTCAGCCGCCGCCGATGGCGCGCACGACGTCGACACGATCGGCGTCGGCCAGCACGCGTCCGGCCCACAGCTGCGACGGCACCACTTGCCGGTTCACGGCCACCGCCACGGCCTTGCCGGTCAGCTCCAGCTCGGCGATGAGCTGGGCCAGGTCGGCGCCGTCGGCCAGGGCGTGCGGCTTGCCATTCAATTCAATCTGCATCGCATTCACCGCAATCGTCAAAGCAATCAGGTCTTGGAGTAAATCTCGGCGCCCATCTTCACGAACTCCACCGACTTCACTTCCATGCCCTGCTTCAATGCGGCGATCTCCGAGATGCCTTCCTTGGCGGCGTAGTCGCGCACTTCCTGGGTGATCTTCATCGAGCAGAAATGCGGTCCGCACATGGAGCAGAAATGCGCCACCTTGGCCGAATTCTTGGGCAAGGTTTCGTCATGGAATTCGCGCGCCTTGTCCGGATCGAGGCCGATGTTGAACTGGTCTTCCCAGCGGAATTCGAAACGCGCCTTCGACAGCGCGTTGTCGCGGATCTGCGCGCCCGGATGGCCCTTGGCCAGGTCGGCTGCATGCGCTGCGATCTTGTAGGTGATGATGCCGTCCTTGACGTCGACCTTGTTCGGCAGGCCCAGATGTTCCTTCGGCGTGACGTAGCACAGCATCGCCGTGCCGTACCAGCCGATTTGCGCGGCGCCGATACCGGAAGTGATGTGGTCGTAACCCGGCGCGATATCGGTGGTCAACGGTCCCAGCGTGTAGAACGGCGCTTCGTGGCACTGCTCCAGCTGCAGGTCCATGTTTTCCTTGATCAGGTGCATCGGCACATGGCCGGGGCCTTCGATCATGACTTGCACGTCATGCTTCCAGGCGATCTGCGTCAGTTCGCCCAGCGTCTTCAGTTCACCCAGTTGCGCTTCATCGTTGGCGTCGTAGATCGAACCCGGACGCAGGCCATCGCCAAGGCTGAAGCTGACGTCGTAGGCCTTCATGATCTCGCAGATGTCTTCGAAGTGCTCGTACAGGAAGGATTCCTTGTGATGCGCCAGGCACCACTTGGCCATGATGGAGCCGCCGCGCGAGACGATGCCCGTCATGCGCTTGGCGGTCAGCGGCACGTATTGCAGGCGTACGCCGGCGTGGATGGTGAAGTAGTCGACACCCTGCTCTGCCTGCTCGATCAGCGTGTCGCGGAAGATTTCCCAGGTCAGGTCTTCGGCCTTGCCGTTGACCTTTTCCAGCGCCTGATAGATCGGCACGGTGCCGATCGGCACCGGCGAATTGCGGATGATCCATTCGCGCGTTTCGTGGATGTTCTTGCCGGTCGACAGGTCCATGACGTTGTCGCCGCCCCAGCGGATGGCCCAGGTCATCTTCTCGACTTCTTCGCCGATGGAAGAGGTCACGGCCGAGTTGCCGATGTTGGCGTTGATCTTGACCAGGAAGTTGCGGCCGATGATCATCGGCTCGACTTCAGGGTGGTTGATGTTGGCGGGGATGATGGCGCGGCCGCGGGCGACTTCGTCGCGCACGAATTCCGGCGTAATCATGGCCGGGATCGAGGCGCCGAAGGACTGGCCCGGATGCTGGCGGCCCATCAGGTCGGCCAGCTTGTTGCCCATCGGGCCGGAGGCCTTCAGCTGCTCCAGGTATTCCTGGCGGCGCAGGTTTTCGCGGATGGCGATGAATTCCATTTCCGGCGTGATGACGCCTTTGCGCGCGTAGTGCATTTGGGAGACATTGCCGCCGGCTTTGGCGCGGCGCGGTTTGCGGTGCAGATTGAAGCGCAGCTCGGCCAGCGCCGGATCGTTCAGGCGCGCCTGGCCGTATTCGGAAGTCGGCCCATCCAGTTCCTCAGTGTCGTCGCGCTCGAGGATCCACGGCAGACGCGGTGTCGACAGGCCGTTGCGGATGTCGATCTTAGCGTCCGGATCGGTGTAGGGACCGGAGGTATCGTAGACGTAGATGGGCGGATTCTTTTCCGAACCGAACATGGCCGGCGTATCGGACTGGCTGATCTCGCGCATCGGCACGCGGATGTCCGGACGCGAACCGGTGACATAGATCTTGCGGGAATTCGGTAACGGCTGGACGGCTGCTTCGTCTACCGTGGCGGTAGCGGAGAGGAATTTCGGATTGGCGTTCATTTTGGCTCCTTTGCGGTTGGCTTTTGGAGCCAGCAAAGGAGGATTCGGAAAGGGACCTGTTGCGTGCAGAAGATGCAATACGGTAGTTCCGGCGCTTCCCTTCGCTGGCATTACCCAGATCAGGTTCAAGGGTATTTCTCACCCGTTTGCCGTACTTTGGCATTCAGGACCCCTAGCATTTGTTCTCTTACCACGTTCAGTTTCAAACGTCGTGGGCCGGATTCTACTCCAAAAAACAAGTCGCGCAACAACCTCTGTCGAAAGGATCTGGCACAAAAAATAGCGATAGGTACCCGGCTAGTGTTCGGAAGAGCAGTTGCATTCAATCAATAAACCAATCGATATCTGGCTATAATCGTAGACTCAAAATCATAGAAATCGCCGCATACACAGGCAATTCAACTGGGGAATTTGCGCCGTGAGCTCAGACAATTTTTCTTTTTTCGCAGAGCATTCTGCTTTGTTTCTCGAACTGGCAACAGCCGCGGAAAAAGCTTTCACAGGCGATCCCAACACAACATTGGTCAAACTTCGCCAACTGGGCGAAGCCATGGCCCAGGAATTGGCCAGCCGCGTAGGTATTGCCGTTGCCGACCATACCAAACAGAATGACCTGCTCAATCAACTAAAGCGAGAGTTATCGCTCGATCCGCAAATTCTCAGCCTGTTTCACACGCTCCGCATTGAAGGGAACAAGGCGACACATCAATTCCGCACACGACATAAAGATGCTTTAGACGGGTTGCGAGTCGCACGCACGATTGCTGTTTGGTATCACCAGTCATTCGGCGAACAAGGAGCATCGTTCAAACCGGGTCCTTTTATTGCTCCGACAGATCCTAGTCAGGAACTAACTGAATTGCAGCAACGTATTGCCCAGCTCCAAGCGGAATTGGGTGAAACCAAGCAAGCGCTCAACCATAATGTCCAACTGAGCAATTTGTTGTCGGAAGAAAAAGAACAATACGCCGTACTCGCACAGCAAATGTCTGCCGACGCTCAGGTTTATGAAGAGCTGGCACTGGAACACGAACAGGCGCTTGCCGAGGCCAAAGCAAATTTCGACCGGCAGTTGGCGATCTATCAAACACAGCAAGACAAGACTGCAACTCAAGCTGCGCGCGTACAAACTGACGCAGCCAGCAAACAGTTAGTCCTCAGTGAAGAGCTCACCCGCATCATCATTGACCAACAATTAGAGGCCGCCGGATGGGAGGCAGACAGCGAATTGCTCACCTACGCCGCGGGCGCGAGGCCGGAACACGGAAAAAACAAAGCTATTTCGGAATGGCCATGCGCCAATAAACAACGCGCGGATTATGTTTTATTTTTCGGCTTGATACCGATTGCGGTGGTGGAAGCCAAGAAACAAAACACCAGCGTCGCAGACAAAATCCCGCAAGCCGAGCGATATTCTCGTGCGATCCAATTCACATCTGATGCCGTCAGCGCCTGGCAGCAAGAAGGACGGAATGGACCTTGGCCAGACGGCCAGCAAGGTAGCTTCCACGTCCCCTTTGTTTATTCATGCAATGGCAGACCTTATTTCAAGCAATTGGCAGAACAAAGCGGCACCTGGTTTCGCGATGTACGCCATACGGCCAATCTGTCCAGAGCGCTGGTAGATTTTCACCGACCAGACGAATTGAGTGATCTGCTTACACGCAGCCGGGAAGCCGCCGAAGCAGTACTCAGCATGGAAGGATTCGCTTACTTACGGCTACGCGACTATCAGCAAACTGCTATCCATGCCGTCGAACAAGCACTGGCGCACAACCAACGTAATGTCTTGTTGGCCATGGCCACCGGCACCGGGAAAACTCGCACCATCATTGGACTGATTTACCGCTTCCTGAAGGCAGAGCGTTTTCGTCGCATCCTGTTCCTGGTAGACCGGACTGCGCTAGGCGAACAAGCCATTGGCGCCTTCAATGACGCCGTATTGGAACAAAATTTGCCGCTGTCCAAGCACTACAACATCGCAGAACTCGGTGATATGGCAGCCGAAGCAGAGACTCGCGTCCATGTCGCCACCGTACAAGCCATGGTGAGCCGCGTACTGGCCAATGACAGTCCTCCCGGAGTCGGTGAATACGACTGCATCATCGTCGACGAAGCTCACCGCGGCTACACCCTGGACCAGGAAATGACAGAGGGCGAACAAGCCCTACGCGATCAGAAGCAATACCTTTCACGTTACCGACAAGTATTGGACTACTTCGATGCCGTTCGTATCGGCTTGACGGCAACTCCTGCCAAACACACCGCCGAAATATTCGGCAAGCCTGTCTACACCTATAGCTATCGAGAAGCCGTGGCAGATGACTGGCTGATCGATCACGAGCCTCCAATTCGCTACACCACGCTGCTTGCGCAAAACGGCATCAGCTTCGACAAAGGAAGCGAAGTTGAAGTCATCAATATAGACACCGGGGAGATCGAAAACGAGGTTCTTGCCGACGATATTTCTTTCGACATAGAGGGTTTCAATCGACGCGTTATCAACGAAGACTTCAACAAAGTCATCTGCGAACAATTGGCCAAAGAAATCGATCCCTTGGGTGAAGAAAAGACGCTTATTTTTTGTGCGACCGACAAGCACGCCGACATGGTCAAACGTCTGCTTGAAGATCAGTTCAAAGCACTCTATGGAGATGACTACAATGCTGCCGCAGTGCAAAAGATCACCGGCCAATCGGACAGACCCAGCCAGTTGATCCGCAATTTCAAGAATGAGCGCTTCCCGAGCGTCGCAATTACCGTCGATCTGCTTACCACCGGCATTGATGTCCCGCGTATCTGCCATCTGGTGTTCATGCGCAGGGTCCGTTCGCGGATTCTGTACGAACAGATGATCGGCCGCGCCACTCGTCGCTGCGACGATATCGGCAAAACCATCTTCTACATCTACGATCCGGTTGATCTGTACGCCACGCTGCAAGATGTCAACACCATGCAACCGCTGGTTAAAGATCCAAATGTCACACTCGATCAATTGATCGGCGAATTGCACCACCCACTGAGCCAACAACTGCCGGGCGGCAGAGACGGCAGCGTACATGCCGACGATCTGCTGGCGCAGATTTGCCAGAAAGTCATGCGTGTGCTGCGCAAGGCCGACAACAAAGCACAACATGATCCTCAACTACGACAACAATTGGACGAACTGCAACAGCAATGGGGCGTAGCGCCGGCGGTGCTGCATCAATACCTACATCAGCTCGGGCCACAAGGCGCCATCGCATTTTTGCGGCAGCACAGCCAATTGCTACCTCAGTTGGATCAGATTCGTCAGCGAGCCGGTACCGACTACCGTCCATTGATTTCGCATCATCATGACGAACTACTGGTCAGAGAACAAAGCTACGGCGATTACCACAAGCCGGCCGACTATCTCGACAGCTTCCGCCTCTTCATCCGTACGCAACTCAATCAGAACGCGGCACTGGCCGTGGTGATCAATCGCCCGCGCGATCTAACCCGCGTACAGTTGAAGGAAGTCCGCCAACTGCTGGACAACAACAAGTTCAGTGAAAGCACGCTCAAAACTGCCTGGCGCAACAGCACAAATCAAGATATCGCCGCCAGCATCATCGGCTATATCCGGCAGGCAGCGTTGGGAGAGGCGCTGATCCCTTTTGGCCAGCGTGTAGACAACGCGATGCAAAACATTTACACCATGCAAAACTGGACTTCGGTACAACGTCGCTGGCTGGAGCGGCTGGCAAAAATTCTTAAGGACAAGGTCGTGCTGGAACAAGATGATCTCAATGAAGCCTTCCGCGAAAGCGGCGGTGCCAGAGCGCTGGACAAACTGCTGGATCAGCAATTGCAGCCCGTGCTGGACAAGCTGGTTGACGGCTTGTGGCCTGTCGCCGCCTGATCAGACCGGCGCAGCGCACATGCCTTACAATATGTGCCACTCTGCGGCCTGACGGCCGCTTTCTTTTTACCGCCAGTCCACGAGCGACTGTCGGTACTGACAAGGATTTACCATGAACAACAACGACATCGTCCAGAAATTATGGAGCTTGTGCGACGTCTTGCGCGATGACGGTATCAATTACAGCGACTACGTCACCGAACTGGTCTTACTGCTGTTCATCAAGATGGAACACGAAAACACCTCCAGCGGCGTGCTGATGGCGCATAAATTGCCGGAATACGCCCGCTGGAGCGGACTTACCAAGTTGTCCGGCGTGAATTTGCTTAATCACTACCGCAAAACTCTGCTCCAACTGGGGCTGGAACAAGATCCGCTGATTTCCGCCATCTATACGGATGCGCAAACACGCTTGCGCGAGCCGCGTCACCTGGAACAATTGATCAAGGCGCTTGACGGTATCGATTGGTTCTCCGCCAAGAGAGACGGTCTCGGTGATCTGTATGAAGGTTTGCTGGAAAAGAACGCCAGTGAAACAAAATCCGGTGCCGGACAATATTTCACCCCGCGTCCGCTGATCGATAGCATCGTTGCCCTCATCAAACCACAACCAGGCGAGACCATACAAGATCCGGCGGCTGGCACAGCAGGCTTTCTGATCGCGGCTGATGCCTATATCAAGAGCAATACCGACGATCTGATCGACCTCCCAGAAAAACAACGCGCCTTCCAGCGCAAAGAAGCCTATCTCGGCATGGAGCTGGTCTCCGACACCCGTCGACTGGCCTTGATGAATTGCCTCCTGCATGGCATGGAAGGTGATGCCGATGGTGTCGTCCATCTCGGCAATACTCTGGGCAGCGCCGGCAGCGGCCTGCCCAAAGCGCAGATCATGCTCAGTAACCCTCCGTTCGGCACCGCCAAAGGTGGGGGCGGCCCCACGCGCGATGATCTGACCTATGCGACCAGCAATAAACAACTGGCCTTTATGCAGCACATCGTGCGCCACCTCAAGGAGGGCGGCCGCGCCGCCGTGGTGCTTCCGGATAACGTTCTGTTTGAAAGCGGTGTAGGTACCGATGTCCGGCGCGACCTGATGAACAAGTGTAATTTGCACACCATCTTGCGCCTGCCTACCGGTATTTTTTATGCCCAAGTTTGGAAAACGCACGCCATTTACTCGTAGCCATTTCGCAGAATTCGAAACTTTGTACGGCAAGAAGTCCGACGGCAGTAGCTCCCGCAAGGATCAAGGCGAGGCCAGTCGATGGCGCGTCTTTAGCCGTGAGTGGATACTTGAGCGCAATGACAGCTTATATATCAGTTGGCTCAAAGATGAAAACACCGAAGATGTTGCTGATCTGCCTGAGCCGGAAGTGCTGGCCCATGAAGTAATACTGGGATTAACAGCGGCTCTAGATGAGTTGAACATGCTGCTATTGGAGCTTGGAGAGACTGAGGTAGCCGCATGAGCAAAATACCCAAAGGATGGGCTCATGCGAAGTTGGAAACGCTGTATTCTGCAGACGGCATCTTTTCGGACGGGGATTGGATTGAAAGTAAAGACCAAGATCCCAATGGCACGAATAGACTGCTTCAGCTTGCTGATATAGGCGATGGTTACTTTTTGGATAAATCGTTCCGATTCGTTAATGATCAAAAATTTTCCCTTTTGAACTGCACAGAAATTCTCGAGGGAGATGTTTTAATTGCACGAATGCCGGATCCTCTCGGCCGAGCATGCCTTGCTCCAAAACTTCCCCAACGAAGTTTGACTGTAGTAGATGTCGCCATTTTCCGCTCAGGAAAACATGGCGTTCTCCCTCGATGGTTAATGCATTTTCTTAATTCACCAGTTATTCGGGCTCACATCGACAGTAACGCTTCTGGGACCACCCGTAAGAGGATATCCAGAGGAAATCTCTCTTCCATGGTATTGCCGGTTCCCCCCTTGCTAGAACAAGGACGCATCGCAGACAAACTCGACAGCACGTTTGTGCGGGTAGCCAGATGCCGCGATCGCCTTGCCCGCGTCGAATCCTTACTGCAACGCTTCCGGCAGTCTGTGCTAACAACTGCGATGAATGGACGACTAACGGCAGATTGGCGGACAAGCGTTCTTGGTAGTAGAAAAACTCAGTTAAGTCAAAAGGCTGATAGCAAATCCATTCAAGAAAATGAAGAACTTCCTACCGACTGGCGCAGAATAACGTTAGCTGATGTGACACTTGATTTACGCTATGGGACATCAAAAAAATGCAGCTATTCAGACGATGGTCATGTTGTCCTTCGCATTCCTAATATGGGAGACAGAGGCAAGATTGATCTTTCCAACGTAAAACGCGCTGAATTCGTCGCCAGCGAAATCAACGTGCTTCGACTTGAAATAGGTGATTTACTTCTGATTCGCTCTAATGGAAGTGCTGACTTAGTCGGTAAAACTTGTTTGGTAACAAAAAAAGAAGAAGGTTTGCTATTTGCTGGTTATCTGATGCGGCTCAGAGTGTCCACTGACGTAGTTCTTCCTGCATACGTCGCTCTTACTATGGCCAGCCCAGAATTAAGGGCAGTGATAGAGGCAACGAGCAAATCAACAAGTGGAGTTAATAATATTAATTCCGGCGAAGTGAAAAGCCTACCTCTAAGTTTGCCGCCAATACTCGAACAAACCGAAATCGTCCGCCGCGTAGAAGCCCTGTTTGCCTTCGCAGACCGCATCGAAGCGCGTCTCGCCAATGCACAAACGGCAGTCGACAAACTCACTCCAGCGCTACTAGCCAAAGCCTTCCGTGGCGAGCTGGTGCCGCAAGACCCTGCCGATGAGCCGGCCAACGAATTGTTAAAACGTCTGGTGGCTGAGCGTGAGGCCGCGCCGAAAACCAAATCCAAGCGCGCCAGCAAGACCGCTTGAGACTGACAACGGGTACATCATCCTGCCCAAGGATCCAGCACTTGCAGATCCGGATGCTGAAAATCCCGCAGATTGCGGGTGATCAGCGTTAGTCCATGCGTCAGCGCGGTGGCGGCCAGCAGACTGTCGATGGCCGGCAAGGGGCGACCGGCCTGCGCCTGCAAACGCCCCCACCGATCGGCAATGACAAGATCGATAGGGAGAATACGACCGGCAAAAAACATCGGCAATTCAGTTTCCAGCCAATCGAGCAACGCCAGTTTGCGTTGGCTTTGCGCCAAAGCATCGATACCCTTGCGCAACTCCCCTAAGGTCAGCACGCTCAGATACAAGGTGCCCGCCGGGCGCTCGGAAAACCACTGCACGACCTTGGCGTCAGGCTCGCGGCGACGTAATTCCGACAATACATTGGTGTCGATCAGATAACTCAAAACTCCACCTCGCGAGTCAAGCTGTCGTTGCGGGTCAACTCCACGTCGTCGGTGTCAAAGAGAGGTGAGCGCCGCATGAATTCGACCAGGGATTGCCCGGCGCCGCTGAGCCGCTCATATTCGGTTTTGGACAGCACCACAGCCACCGCGCGGCCGTGCCAAGTGATTTCTTGTGGACCATCGCTTTCGGTGTCGCGAACGAGTTCGGAGAAGTGAGCCTTGGCCTCTTGAATTTGCCATGTACGCATATGAACCCCCTTCAATCTGACCAGTCAGGTCAGATAATAACTCAAAATCTGCAAAATGACATGGCAACCGACGTATTCCGACGTTTGGCAAAGAAGCTATATATCCCTTCAATTCCGGTCCGAAAGTCTGTTTGGGCGGCGACTCCTTTATAATGGACGGTTTCGCAAAAACACACGTCAAATCATGGAATTAGCCAAGTCGTTCGAGCCTGCCGATATCGAAAAATTCTGGCGCGAGGAGTGGGAAAAGCGCGGATATTTCGCCGCCACCACCGCGCCTGAAAAGCCGTCGTTCAGCATCCAGCTGCCGCCGCCGAATGTGACCGGCACGCTGCACATGGGCCATGCATTCAACCAGACCATCATGGACGGCCTGACCCGCTACCATCGCATGCGCGGTTTCAACACCGCCTGGATCCCGGGCACCGACCACGCCGGTATCGCCACGCAAATCGTGGTGGAGCGCCAGCTCGATGCGCAGAAAATTTCGCGCCATGACCTCGGCCGCGAGAAGTTCGTCGAGAAAGTGTGGGAATGGAAAGAAAAATCCGGCTCCACCATTACCGGCCAGATGCGCCGCATGGGCGCCTCGACCGACTGGGACCGCGAGTACTTCACGATGGATCCCAAGATGTCGAACGTCGTCACGGAAGTGTTCGTGCGCCTGTTCGAGCAAGGCCTGATCTATCGCGGCAAGCGACTGGTGAACTGGGATCCGGTGCTGGGCACCGCCGTCTCCGACCTGGAAGTGGTGTCGGAAGAGGAAGACGGCTCGATGTGGCATATCCGCTATCCGCTGGCTGATGGCAGCGGCAGCATCACGGTCGCCACCACGCGTCCCGAGACCATGCTGGGCGACGTCGCCGTGGCGGTGGATCCGACTGACGAACGCTACGCGCACCTGGTCGGCAAGATGCTCAAGCTGCCTCTGTCGGATCGCGAGATCCCGATCATCAAGGATGAGTACGTCGACAAGGAATTCGGCACCGGTTGCGTGAAGATCACCCCGGCGCATGACTTCAACGATTATCAGGTCGGTGCGCGCCACAACCTGGAAAAGATCAGCATCCTGACGCTGGACGCCAAGATCAACGAAAACGGCCCGGCCAAATACCAGGGTATGGACCGCTTCGAAGCCCGCAAGCAAATCGTTGCCGATCTGGACGCCGCCGGACTGCTGGATCTGGTCAAGCCGCACAAGCTGATGGTGCCGCGCGGCGACCGCACCGGCGTCGTGATCGAGCCGATGCTGACCGATCAATGGTTCGTCGCCATGAGCAAGCCGGCGCCGGAAGGCACCTACTTCCCCGGCAAGTCGATCGCCGAAGTGGCGCTGGAAAAAGTCGCCAACGGCGAGATCAAGCTGATCCCCGAAAACTGGAGCAACACCTATAACCAGTGGCTCAACAACATCCAGGACTGGTGTATCTCGCGCCAGCTGTGGTGGGGCCACCAGATCCCGGCGTGGTATGACGAAGACGGCAAGGTCTACGTTGCCCGCACCGAAGCGGAGGCACAGGCGCAAGCCGGCGGCAAGGCCGTGACGCGCGACAACGACGTGCTCGATACCTGGTTCTCGTCGGCGCTGGTGCCGTTCTCGACGCTGGGCTGGCCGGAAATTACGCCCGACTACCAACTGTTCCTGCCGTCGTCGGTGCTGGTGACCGGCTTCGACATCATCTTCTTCTGGGTGGCGCGCATGGTCATGATGACCACGCATTTCACCGGCCAGGTGCCTTTCAACACGGTCTACGTGCACGGCCTGGTGCGTGACGCCAGCGGCCAGAAGATGTCCAAGTCCAAGGGCAATACGCTTGATCCGATCGACCTGATCGACGGCATCGGCGTGGATGAACTGGTCGCCAAGCGCACTGCCGGTCTGATGAATCCCAAGCAGGCCGCCAGTATCGAGAAGGCCACGCGCAAGGAATTCGCCGACGGCATCCCGGCCTTCGGCACCGATGCGCTGCGCTTCACGTTCGCCTCGCTGGCGACCCTGGGCCGCAACATCAACTTCGACCTCGGCCGCTGCGAAGGCTATCGCAACTTCTGCAACAAGCTGTGGAACGCCACCCGCTTCGTGCTGATGAACACCGAAGGCCAGGACTGCGGCTTCGACGGCCACGTCAAAGGCGAGTGCGACAAGGAAAAGCTGCAGTTCTCGCAAGCCGACCGCTGGATCGTGTCGCTGATGCAGCGCACCGAAGCCGAAGTCGAGAAGGGCTTCGCCGACTACCGCTTCGACAACATCGCCTCGGCCATCTACAAGTTCGTGTGGGACGAGTACTGCGACTGGTACCTGGAAATGGCCAAGTCGCAAATCCAGCACGGCAATGAAGCGCAGCAGCGCGCCACCCGCCGCACCTTGCTGCGCGTGCTGGAAGGCGTGCTGCGCCTGGCGCATCCGGTGCTGCCGTTCATCACCGAAGCGCTGTGGCAAAGCGTGGCGCCGCTGACCGACAAGAAGCTCGATCCGGCCGGCGACTCCATCATGCGCCAACCATATCCGCAAGCCGATCTGGAAAAGATCGACGCCGATGCGGAAGCCTGGATGGCGCAGCTGAAGACCCTGACCGACGCCTGCCGCAACCTGCGCGGCGAGATGCAATTGTCGCCGGCGCTGCGCGTGCCGCTGATCGTCGAAGCAGCAGACGCGGCAGACGCGGAAGCGGTGAACTCCTTCCTGCCTTACCTGCAAACGCTGGTGAAGCTGAGCGAAGCGCAAGTCGTCACGCAGCTGCCGGAGTCGCCTGCGCCGGTCGCCATCGTCGGCGATCTGAAGCTGATGCTGAAGGTGGAAATCGATGTCGCTGCCGAACGCGAACGCATGGCCAAGGAGATCACCCGCATCAGCGGCGAGATCGTCAAGGCCAATGCCAAGCTGTCCAACGAGAGCTTCGTCGCACGCGCGCCGGAGGCGGTCGTGGCGCAAGAGAAGGAGCGCCTCGCCAACTTCTCCACGACGCTGGCGAAATTGCAGGAGCAGCTGGCCAAGCTGAAGTAAGCCGAAGCAGCTGCCGCGCCTGTTGCCGGGCGCAAAAACAAAGCCGCCGTCCCTTGTGGAACGGCGGCTTTTTTATTCCTTGCGGGACATCCCAAGCTTGTCTACACTAGTCGAACAAATTAGAACAACCGTGCTTTTATACGCGGATTTTTATTCCCAACCATCCCCATCACTGGACGGAGACATCATGAAGACTCGCATCATCCTGAGCAGCATCCTGCTGGCCCTGGGCACACTGGCCGGCGCCACCGCCTGGGCCGAGGGATCACCCGTGGGCTTGTGGAAGAACATCGACGACGCCACCGGCAAACCGAAGGCGCTGATCCGCATCACCGAGAGCGACGGCGAGCTCAAGGGCAAGATCGAGAAGCTGTTCCGCCCCGCCGAAGAAGAGCAGAATCCCAAGTGCGAAAAGTGCGAAGGCGCGCTCAAGGATCAGCCCATCATCGGCATGACCATCCTCTCCGGCCTGAAGAAGGACGGCGATGAATACAACGGCGGACAGATTCTCGATCCTGCCAACGGCAAGTTGTACAAGAGCAAGCTGACCGTCATCGAAGACGGCAAGAAGCTCAACGTGCGCGGCTATATCGGCATGCCGATGCTGGGCCGTACCCAGACCTGGGTGCGCGAAGATTAGGCCGCATCAGTGTTTCCGGACAACAAGGCGGCTTCGGCCGCTTTTGTTTTTGCGCGACATTTTTGTCCGGCGCGGCGGTTTTCTTGTTTTATAATCAAGTTCGCTGTCACTGAAAATCATATAAAAAATAAGTGTTTTTTCATGGGACCGGACCTGCTCTTTCAGGTTCGTCGGGAGCATCGTGATTCCCTGCAATCCCATTCCGCAAAACGTATGGCTTCAGACCGGGGGGCGTATGTGGCAACGGTGGCATGGCTTTCTTTCGCGACACCTCGTGTCTGCGCTATTCATTTCAGCTCTAGCGGCGGCAGCCTCGGCAACCGATCAGCCAGTAAAGATCGTTCCGATCGGCTTTGCCGGACCGCTGAGCGAGATCAATGCCAGGAACGGGCGCAATGCGGCGATCCTCGCCATCGAAGAAATCAATAAGGGCGCCCCGCGCATCAATGGCCAGGCAGTGATTTTTGAACTCGTCGAACAAGACGACAAAGCTGATCCGCGCACTACCGAATACATTGCCCGTTACTTCGTCAGCAGCAAGGCCATTGGCGTCGTCGGCCATTGGACCAGCAACGCCACGGTGGCTGCGGCCCCCATCTATAGCGAAGCGGGAATGGCGCAGGTGTCTCCGGCATCGTGGAGCCGCGGCTTCACTGAGAAGTCTTTCAAGACCGCTTTCCAGCTCCTTGGCACCGATGATGCCGGCCTCGCCTATGCTGCCGACTATCTGGTCAGGGAACAGCAACTCAAGCGCGTATTCGTGCTGGACGATGGCGCCTATCTCGGCACCAGCATGGCCGATTATCTGTCGGCCCATGTCAAGGCGGCGGGCGGCGAGATCGTGTACCGGACGTCGGTCAACGGCAAGACCTCCGACTTCAACGCCCCGCTGCAAAAAGCCCAGCAGGTCAAACCGGATCTGATTTTTTTCAGCGGGCGCGTGATTCAGAGCGATGTGCTGGCGCGCAACCTGCACCGCTTTAACCTGTCTGCAAAGTTGCTGATCACCGGCAGCGTCGTGACCGGCAACTTCCTGCGCAATGCCGAGAAGATCAACATCAGCCTGATGGCTATCGTACCCAGCACGCCGATGGAAAAACGTCCAGGCGTAGTGGCGCTGCAAAAAAAATACATGGAGAGATTCAATATGGAGATGCTGCCGTTTGCGGCATACGCCTACGACAGCGTGCATGTACTGGTTGCCGCGGCTAAGAAGGCCAACTCGCTGGATCGCGGCAAGATCGTCGACGCGCTGCACGAAATAAAATACAGCGGCATCACGGGCACCATTTCCTTTGACGCCAATGGCACGCTGCTTAAGCCCGCCTATACGCTGTACAGCATGGAGCAGCAAAAGTGGGTGCCGCTGCGCGTCTTCACGGCAAAGTGAACGACAGACACTGCGGGTTATGGCGCGGGCTTGTATTTGGCGACATAGCTGTCGAGCTGGCGTGCGAAGGCGCGGCCATCGCTCTGACTGAACGCAGCAGGTCCACCGGTTTCCACGCCGCTGCTGCGTAGCTCTTCCATGAAATTGCGCATGGTCAGGTGCTGTTGGATATTGTCGGCGGAATACATTTCGCCACGCGGATTAAGCACAGCCCCACCCTTGGCGATGGCTTCCGCGGCCAGCGGAATGTCGGCGGTGATGATCAGGTCGCCGGGTTGCGTCAGCCTGACGATCTCCTTGTCGGCGACGTCGAAGCCGGCCGGCACGACGACAGCTTTGATGAAGCGCGATGGCGGCACGCGCAGGAATTTGTTCGCCACCAGCGTAACCTGGATGTGCGTGCGCTCGGCAAGACGGAACAACATGTCCTTGATGACGCCCGGACAAGCATCGGCATCAACCCAGATTTGCATAATTGGCTCTCACGTCGCGGCTCTCACATCGGCTCTCGAAAAAACATCGGACCGCAACGGGTCCGATGAGAAGTGCGGCATGCAGCGAACGCGCGGGTATCAGACAAACGACACCGTCAGTCCCGGCAAGGCGACGCCGGAAAATGCCGTGATCCAGGTCTGCCCGGCTTCCACCGGATAGGCGTCGGTCCAGGTGCCGGTGGTAATGATTTCACCGGCTTGCAGCGGCGTGAATTGCGGCTGGGTGTTGAGCAACTGATGCAGGTGCCACAGCGCGTGCAAGGGGCTATCGGCTTCGTCATTGAAGAAGCCTGCGGCATGCAGCCGGCCGGTGCTGTCGGTGCTGCTCGACAGCGACACGCTGGCGCTGGCCAGGATCTGCGGCAGGTTGTGGCGCGTTGCCGACGACAGCACATGCGGTTCGCCGATGATGAGCGTGCCATGCAAGCCGAAGGCGGCGATCGAATCGGCTACCGTGAATTCCCAGTTGGCGAACGGACAGGTGACGATCTCGAAACCGTGCGCCATCCATTCGATGCATTCGGCCAGTTCGTCGATGGTCGCGTCGCGCGACGGCGCCCGGCCAAGCTTGAAGACGATTTCCGGTTCGATGCGCGGCTGCAGCGCACCGCGCAGGCATTGCTTGCCGTGATTGTCTTCGGCGTAGCGCACCGTGGAGTCGTAGATATGCGCCCAGATCGGAATGCGGGTGTCGTCGGTAACGCCGTATTTATCCCATGTCTTGTGCACGGTAAAGCCGATTTTGCGGCCGACCGGCTGTTCGCCTTGCGCCACGCGGATATCGACGATACGGCGGGCGATGTCGTAGGCATCGTCAACGGACAGCGGTTGGGAAGAGGACAGGAGCGGCAGCAGGCGTGTGTTTGCACGGGCATCGAGGAGTTGATGCGCGTACCTGCTGGCTTGGCTCGACATAAGCATGAGAGGCTTGCCCACAAAGATAGTGATTAGCTATCCATTGTCGGTGACGATTAATTTTTGCACAAGTGAAAATAAAGAAATCACAAGAAGATCGCATGAAATTCTTGGCAAATTTCTAATGAATTGACGACATCGCGAGACATTTTTCAGGCGGCGCACTCACTCGGCCAAATGGTCAGGCCAGTTCAGTTTGAACGGCAGTTGACGCTGCTCAACGGCTATTGCCGACCGGCACGCATGGCAGTGATGGCCATTAGATGAAGTGTACCGGCGGCAGCGCCGATACAATTTCCGCCGGGAGAACTCAACCGGCCCAAAGATCGCCGTTGGGACCTGTGCGCGGCGCAGTCACGCCGAAGTGGGTGTACGCTGCCGGCGTCGCCACGCGACCGCGCGGCGTGCGCTGCAGATAGCCTTGCTGGATCAGGTAGGGCTCAAGTACGTCTTCGATGGTGTCGCGCTCTTCGCCGATTGCTGCGGCCAGATTGTCGAGACCGACCGGGCCGCCGTTGAATTTGAACAGCACCGCTTCGAGCAGCTTGCGATCCATCACGTCGAACCCGACCGGATCGACGTCGAGCATGACCAGCGCAGCATCCGCCATCGCTTGCGTGATCCGGCCGTTACCCTTGACTTCGGCATAGTCGCGCACGCGGCGCAGCAGGCGGTTGGCGATGCGCGGGGTGCCGCGGCTGCGCCTGGCGACCTCCAGCGCCCCCTCTTCGGCGATCGGCGCGTTCAGCAGGCCGGCGCTGCGCGTGACGATGCGCGCCAGTTCGGGCGGCGTGTAAAACTCCAGGCGCGCGACGATGCCGAAGCGGTCGCGCAGCGGATTGGTCAGCATGCCGGCGCGCGTGGTGGCGCCAACCAGGGTGAACGGCTGCAGGTCGAGGCGCACCGAACGCGCCGCCGGGCCTTCGCCGATCATGATGTCGATCTGGTAGTCCTCGAGCGCAGGATAGAGGATTTCTTCCACCACCGGCGACAGTCGATGGATCTCGTCGATGAACAGCACGTCGTTGGCTTCGAGGTTGGTCAGCAGCGCTGCGAGATCGCCTGCGCGCTCCAGCACCGGGCCGGAAGTCTGGCGCAGGTTGACGCCCATTTCGCGCGCGATGATGTGCGCCATGGTGGTCTTGCCGAGACCCGGCGGACCGAACAGCAAGGTGTGGTCAAGCGCTTCGCCGCGCTGGCGCGCCGCCGAGATGAAGATCTCGAGCTGGCCGCGCACTTTTTCCTGGCCGACATATTCATCGAGCTGCTTGGGCCGCAGGGCGCGTTCGATTGCCTCCTCGTTGGCCGAGGCCGGCGTGGCGGCGATGATGCGTTGTTCGGAAAAGTCGTCGGTCTGGATGCTCATGATTTACCGTTCAGGCTTTGGATAGTGCTTTCAGCGCGTGCTTGATGCCGTCGGAGACGCTGGCGTCGACCGGCACCTGCTTGAGCGCCAGGGTCGCTTCCTTGTCGGAATAACCGAGCGCCAGCAAGGCGTTGAGGATATCCGAAGTCGCATCGTGATGCACCGCGCCGCCAACCACGCCGAGGTCGGCGCCGAGCTTGCCCTTGAGTTCGAGCAACAGGCGTTCGGCGGTCTTCTTGCCGATGCCGGGGACCTTGGTGAGACGGCCGGCTTCCTGCAGCGTCACTGCCTGCGCCAGATCGCTGACCGACATGCCGGACAGGATCGACAGCGCCGTACGCGCACCGACGCCGGAAATCTTGATCAGCTCCTTGAAGGTGTTGCGCTCTTCGGCGCTGCCGAAGCCGAACAGCACGTGTGCGTCTTCACGGATCGCCAGGTGCGTCAGCAGCACCACTTTTTCGCCGAGGCCCGGCAGGTTGTAGAAGGTGCTCATCGGCACGCCGACTTCATATCCGACGCCGTTGCAGTCGACCAGCAATTGCGGGGGATTTTTTTCGAGCAGGATTCCGGAGAGGCGACCGATCATGATGGCTGGGCAGAAAGATGAATGGTGGAATGATACAGTACTGTTCGGATAAACAGTATATGAATCCGCCAAGGCAGCCCCGTACGCTTGCCTTGAAGCACCTTGCCGGGCTATCGTCTGGCCTCACGTACCCATAACCACGCAAGGATCCCATGGCAGGCAGCAGCTTTTTCGCGTTGATCGACGACATCGCCGGCATCCTCGACGACGTTTCCGCAATGACCAAGGTCGCAGCCAAGAAAACCGCAGGCGTGCTGGGCGATGATCTGGCGCTCAATGCGCAGCAGGTGTCCGGCGTCAACGCCGACCGCGAATTGCCGGTGGTGTGGGCGGTGGCGCTCGGTTCGCTGAAGAACAAGGCGATCCTGGTGCCTGCCGCGTTGGCGATCAGCGCCTTCGCGCCGTGGGCGGTGACGCCGCTGCTGATGCTGGGCGGCGCCTTCCTGTGCTTTGAAGGCTTCGAAAAACTGGCGCACAAGTATCTGCCGCACGAAGAAGAACACCTTGACGAGGCTGCCGCTCCTGAAGCCGCCGAAAGCGAGCAGGACAAGATCAAGGGCGCCATCCGCACCGACTTCATCCTGTCGGCGGAAATCATCGCCATCACGCTGGGTACCGTGGCCGGCGCTCCTTTGCAGCAGCAGATCACGGTGCTGGCCGGTATCGCGCTGATCATGACGGTCGGGGTCTACGGCGTGGTCGCGGGCATCGTCAAGCTCGACGATGGCGGCCTCTACCTGCTGCGCACCGGCGGCGCATTCAGCCGCCGCATCGGTCGCGCCATCCTGGTCGCGGCGCCGATCATGATGAAGAGCCTGACCGTGATCGGCACGGTGGCGATGTTCATGGTCGGCGGCGGAATTCTGACGCACGGCTTTACGCCGGCGCATCACTGGATCGCCGGCGTCAGCGCGCCGCTGGCGGCAATACCTGCCATTGGCGGCTTGTTGTCGGCAGTGGCGCCGTCGGTGCTGGATGCGGCGTTTGGCGTGATCGCCGGCGGTGTGGTGTTGCTGTTGGTGACGCTGGTACAACGCGTGCTGAAGATATTCAAGAAGGATTAGCCGACCAGACGGCCGCCGCGCATGCGCAGGCCTTTCTTCGCAAGCGCCGGCGCCAGTCCGCCAAGCGCGCTGAGGATCTCGCCGCTATGCGCATGGCAGATCGCTACGCCGAGCGCATCTGCCGCGTCGGTGCCCGGCAAACCCGGCAGCGCCAACAGGCGCTGCACCATGTCCTGCACCTGCTGCTTCTGCGCCTTGCCGTGACCGGCGACGGCTTGCTTGACCTGCAGCGCAGTGTATTCCGCTACCTGCAGGTCGGCCTGCACCAGCGCGCAGATCGCAGCACCGCGCGCCTGGCCGAGCAGCAAGGTGGATTGCGGGTTGACGTTGACGAAGACTTTTTCGATCGCGGCGCAATCGGGTGAATACGTCCGGATGACTTCGCCGACGCTGTCCAGGATGACCTTGAGCCGCGGCGCCAGATCTCCGTCCGGCGTCTTGATGGTGCCGGACGCGATATAGGTGAGCTTGCTGCCCTGCTTGTGGATCACGCCAAAACCGGTGGTGCGCAAGCCGGGGTCGATGCCGATAATTTTCATGCAAACAGAATGTGAGTCAATCGTTTCAGAAGGAGATCCGGGCGAGAAGGCAATCAACGCCCCTTGAGCGCCTTCACTATTTTCCAGTCGCCGCCCTGTGCTTCATACACGGTAAACACGGGATCATTCAGGTTGCCTTCCCGGTCAAACGAAATCACGCCGGTCAGTCCCTTGAATTTTTCCGCGTGCAACGCTTCGATCAGTTTGCGCGGATCGACGGAATTGCCCGAGCGAATCGCTTCGCCCACCGTCTGCACCGCATCATAGGCGCGTAAACTGCTGACGTCGATATACGATGAAGAAAACCGCGCGACGTAATTCTTTTCAAAATTCTTCCATCCTGACAGTTTATCTCGTTGCTGGTCCGATTCCAGCGTAAAGATATTGCCGGCGCCGTTGACCTGGTTCAGGAAGTTCCGGTTGTTCATGCCGTTCATCGCATTCAGGAAGCGCGTATTCACGCCCAGCCGCTTCGCGTTCACTATCATGTTGGCGGCCTGCAAATGCGTGCCGCCCCAGAATATCGCATCCGCCCTGCTCTCCTTGATATCGGCCAGCACCTGGTTGAAATCGGAGGTCTTGTCGCTGACCGAGTACCGGCCGAGCAAAAGCCCCCCTGCTTTCCGGAAGCCCTCGCTGAACTGATCCGCCATCGCCGTGCCAGACGGCGTCTTGTCGTCGATCACCGCCATGCGATCGACCTTGAGGTCGTCATACACATAGTGCCCGAAAAGAATGCCGCCCTGTTCGCTGTGGCCGAACATGCGAAATGTGTTGTCGTAGCCGAGCTGCGTGAATTTGTGGTTGGTCGCGCCGACCGAGATGTAAGGGATGCGCGCGGCCTGGACCTGTGCGGCAGTGGCGATGCATACCGTGGAACTATGGCAGACAAGCGCCGTGAGGTTTCTCTTGAGCAGATAATCCGTCGCCAGTTTGCCGGCGTTGGCGTCGAAACGATCGTCTTGCGGGATCAGTTCAAAGACGGCCCTGGTGTTGTTGACCTTGATGGCTTTCTTGTTGAGTTCATCGATCGCCAGTTGTGCACCGTTGATCATGCTGGCGCCCCGCGCCTGATTGGATCCGCTGAGGGGCGCCAGAAAACCGATGACGACCTTGATTTCGTGGGTTTCCTGAGACGAGGCGGGGACAGGAAAACCGCTGAGACCGACCCAAGACAGCAGCAGAAACACACCAATGCGCCACGCAGGAGAGCGAGGATTCTCGCTACGACACGACAGCAACGGACGGTTCATCGGCAACCTCCCACGAGAGAAAGTGATCGCTCATTATCCATCGAAAAATTGCCTTGATGCCAACATCGGACTTCACCCTACGCAAAAAACAACAAGCCCGGCACGTGTGCCGGGCTTGGATGCCGTGTTGCAGCGCCAGAGAAGAATCAGTGGCGGAAGTGGCGCGTACCGGTCAGCAGCATCACGACGTCGCGTTCATTCGCTGCATCGATCACTTCCTGATCGCGCATCGAACCGCCCGGATGGATCACGCAGGTCGCACCAGCGTCGACCACCACGTCCAGGCCGTCGCGGAACGGGAAGAAGGCATCCGACGCCACTGCCGATCCGGCCAGCGTCAGGCCCGCATTCTGCGCCTTGATCGAAGCGATGCGGGCAGAATCGATACGGCTCATCTGGCCGGCACCGACACCCAGCGTCATGCCGTTGCCGCAGAAAACGATCGCATTGGATTTGACGAACTTGGCGACGCGCCAAGCGAACATCAGGTCCTGCAATTGCTGCGGTGTCGGTTGCTTCTTGCTGACGACCTTGACGTCGGCCGGCAGCACGTTCTTGGCGTCCGGCGATTGCACCAGCAGGCCGCCGCCGACGCGCTTGAAGTCATGCGCATTGAGGCCGTTGCCGAGCGGGATTTCCAGCAGGCGGACGTTTTGCTTGGCGGCGAAAATCTTCTTCGCTTCGGCGCTGAAGGACGGCGCGATCAGCACTTCGACGAATTGCTTCGCGACCGCTTCGGCGGCGGCGCCGTCGAGTTCGCGGTTGAAGGCGATGATGCCGCCGAAGGCCGAGGTCGGATCAGTCTGCAAGGCCTTGCTGTACGACTCCAGCGGATTGGCGCCGATCGCCACGCCGCATGGATTGGCGTGCTTGATGATGACGCAGGCGGTCGTGTCGGCGGCATCGAAGGTCTTGACGCATTCCCACGCGGCGTCGGCATCGGCGATGTTGTTGAACGACAGTTCCTTGCCTTGCAGCTGGGTGTAATTGGCCAGCGCGCCGTCGACCTTCTTGACGTCGCGGTAGAACGCGGCCGATTGATGCGGGTTCTCGCCGTAGCGCATGTCCTGGACTTTTTCGAAGTGCAGGTTCAGGGTTTCCGGATAGGCACTGCGCGTGGCATGTTGCTTGTCTTCGCCCAGCGAGGTGAAATAGTTGGTGATGGCGCCGTCGTATTGCGCAGTGTGGGCGAATACTTTCTTGGCCAGTGCAAAGCGCTTTTCGTACGGCAGGTCGCCGCCGTTTTGCAGGTCGGCCAGCACGCCGGCGTAGTCGGTCGGATCGCAGATCACGACCACATCCTTGTGGTTCTTGGCCGACGAACGCAGCATTGCCGGGCCGCCGATGTCGATGTTTTCGATCGCGTCTTCCAGCGAGCATTCTTCCTTGGCGACGGTCTGCTGGAACGGATACAGGTTCACCACCACCATGTCGATGGTCGGGATGCCGTGCTTGTCCAAGGCGGCGACATGCTCGGGGAAATCGCGGCGCGCCAGGATGCCGCCATGCACTTTGGGATGCAGCGTCTTGACGCGTCCATCCAGCATTTCCGGGAAACCGGTGTAGTCGGCGACTTCGGTCACCTTGACGCCGTTGTCGGCCAGCAGCTTGGCGGTGCCGCCGGTGGACAGGATGTTGACGCCCATGGCGGACAGCGCGCGCGCAAAGTCGAGCACGCCGGCTTTGTCGGAAACGGAGATGAGTGCTTGTTTGATCATGATGGCATGAAGGAGAAGAAGAACTGCGTGGATGAAGGAATTCGGCGACGGTGTAGGTGTGACCGGCGATGCGCTGGCAGGCGCACCGCCGCATGCAAGTGTTACAGCAAGCCGTGCTGCTGCAATTTCTTGCGCAGGGTATTGCGGTTGATGCCGAGAATTTCTGCGGCTTGCGACTGATTGCCGTCGGCGCGCGCCATCACTGCTTCGAAGATCGGTTTCTCGACCGTCAAAACAACCATGTCGTAGACATTCGATGGCAGCTGCTCGCCAAGGTCCTTGAAATACTTGTCAAGGCTCTTCCTGACGACATCCTCGATACTTTCTTTACTCATTACGTGCTACTTCTGTTCTTTTTAGTGTGTTGGTCAATGACGCCGATGCACGATGCAGCTAAGCTGCCAGCGCCTCTCCGGCAATCCCGTATTGTAACCGCTCGCCATATGCCGCCTGCGATTCAAAGAAATCGCGCACTGCGTTCCACTGCAGCTGGCAATCCTCGAGGCGGTTCATGCGCTGCCGGAATTGTTCCCCCTCCGGCAGGTCGCGGACATACCATCCGATATGCTTGCGCGCCGTGCGCACGCCGAGATACTCGCCGTAAAACGCGTAGTGCGCCTGCAGATGTTCCAGCATCAGGTCCTGCACTTCGGCTACCATCGGCGCCGGCAGATGCGTGCCGGTGCGCAGGAAGTGATCGATTTCACGGAAGATCCACGGTCGTCCCTGCGCCGCGCGGCCGACCATGACGGCGTCGGCGCCGGTCACCGCCAGCACGTGCCTGGCGCGCTCGGGCGTGGTGATGTCGCCGTTGGCGACCACCGGGATCTTCACGACCGCCTTGACGGCGGCAATCGTTTCGTACTCGGCTTCGCCGCTGTAACCGTCGGCGCGTGTGCGGCCGTGCAGCGTCAGCATGGCGATGCCGCTTTGCTCCGCCATGGCGGCGATGGCCAGGGCATTCTTGTTTTCGCGATTCCAGCCGGTACGAAATTTCAGCGTCACCGGTACATCGACCGCATTGACCACCGCGTCGAGAATCTGGCCCACCAGCTTCTCGTTCTGCAGCAACGCCGAGCCGCACCAGCTGTTGCACACTTTCTTGACCGGGCAACCCATGTTGATGTCGATGATTTGCGCGCCGCGATCGACGTTGTGCCTGGCGCAGTCAGCCAGCATGGCGGGATCGGCGCCGGCGATCTGCACCGCTTTCGGCTCCATCTCGCCGTCGTGATTAGTGCGGCGGGACGTCTTCTCGCTTTGCCACAGGCGCGGATCCGAGGCCGCCATTTCCGACACGGCGTAACCCGCCCCCAGTTGCTTGCACAACTGGCGGAAAGGCCGATCCGTCACACCAGCCATCGGGGCGACGAAAACGTTATTGCGCAGGGAATGCGGGCCGATATTCACGGGTCGTTGGACGGTGCGGTCGTGTGGTTGCAGGGGAAGGGCGTCATTTTAGCGCGATTGGCCGTGCGCCCCAACAAGAATCGGTCTTGCAGCGCAGCGGCGACAACACATTTGACGAAGCGACAAGAATTGCCACCCGGCGTCGTATCCAGCCCGACAGAACGGAACGGGAAGGCAGGAAGGGGTTTAGCGATCGACCTCGTCCAGCACGCCGGCCGACAAATGCGCCACGTCGGCCCACTGCGCGATGTGGAGGTGCTCGCCATCCCATTGCATGCGATTGATGCCGGCGTTGAAGATGTCGAAATCGCGCGCGTGCCCAAAGCCGGTCCGGCGCGACCAGCGATAGATGCATTCGAGCACGCCGCCATGCGTGACGATAGCGATCTTGCGGTGCTGCAGGGCGTTGCTGTGGCGAATCAGGCGCGTGACCGCACCGACGGTGCGCTCGGAGAATTCGCGCATGGTTTCGGCGATGCGTTCTCCGGCCGGATAGCGGGCATCGGGTTCGCGTGCTTTCCAGGCGGCATAGTCCAGCGGATAACGCTGTGCGATGTCGTGATGCTGCAGGCCTTCGAAGCCGCCATAGCAGCGTTCGCGCAGCGCTGCATCGACGTGCACGTCCTTGCCCTGCAGCGCGGCGACCGCCTGCGCCGTGTCGCGCGCGCGTTGCAGGTCGCTGGCGTAGATCGCGTCGAGCGGCTCGCTGCCGAGCGCCCGGCCCAGCGCCGCCGCCTGCCGCCGCCCTTCGGCGTTGAGCGGAATATCGATGTGGCCTTGCAGCCGTTTGTCGACATTCCAGTCGGTCTCGCCGTGGCGAATCAGCAAGATATCAGTCGTGGCGGCCGTGGCGGTCGTAGAGGTCTTGGCGGGCGTGGCGATCATGGCGCGTGCGGTAGTTGCTGATTACTTGATCAGGTCGGGATTGAGCGTGTACGTGCCGGTGATGGCCGCCTGCGCCAGCACGTGGCCTTGCAGCGCATTGTGCACGTCGGTGCCGGTGAACTTGCCGGTGACGGTCAGTTGTTCCTGGTCGATGGCGTACAGCGTGAAAATGTAACGATGCGCGATGGCGTCGTTCCACGGCGGGCACGGACCGTCGTAGCCGAAGTAATCGCCGCTCATGTCGCCGTCGCCGGCGAACCAGCTGGTGTAGTCGTTGAGGCCGTGGCGCGCGCCCGACAGCGGATCGCCGGGAATCGCCGGGCCGGCCTTGCCGCGCGTGGTGACGGCGCTGCTGAATTGCCCCGCGGCCAGCTCGGTGACGCCGGCCGGAATATCCACCATTGTCCAGTGGAAGAAATCGACGCGCGGCAAATCGGCCGGCACGGTCTTGCCTTCTTGGTTGACGTCGTCGCCGCGCGACGGCACATCGGGATCATGCACCACCAGCACCAGCGACCTGGTCCCGGGAGGCAGATCGCTCCAGGCCAGGTGCGGGTTTTTGTTGGACGACAAGGCTACGTGGTTTTTGGGATCGGCGACGGCAAAGGCGAATTCGCCCGGAATGACTGCGCCGTCCTGAAAAGAATCGCTCCAGAGTTTCATATGTGCTCTCCTTTGAAAATCAGCCTGCTATTGAATGCCATCAACTATCGTCAGGTGGCAGCCGGTTTTACCTGCAGCCAGAACGTGACGGGCCCGTCATTGGTCAAGGAGACCTGCATGTCGGCGCCGAAGCGGCCGGTCTCCACCACGCCGTGGCGGGCTTTTGCCTGCGTAACGAAATGATCGAACAGGTGCTTGCCTTCCGCCGGCGGTGCGGCCGGCGTGAACGACGGCCGCGTGCCGGAGCGGGTGTCGGCCGCCAGCGTGAACTGCGGCACCAGCAGCAAGCCGCCCAGCACGTCGGTCACGCTGCGATTCATCTTGCCGGCCTCGTCGGCAAACACGCGATAGGCCAGCAGCTTGGTCAGCAGCCCGTCGGCTTCCCTGACGGTGTCGCCGCGTTCGGCGCAGACCAGCACCATCAGGCCTGCACCGATGGCCCCGACCTGCTCGCCTTCCACTACGACATCAGCTTTGCGGACTCGTTGCAACAATCCGATCATGACGCTGCTGCCGTCGCTGTCATTGCGACAAGGTAACGCGGGCGAACTTGCGCTTGCCGACCTGCACGACGAATACGCCGGCGTCGACCTTGAGCCCCTTGTCGCTGATCACCGTACCGTCAATGCGCACGCCGCCCTGCTCCACCATGCGCAAGGCCTCCGAAGTCGAGGCGCACAGGTTGGTCTGCTTGAGCAGCTGGCCGATGCCCAGCGGCGCGCCGGTCAGGCTGACTTCCGGCACATCATCCGGAATGCCGCCCTTGGAGCGGTTGACGAAATCGGCCAGCGCATCTTCGGCCGCCTGTCGCGAGTGGAAGCGCGTGACGATTTCCTGCGCCAGCGCCACTTTGATGTCGCGCGGATTCTTGCCTTCGGCGACCTCGGCCTTGAAGCCGGCGATGTCGGCGATCGAACGGAACGACAGCAGCTCGTAATAGCGCCACATCATCACGTCGGAAATGCTCATCACCTTGGCGAACATGGTGTTGGCCGGTTCGGTGATGCCGATGTAATTGTTCTTGGACTTGGACATCTTCTCGACGCCGTCCAGGCCTTCCAGCAGCGGCATGGTCAGGATGCACTGCGGCTCCTGGCCGAAATCCTTTTGCAGCTCGCGGCCCACCAGCAGGTTGAACTTCTGGTCGGTGCCGCCCAGCTCGAGGTCCGACTTCAGCGCAACCGAGTCATAGCCCTGCATCAGCGGATACAGGAACTCATGCACTGAAATCGGCGTGCCTTCCTTGAATCGCTTGGTGAAATCGTCGCGCTCCATCATGCGCGCCACGGTATAGCGCGAAGCCAGCTGGATCATGCCGCGGCTGCCGAGCGGGTCGCACCATTCGGAGTTGTAGCGGATCTCGGTCCGGGCCGCATCCAGCACCAGGCTGGCCTGGGCGAAATAAGTCTTGGCGTTGACCTCGATCTGCTCGCGCGTGAGCGGCGGGCGGGTGGCGTTGCGGCCGGACGGGTCGCCGATCATCGAGGTGAAATCGCCGATCAGGAAAATCACGTTGTGACCGAGGTCCTGCAGCTGGCGCATCTTGTTCAGGACCACGGTGTGACCCAGATGCAGGTCGGGCGCAGTCGGATCGAGGCCCAGCTTGATGCGCAGCGGCTGGCCGCTCTTTTCGGCACGCGCCAGTTTTTGCGCAAATTCGTTTTCGATGAGCAATTCGTCAACGCCGCGCTTGGTGATGGCCAGCGCTTCCTGGACTTTATCGGACAGGGGCAGGAGAGTTTGGGGTGTAGGCTGTTCGGCGTTCATTGATATAACTAAAAAATAGGCTTTTGTAGGACAGTACCGGATAGACGCTTTGCTATAATCGCGCTTTCGTCTTTCTGCCGCACGCCATCTAGAAGCGCAATCAGCAGAGAATTTAGCATTCATCGCCTGTCGAGAATCTGTAAAAAAGCGTGCGTCATCGGGGAGTCATTGACGCTGCTTGCGGTTGAATGGCAACCTGGTTGGCCGGTCGTATGTTTCACCACACCGGCAGCGCGGAACGATCCGCCAACTTCATTGCCATCCTGCAACAAGATTCGGAACAAGCGTAAACGGTAGATTTTAACGTATTGCATGTTCCCTAAAGATAAATTCGCGCGCGTCGCCTCCCTATACCGCACCACCCATCTCCTCTGCCAGGAGAAATTCCACGGTTCTTCCCGCAAGACCAAGATCCTGTCCGCAGGCGCCCTGTTCCTCGGCGCCTTCACGATCGGCGCCGCCGGCTTCGCCCCGGCCGAGCCCGACACTTCCGATGCGCCGGTCCACGCCATCGTCAAGGATCTGGCCTTGCCGGATTTGCAACAACAGGTCGCGCAACTGGAAGACCGTGAAGAGTTTTACGTCAACGAAGAAAAAGTCCGTTCCGGCGACACGCTGGCCACGCTGCTGACACGCCTGGGCGTGGACGACGAGGCCGCCGCCAACTTCATCAAGTCCGACACCCTGGCCCGCGCGGTCATGCAATTGCGCGCCGGCAAGCGCGTGATGGCGCGCACTTCCGAAGATGGCGAGCTGCAACAGCTGACCGCGACGCTGAGCGACGGCCGCGACGGCCAGCAGGTCAACAATCTCGTGATCGAACGCAGCGGCGACACGTTCAAGGCCAGCACCGCGCCGGCCGTACTGGAACGCCGCGTCGAAATGCGCTCCGGCCAGATCCGCTCGTCGCTGTTCGCGGCGACCGATAATGCGCAGATCCCGGACAGCGTGGCGACCCAACTGGTCGACATGTTCTCCACCAACATCAACTTCGCGTCCGACCTGCGCCGCGGCGACCGCTTCAACGTGGTCTATGAAACCTTCTACAACAACGGCGAACCGGTGCGCACCGGCCGCGTGCTGGCAGGCGAATTCAGCAACGCCGGCAACACTTACCAGGCAGTCTGGTTCGACGAACCGGGCAGCAAGATCGGCGGCGGCTATTACTCCTTCGACGGCAAGTCGCTGAAGAAAGCCTTCCTCAAGTCGCCGCTGGCCTTCACGCGTATTTCATCGGGCTTCTCGATGCGCGTGCACCCCATCCTCGGCATCTGGAAGCAGCACACCGGCGTCGACTTTGCAGCACCGACCGGCACACCGATTCATGCTTCGGGCGACGGCGTGGTTGACTTCGTCGGCAAGCAAAACGGCTACGGCAACATCGTCGTGATCAAGCACTGGAACAATTATTCCACCGCGTACGGCCACATGAGCCGCTTCGCCACCGGCCTGCGCAAGGGCGACAAGATCAGCCAGGGCGAAGTGATCGGCTTTGTCGGCATGACCGGCTGGGCTACCGGCCCGCATCTGCACTACGAATTCCGCGTCAGCAACGTGCCGCGCAATCCGCTGTCGGTCGACGTGCCGAATGCGCAACCGCTGAACGGCGGTCAACTGGCGCGTTTCCGCGCAGTCTCTACCGACATGAACCGCCGCCTTTCGCTCCTGCGTCCGGCCGGTGAAAACGGCAACCTGACGGTGGCGTCGCGCTAAGAACCTGTTCACGATCCGCCGGAACGTCCGGAGCGTCCGGAACTCAAAACCGGTAATGGAATCGCTGTAGAATTGCAGCGACTCCATCACCGGTTTTTTTATGCCCGCCGAACTCTCTTCGCCGCAGCGCTCCGCCTCCTCATCCCTGTATATCGGCCTGATGTCCGGCACCAGCCTGGACGGCGTTGACGGCGTACTCGCTTCACTGCCCGACGACGGCCAGCCGATGGCGACGCTGGCGACGGCCTACGTGCCGTTCCCGCAAGATTTGCGGGCCGCGCTGATGGCGCTGCAAGCCAACGGCGAGAATGAATTGCAGCGCGAAGCATTGGCCGCGAATCAGCTGGCCAATCATTACGCGCAATGCGTGGCGCAACTGCTTGAGAAAAGCGCGATTCCTGCGGCATACATTCGCGCGGTCGGCGTGCATGGACAAACCATCCGCCACCGCCCCGAACTCGGCTATACGCGCCAGACCAACAACCCCAGCCTGCTGGCCGAACTGTGCGGCATCGACGTCATCGCCGACTTCCGCAGCCGCGACGTCGCCGCCGGCGGCCAGGGCGCACCGCTGGTGCCGGCCTTCCATCAGGCGGTATTCGGCAGCGACAGCGAGATGCGCGTCGCGGTCAACATCGGCGGCATCAGCAACATCAGCATCCTGCCTGCCGGCCGGCAAGCTGCCACCTCAGGCTTCGACACCGGTCCGGGCAATGTATTGATGGATGCATGGATCGCGCGGCATCAGGGTCAAAGCTATGACGCCGACGGCGCCTGGGGCGCTTCCGGAAAAGTGGATGCAGCCCTGCTGGCGGCCTTGCGCGACGATGCCTATTTCGCGCTGCCGCCACCCAAGAGCACCGGCCGCGACTTGTTCCACGTCGAATGGCTGGAACAGCGCCTGCGAGGTTTCTCGCAGCTACCGCCGGCTGACGTGCAGGCGACGCTGACGGCCTTCACCGCAACCACCATCGCCGACGCGATCATCGCGCATGCACCTGCCGCCGCTGCGCTCTATGTCTGCGGCGGCGGCGCTTACAACGGGTACTTGCTGGAGCAGCTGGCGCAAGCCTTGCAGGCCGGTGCGGGCCGCACCGTTCCGGTCATGTCGACCGAAGTGCTGGGCGTAGCGCCCAATCATGTGGAAGCATTGGCCTTCGCCTGGCTGGCGCAACGCTTTTGCCTGCGCCTGCCAGGCAATCTGCCCGCCGTCACCGGCGCACGCGGTTTGCGCGTCCTCGGCGGTCTCTATCCGGCGCAGTAATCGGCAACCCGGCGCGCCGGATTTGCAGACTTAATCAATACCGGTACACCCTGCCGCCGTCGAGGCGCACGCGGTCGCCGATGCGCAGATCACCGGCGCTGTCTTGCGCGAACGTCTGAGTAGAACCGTCATTCATGCGCACGCGGATATTGTAGACTTCGCGTCCGCCGTGATTCTTCTGCACCTGATTGCCCACCACGGCGCCGCCGACTGCGCCGGCCACGGTTGCCGCCGTGCGTCCCGAGCCGCTGCCGATCTGATTGCCAAGCAAGCCGCCCACCGCACCGCCTATCAGCGTACCGCCGACGCCGCTGCTGTTTTCATGCGCGACATCAATGGCTTCAATGACGCCGGTGGTGTTATAGGAATAGGAAGGCGGCGGCGCACCCGCGTTGTTGGGCTGCGAACGGTAGTCGGGACCGGCGCAACCATTGAGGATGGCCAGCATGCTCAAGCCGATGGCGAGCAGGGAGATGTAATGATGTTTCATTGCCGGGTCCTTGGAGTGTCTGAGGGCGGGAACGCGTGCAGCGCGCGCTGTGTACGCCTATTGTCGACGGGCATGCCTGGCTGCAACATCGGATAAGTGCTCAAATCCTTGTCAGACATTCCCCGCACGCAAGACGCCGCTGCAGTGCGATGGCAACAAAATGTTTCCCTGAAGACAAACAATCCGGAAGAGCGCGCCGAACTCGCGTCTTTTCCACGCTATGTGCCGCAACCGAGGGAGGTAGCATGAATACCCGTCAGCCTTCCCGAGGAGCTCCGATGCGCCGCACCCTCTCTCTTTTGTTTGGTGTTGCACTGTGCACGGCCATGACCACGACGGCGACTGCTGTGCCCGCGGACGGAGCGTCACCGCCATCTCAATTCCAGACCGTGCTGATCGGTGTGATCGGTCCGCTGACGATTCCGCGCGGCAAGACCACCCGCGACGGTGCCCAATTTGCGGTAGATAAGATCAACGCGCAAGGACTGCGCGTCGGCGATAAGAACATCCAGCTGAGGTTGTTCCTCGCCGACGACAAGAACGACCTCAATCTGGCCGTCATCAATGCCCGTGCCGCTGTTGCTGCCGGAGTAGTCGGCGTGGTCGGCCACCTCACCACCGACGCCAGCATCGCTGCCGCCAAAATCTACAACGAAGCCGGCGTGCCGCAATTGTCGCCGACCTCGTCCGGCCGCGAATTCACGCAGCTCGGCTATTCAACCGTCTTCCAGTTGCTCGGACACAGCGAATACACCTCGCAGTACCTGGCGGAAACGGCCATCAAAGTGCTGCGCGCCAAACGCATCATGCTGATCGACAACGACACGCTGCTCGGCAAGGCGCTGGCGCGCGGCTTCGCAGCGGCCGTGACGCGCCAGGCCGGACAGATCGTCGACAGCGACAAAATCAACGCCAAGAGTTCGGATTTCAACGCCGCCGTGGCGAAGATCAGGAACGCCGGCCCCGATCTGGTGTTCTTCGCCGGCGTGGAGCCGCAGACCAGCGCCTTCGCCGTGCGCTTGCGCCAGTTCGGCCTGCAAACCCGACTGCTGCTGGCAGGCGGCGCCGTCAACCCGCTTTTCCCGCGCAAGACCGAGGAATATCCAGAAGGAACGCTGGTGCTGGTGAATGGCCATCCGGTGGAGAAAGTACAGAATTTCAAGCGGCTGGAGCAGGCCTATCGCGAAAAGTACACCTCCCCGCTGATCCCCCGAACCTGGTTCGCCTACGATGCAGTGGATATGCTGGCCGAAGCCATGAAGCGCGCGGGCTCGACCAATCCACGCCTGCTGTCGCCGATCCTGCATCAGATGAAATTCAACGGGCTGTCCGGGGCGATCTCGTTCGCGCCCGACGGCAGCCTGATAGCGCCTCCTTACACCTTGTATCGCGCCGAACAGGGCCGCTGGAAAACCCTTAACACGCTGCCCTGACACTGGAACAGCAGGTTGGCGGAAGCTGCCTGTCCGTGCTCAGTTCAGCCAGCCGCGCCGGCGGAAGTACCAGAACGGCGCGATCGCCGAACCGATCATCATCGCAATCGCCAGCGGGTAGCCGCCGCCCCAATGCAGCTCCGGCATCCAGTCGAAGTTCATGCCGTAGATGCTGGCGATCAGCGTCGGCGGCAGGAAGGCGACCGAGGCCACCGAGAAGATCTTGATGATCTTGTTCTGGTTGATGTTGATGAAACCGACGGTGGCGTCCATCAGGAAGTTGATCTTGTCGAACAGGAAGGCGGTGTGGCCGTCCAGCGATTCGATGTCGCGCAGAATCTGGCGCGCGTCCTCGAACTGGTCCGCGCTGAGCAGGCGGCCGCGCATCAGGAAGCTGACCGCGCGGCGCGTATCCATCATGTTGCGGCGGATGCGGCCGTTCAAGTCTTCTTCGTGGGCGATGGTGTTGAGCACTTCGGCGGCAGCCTGGTCGGACAGGCTTTTCTTGAGCACGCTGTGGCTGACCGCTTCGAGCTTCTGGTAAATCCCTTCGAGCGCATCGGCCGAATACTCGGCGTCGGTTTCGTACAGGTCCAGCAGCACGTCGCGGTAGTCGCCGATCGAACCGGGACGCGAACGGGCACGCATGCGCACCAGGCGAAACACCGGCAAGTCTTCGGCATGCACAGAAAACAGGATATTGCGCGCCAGGATGAAGGCCACCGTCATGGTGGCCGAGGTGTCGTCGTCGCCTTCGAACAGGAAATCGGTGCGCAGGTGGAGGTCGCCGTTCTCGGCTTCGAAATAGCGCGCCGAGGCTTCGATGTCGCTGAATTCGTCTTCGTCTGGCAGCGTCACGCCGTAGATGCTCTTGACCCAGGCACGCTCGTCGTCGGTCGGCTCGGTCAGGTCGACCCACACCGGCGCAATCGTTTCCAGATCGCTGCGGCTGTCGATATTGACCTGGTTCAGTCGACCGTTCTGCAAAACAAAAACATTAATCATGTGATCTCACTGTCAGGACAAGACGACTGAAGATGCAGGCGCCGCTTTTGGCGCCGCCGACAACACGCCGGTACGGCCGGGCTGCAGAAACTTGCTGAATCGACATGCACCGCAGAAGGCCGCCCGCGAAACGAACGCAAGTGTACGTTTTAGCTCCACCGCAGGCAAGCACGTTCCTGCAACGGCGGTGCCCGGCGGTCTTATTTCCTGGCCGGCGGCTTGGCGACCGGTTTGGCGGCCGGCTTTTCCACCGGTTTGGCCGGCGGCAGTTCGGCTGCGTTCATGCGGCGCAGGATCAGTCCGGTGCGATTGGCGAGGTAGGCCGAGCCGGGATTCTTGTCATAGAAGCGCGGGCGCGGCAACATCACCGCCAGCCGCGCCGCCTGGCTGGGGCCAAGGCTGGCGGCGGATGCGCCGTAGTAATGCAGCGATGCGGCTTCGGCGCCGAACACGCCGTTGCCCCATTCCACCACGTTGAGATAGATCTCGAAGATGCGCTGCTTGTCCATCAGGAACTCAAGCATGTAGGTGATGATGAATTCCTGCGCCTTGCGCAGGTAGCTGCGCTCGCCCGACAGGAACAGGTTCTTGGCCAGCTGCTGGGTAATGGTCGAGCCGCCGGCCACCACCTTCCCCTTTTTGGTGTTCTTTTCGTACGCCTTTTGCAGCGCATCCCAGTCCACGCCTTCGTGCTCGGAGAAATTGGAATCCTCCGACGCGATGATGGCGCGCTTGAGGTTGTTGGAAATGCGGTTGTACGGCACCCACTTGAATTGCAGCTGCGCATTGGGATTCTTTTCCTGCAGCAGCGACAGCTGGTGGCGCATGAAGCTGGTGGATTCGGGATTATGATCGACCCACCACCAGATCTGCACGAAGAAATACAGTTGCAGCAGGAACAGCAAGGTGATCGGCAAGACGATCAGCCACAGGAACAACTTGCGCAGGAGCTTCATTTTTTTATCTGAGTATTTTTGGCGTGATGCGGACAAGCGTAGTCGGTGGCGGACAAAGCTGCAAGCGCAAGCAGCACGCCGCGGCACAATTTCCCAGGAACCGGTTCACGATCTTACTGGCTGAGCTGGCGGCGCAACGCGCTGAAGACGTCGGCGGTTTCCGGCCGCACGCCGCGCCACAGCAGGAAGGCTTCGGCGGCCTGCTCGACCAGCATGCCGAGGCCGTCGCGGGTGACCGCGCCGTGGCGACGGGCGAACTCCATGAACACCGTCGGCTGCTTGCCGTACATCATGTCGTAGGCCAGCGTGGCGCCGGAAAACACGCTCGCCGGCAGCGGCGGCACATCGGCGTCGAGGCTGGCGGAAGTGGCGTTGATGATGACGTCGAAGCTGCCTTGCAAGGCGGCGAATTCAGCGGCGTCGAGCCGACCGTATTCGGCGAATTGGCTAGCCAGCTCCTGCGCCTTCGCGTGGGTGCGATTGGCGATGGTCAACGCGGCAGGCTGTTGCTCCAGCAGCGGCAGCAGCGCACCGCGCGCGGCGCCGCCGGCGCCCAGCAGCAGCACGCGCTTGCCGGCCAGCGCAACGCCGGCGTTGTGCACGATGTCGGCCACCAGTCCGGCGCCGTCGGTGTTGTCGCCGAGGATCTCGCCGCCATCGAATCTGAGGGTATTGACCGCGCCGGCCAGGCGCGCGCGCTCGGTCAGGCGATCCGCCAGGGCGTGGGCATCCAGCTTGAACGGCACCGTGACGTTGGCGCCCTTGCCGCCGTTGGCGATGAACACCTTGACCGCCGCCTTGAAGCCTTGCAGCGGCGCCAGCAGGCGCTCGTAAGTCAGTTGCTGGCCGGTCTGCGCAGCGAACTGCGCATGGATTTCGGGCGATTTGCTGTGGGCAATCGGATTGCCGATGACGACGTATGCATCCATGGTGTCTGCCTCTGTCTTCTTGTCTTAGTTGGACCCGCTCAGGTCGGTCTGCAGCGTCTCGTCACGTGTGAAACGAAAGCGTGTGATGACTTCCCAGATATCGTCCTTGCCGCCGGTGGTGCGCATGTTGTCGGGGAAGCGGCCGAACGGCGCCGAACGCCGCACGATGGTCAGCGCCGCCGCGTCCAGCGCCAGGTTGCCGGAACTGCGTTCGACCCGCACGCCGCCTTCCTTGTCGTAAATGCTGCCGTCCTGGTACACCGGGATATATATCACCAGCTCGCCGTACAGCTTCTTGCCGTCTTTCTGTGGGAAATTCAGCGTGCCGATCTTTTCGATCTTTTCCTGCAACGCCTTGTAGTACATCGCGTAGCCCGCTTCACGCGTGCGCGCGGTGATCTGCGTCTTCTTCGGACGCTTGTTGTATTCCTCGATGTTCTTGGCGACTTCCGCCTCCATGCGCGCGACCGCCTTGGCGGTGTCGAGCAGGTCCTTGGCATTGAGCTGCGGCTGCACTTCCTTGTGCGGCTCGCGGTCGCGCGTGGCGACCACGGGCGCATTCTTGTTCATCTGCGCGAGGATTTTCTGCTGCTGCGCTTCGAGCTCGGCCACCTTGCGCTGCGCCGCCTTGACGCTTTCGCCGGTCTCGACCTTGCGCATGTCCGGCAAGGGCGACTTGGCGCGGCCCTGGTTGGCGTTGCCGCCGCCGTCGAGGTTGGCTTGCGCGATGGCATCGGCCTTGACCGGCGCCTTGTCGTGCTTGGCGTTGACCAGGATCACTTCCAGCCCGGGATCGGCCGGCTTGAGACGGAACGCCTCCGGCGCGGCAAACCGCACCGCCAGCAGGGCCCCGTGCACCAGCACGGACCCGGCGAGGGCGATGGTCAAAAAACGGTTTTCAGCGAAGAATTTCACAGGTGCATGGACAAGAATAAAACGCGATTTTACGACAAAGACCGACTCACTCCGCAGCGGAAGGCGCGCCCTCGGTTTGCTCGCCGGCGGCAGGTTCGGCCTCGTCGACAACACTAGCGTCGGCGCCTTCGACGGCACTTTCCATGCCGTCGAGCAAGGTCTCCTCGTCTTCGTCCATCTGCTCTGCGCCGGTGGCCGGCTGCACGGCCGGGACGTCCAGCAGGCGCGCTTCCACGGTCAGGTCGACTTCATCCCAGCGCAGCAGATCGAGCTTGACCTGCAGGCCGCGCGCAACCTGCGGCATGCCCGGCAGACGAATCACCAGCGGGATATCGACCAGGCGCAGGACTTCGTCCTTGAGGACGACGGCGTCGACCTGGCGCGCTTGCTCTTGCGCCAGCCAACGCAGGCACCAGTAGCGCTCCATGCCGGACTGGAAGTCGGCATAGCCGGAATACGCCGAGTCGAAGCCGGAGACGATGGCGAACAGGTCGGCGTCGCGCGGCTTGAACGGCGCCGCCAGCGGCGCGGTCACGCCATGCTCGAGACAGGCCAGGATCTGCCATTGATTGACCAGGTCGGTATAGCGGCGCAGCGGCGAGGTGCTCCACGCATATTGATCCACGCCCAGCCCCTGATGCGGCGCAGCGTGCGTGACCATGCGCACCTGCATCTTGGCGGCCCAGCCGCCGGCGCCGCCGCCTTGTGCACGGTAGATGCCCGGCACGCCGTGGTCGGCCATGAACTTGCCCCAGGTGCTGTTGGCGAAGATCATCAGCTCGGCGACGATCTTGTCGAGCGGCGCACCGCGCTTGCGGCGCGTGATGGTGACGACGTCGTTGTCGACGTAGAAATTGAAATCGACGCGGTTGTTCTGCTCCGGACGCAGGCCGAAACTTTCACGCTTGGCCATGCGCCCCTGTTCCAGCACCTGCACCCATTGCCACAGCAGCGTGATGTCGTCCTTGTGCGGATACTCGCCGCTGTTGTTCGCCAGCGCCTCTTCGGTGACCAGCGCATCGAGATCGTTGTGGCGCAGGTTGGCGGAAATCGGCACGATCTCGGCGCGGGTCTCGGTCGAGATCACCGACCAGTCGACCGGATTGAGCGTGGCGTACAGCGACAGCGCCGGGCAGTTCTTGCCTTCGTCGAGCGTGAAGGCGTCGACCAGCACGTCAGGCAACATGGTGATCTTTTCGCCCGGCATGTAGACGGTCGACATGCGCTGGCGCGCGATCGCGTCGAGCGCGTCATCGCGCTTGATGCCGAGGCCGGGCGCAGCGATGTGGATGCCGACCCGGACATTGCCGTCGGCCAGCCTGACCACCGACAGGGCGTCGTCGATTTCGGTCGTGGTGACGTCGTCGATGGAGAACGCCTGCACGTCGGCCAACGGCAAATCCTTTGGCACGGCCGGAATCGTCACTTCAGGAAAGCCGCTGCCTTTCGGGAAGAACTCGAACAGGAATTTGGCGTAATGCAAATCCCTGGGTGAAGCCAGTCCGCCGGTTTGCAGCATCAGGCGCTGCGGCGTGGTCTGCAGTTCCTTGCAGGCGGCGTCGAGGGCCTTGAACTCGATGCTGTTCTTGTCGGGACGGAACAGCAAGGTCAGCGCCAGCGGTTTGAATGACTCCGGCAACTTGCCGGCCTTCAACTCGTCGACGTATTGCGCCTGCACCAGCGCCTGCTGCTTCTTCTTTTCCAAGCCGGCCTGGGCCGCCTGCAGCGAAGCCAGCGGCGCCGCCTTGTAGCGGCCCTTGCCCTTCTTGTAAAAATAAATCGGCGCCGAATGCAGGCGCAGCAACAGGCCGGCCGCTTCGTGCGGCAGCGGCGCGTGACCAAAATACTCCGTGCCCAGTTCGGCAAAACCGAACTCGTCTTCGCCGGCGACTTCCCACAGGAAATCGAGGTCGATGTCCTGCTGGATGACTTGCGCGTCTTCCAGCAACTTGGCCGGTGCCGGCGATACGAATTGCAGCATCACGTCCTTGGACTTGACCTTGGTGCGCTTGCCGGAAGCCATTTCGACCTGATAGGCCTCGCCTTGCTGCGACAGCACGGCGCCAGCCTTGAAATCGCCGGATTCTTCAAAAAATAAATTCATCGGGTGCTTGCTTGCGTATTCAATGCCATCAGTTTGCTGAGGGCGGGTAAAAAAACATCGGTCACCAGCATGACGCTGCCGTGGCGACGGAACAGGGAGCGGCGCGCATACAGCGGTAGCTGAGGCGGCAACATGGAATGAAGATCGATCACGGCGCCGATGCGGCGCACCAGCGGATGATTGGCATGCAGGCGCGCATATTGCAGCGGCGCGCGTGTCACCAGCGGATCGGAAAACAAACTGGCGCCCAGCGGCCGCACACCGAGGCGGCGAAAGAACGGCCACGCCGAGGCAGACGCCAGCGGCGTTACCGTATGTCCGAAGATGACCGGCTCGCCGTCGCAATACAAGATCACGTCGCGCTCTTCCACCGGCTGGCGCGGCGTCGCCAGGCCGACGAATCCGGCCTCGTCGGCTTGCGCATTGCTGGGACGCTGACGCAGGCGCAGCACGCGCAATTCATTGCAGCGCGCGCGCAGCTTGAAGGTCATCGAACCGGGATCGGTCAGCCATGCCCGCAGCGCCGGCGCCGGTTGCAGCGCATTGGCATGGTCGAACCAATGCGCGTGGGTCTTCTTCATCATCAGCTTAGCGCCTCGCCGCCGTCTTGCAAGGCGTTCAATGCATCGGGATCAATGCCGCAGAAGCGCAGCACGCTGTCGGCATGGTCGGCGAATTCGGCGATGCCATGGTCGCTGCCCTGGATCACGGTCTGCCGTGCTCCAGGGTAGTGCGCGACCATCTCGCGCCAGTCCAGTACTTCGTCGCCGGTGGCGGCGATCAGGAAATAACGCTCGGGCCGGGTAATCTTGTCCACCGCCAGGGCGCGCAGCTCGTCGATATAGGCGTGCTTGAATTCGAATGGTTCGTCGGAATGGTAATGCGTGGTCACGCCGACGTAGGACTCCAGATCGCGCGGCGGCTTGACGGCGGGATTGAGCAACACCGCACGGCAGCCCACACGTTCGGCCAGCCAGGTGGCGTAGAAACCGCCCAGCGAGGAGCCGATCACGGTCAGCTGGTCCGGCGAAAATTGCTCCGCATGCGCCAGCGCCAGCCGGATCGCTTCGGCGGGTGAAGCCGGCAGCTGCGGGCAATAATACTCATCGGCGCGTCCCAGCGCCTGCAGGCGCTCGGCCATGTGGCGCGCCTTGAAGGAATGCGGCGACGAACGAAAGCCGTGCAGGTACAAAATCATGCCAGCGCGTCCAGCAACTTCTGATGGACGCCGCCGAAACCGCCGTTGCTCATGACCAGCACATGATCGCCCGGACGCGCGGCCTGTTTGATCGCCTGCACCAGCGCGCCGAGATCGTCGAAGGCGCGGGCCTTCTCGCCCAGCGGCGACAGCGCTTGCGCCAGATCCCAGCCCAGGGCTTCCTTGCCGTCGCCCTTGGCGCCGTAACCGAACACCAGGTCGACATCCGCCAGGCTGGCCGGCAAGGCGTCTTTCATGGTACCCAGCTTCATGGTGTTCGAACGCGGTTCAAGCACGGCGAGGATGCGCCCGCCGCCATCCTTGCCGATCTTCTTGCGCAGCCCGGCCACCGTGGTGGTGATGGCGGTCGGATGATGGGCGAAGTCGTCGTACACGGCGACGCCGTTGACGGTGCCGCGCAACTCCATGCGGCGTTTGACGTTCTCGAATTTTTCCAGCGCGGCAATGGCTTGCGCCGCCGGCACGCCGACGTGGCGCGCAGCGGCGATCGCCGCCAGCGCGTTCATGCGGTTGTGCTCTCCGGTCAGCGACCAGTTGACCGTGCCTTGCGGCACGCCGTCGAAGCCGATGTCGAAGCTGCCGTCGTCGTGCGTGTCGAGCGACCAGCCGGCCTGGCCGGACTCCACGCCGAAGTTCTCATGCTCGCTCCAGCAGCCGCGCGCAATCACGCGTTCCAACACCGGCTCGCGGCCGTTGACGACCAGCCGGCCGATGCCGGGTACGGTGCGCACCAGATGGTGGAATTGGGTTTCGATCGCCGCCAGATCGGGGAAGATATCGGCGTGATCGTATTCCAGGTTGTTCAGGATCGCCGTCCTGGCGTGGTAGTGCACGAACTTGCTGCGCTTGTCGAAGAACGCGGTGTCGTATTCGTCGGCTTCGATGACGAAGAAGACGGAGTCCGCCTTCTTGCCGTTCCTGACGCCGGACAGGCGTGCCGAAATGCCGAAGTTCATCGGCACGCCGCCGATCAGGAAGCCCGGCGCGTAACCGGCGTCTTCGAGGATCCAGGCTAGCATCGCCGAGGTGGTGGTCTTGCCGTGCGTGCCGGCCACCGCCAGCACCCATTTGTCGCGCAGGATGTGGTTGCCCATCCATTCCGGACCGGACACGTAAGGCAAGCCGCGGTTGAGGATTTCTTCCATGAGCGGATTGCCGCGCGAGACCACGTTGCCGATGACAAACAGATCAGGCTGCAACTGGACTTGCCCGGGATCGAAGCCCTGGATCAGCTCGATGCCTTGCGCCTCCAGCTGGGTGCTCATCGGCGGGTAGACATTGGCGTCGCAGCCGGTGACCTTGTGGCCGGCTTCTTTCGCCAGAACCGCCAGACCGCCCATGAAAGTGCCGCAAATGCCGAGGATGTGAATGTGCATAGTGAATCAGGACTTACGCAAAATTGTCCCGGCTAGGCATGTCGACGAAGGTAGTACGCATAGTACGACTAGGAGACATAACGACGCTGGGGCGGTTTTGCGAAAGTCCTATTGATAAGGAATCCCGAGATTTTACCTGAGCCGACGGCCTCGCCGGGCGATAACTGCACGCCCGGAGTATTATTGCGGCCATGCACCAAACTGACATCGAACTCCTGCGCGCGGAAATCGCTGCAGCCGCCGCCCGCATGATCGCCGAAGACGGCGCCGATTACGCCAGCGCCAAGCGCAAGGCGGCGCGCCAGATCTTGGGCGACGCCAAGGCGCGCGGCGAGATCCTGCCCGATAACGCCCAGATCGAAGACGAAGTGCGCGCCTATAACGAATTGTTCTTCAGCGACACCCAGCCGGCCAGGTTGTTGCACTTGCGGCAACTGGCGGTGCAGGTGATGGAAGAACTCGCGCGCTTCACTCCCTATCTGACCGGCGCGGTACTCAACGGCACCGCCGGCGAGCATTCGGACATCCATTTGCAATTATTTACGTCCAGTGCCAAGGACGTCGAGATTTACCTGCTGAACAAGAACGTCAACTTCGAAGTCAGCGAAAGCAGTCATTTCAAGGGCGGCCAGGCGGTAGTCGAGACGCTGAGTTTCCTGTTGCCGCAGAAAGGCCGGGCGCCGGAAGGCGTGCACCTGGCCGTGTATGATGTCGACGACCTGCGCGGCGGAGTGCGGACGGCGTCTGGCAAACGAACCGAACGCGCCGATATCGAAGCAGTTCGACGTCTCATCGTGGAAGAAGGCTCATGAAAAAACGAAATTACCTGCTGTTTGTGCTGATTGCGATCCTCGCCGCCGGCGTCGGCGTCTACACCAGCTATCAACACACCCAGCCCCAGGCCGTGCAGCAGACGCCGGAAGCGCGCGCCGTCGCCAATCTGTTCGCGCAGACCATGCCCGACGCCGCCGGCAAGCCGCAGGCCTTGTCGCAATGGAAAGGCAAGCCGCTGATCATCAACTTCTGGGCCACCTGGTGCGCGCCTTGCGTGGAAGAAATGCCGGAACTGGCGGCCTTGCAGGCGGAAGTCGCACCGGTGCAAATCATCGGCATCGGCGTCGATTCCCAGGAGAACATCGCGCAGTTTGCAGAAAAATTCCATATCTATTATCCTCTCTACGTTGCCGGAACCGGCGCCACCGATCTGCTGCGGCAGTTCGGCAATCAGGCCGGCGGTCTCCCCTTCACGGTCCTCGTGGGACTGGACGGCAACCTGAAAAAGGTCTATCTTGGGCGCCTGAATTTTGATGAGCTGCGCCGCGACCTCGCCTCCCTCAAAAACATGTAACTAAAGTTTTTCTTGCCAAATGAAGGCATTTGACGGCAAAATGCGCGCATCGTCGTCAAACGGAGCTTTATCTCCATGGCAATAAACCTTCTCCTCCTCAATGGGCCCAACCTGAATCTGCTGGGCACGCGGGAGCCTGAAGTCTACGGATCGACCACCCTGGCTGACATCGAGCAGCGTGCGGCTGCGCAAGCAAGCAAAGCCGGTGCGCGCCTGAGCGCATTCCAGAGCAACCACGAAGGTGCGTTGATCGATCGCATTCATGCCGCCAGGAAAGAAGGCGTGGACGCCATCGTGATCAATCCGGGCGGACTCACCCATACCAGCGTGGCATTGCGCGATGCGCTGGCGGGCGTGGCCATTCCTTTTGTTGAAGTGCATATCTCGAATATTCACCAGCGCGAGGAATTCCGGCACTTTTCTTATCTTTCCGGCATCGCCAAAGCCGTGTTGTGCGGCTTCGGCGTCGATGGTTACCGGCTGGCGATTGATCACCTGCTGCAGCCATAAGGATCCCACCCCATTCTTTTCTATCAGCATCGCCACCTTGTATGAAGCATGAGGCGATGATGGCCCAATCAACTAGTTATATCCCTATTAATACTGAGGAATTCACATGGATTTACGGAAACTCAAAACCCTGATCGACCTGGTCGCGGAATCTGACATCGAAGAGCTGGAAGTGACCGAAGGCGAAAGCAAGGTCCGCATCGTCAAGTCGTCCGCCACGCCGCAAAACCAGGTCGTGATGATGCAGCCGCAGGCAGCGTATCCGCAAACCCTGCAAGCCGGCGCCGCGCCGCTTGCCCCGGCTGCTGCCGCTGCACCGGTCGCTCCGGCGGCGCCTGCCGCACCGGAAGGCCACATCGTCAAGTCGCCGATGGTCGGCACCTTCTACCGTTCCTCCGCTCCGGGCGCTCCTGCGTTCGTCGAAGTCGGCAAGGAAGTCAAGGAAGGCGAGACCATCTGCATCATCGAGGCAATGAAGCTGCTCAATGAAATCGACGCCGACAAAGCCGGCGTGATCAAGCAGATCCTGGTTGAAAACGGCCAACCGGTCGAGTTCGGTCAACCACTGTTTGTGATCGGCTAAATCCTGCCAGAATACGGATGCCTGTCCGGCGCGCCTGCCTGCGTAAGATCGCGGCAGGCAACGCACCGGCCATCCGCGGCGGATCTGGTTATCTGTATGTAAACGCTTGACTATTGGCGACGCACATTCCTCCTATGTTTGAAAAAATCCTTATCGCCAACCGTGGCGAAATCGCTCTCCGTATCCAGCGCGCGTGCCGTGAAATGGGCATCAAGACCGTGGTCGTGCACTCCGAAGCCGACCGCGAGGCAAAGTACGTGAAGCTGGCGGACGAATCGGTCTGCATCGGCCCGGCCCCTTCCGCACTCAGCTACCTGAACATGCCGGCGATCATCAGCGCCGCCGAAGTGACCGACGCCCAGGCGATCCATCCCGGCTACGGCTTCCTGTCGGAAAACGCCGACTTCGCCGAGCGCGTCGAAAAATCCGGCTTCGTCTTCATCGGGCCGCGTCCTGAGAACATCCGCATGATGGGCGACAAGGTGTCGGCCAAACAGGCGATGATCCGCGCCGGCGTTCCGTGCGTGCCAGGTTCGGAAGGCGCTTTGCCCGACAATCCGAAGGAAATCGTGCAGATCGCGCGCAAGATCGGCTATCCGGTCATCATCAAGGCGGCAGGCGGCGGCGGTGGCCGCGGCATGCGCGTGGTGCATACCGAAGCAGCGCTGATCAACGCCGTCACCATGACCAAGACGGAAGCCGGCGCAGCGTTCGGCAATCCGGAA
>Ga0308165_1000398_pt1 | contig 85657 bp, 83 predicted proteins | sample PhyWR2_FD_201032 | JGI IMG/M metagenome (GOLD analysis project Ga0308165, IMG submission 201032) | Phyllosphere microbial communities from UC Gill Tract Community Farm, Albany, California, United States - DLSLW.R2 | ecosystem: Host-associated > Plants > Phyllosphere > Unclassified | place: USA... | reverse complement strand
GTTTTCATTTTTGGCATAACCTGTTTTTTAATTTATAAACCTATTTTTATTTTTTTGCTACTTTAGGCGCAACTGTTAGGAACATACGTTTACCCTCTAATTTAGGTAATAACTCTACTTTTCCAACATCTTCCAAAGCCTGGGCAAATTTTAACAATAAAATCTCTCCCTGCTCTTTGTAAACAATTGCTCTACCTTTAAAATGCACGTAAGCCCTAACCTTCTCACCGTTCTCTAAAAAGCTTACTGCGTGCTTCAATTTAAACTGGAAATCGTGATCGTTGGTATTCGGACCAAAACGGATCTCCTTAATTACAGTTTGTTTAGCATTAGATTTAATTTCTTTTTGCTTTTTCTTTTGTTCGTAAACAAATTTACTGTAATCAATAATTCTACAAACCGGTGGTACGGCATTTGGAGAAATTTCTACCAAATCCAATTCCAGTTCATCAGCAAGCGCCAAAGCTTTTGCCAAAGGATAAATCCCCGGTTCAACATTATCGCCAGCTAAACGCACTTCGGGCGATTTGATATACTGATTAATGTTATGCTCTGCTTCTTTTTTCTTAAAAGGCGGACGTGGTCCCCTGTTAAATCCTGGTCTTCCTAATGCCAAATTTGTACTATTTTAATTTAAACTGTTATTTCTTTTCTTAATAAATTGTTGAACTCTTCCAACGTCATTTCGCCTAAATCTCCCTCACCATGTTTACGGACAGAAACTTTTCCTTCTGCCATTTCTTTATCACCGATAATGAGCATGTATGGGATCTTTTTAACTTCCGAATCGCGTATTTTGCGACCGATTTTCTCATCACGAAAGTCAATCAGCCCGCGAATATCGGAATTATTTAGTTCATCTAAAACTTTTTTTGCATATTCTTCATATTTTTCTGAAATAGGAAGAATAATAAATTGCTCCGGACTTAACCATAACGGGAAGTTGCCGGCACAATGTTCGATTAAAACGGCAATAAATCTTTCTAATGAACCAAATGGCGCACGGTGAATCATTACCGGTCTGTGCTTCTGATTATCGCTACCGGTATATTCCAATTCGAAACGCTCTGGCAGGTTATAATCAACCTGGATAGTACCCAATTGCCATTTTCTACCTAAAGCATCTTTCACCATAAAATCCAACTTAGGACCATAGAAAGCGGCTTCGCCATATTCTACAACAGTGTTTAAGCCTTTTTCTGCAGCTGCTTCGATAATTGCATTTTCAGATAATCTCCAGTTCTCATCAGAACCAATATATTTTGCTTTGTTCTCCGGATCTCTTAACGACACCTGAGCAGTATAGTTATCAAAACCTAATGATTTAAATACATAAAGTACTAAATCGATTACTTTTTTAAACTCTTCTTTAACCTGCTCTGGCATACAGAATAAGTGTGCATCATCTTGAGTAAAGCCACGTACACGGGTTAAACCGTGTAATTCGCCACTTTGTTCGTAACGGTAAACTGTACCAAACTCAGCAAAACGAACAGGAAGATCTTTGTAAGAACGCGGTTTTGTTTTGTAAATCTCACAGTGGTGCGGGCAGTTCATCGGTTTTAAGAAGAACTCCTCTCCTTCCTGCGGCGTTTTAATTGGCTGGAACGAATCTTTACCGTATTTTTCCCAGTGTCCGGAAGTTACATATAAGTTTTTATGACCGATATGTGGTGTTACTACTTGCTCATAACCTGCTTTAGCCTGTGCCTTAGTTAAAAAATTAACCAAACGTTCACGCAAAGCAGTTCCTTTAGGCAACCATAAAGGCAAGCCCATCCCTACTTTTTCTGAGAAAGCAAACAATTCCAGCTCTTTTCCTAATTTACGGTGATCGCGTTTTTTTGCTTCCTCAATCATCAAAAGATATTCAGTAAGCTCGCTCGCCTTAGGGAAAGTTACGCCATAAATACGGGTTAACTGTTTTTTAGTTTCATCACCTCTCCAGTAAGCACCTGCCACATTCATCAGTTTTACGGCTTTTACAAAACCGGTATTCGGAATATGTGGACCGCGACATAAATCGGTAAATGAACCTTGGGTATAAAAAGTAATTTTACCATCTTCCAGGCCATCAATTAAGTCTAATTTATACTCATCGCCTTTTTCTGTGAAGTATTTTACCGCATCAGCCTTGCTTACACTTTCGCGTACAAAAGTTTCCTTTTGTTTAGCCAGTTCGATCATTTTGGTTTCAATAGCTTTGAAATCATCCGAAGAAAATTCGCGGTCGCCAAAGTCTACATCATAATAAAAACCGGTTTCAATTGCCGGACCGATACCGAATTTGGTACCCGGATAAAGTGCCTCTAAAGCCTCAGCCATTAAGTGGGCTGATGAATGCCAAAAAGTTGATTTCCCGGCAGTATCATTCCAGGTTAACAATTTCACTGATGAATCAGATTCGATTGATCTTGTTGAATCCCAAACCTCGCCATTAACCTCAGCGGCTAATACGTTACGGGCTAAGCCCTCAGAAATTGACAATGCAATTTGGTGGGCAGAAGTGCCCTTTTCGTACTGACGGACAGAACCGTCAGGTAAAGTAATGTTAATCATCTACAACTATGATTTAAAGTTTGAATAAAAAGTTTTAAAGATCACTTACAATGTGATTTTATTTTGCACAAAGGTACGAAATTTATCCTGCTATTTAAACTGAGTGCCTTAAAATTCTACTTTGGCTGAAGCCCTGCTTCGTTGAGGAATGTTTTCTGTATTGCCAATACACGATCAGGGTAAGTATTCAATTTTTCATACTTTGCCATCAGCTGATCATGTAGTTTTTTCTTTTCACCAGTCGTTTTTGCCTGCAGCATTTCCTTTGCCTTTTTCCCATAATCGTTTATAGCGGTTAGGTAGGCTACAACTCCTTCATTAAACTTTTCGGCTGCTTTACTTGGTTTCAGATCTGCAATATCAGCAAGTTCCATTTTTGAATTATTAATCAGATTTTCTGCTTTATGCGATAATGAAATAGAATCCGGAAATCCTTTGATATAAACTTTCGAAGTATCTTTAAAAACGCTGTCCGTTTCATCGATTTGCCTCATCTGTCGCAAAAAAACGGAAGTTACTTTTTCATTATAGGCATAATCACTGGTTGACGATGTGCAGCTGAACAGCAGTATTACGGACAGAGAAAGCAAAGCAGGTTTAAAAGATTTCATATTCTTTTATCGTTTAATTTTTTGTTTAAATTATTTACCACAGCCTTGGTTCGTGTCTCCACGAACTAATCACAACATTAAAGCAAAAATCTGGTTTTCAAATATTTACGCAATGGAATATCTACAAATCTCATAATGAGATAAGCCAGCACGATTAAAATCAATACCGAAACCGGAATAACTACCCATAAGGTTGACATTGCAGGTTTAACCACGGCTACATAAGTTAAAAATACCCAAACAAATGGATAATGCGTCATATACAAGGGATATGATATTTCACCAGAAAGTTTGCAGATATTTTTTGAAGCAGGATTTAGTGCTGCCCCAGCGCCTAATGCAACCAAGAACGGAAAGTAAAACAATACAATGATCGGCTCGGTAATCCAGTTATAAGCATCCCTATAAGGAAAAAGGAAGGCTATAAGCAAGAGGATTATCATCCCCAGGAAACCAAGTTTATTTTTAATGATCCAATTGAAACGGTAAACCAGCATTCCGGCTGTAAATGAATACAGTACTCTTGCTCCTCCATCCCAAAAGTTTTGTCCGCCCCAGCCACCACCTAAATTGCCGTTGGGAACCTTTACACCTATATAAATAAGGCTTGCCGCCCCAACTAATGCAAATGCAATCAATACTTTTTTATTCAGTTTGTAAAGTATGAGGATGTAAAATAGATTCGCAATATATTCCCAAAAAAGTGACCATGCCGGTGCATTTAAACAGAATAGATTGGTATAACGCTCTGGCATCACCGGATAAGGAATCAGGAAAGCTGATGTTAAAAATAACAAAGCCGTTTTACCGAAGCCATAAATACTATAAAAATCGCTAAAAGGATCAAATAAAAAGGTTAATAAACCTAAAATAGAGCCAATCACAACCAGGGGATGCAAACGGATCAGTCTTAACTTAAAAAACTGCAACAGTCCGATATTTTCTGCTCGTGTATCGTAAGCGTATGCAATTACAAAACCCGATAAACAAAAAAAGAAATCGACCGCCAAAAAACCGTGGGAAAGAAAATTCTTATTGTAATCGGTAATGGCGATTTCCATAAAGTGATAAATTACCACTACAATGGCAGCTATACCTCTCAACCCGTCTAAAATTTCGAAATGTGGCCGGGTTGCTAATAAGTTTGTTTTGTTCTCCACTGTAATCAATTTGGCTAATTATTATCTTACCTCAATAATAGCTATTCTCCATCTAGCTGCAAAAACTAAAGAGAACCCTTTCAAAAATGATACAAAAAAGCCCTGAAAACTGATATTTCAAGGCTTTAATATAAGACTTCAGAAGTTAGCGTGCGGGCTGGCGGAAAGCTCAAACTTCGGAAGTCTTGCAGAATGAATTAATTCATTCCAAATGCTCTTCTCTGACCACCGCCAGGTCTGTTCTGCCTAAAACGTTTCATCATATTTTCCATTTTAGTTTTGTATTCTTCATCGGTGATCAATTTTGCTTTTTTAGGTGCAGTTACATCTTTTGTGCTCACATTTCTATACTCAATACTTTTAGCAATTGAACTGTTGCCTCTACCTTCGATAGCTAAAACGGCACCTTCTGTCCACATATTTGGGTTTGGAGAAAAATCAAAACCTAAATCTTTTGTATACCAGATTTTAGTTTCTTCCACAACATTTTTATCCATATCCAAAATCTTAATTGCTCTTGTAGATTTAACAATTACCTGGTGACAGGTAAAACCGATAATTTGTTTAGTAGAATCTGTTTTCACCACTTCTATTTTAGGAGCCTGGGAAGGTTGCGCCTTCGTGGTATCTCTGGGGTTGCCACCACCCATCCTCATCGAACCAATCGGACCAGAAGTAGATAAGGTTAATTTACTCGGCATGTAATAAGTGGTATCGTTTAAATCGAAAACCTCTGTCAGACCTTTATCAGCGAAAGTATAGTAATACTCGCGGTTGCCGCCACCACCACCAAAACGCATCATCATACGCCCCATTCCGCCGCCACCGCCACCTGCACCATTGCTATCTTCCGTTTCTTCAACAGGCATATAACTGGCATTTGTAGCGGTAAATAATAACTCGAAATTGGTTTTGCTCGATGAAGGCATTCTGGCTTTCATCTGGTCGGTTAACTGTATACCGCTGGCTGATGCCATTGCGGCCGGATCTATGGTATTTTCGAATTGTATTGCTCCGGAGGTCTTTTTTTGTGCATTTGCAATGCTTGCAATCGACATTACTCCTAATAAAGCGATGAATATTTTTTTCATTGTGATGGTTTTGTTTTGTTCTTTAGATAAGAAATCCTGTAAAAGGTTTAACAAAGGTATTGCTGCTTGTTAAGTAAAGCTGTTAAATTGTGTTAAAATCAATGGATGGATTCGCTGAATAGGGTGTTTAAAGGAAGATGTAATTTATTTTTTACAATAGAGCTTATTTTTTGAAAAGCAATTGCCGTGGTTCTTTGGTTGCAGTAGTCCTGCCCTCTGCTTAATCCCGATTGAACATATCTTTTAATTTAAAATTGATCTTTAAATCGGGATAACGCTGACGGTCAGGTTTATTTAACAAAAAACTGTGGTTCTTTTGAAATAAAACCTCGCAGGTTTTAAAAACCTGCGAGGTTTAAATTATTTCTCCTCGGTCTGTGTCCTCACAGACCGAAATTTTTGATAATGATAATGATGGTCTGTGAGGACACAGACCATGGCTAGAGGTTAATATTCTGTACTTTCCAACCAGCCATTACATAATACATCTGCTATATGCATGGTTTTAATCGCCAGATTATTTTTATCAATATAACCCTGAAGATGTAAAAGGCAGGATAAATCGGTAGAAATAATATAATCAGCTTGTTGGGCCATTGCATGATTAACCTTTTGTTCGGCCATGGCAGATGAAATGGCATCAAACTTTACGGCAAAAGTACCTCCGAAACCACAGCACATATCGGTATCTTCCATCTCGATCATTTCTAAACCGTGCACTTTAGAAAGCAACTGGCGGGGTTCATCTTTAATTTTACATTCGCGCAATGCGCTACAAGAATCATGATAAACGGCTTTGCCTTCTAACTCTGCACCGAAATAATCCTTTTTAGCTACATTTACCAGGAAATCAGAAAGTTCCCAAATATTCGATTGTAAGTTACGGCATTTGTTATGTACAATGGTATTGGTAAAAAGATCATTAAATCCTCCTTTTACCATCCCTACACAAGATGCCGATGGGGCCACCACATAGGTATTTTCGTTAAAATCGTTCAGAAATTTTGTGCCCACTTCTTTAGCTTCATCCCAATAACCCGCATTGTATGCCGGCTGACCACAGCAGGTTTGTTTCGAGTTGTATTCTACTTTACATCCAGACTTTTCTAATAACCTTAGCGTATTAAAAGCGGTTTCGGGATATAACTGGTCTACAAAACAGGGAACAAACAATTCTACTTTCATCAACAAATTCTTTAGGCTGCAAACTTACAATTTTGCGGTTTCATTGCGCTCGATTTTTTTCAGGAATACTAAAAACACCAATCCCACTATAAAAAATGATGCTAAAGCGATGATGGATTGGCGCATATTGTGTGTTAAACCCTCAATAAATGCAAAACTAAACAGGCCAATTACGATTGCCAATTTCTCTGTGGCATCGTAGAAACTAAAAAATGAAGCGGTGTCGGTTGTGTTTTCCGGAATATGTTTAGAATAAGTAGAACGTGATAAAGATTGTATCCCGCCCATAATCAGGCCGACAATGGCGGCCAAGGCATAAAATTGAGTAGAATTAATTATAAAATAGCCATAAATACAGCAACCTACCCAAACCAAAACTACAATTATTAAAACATTAATATTACCCATTTTTTTGGCTAGAAGCGACATCATCCATGCGCCTAAGATTGCCACCAATTGAATGATTAAGATAACGGCAATTAAACTGCCCGATTCCATTTTTAAAACCTTGGCTCCGAAACCCGCAGCAGCAAGCATAATGGTTTGTACACCCATCGAATAAAAAAAGAAGGCAATTAAATACGTTTTTAAAAACTTCATTTGCCTTAGCTGGTTCCACACTTTTACAAATTCACCGAAACTGCTTTTAATAATTCCTTTGTTTACAGCGCCTGGATTAGGCACATCTTTTGGCAACGCCTTAAAAGGAATCTGAGCGAATAAAAACCACCAGATACCAACCAGCAGAAATGATATTTGAGCCGGTAGTGATTTATCCGTAATTCCAAAAAGTTCGGGTTTTAACACAAAAACAAAACAGATTAACTGCAATATCACGCTACCTACATAGCCGTATGAAAATCCCTGGGCACTTACTTTATCCTGGTTATCAGTTGAAGCAATTATGGGCAAATAAGCATTATTAAACATTACACCGCCCACATAACCCATTGCAGCCAGCACAAAGCAAATAATTCCGGCTTCTAAAGTTTCCAGTTTGAAGAAAAATAAACCCATACAGGCAAAAGATCCTATATAGGTAAATAATTTCATGAAGAATTTCTTTTTGCCTTTTGCATCCGCATAAGAAGATAATACAGGCAACAAAACCACCATTAATAAGTAAGCGAAAGCAAGCGCATAATTAGAAAGAACGGTATTAATAAAAGCTTTACCAAAAAAAGTTACTTCATCACCATGCGCCTCTGTTGTAGTAATTGCTACGTAATAAACAGGAAAAATGGTCGAAGTAATTACTAAATTATAGGCAGAATTTGCCCAGTCAAAGAAAGCCCAGGAGCGTATGGTTTTCTTATTATCTTTTTCTATCATTTATTTTTCGCTTCTCGGAAGACTAAACTGATTGTTTGGATATCACTGATTAAATAGTTCATTACAAAACTAATATTTTATTGCTAACTTGATCTGCATTTTTCTCACATCTCACATCTCACATCTCACATCTCACATCTCACATCTCACATCTCACATCTCACATCTCACATCTCACATCTCACATCTCACATCTAAAGATAATACTTCTTCCCATCAGTTTTAATCTTACCTGCATCTAATAACTCTCTGATGGCATCAATTCTTTCAGCTTCAGTACCATTTTTAATATTAGTAGCCAGATCATCAAGACTTAGTGCTTGCTTTTGTAGCAAAGAAATAATCTCAAATTCAATTTCTTCACCTACCTGGTTCTGGTTTTCGGCTCTTTTTTCAGCTAAGCAAACATCACAAACGCCACATTTTGCAGCATGATGTTCATCAAAATAATTCAGCAACTGAACACTTCTGCACAAATTAGAGGAAGCGTAGGCTACCACCGCATTAATCTGCTTGTGTAAAATCTCTTTTCTCAGCCCGAGGTATTTCACATCCAGATCAAAATGATCCATATCAACTCTTGGTCTAACATATTGTAACTGCGGCTGATCGGTTTGCTGGATGTAAGTTAGCAATTCGATACTTTGCAACTTATTTAATAACGCGACGATTTCTTTATAGGATAATCCGGTTTTCTTCGCTAAATCGGCTTCGTTAATTTTAACAAAACCATCAAAGGCCCCACCGTGCGAACGCAAAATCGTCTTTATAATCCCATCATAAGACTTATTTTCAATCTGAAAACGATAAATATCTTCATGACTGGCAATAAACATTATTCTCGATGGTAAAAAAACACTTTCAGATAAGGTTAGATAACCATCATGCTCTAAAAATTTCAATGCAGAAATTGTCTTTAAAACACTGATATTAAATCGCTTACAAAAATCAACTATATCGAAAGCAAGGGTTAGCCCTTCGCCGGCACCAAATGCAAGTTGAAAATAGTTGCCAAGATAGTGATAGGTTTTTCGGATTTCGTCAGGAGATGGAAAACTATCAAGGTACCTGGACTCCAGGCCTAAAACATCAGACTGATTGGCTAAAAGAACGGCATAACTCCTTTTTTCATCACGTCCTGCCCTACCTGCTTCCTGATAATAGGCCTCTAAACTTTCAGGTAAATCTAAATGCACCACAAAACGAACATCTGCTTTATCTATGCCCATCCCGAAGGCATTTGTGGCCACCATGATACGGGTTTTGTTGTTCTTCCACTCTTCCTGTTTCAAGAAGCGGACATCACGTTCCAATCCGGCATGGTAAAAATCTGCTTTAATCTGATTCCTATTGATAAAATTGGCAACCTCGGCAGTTTCTCTCCGATTACGTACATAAACCAAACCTGTACCTTTTACCTTTTGGCAAATATCGATTAGCTTTTTGTACTTATCTTCATTACTAAAAACCACGTAACTCAGATTGTCCCTGGCGAAACTTTTAACAAAAACCTGTGGGTCTTTCATTTCCAGTTTTTCTACGATATCTTTTCGAACAAAAGAGGTAGCAGTTGCTGTAAGTGCCAAAACCGGAACATCAGGCAAAATTTCGCGGAGTTTGGAAATCTGTTGGTACGGCGGACGAAAATCGTAACCCCATTGCGAAATGCAATGCGCCTCGTCTACCGCAATCAGGTTCACATTCATGTAGGAAATACGAACACGCACTAAATCAGACAATAAACGCTCTGGAGATAGATACAGAAATTTAATTTTACCGTAAATACAGTTATCAAGGAGGATATCAATTTCCCTTTTCCCCATCCCTGCATAAATGGCAATGGCTTCGATCCCTTTCGATTTCAGGTTTTCTACCTGATCTTTCATCAAGGCAATTAATGGCGAAACGACAATGCAAATGCCCTCTTTAACTAAAGCAGGAACCTGAAAACAAATTGATTTGCCACCGCCCGTAGGCAATAGCGCTAAACTGTCTTTCCCCTCTAAAACGGAGGAAATAATATCTTCCTGTAAAGGCCTAAAAGCTTGATGTCCCCAATATTTTTGTAAAATCTCTATTGCTGTCATAAATCGGCGGTATCAAAACTATACATTTAATCCAAAATCACCATTTATTATTGTAGAAATTGAAAAAATCATCTTTATAAAAGATTATTAACTTTGCTAAATAAGAAGGATTAAATGTTAGAAACGCAGTTTGCAGATATTGTCAGCTTAATTAAAAATGCCCGGGCAGTGGCATTGAAAACTGTTAATTCTACATTAATAAACCTATATTGGAATATTGGTGAGTATATACACAACAGAGTTAAAAATGCCGAATGGGGGCAATCAGTAGTAAAGCAACTAGCAGAATTTTTATCAAAGAACGAGCCTGGTTTAAAAGGTTTTTCGGATAAAAATCTTTGGCGGATGAAACAGTTTTATGAAAGTTATAAAGATTATCCAAAACTCTCAACACTGCTGAGAGAAATTAGCTGGACTCACAATCTGATTATTCTTTCCAGGTTAAAATCAATTGAGGAAAAAGAATTCTATTTAAAACTTTGTCTAAAAGAAAAATATAGTAAGAGAGAGCTTGAAAGACAGATATCTGCTAGTCATTACGAAAGATCTATAATGGAAAATACAAAACTCTCACCAGTGGTGAGAGTTTTACAAAACGAGATTGAAACCATATTCAAAGATACTTATGTATTTGAATTCCTTAATCTTTCCGAACCTCACAGCGAAAACGATCTACAGAAAAATTTAGTTTTAGAAATGAGAAATTTCATTCTTGAACTCGGAAAAGACTTTTTATTTATTAGTGAAGAATATAAAATACAGGTCGGGAATAGCGATTTCTATATTGATCTTCTTTTCTATCACCGTGGCTTACAATGTTTAGTTGCATTTGAATTAAAGGTAGATAAATTTAAGCCCGAACATTTAGGTCAGTTAAATTTCTATTTGGAAGCTTTAGATAGAGATGTTAAAAAGTCAAATGAAAACCCAAGTATTGGTATTCTCCTCTGCAAAGATAAAGATAACGAAGTGGTAGAATATGCATTGAGCAGAAGTCTCTCTCCCACTTTAGTCGCAGAATACAAAACACAGCTTCCCGATAAAAAATTACTTCAAAGAAAAATACACGAATTATTCAAATAACCATCCAATATATAATGAAACACCTCTATTTTTTATCCGCTCTTTCGTTATTATTTTTCAGTTCTTATGCCCAGGAAAAGAAATGGGACATTGAAAAGTACCAGGGCACTACAAAAAATTTCACGCTAAATACGGATGAAGGTACCTGGATGAATCTTGATGTAAGCGCCGATGGACAGGAAATTGTTTTTGATTTACTGGGTGATATCTACGTAATGCCCATTAGCGGTGGAGTAGCTAAACTGATCAGCGGAGGTATTGCATGGGATGTACAACCAAGGTTCAGTCCTAACGGGAAGTACATTTCTTATACAAGCGATAAGAGTGGAGGCGATAATATCTGGATCATGAACCGTGATGGTTCCGGCAAAAAGCAGGTTACCAAAGAGAGTTTCAGGTTATTGAATAATGCCACCTGGATGCCCAACAGCGAATATCTGGTGGCTAGAAAACACTTTACGGCGAGCCGATCGTTAGGTGCCGGCGAAATGTGGATGTATAGCATAAATGGTGGCGATGGTGTGCAGTTAACCAAACGTAAAAATGATCAGCAGGATGCTGGTGAGCCCAACGTTTCGCCGGACGGAAGATATCTTTATTTTAGCGAAGATGTGAGCCCTGGTCCAAATTTCGAATACAGTAAAGATCCTAACGGGACCATTTATGCCATCCGGCAGCTTGACTTAACGACAGGTAAATTAATTACCTTAATTGATGAGCAAGGAGGTGCTTGTCGTCCGCAGGTTTCTCCCGATGGAAATTTAATTGCTTTTGTAAAACGGGTAAGGTTAAAATCTACTTTATATGTTCAGAACATTAAAACGGGTGAAGAGTGGCCAGTAAATGAAGATTTATCCCACGATCAGCAGGAAACCTGGGCGATTTTTGGCGTTTATCCGAATTTCGCCTGGACTCCGGATAGCAAAAGCATCGTTTACTACGCAAAAGGAAAAATCAGGAAAACCGAAATAGGTACATTGATCAACAGCACCATTCCTTTTCAGGCCAATACCATTCAAACTGTACAACAGGCTTTACATTTTGAACAGCAGGTTTTCAGCAACGAGTTTTCGGCCAAAATGTTGAGGCAACTTACAACCTCACCTGATGGAAAAAACATCGTTTTTAATGCAGCAGGATACCTATACAAACAAGAATTACCGGCAGGAACACCAGAAAGATTAACAAATGGTTTGGATTTCGAATTTGAACCGGTCTTTAGCCCTGATGGAAAATACGTTGTTTATACCACCTGGAGCGATGAGTTACGTGGAGCAATAAAAAGAACCGATCTCAAATCAGGTAAAACCATCACCCTGACCGACGAAAAGGGCTTTTATTACTCCCCTAAATATTCAACAAAGGGGGATAAAATCGTTTTCAGAAAAGGAAGTGGCAACGACGTTTTAGGCTACAATTATGGCCGTGGAGCAGGAATTTTCATCATGCCAGCCAATGGAGGGTCAAAAACTTTAGTTTCTGATAACGGTATCCGTCCACAGTTTAATAATACTGATACCCGTATTTATTTCCAAAGTTATGCAGATGACAAAAAAGCCTTGAAAAGTATCGATTTAAACGGAGCAAACGAAAGAACACATTTTACTTCTCAATATGCTAATCAATTCGTGATCAGTCCTGACAATAAGTGGCTGGCCTTTAATGAATTATTTAACGTTTACATCACACCGATGATCAATATTGGTACAGCGCAGGACGCATCAGCAGGTAATAATGCTATTCCAGTTACCAAAGTGACTACAGATGGTGGAACATACATTCAATGGAGCAACGATAGTAAAAGCCTGCATTGGACCTTAGGACCAAAATACTTTACCATTGATGTAAACAGTGCTTTCAATTTTGATGGCACTACGCCTAAAACAGAAGCTTCCGCTATCGATATCAATCTTGTTTTAAAAGCTGATGTTCCTACCGGAATTGTTGCTTTAAAAGGTGCCAGAATCATTTCGATGAAAGGTGATGAAGTAATTGAAAACGGAACCATCATTACCGATGGAAATAAAATTACGGCAATCGGGAAATCGGATGCGGTAAACATCCCTGCCAATGCAAAAGTAATTGATGTTAATGGCAAAACCATTATGCCTGGCATTGTTGATGTTCATGCCCACTTGCGAACCAGTCCGGATGGAATAACACCACAGAACGATTGGAGTTATATGGCTAATTTAGCTTTTGGTGTAACCACTTCACACGATCCATCGAGCAATACCGAAATGGTTTTTAGCCAGAGCGAAATGCTTAAGGCAGGTAGAATGGTTGGTCCAAGGGTTTATTCTACAGGCTCCATTTTATATGGAGCCGATGGCGATTTCAAGGTAGTGATTAACAGTTTAGATGATGCTCTTGCCAATTTACGCAGGTTAAAAGCAGTTGGGGCCTTTTCGGTAAAATCATATAATCAGCCAAGAAGAGAGCAGCGTCAACAGATTTTAGAAGCCGCGCGACAGCTAAAAATGGAAGTTGTACCAGAAGGAGGATCTACTTTTTTCACCAATATGAATATGGTTGCCGATGGGCATACCGGAATTGAGCACAGTATCCCGGTGTTACCGGTTTATAAAGATGTTACCACGCTTTGGAACAATACCGAAGTGGGCTATACTCCCACACTGATTGTGGCCTATGGCGGTCAATGGGGCGAAAATTATTGGTATGATAGAACCAACGTTTGGGAAAACGAAAAATTAATGACTTACACCCCACGATCCATTATAGACGCGAGGGCAAGACGCAGGACCACATCTGAATATAGCGATTATAACCACATCAACATTGCAAAAGCCACCAAACAGATAGCAGATGGTGGTACAAAGGTTAACCTTGGCGCACACGGGCAGATTCAGGGTTTAGGGGCACATTGGGAGTTATGGATGCTGGTTCAGGGTGGTTTTAGTCCGTTGCAGGCCATCAGGGCAGCAACATTAAATGGCGCGAGCTATTTGGGCATGAATAAAGAAATTGGTTCATTAGAAGTAGGTAAACTGGCAGACATGGTGATTATGGATGCTAACCCTTTGGATGACATTCGCAATTCGGAAAAAATCAAATATGTAATGATCAATGGTCGCCTTTATGATAGTGCTACCTTAAATGAAGTAGGTACGAGAGAAAAACTTCGTGGCAAATTGTGGTTCGAGAACATCAGGGGAAATGGCTACATTATTCCAAACGGCGAATCAGAAACATGGACTTTTACCGTTCCGCACTGTGATTAAAACTAACCTATTATTTCGGAAACGTTTTTTGACCATATAAGACACCTGAGGTACATATAAGCTTAAATGATCTTACATTCCTTATATGGCAAAAAATATAAACAAAGAGGTTATTAGTTATAATGAGATATTGTTTTAATATTATTTTCTTACAGGTTCAAGTTTCGAATGCACAACACTTAAAGCATTAATTAGAAGAGAAATAATTAAGATTAACCAACTATCTAGCAAAAAAATCGAAATAGATTAGGTATTGAAAAGTTCGAAAAAACAATTAATTTAGAATACATTATATAGATGAAACCAAACAAACTTTACACCTCCGCTTCAGTTATATTCTTAATATTAAGCATACTAGTTTTCTCTTACAGTGGTTACTACATCCTGGGCATCCAAACCGTAAATTTATTCCTCGCGTTGATTGCAATGTCTTACATCACTTCTTTTATCGCGGTAATGAAAAACCGGAAATCTGTTATTTCATGGCTATTGCTGATCATAAATTCGATTATACTCATCTGCATCATCTATTTTCTCACACATTTTAAAATGAAGATGTAATTTTAGCGATGGTTGCGCTCGTTTTTAATAGATAATCGTCATCTCGACTGAAGCGTAGCGAAATGGAGAGATCTATCAAGACAGATTTCTCCACTGCGGTCGAAATGACGATCTTTTGATGAACGCTTATAAAACCAACAAACCGTATTCTCTTAAGGTATTGATTGGTTTAGAATACCAGAAAAGTTCAAAATTCTCCAATTCCGTCTCAAAATCTGCCTTAATTTCCTGAAAAGTATATACTTTCTCGTGCGAGATCGAAATTTTATTCAAGATAGCAGTTAACCACTCTCCTTCTTTTTTACTTGTCTGTATGGTAAAGGTTTCTTTTTTATCGTGAAAAGTAATCGACGCCATTTCCCAGGTATTTCCTTTTTTCGATTTTGTAAAATAATCGGCAGAAGGCTTTCCTCCTATCCACACTACTTTTGCAGTAGGTTTCGTATTAAAATGGTCGCTGTCGTTTAATGCTTTTTCAATAAAGTCGGCTGGAATTTTTGTCCTCGGAATTTTAAAATCAAACCATTCCTGCAGTTCATAATCAAAACAGATTCCATGCATAAAATTGAACAGCGATTTTTTCAATCCATAGCTGAATTTATTGTGATCAATGCCAGTTTTATCCTTGTAATTGATATCGTTATTGGCAAAAGTTCCGATCACTTCGGTTTCTTTTACCACTCCGAATTTTTCAGGATACATCCCCACCGGACTATGTGCCGTCATGGCAAACTGGTGCCAAAAACCCGATTGTAGTATGCCTACTTCAAATAATTGACGCACCATTTCCAGGCTATCAACTGTTTCTTGTATAGTTTGCGTAGGATAACCATACATTAAATAAGCATGAACCATAATTCCTGCTTCGGTAAAGTTACGGGTAACCTTAGCTACCTGTTCTACTGTTACACCTTTATCAATCAATTTCAACAAACGATCAGATGCAACTTCCAGTCCACCAGAAACCGCAATACAACCTGATGCTTTGAGCAACAAACACAAATCCTGTGTAAAGCTTTTTTCAAAGCGGATATTCGTCCACCAGGTAACCGCTAATTTCCTTCTGATAATTTCCAGAGCCACTTCCCGCATCAGTGCAGGCGGTGCTGCCTCATCTACAAAATGAAACCCATTCTGTCCGGTTTTAGCATATAAATCCTCAATGCGGTCCACAATTAACTTAGCGGCTACAGGCTCGTAAACTTTAATGTAATCCAGTGAAATATCGCAAAACGTACATTTACCCCAATAACAGCCGTGCGCCATAGTTAGTTTGTTCCACCTTCCATCACTCCACATGCGGTGCATGGGGTTAACAATTTCAATTACCGAAATATATTTGTCCAAAAGCAGGCCTGTATAATCTGGTGTACCTACATCAGCTTGTTTATAATCGTTTCTGAAAGCATCATTACGGTAAACCACCTTTCCATTTTCAAGCAGAAAAGTTCTTTTGTAAAAGTGGGCTTCAGCCGGGATGGGATGCGTAATATTATGGTACAACAATTCGATTGGTAGCTCGCCATCATCCAGTGTAATGTAATCGAAAAATTCAAAAACACGGGCATCTGATAACGACCTTAATTCGGTGTTTGGAAAACCGCCGCCCATAGAAATCTGAATTTCAGGATGATTGGCTTTTATCCATTGCGCACAACGAAAAGCGCTGTATAAGTTACCCGGAAACGGAACAGAAATCAAAAATAATCGAGGTTGTACCGTTTCAATTTTCTCTTTTAAAACCGAAATCAGAATCTGATCGATGTAAGTAGGTTCTTTTAATAAGGCACCGTATAATTCATCAAAAGAATTCGCACTTCTGCCTAAACGTTCGGCATAACGACTAAAACCAAAATTTTCGTCGATACATTCAACAATATAATCAGATATGTCTTCGAGGTATAAAGTGGCCAGATGTTTTGCTTTATCCTGCGTACCCATCGCACCAAAGGCCCAGTCTAATTCTTCTAAAGCAGCAAACCGTGAAGCCTGAGGCAAAAAATCATCACTACAGATTTGTAAGGCCAAAGTTGGGTTTTTCCCTTGAAGAAAAGTGATTACGGCATCAATGGTTTTTAAATATTCATCCTGTAAAGCAAAAATACGTTTAGCGTTGTCGCTTTTAGGTTTTTGATTGTCTACCCTAAATAAATCTTGTAGTCCTTTTTTAGAAAACAATTCTAAAATTACTTCAATTCCTAAATCGGCCTGTGTAGTGCTGATATTTTTGTTGTTCAGAAAACCTTTTATATACGCCGTTGCTGGATATGGGGTATTTAGTTGGGTAAACGGCGGCGTAATGGCAAGGATTTCGGTTTTCAAAAGGAATTGTTTTTTCTGCAAAAGTACGGGATTTTTCATACAGTCGTCACCCTGAATTTATTTCAGGGTCTATTTTTAAAAAAGATGCCGACCCGAAGTAGCTATCATACCTTTAAAAACAAAATAACAGCTCATAAAACGAATCCGATAGCTATTGGATCAGCATGACGAGTCGCGGGATGATCCAATTAAACTAAAAGACCAATTAACACGTTTTATCCTTACATCAACACCTTTTTCTACCTGAATGAAAGTTTTTTGTCTTTACATCCTGATGCTCTGCGCGCAATTCAGCTTTGCGCAAAAAACATTTATATTCCCTAAAATTAAAACACAAGGATCTTCTGTTGAACAGTTTACGCCTGCCGACTGGACAGTTATCGACCAGGCATACGGCGATTTAAACAACGATGGTTTAGCCGATTTAGCAGTAATTTTAGAGTATGATAAAGCAATTGATGAAACCCGGGTTTATGGCGACAACAGCAGCGCGATTATAAAGGAAACACAGAAACCGAGGATTTTAGCTTTATTTTTTAAAGACAAATCATCTGGAAATTATTATTTGTCTACACAGAACAACGATTTTATTTTACGCTCGGAAGAAGGTGGTAAAATGGGCGACCCATTGCAAAAGATTGCGATTAAAGACCAGCAACTTTATCTCCGCTTTCAAGGAGGATCAGAGTGGCGCTGGGAATTAGGTTATACTTTTAAATTCGAGAACAAAGATTGGTTTTTAACCAGCGCCATCAATCTTTACTTTAACCAAAACACCGGAGATATGACCGAAAGGGTTTACGATTTTAAAACACGCGAATTATTTACCACTGTTGGTAATTTGCACAGAAGGGATATTGCCAATAAGAAAACCAGCGAAGTATTGTATTTTTCTCAACTGAGAACATTTAAGACTTTCAAAAAGCCATGGGCTTGGGAAATTATACCAAATGTTTATTTGTAGAAGATTTAGTTGAAACCGGAGCGCCCCACTCCGGTTTCTTTACGTCATTACCGCAACTTTAATTCGCACGGTCATCCATACTGGTATAATGAACAGGATCTATGGCTGTAACAACCCATCCTTTATCATCCTTTCCATTAGTACTTTAGGATACTCTTTGGCAAACCGGTCTATTGATCCCGGATTAACGGTCTCCGACTGCGCAGACCACACCAGTTGGTCGGATGCCACGTCATATATATTAGTTTCCATGAAATAAGTTTTATCGGTGACATAATATCCTGGCTCATAAAAAGCTCCGCGCCAATAGTTGTAGTAAGAATAAAATCCACCATACCAGCGATAAGTCGGAAATGGCGCATACCCGGCCTGCCCAGGTACATACCTTGTTTCACTCTCCTTATTAATAAGCGCTACAGTCATGATGCTGCCTGCACCGGTTTTAGATATCCTTGAAAGCAGTACTTCCCGTGTTGGCGTTGACTGGTAAAAATCAGGGCTGAAATAGGATGTGCTTTTAATTACACGAATGTTTCGCTGTGCTGCTGCATCTGCAAGCGCATTTTCAATGGTATTCCGTACCTCGATACTCCTGCTAAGTGAGGCAACAAAAACGCTTTTCCCAGATACGGGTTTACCTTTAGCTTGTGGATTAATCCATGACCCTGTAATCCTTGTATTGGGACTACATGCAGCTATCATAAATATTGCGGTAAGCATTATGGCCTGAAGAATTGGGTTGTAGTTTTTATGTTTCATAAATCTCTAATTGAATTTTATTAAAACTACAACCATGGGTCCTTTAGCAAAGTTTGTTATTAAAATACCTGTTTTTACCGTGAATAATACGTTTTACGAAAACGTATTATTAGCAAAAGATCGTCGGAAAGCGAAAACACGCTCTAAGAAAAAAACAAAATTAACTTAGCTTATGATCAGGATGGTGCCATCCTCCCTGATCTTATAATAATAGTGATTTTCTTTATTGTAGTGTATGATCTCAATGTCTGCAACTTCCCCTCTTTTTCCTGTATTGTCTTCAATTTCATCACCTTTTTTTACTTCATCCAGAACATGGCGTGATGTTTTTGGTGTAAGCTTTTTCATAGGATTTGCTTTATAATAATATAATTACTGCTTAATCTACACAATGAATTCAATAGGATGGAACTATTGCTTATTATCCTTTCGATGCATGAATACCCTGCGTTTTCCGGCTTATGTATCTATTGAATGAATTTGTTATTAATTTTTAATTTGACCTAGCAACTAATGGTTCTAACAATTCTCAAAAACTAAAGTTTCCTTATCGGCAAAAACAGGTATAATTTTCAGCGCTGTTATAAATACGGTATAATGAAACAGTTCATAATACGAAGATGACTTCCATTTTTAAACCATATACGTCGGGTTATGGTGCCATTACCATTATTAAGTTTAGGTGGTGAACTATCAAAGAATGACAGTTATGATGATAATTACCCTTTGGTGATGCAATATACCTGTTTTAAAAAAATGCTGAACTTTTAAGGAAATCCGCCTGTATTCATAATAGTTAATCTGATAAAAAGATACAGTAACTCAAACCACTTTAATTTACAACGACTATGGAATTGCAAAATGAATCACACGAAGAAGGAAAAGTAGCCCGCATGATCGAGGAACAAACGTCAAAACTTCCTTCCGATACCTTTTTATGGGCTGCACTTGCCTCGATGGGTATTTCGTTCACATTGAAATGTCTCGGACATCGGCACAACGCATTATTTGTAGGGCAATGGGCCGCACCATTCCTCCTATTGGGTATTTACAATAAAATAGTGAAAACCCAGGGACATGATCAACAGGATCCTCAACCTTAATACAGTAGAACAAGGTAAGACCATGCTACATAAACATCTTTCATTATTGAAAATGTCAGTTTTTTAAGGACTTAAAATTTTCACTAAACTATGAAATTAAAAGATCCGATACTCCATGTCCTTGGTAAGCAGTATGAGCCCTCTTCAATGATTGAGACAAAATTTGGCAGGTACGACCTGGCCTTCAGAACTGATGATGAAGGCAGGCCGATCCTGTTGTTTATTGGAAAGAAAACCGAAAATGGCAAAATCGCTGGAGAAAGGTATGCCCGACGCCTAAAAATTGAAAATGGTCAAAAGATAAAGGACCATTGGGAGCATAAAGGCAAGGCTTCATGATGACACAGATCATAATTGGTTTTATTGATTAGGATCGGTTTTACCAGTATTTGATCTTAATTCAATTTGATGCATGAAATCATTAATACAACATCGCAATTTATCAAGAGATGAAAAAATCTACTCTCCTAATCCCCTGTTGGTTATTCCTGTTTTTGCTGGCTTCTTGCGGTGGAAACAATACAGAGTCAAAGGTGCAAAGCCCGGGAGACGAAAAAACGACCAAGGACAAAGTGCTCAACACTGGCGCCGGTTTGTTACAGGACAAGAGCCCGCTTTCAGGATTCAATGCCTATCTGGATGGGTTCCACTTCTATAATGGAAACATCAATGCCCAAATGGAGGCACACCATTATGTGCATCAACTAAATGAAGACTTTTACCAGGCGATCATATTTGATGGAAATGGAAGAGATGCCAAGCTCATGGGCATCGAATACATTATAACCCCAAAGTTATTTAAAACCCTTTCCGATGAGGAAAAGTTATTGTGGCACTCCCACCACTTTGAAGTAAAGTCTGGTTCGCTCATCGCACCGGGTATTCCGGGCATCGCCGAGCATGAATTAATGGAAAAGCTGGTTTCAACCTATGGGAAAACCATTCACACCTGGCATACTGATCAGATGAGGTCTTTACCTGTAGGATCTCCGATGGTTATGATGGGGTTTACCAAAAACGGGCAGTTAAATCAGGATTTGCTAGCTGCAAGAGATAAACGTTTTAAGGTTTCAAGCGAGGAAATTAAAAAGAAAAGGAGCGACATTCCTATGCCAACGGTCGACCCGTTAGCAAACGCCTGGGAAAAAGGAAAAATCCGGCAGTTTATCATCTCCGGTGATACAGACAGTGCACGAAACAAACATCAGGTCGGCTCTAAAATTCATTAATTCCAAAGACATTAACTCAAAGTTAGCGTTCTCTGAAAATTCAAATACAATGGTCTTAGTGCTATATGTCCAGATTCATTAGTGGCATACACTTTTAATAAAAGAAGTCTACTGATGGGCTTAAGGGCGGTTTTGCAAACCAAGGTTAGGCAGCTTAACCACTTGCTCCTCCTCCACTTCATCTCTTGGAATACTCTTATCGGTGAGTTCCTCTTTTTCGCAATAGGTAAAACCCGATCCTCTCACTGTTTCTTCCTGGTTAACCGGCAATAAACGGTTGTCTTTGGCCGGCTTTTCTTTTTTATCTGATGTTTTCATAATGTAGTGATTGTACATATGTTCAACCACTGTCGGCCCGCAAATGTTTACTGTTTTTAATTGAGAATTCTGCCAGCGACAACAAAACCTGATCTCGCTGGGCAGTTTTTCGCAATGTATTCCCATTTCTTAGATAAAAAGAAATGATTTTAATTGACCTCATAGCATGTAAAAAGTTTTAATCATTAATTTATGAGTTCTTTCACCACCCGCCGACTAAGGATCTTTATTCCCCTTATTTAAAACAATTAGACCCCGGCTGCTATTTATTGCTGAAGAGAAGGTTTTTTTTGATGGCTATACCAGAAATGCTAATTTGCCAAAATCCCAGAACTAAATAATTAACTATCGGACATTAATTATGATTAAAAATATACCTAAAACGCCAATAGAGAAAATTATTGCACCAGTAAGCCGCTTTGTCCATTTGGAATATACCAGTGGTATTGTACTGCTAATCAGTGTCCTGCTCGCTATCATTTGGGCCAATTCGGGGCTTGCTGAATCTTATCATCATTTGTGGGAAACACATTTTAAGGTTGGTATTGGTGAGCACCTGCTTGATAAGCCACTGCATATCTGGATCAATGATGGGCTGATGGCACTTTTCTTTTTTGTTATCGGCCTGGAGCTAAAACGCGAATTTATGGAGGGAGAGCTCTCCACCTTTTCCAAAGCCTTGCTGCCCATGACGGCAGCACTCGGAGGGATGCTAGTGCCGGCTGGTATTTACTTTTTGATTAACCGCGGGACCGGTGCTGAACATGGCTGGGGAATTCCCATGGCCACCGATATTGCCTTTGCACTGGCTCTGCTTTCCATGGCAGGCAAGCACATTCCCGGTAGCATTAAGGTTTTTCTTTCAGCATTAGCTGTAGCGGACGACCTTGGTGCAGTATTGGTAATTGCCTTCTTTTATACCGGACAGGTAAACTTTGTGGCGCTTGGCATTGCAGGAATCTTTTTGCTGATTCTTATTATTGGAAACGCAATTGGGATTAGAAGCAGTGCATTTTACCTCATCGTCGGTATTGCGGTATGGATCGGGTTTCTGCTCTCAGGCGTTCATGCAACCCTTGCAGGGGTATTGGTAGCCTTTACCATTCCGGCAAGGACAAGAATTGATGAGCAGGTCTATTCAAATACACTTCGCAAACTAACGGATGATTTTGATCGTGAGATCCCAAGTAATAGTACCCTGACCACGTCAGATCAACATCGCACCATACAGCAAGTAAAACATCTCAGCCTTGCTGCGGAAACCCCACTCCAAAAGATTGAGCATACGTTACATCCCTATGTGGCCTTTATGATTATGCCGCTTTTTGCATTAGCAAACTCGGGCATAATCATTGGTGCTGATTTTTTTTCAGCAATAGTTAATCCGGTTTCAATTGGTGTAACATTGGGTCTGGTGCTGGGCAAGTTTACCGGCATATTACTCTTTTGTTTTATGATGGTCAAGCTGGGGATAGCTAAATTGCCTGAAGGAGCAAACTGGAAACACATGACAGGAATTGCGCTGCTTGCGGGAATAGGCTTTACCATGTCGCTTTTTATCAGCGGCCTTGCCTTTTCGCGTCCCGAATATATGGAACAGGCCAAATATGGAATACTGATTGCCTCTGTTTTGGCAGGCATAATGGGTACATTGGTGTTAAGAGGCACTGCCCCGAATCAAATCGAATTAAACAAGTAGTGATATGAAAGAACACGAATCGGGACTAGGAAGTTATATCCGCTTGTTTTTTCAGCGTAGGTTTAATCTGCACCTTGATAAGGCTAATGAGGAAGAAGTCGTAAAAGCTATCAAAGCCAATTCTATTTTCGTCGGGCCTAGCCTATGGACCCTTATATTTGCCATATTCATTGCCTCAATTGGACTTAATGTCAACTCAACCGCGGTAATAATCGGCGCCATGCTCATCTCGCCATTAATGGGCCCCATTATAGGCATTGGTCTGGGTATAGGAACAAACGACCTTTCCCTGGTGAGGCAAGGCGGAAGAAACCTGCTAATTGCTGCACTCATCAGTATAGCCACGTCCACGCTTTATTTTTACATCACACCCCTTCATGATGCTCAAAGCGAGCTTCTGGCAAGAACTACTCCATCTATATGGGATGTTTTCATCGCCTTCGTTGGTGGTTTGGCAGGAGCAATAGCAGTAACGAGAAAAGAAAAAAGCAACGCGATTCCAGGCGTTGCCATTGCTACAGCGCTTATGCCACCACTTTGCACTGCAGGTTATGGGCTGGCCTCGGGCAATCTGCTCTTTTTTGCCGGCGCGATTTATCTTTTCTTTATTAACAGTTTGTTTATTTGCATTTCAACCTACCTTATCGTTCGTTTTCTAAAATTTAACAAAAAGCATTTCGAGGATAGAAATACAGAAAAGAAGGTGTCAAGATATATCCTTATCACCGTTTTGGTGACGATCCTTCCCAGCATTTATCTAGCCTATGGAATTGTGCAGAAAAGTATTTTTGAGAACAGTGCACAGCGATTTGTTCGCGAGGAGTTTAATTTCAACAATACCCAGGTGGTGAGCAAGAGTTTTAAGTATTCAAGGAACGCCCGGGAAATTGATTTACTTTTAATTGGTGCAGAACTGCCTAAACCAACCATTGACAGTATCCGGTCCAGGTTGTCTACCTATAAATTACAGGATGCCAAATTGATTATCCGTCAGGGACTGGATGCCAGGGCAAATGTTGATTTTTCGCAGATCAAGGCCAGCATTATGGAGGATGTATTTAACAGGGATTCGCTGGCAATAAAAAAAATATCTGAGACTAAAAATGAAACTTCAATTCCCGAAATCCGTGAAGAAATCAAGAGCTTGTTTCCAGCCATAAAAACTTATAGTGTTGGCAATACAATTTTTATGAATACCGATACAGTTAAAAGAGATACTGTTCTTCAGTTTATCGCTACCCTAAATGGTGATATGCCAGCTTCGGAAAAAGGCAAACTGGAAAAATGGCTCAAAGCAAGACTGGCATCCCAAAATGTAAAAATAGTTTTTCAATAATAGCACGCAATTATTACAGCCACTCATTTTAAAAACAATACTGACCACCTTAGCCACCTACAAACCTATCAGGTTTTTAAAACCTGATAGGTTTAGCAACCGTTAAATATTCTGCGCAATTACAAAACCACTTGCCCAGGCCCATTGAAAATTATAACCACCTAGCCAACCGGTAACATCTAAACATTCTCCACCAAAAAACAGATTCGGGATCTTTTTACATTCCAGTGTTTTAGAAGAAATTTCATTCGTATCTATCCCACCGCGCATCACTTCGGCTTTATCGTAACCTTTATCGCCAGCAGGTTTAACCTTAAAATGATGGATCGTTTGTTCAATTAAATCGATTTCTCCTTTAGTTAATGCAGCAACAGGTTTATTTAATGGCAAAAACTTGCCTAAGGCATCCGTAAACTTCTTGGTATAAATCCGGTTTAACAGGGTAGATAATAAAGTTTTACCATTGTTTTTTCTTTCTTCATCCAATAGTGCAACAATATGTTGATGTGGCAACAGATTAAGGTTAACAGTTTCACCTCTTCTCCAAAAAGAAGAGATTTGCAAAATAGCAGGTCCACTTAATCCCCAATGGGTAAAGAGGATATTCTCTTCGAACGAAATTTCATCATTGCTCACTTCACAAAAAACAGAATTGCCCGAAAGCTGGGCAAACCACTCTTCATCCTTGCCAGTAATGGTTAAGGGAACCAAAGCCGGAGCAGTTTCAATTATTTTTAGATTATTTTTTCTGGCAAAACGTAAAGCAAAATCGGTAGCGCCCATTTTTGGAATAGGCAAGCCTCCGGTGGCAATCACCAGCTTTTCAGCGCTTATGATTACGGTTTTACCATTTTTCTCGTAAGTTACTTTAAATCCTTCAGGTAATATTTCAATATCCTTTACATAGGCATTACACCTGATTTCTTGTCCGAAATCTTCGCAAATGGAAGTAAAAACCTGAACAACATCTTTAGCATTTTTATCATCAGGAAATAATTGACCCAAAGTTTTTTCTTTGCCTGCTATGCCATAAGTCTCGAAAAAGCCAATGGTATCGTCAACCGTCCACTGGGTAAAGGCCGATTTTACAAAATGTGAATTGGCAGATATAAACTGCTCTGCTGATGTGAATTGATTGGTATAATTGCATCGGCCGCCACCAGAAATTAAAATTTTGGCCCCAGGTTTTTCATTTTTCTCAAGCACAATTACTTTCTTACCCAAATAGCCTGCCTGCACGGCACACATCAATCCGCAGGCACCTGCACCAATAATTATTGCATCAGCATTCATCAATAAAATTTATTATGGTTACTTTTGCACAAAAGTAGCATTATTTTCAAGCGCATGGCAAAACAGATTAGCGAATTAAAATTAGGTATTTTAGGTGGCGGACAATTGGGCAGAATGCTCATTCAACAAGCAATCAATTACAATGTAACTACATTAGTTTTAGACCCGGATCCTGATGCTCCCTGCAAACACATTTCAAATTATTTCGAAAATGGCTCAATTACCGATTTTGACACCGTTTACAACTTTGGAAAGAAAGCTGATATTATTACCATTGAAATTGAAAAGGTAAATATTGATGCGCTTGAGCAATTGGAAAAAGAAGGTAAAAAGGTGTTTCCGCAATCGAGGGTGATCCGCTTAATCCAGGATAAAGGAGTACAGAAACAGTTTTTTAAGGAAAACGATATTCCAACCTCTCCTTTCCAGATTGTGAATACGAAAGAAGATATGGAAAACAGTAGCATCCCTTTTCCATACATTTTAAAGCTTCGAAAAGATGGATATGACGGCAAAGGAGTAATGAAAATCAACAGCGCGGCAGATCTTGACAATGCTTTTAATGCACCTTGTATTATTGAAAAACTGGTTGATTTTGAAAAAGAAGTAGCCGTAATTGTGGCACGTAACGCCAATGGCGATATGAAAACATTCCCTATGGTTGAGATGGAATTTAATCCTGAAGCCAATTTAGTGGAGTTTCTGATTTCCCCTTCAACTTTTGCCGAAAGCCTGCAGCAAAAAGCCGAAAACATAGCTAAAAATATCGCTTCGGCAATGAATATTACAGGAATTTTAGCGGTTGAAATGTTTGTATGTAAAGATGGCGAATTATTGGTTAACGAGGTTGCTCCTCGCCCGCATAATAGTGGCCACCAAACGATTGAAGGCAATTATGTTTCTCAATTTGAACAGCATTTACGCTCAATTTATAACTTACCATTAGGCGATACCAGTAGCATTACAAATGCCATTATGATTAATTTACTTGGCGAAAAAGGTTTTGAAGGTGTAGCCAGATATGAAAATTTAGAAAAAATATTGGCCATCGATGGTGTTTATGTTCACCTATATGGCAAAAAATACACTAAACCTTTCCGCAAGATGGGCCATGTAACCATTGTAGATATTGACAGGGAAAAAGCCGTTGAAAAAGCAAGGTTTGTACAAAAAACATTGAAGGTAATTGCATAAGCCCCTAGCCCCTGAAAGGGGAACTAATAGCGAGATGGAAATACGGCATTAAAAAAGGCAAACATAAAATATAAATAAAGATTAAACGACATATATGAACGTTGGAAATTCAAAGTCCCCTTCAGGGGATTTAGGGGCATTAGTAGGAATCATAATGGGTAGCAAATCAGATTTACCTGTAATGCAAGATGCTGCTGATGTATTAAAAGAATTTGGAATAAACTACGAGATCACGGTTGTTTCTGCACACAGAACACCAGAACGCATGTTTAATTACGCTAAAGAAGCACAAGGCCGTGGCTTAAAAGTAATTATTGCAGGTGCCGGTGGTGCCGCTCACTTGCCAGGAATGGTAGCTTCTATTACTACATTGCCTGTTATTGGTGTTCCGGTAAAATCATCAAACTCTATTGATGGCTGGGACAGTATTTTATCAATCTTACAGATGCCGAATGGTATTCCGGTTGCCACAGTTGCCTTAAACGCGGCTAAAAATGCAGGTTTATTGGCTACGCAGATCTTAGCTACCGCTGATGAATCTTTAACGGTTAAAATGCAGGCTTATAAAGATGAGCTTAGAAGAAAAGTTGAAGAAAGCGCGGATAGTCTGGAGTCTTAAACGGCAATAACTAAGTAAAGGGTTCGTCATTTCGAGCGGAGTGCAACGTAGTCGAGAAATCTATCTAGGCGGATCTCTCCATTCCACTGCGCTTCAGTCGAGATGACGACTACTTTATATAAAAAATGTCAACAGAAAACTGTCAATTACCAACTGAAAACTGATTAATTCAAGCTCGGATCTACCGGAAAATTACTAATGTGCGCATATTTTGGGCCTAGGTTTACAATTACATCGCGCCAAAGTTTTTCATCGTCATTACTAAAAATGAGATCAGGGTTAAAGGTGTCGCTCACCATCCAGGCATTTTGATCAATTTCACGATCAAGTTGCCCATTATCCCAGCCTGAATAACCCATAAAAAACTTCACCTCGTCCTGGCTTATGGCATTGGTATTTAACAGGATTTTAAGGGTTTCAAAATTACCTCCCCAATACAATCCATTCCCGATTGGTTCCCCACTCTGTAATTTATCGTAACACCTATGGATAAAATGCAAGGTATCTGCAGCAACAGGTCCGCCGAAATAAATGTAATTTTTTGCATCCCATAAGTCCTGAATTACGTCGTTCAACATCAGATTCCCTACCTGGTTAAGAATGTAACCTACTGTTCCATCATCACCATGTTCGGTTAATAGCACTACAGATCTTTTAAAATTCGGATCAGCCATAAATGGTTCTGAGATGAGCAAGCGGCCAGTTTTTGGTTTTATATTGTTCAGCATGACGATAATCATTTGTTACACCGTAAAAGATGCCTATTTTTGTTAAATGCAAGTTACAAATGAATTTCTACAAAACCTGCGCCAAGATTACAAAAGCGCTTCGCTAGACGAATCTGACGTTGACCAAGATCCGATTGTCCAGTTTCAAAAATGGTTTCAACACGCAGTTGATGCCCAAATATATGAGCCTAATGTAATGACTTTAGCTACGGCCGATAAAGCTGGTCGACCAGATGCCCGTATTGTACTTTTAAAAGGCGTTGATGGAGATGGTTTTAGGTTTTTCACCAATTACCTGAGTGCTAAAGGAAAAGAACTAAAACGCAATCCTTATGCGGCTTTGGTGTTTTTCTGGTCAGAGCTTGAAAGACAGGTGAGAATTGAAGGAACAGTAGAAAAATTGGATAAAGAAACATCGGAAGCCTATTTCAACACCAGACCGATTGCCAGTCAGATTGGAGCCGTAGTTTCACCACAAAGCCAGATTATTCCTGACAGAACATTTTTGGAAGAAAAAGTTGAAGAACTTAAAGCTAAAAGTTCCGATAAAGGCATTGCGAAACCAGCACATTGGGGAGGGTACATTGTAAAACCGACAAGAATAGAGTTTTGGCAAGGAAGAAGAAGCAGGTTACACGACAGGATAAATTTCGAAAAGGTTAAGGGAATCTGGACTAAAACCAGATTGGCACCATAATATAGTTTATCAAAACCAAAAAGATCAGCTTTATTGCAAGATCTTCAATTTAACTAATCGTTTACCAATAATTCTCTTTTTATAATCTTTTAAAGGATGGAACAAATCGCAGTTATAGGGTCCGGTACAATGGGAAATGGCATTGCTCATACCTTTGCACAGTTCAATTATAAAGTCAATCTGATTGATATCAATCAAACTGCATTGGATAAGGCTATACAAACCATTACCAAAAATTTAGACAGGCAGGTTGCCAAAGGAACCTTAACAGAAGATGATAAGGCATCCACGCTGAATAACATCTCCACCTACACTTCAATAAAAGATGGCGTTGAAAGTTCCGATTTGATTGTAGAAGCTGCTACCGAAAATGTTGACTTAAAATTAAAAATTTTTAAGGATTTAGATGAGTATGCGCCCGCACACGCTATTCTCGCTTCCAATACTTCCTCTATTTCCATTACTCAAATTGCTGCCGTAACTGGAAGAGGTGATCAGGTAATCGGAATGCACTTTATGAACCCTGTTCCGGTAATGAAGTTAGTAGAAGTAATAAGGGGTTATGCCACCAGTGAAGAGACGACTAATACCATTATGTCACTTTCTCAAAGTTTGGAGAAGGTTCCCGTTGAGGTAAATGATTATCCGGGTTTTGTGGCCAATCGTATTTTAATGCCCATGATTAATGAGGCCATTTACACCCTGTACGAAGGCGTAGCTGGTGTTTATGAGATTGATACCGTAATGAAATTAGGAATGGCTCATCCAATGGGTCCATTGCAATTGGCCGATTTCATCGGTCTGGATGTTTGTTTGGCAATTTTAAAAGTATTGAACGATGGTTTTGGTAATCCAAAATACGCTCCATGCCCTTTACTGGTAAATATGGTTGCTGCAGGTAAAAAGGGAGTAAAAACCGGAGAAGGCTTTTATCAATATACAGCAGGATCAAAAGATCTTATCGTTTCTGATAAATTTAAAAAATCCTAATTTTTTTAGCATTTAATTTTATATTTGCCGTATGAATGAGAATCTTGATCCTGAAGCAAGCAACCTGACCCCTACCGATCGTGATATTGAAAGGGTTTTAAGGCCGCAGGCTTTTGAAGATTTTACGGGGCAGGAAAAAGTGATGGAAAACCTGAAGATTTTTGTTCAGGCGGCGAAACTCCGTGGCGAAGCTTTAGATCATGTTCTTTTGCATGGTCCTCCCGGATTAGGCAAAACCACACTTTCTCATATCATTGCCAATGAAATGGCTACTGGTATCAAAGTAACCTCTGGTCCGGTATTGGATAAACCCGGCGACCTGGCTGGTTTATTAACTGGCCTTGATGAAGGCGATATCCTTTTTATTGATGAGATCCATCGTTTATCTCCTCTTGTGGAAGAGTACCTGTATTCCGCAATGGAAGATTTTAAAATCGATATCATGCTCGAAACTGGTCCTAATGCTCGTTCGGTACAGATATCACTTAATCCTTTTACGCTGGTTGGCGCCACTACACGCTCCGGCCTGCTAACTGCGCCTTTAAGAGCCCGTTTCGGAATTAATGCCCGTTTGGCTTATTACGATGCTAAGCTACTCACTACGATTGTACTACGCTCTTCTGATATATTAAAAACGCCTATAAGCGACGAAGGTGCCTATGAAATTGCCCGCCGTAGCCGTGGTACGCCCCGTATAGCCAATGCACTTTTACGCAGAACACGAGATTTTGCGCAGATTAAGGGAAATGGAAATATCGATACCGAAATAGCCCGTTATGCCTTAAATGCATTAAATGTGGATGAACATGGCTTGGATGAGATGGATAACAGGATTCTGGTTACCATTATCGACAAATTTAAGGGTGGTCCGGTAGGTTTAAAAACCATTGCGACGGCTGTTGGAGAAGATGAAGGGACCATTGAGGAAGTTTATGAACCGTTTTTAATCCAAGAAGGATATATCATGCGTACTTCACGCGGTAGAGAGGTTACCGAAGCGGCTTACAAACATTTAAAGAAAAATTTTCCAGGCCAGACTGGGAAATTGTTTTAGTGTGGTAAGTTTATACTTAGTCGTCATTTCGACTGAAGCGCAGCGGAATGGAGAAATCTTTGAATTTGCACTAAACCTGGCTTAAAGATTTCTCCACTGCGGTCGAAATGACGATTTATCTTAAATATCGCTTCACACGGCTCACCATGCTCCCCTTCAGTTCGCGATGACGATCTGCGAAAAAAAATAAAATCCTTCTGAACATTTAAGCCCCTTTGGTGTTCATAAAATACAAATCAAACATTATGAATATTGAATTACGTAAACTAACGCTCGAAGATTACGAAGATCTTAAAGAATCAATGCTACAAGCCTACGACAGTATGGGTGGTTCCATCTGGCCGAAATCGAGTATTGCGAAACTTTTAAATATTTTCCCTGAAGGACAGCTCTGTATCGCAGTTGATGACACAGTTGTGGCCTGTTCATTGGCTATTATAGTAGAATACGACGAATATGGCGATCGGCATACCTATAAATTAATCACAGGTGATTATTCTTTTACAACACACGATCCAAATGGCGATACCCTGTACGGCATTGAAATTTTCGTTCACCCGGAATACCGGGGTTTACGGTTAGGAAGGAGACTATATGAAGCCAGGAAAGAACTCTGTGAAAGCCTTAACCTTAAAAGCATTATTGCCGGCGGAAGAATTCCTGGTTACCATGAATATGCGGAGAAGTTAAGCCCGAGGCAATATATAGACAAGGTAAAGGCAAAAGAGATTTACGATCCCACATTAACTTTTCAGATTTCGAATGATTTTCACGTCAGAAAAGTATTAAAGAATTATCTACCAGGGGATAAAGAATCTAAAGAATATGCCACCTTAATTGAGTGGAATAATATTTATTACCAGGGGATTGATGCCTCGGCACGTTCGGCAATGACCATCCGATTAGGTTTAGTGCAATGGGAAATGCGTTTGTTCCCAAATATGGAAGCATTTTACGAACAGGTAGAATTTTTTGTTGATGCTTTGAGCGGTTACAAATCAGATTTTGTGATGTTCCCTGAGTTATTTAATACCCCTCTGCTGCAACCATACAATCACTTACCAGAAATTGAGGCGATGCGAAAGCTTGCTGAAAAGACGAAAGAGATTGTACAAAAAATGCATGAATATTCATTGAGCTACAACACAAACATCATCACTGGCAGTATGCCACTTATTGAGGATGGTAAACTGTACAATGCAACTTACCTTTGTCATCGTACTGGCAAAATAGATGAGTATAGAAAAATCCACATCACACCAAATGAGCAAAAATATTACGGCATGATTGGTGGCGATAAGGTGCAGGTTTTTGATACTGATTGTGGTAAAGTGGGCATTTTGATTTGTTATGATGTAGAATTCCCTGAATTAAGCCGTATTTATGCAGAGCAGGGCATGCAGATTTTATTTGTACCATTTCTAACCGATACACAGAACGGTTATACCCGTGTTCGCCACTGCGCGCAGGCAAGGGCAATAGAAAACGAATGTTACGTGGCCATTGCAGGTTGTGTAGGTAATTTACCGAAGGTAAATAATATGGATATTCAGTTTGCTCAATCAGCAGTGTTTACTCCATCCGATTTTGCTTTTCCGACCAATGCCATCAAAGCAGAGGCAACGCCAAATACCGAAATGGTACTGGTAGTAGACGTTGACTTACATTTATTAGACGAACTACATCATTACGGAACGGTAAAGGTGCTAAAGGACAGGCGGAAAGATCTTTACCAGGTTAAGCTTTTAAAATAATTACCATATAAAAAATGCCGGTCAAATTAATGTACCGGCATTTCATTTTTAATCTAAAGCTAATTATTTTCTCATTACAAACCAGATAATCAGGCCAATAATTACAGCCAGAGGTAGCACCCATTTCAAAGCTTGTCCTCCTCCGTTTTCGTCCTTTTCTGTAACCGCTGGTTTTGCTGGTCCGGGATCTTCTTTATGACTTTCGTAATCTTTTTCAATCGGTTTCGGAGCTGCTCCTGATTCCGTATGTTGTGGATCTATATTTTCCATAGCTAATGCTTTAAGCTCTCCTGTATAGTGTTACACCAATCAGGGCGAACCATAATTAATTAATTTAGTTTCTGTAGCTAGAACAAGTGATTAATGAAAATGTTTTAATTCCTAAGCCTTATCTTTACAGACCGGTGTATAACAATTATGCGAAATATAGCCAATTGATCAAAGATGAAGCCTTGCGTCTGGGTTTCATGGCCTGTGGCATTGCTAAAGCTGAATTCCTTGAAGAGGAAGCGCCAAGACTGGAAAATTGGCTCAACCAAAACCGTCATGGCGAAATGAAATATATGGAAAATTATTTTGATAAACGCCTCGATCCCAGATTACTGGTTGATGGTGCTAAATCGGTAATTTCCTTATCGCTAAACTATTATACTGAAGAAAAACAGTCAGATCCCAACGCACCGAAAATTTCTAAGTATGCGTACGGGCAGGATTACCACACCGTAATTAAAGAGAAATTAAAAGAACTGACTCATTTTATAGAAGAAAATATTGGAGAGGTTTCAGGAAGGGCATTTGTAGATTCTGCACCGGTTTTAGACCGCGCCTGGGCAAAAAAATCGGGAATTGGCTGGATTGGTAAAAACTCCAACCTGATTAGCAAAACCGAAGGTTCTTTTTTCTTCCTTGCAGAGTTGATTGTTGACCTGGAATTGGGTTACGATCATCCATACCAGGCCGATTACTGTGGAAGCTGCACCCGATGTTTAGATGCCTGCCCTACTGATGCCATTATTGCACCACAGGTTGTAGATGGAACGAAATGCATCTCCTACCTCACCATTGAGCTCAAAAACGAGATCCCAAATGAGTTTAAAGATAAAATGAGCAACTGGATGTTTGGCTGCGATATCTGTCAGGATGTTTGCCCATGGAACCGTTTCTCTAAAGCACACAATGAAGAAGCCTTTAAGCCTGAGAATGGCTTACTGGATTTGAACGCAAAAGACCTGACCGAAATTACAGATGATGTTTTTAGAAAGGTTTTTAAAGGCTCGGCAGTTAAACGCACCAAATTTACCGGACTAAAAAGAAATATCAATTTTCTTAAGCCCGAATAATCACAAATCTTTATTATATTTGATATGATGACTGATATTCAATTATATACCAAGCTGGCAGACTTACCTACTGAATTAAAAAAGCGGGTATCGGATTATATTGATTCTTTAATGGCTAAAGATAGGTCTTTAATCAAACCGCAAAAGAGAATTGCAGGTTTAGGAAAGGGCTTAATCAACATGAAGGATAATTTCAATGATCCAATAGAAGGCTTTGAGGATTATCTTTAATGAACTTGTTACTTGATACACATATCGTAATCTGGTTTATCACTAATAATGGTAAACTTTCGAAAAAGATCAAAAACATTATTGAAGATTCAAATAACAGATGTTTTATTAGTATAGTGAGTTATTGGGAGCTATCTATTAAATATTCGCTTGGAAGACTAGATTTGAATTCAACTGTTGAGGAAATATTTAATATTATAGAGAAAAGTGGATTTGATATATTACCGATAACATTAAATCATATCATCCAACTTTCAAAGCTAGAGCATTTCCATAATGATCCTTTTGATCGATTGATTATATCTCAATCGGTTATTGAAAATCTTCACTTGGTTAGTAACGACAACTATTTCCCGGCTTATAATGTACAGCTGATCAACTAACAAATTGTTAAGCGTACCAAATTTATAGGACTGAAAAAAATCGATTTTCTTAAACCTGAAAATTAGTTTGATATTAAAAGTTTTATCTGATCAATCCAAACTGCCTTACGATCGTAAGTTTTATTAAAATTATCAAGTATAAATTTTTTATCATAAACAGCCATTTTTTCAATCCGTTTAATTCCATTTATAAAAACGGATACTGGTTTACCTACATCAATCATTTCTGGTGATAGGAAAATAGTCAACGATTTAACCCGTGATGTTTCTATATGAAATTCGTTATTGCTAAAAGTAGCTCTGACTGCACCCGATTTTCTTGGAAAGTTAAATGCTTTAAATAATGTATCGGTGGTAATTACTGTATCTCTTGACTGATCATAGTCAACCACTTTATATATATCGAAATTTATTCTTTTGTGCCAGTCTGCCTGTTTATTGGCCGTATCCAATGCTGTAATCTGGATCCAATCTGTTTTACCATATTTCACATCATCGCATTCCCAATAAATGGATTTTTGAAATGGATTTCTGCTTCTGCTTTTTAAATCCTTAAATAATAACTTGTAAGCAGGCTCAGATTCATCAAATTGCGGAAACCAGTGTGGCCATCCTTTATATCGGTGATCCTGATAATCTGCCCCCATTTTTTTCATGATTACATTTAAAGAATCATTTGCATCTGGTGGGAAGTAGTAATCTTCATCCGTAGACACATTAAAAAACGATCTGCTTAAAATATTGCGCACAAATGTACCTCCGGTTCTAACTCTTGGCTGCGTATTAAATCCATAAAAGCCGGCAAACGGACTTTGTTGCTTCATTAAATAAGAAAAAGAACCTGTTGCTCCATTTGAATGCCCGGTGATAAAAACTTTATCATCATCTACATTGATAGATTTTTTAATTTCCCTTAGCATTGCTGGTACCATGAAGAAACCATCATCAGGTTTCATCCAGTTAAATTTCTTTGAACCTTTTGGATAAACCATTATTACCTCATTTACAGCAGCATATTTAGTATAATACCTGTTCCAGCCATCCATAACCCAGGATGCATTTTGAAAACTCGAAAGGCCATTACCACTTACCGCTCCATGAAGAAAAAACAATACAGGGTAGCTTTTTTTAGGATTATAGCGTGATGGTAAACTAACATAATATGAGGTAATTAAACTATCTGTCACTTTAAATTCTATGGAATAACCAATGTCCTTTTTTGCCTGATAGGCATTGAACGATTTAATCTCCTGATATGCTTGTTTGCCATTCTTAGCTTTAAAATAAGTATCCTGATTTAAGGGGCTTGCCTGGAATTCTTCCTGCCGATCGTGCAGCTTTTTAAAAAAAGTCGCCTTCATCTTTTGAGCTTTCGCCAATACGATCGGCCATCTGCCATCATTAAAAAGATTTATATATTCATTTTGAGGATATTCAAAAGTTAAATAATCCCATGTAGTTCTTTCATCATTATTGAGCGCCAGTAAATGATTTAGATATTCGATTGCATCATTATTATCTTTAAGTTCTGAAGCTAAAACAGATGCTTTATAAAGAGACTGGTCGCTTACCTCTTTTGGAAATAGTATAAATGCCTTTTTGTATAAGTTTAGAGATTTCCTATAATCTACAGTATCCTTTGCATCCGACATCAGCTTTAATGCACTATCGGTTAACTTGGTATAGGTTTGGGCATTTAGTTTTAAAACAATACTTAAAAATAAAAACAGGATCACAATTTTCTTCATGACTATTGATTTAGATCCTCAAATTTAAGAGAGAATTGAATGCTATAATTGTAAAATTGGGACATTTGGCTAACTGCTAAACTTCCAGAAGATATCTTCTTTACCGATAATCTTTCCATCATTAAAAAACCTGGCCGGCGCAACACCTGTGAGCAATTTGCAAGCTTTAATAAAATGAGATTGATCGGTATAGTTTGCCTGATGAGAAAGATCAGATAGATTCTGATCATTGTTACTACTTAACTTATTCGACATTAATTCTCTAAAACGCACAATCGACCTGTATTTCTGTGGACTGATATTAAGATATTTATGAAATAAGCGGTTTAAATGTTTTCTGCTGATGCCTAGTTTATTTTCAGCAATCAAATCAATTGAAATATCATTAACATTATCGCGAAATAAGTCTATTGCTTTTTCGATGTATAAGTTCTCAACTTTAGCATATCTCTTAATAAGCAAATGATCAATTAAAGTAACAAGTTTTTCAATATTATTTGTTCCGAATAACTGCTTAATTTCTTCCTCCTCAAAAAACGAAAAATTTTCATCGAATGCTAATAATGATGAACCATTTAAAAATTGATTAATTCCAAAGGGGTTAAAAACAATGGCTATTTTACAAACAGCTCCAGTTTGCGTAACCTTTAACGGCCGTTCTCTGATCGGGGTATAAATTTGAAGAGGTGCCGACTCAATATCGAATTCCAAAATGGAATGGTCTGATTTGTATTTAAAACGATGACTGCTGTATAACGAGATAGTATTGTTATAATGAGGGTAACAGATATACTCGTTTTCCTCATGTTGATCATCGGTGATGTGCAGGTAATAATAACTTACATATTTCCTTATTAGTTCACTTTCTGGCTTAAAGGTTTCGAATATACGCATTAAACAAGCTCATTAAATATCAATTCACCGTACCTGTTTTAATTTACAGAAAAGCTATTATCGCTTTTAACCTTATCAGGCGTATGTGGATTTCCCATCACAACTTTAGCTAATTTTTTGGAAGTCTTTACTTCAATTTTAACCAACCTGTCGCCTTTTTCCCAAACGCCGATGGTACTATGTTTCTTTTCAACAGAACCATCCTCATAAGTTAGCGTTAAATCAATAGGCAAAGGCTTAACACTTTTATTTTCAATGCTTACTGTATATCCACCTGAAGTTTTATCTACGGCTTTAATGGCCATATCTGTAACACCATCTTCAAAAAACCAGGCTTTCCAAAACCAGTTTAAATTTTTACCACTGCCCTCGTTTATACTGTTAAAGAAATCGTAGGGCATTGGGTGTTTGCCATTCCAGTTTTGAATATAAGTGTGTAAGGCTTTAGTAAACAATTCATCTCCCAGATAATCTTTAACGTACAAATAAGCTAAACCAGGTTTAGGATAAGAGTTGGTAAAAGAGCCTGATCCTTTTAAATCAGGTGTTAAGGTCATAATTGGCGTATCGTCTTTTCCACCAGAAGAAGAAGCCGTAGGTTGTACGCCGTATTCATCAAGAATAGTAGCATCAATCATTGGTGATATCAGCCACTCGCCTATTGTAGCCCAGCCCTCATCCATCCAGCCATACTTGGTTTCGTTTATACCCATATAAAATGGAAACATGGTATGGAAAATTTCATGATCGGTTAAGGTAATGGCATCTGTGCGATTATCAACCGGATTATCATTTACCATCATTGGATATTCCATCTGGTCTAAACCATCAAATATGGTTTCATGGTTATAGGGGAAAGGCCATTTCGGAAAAGTATAACTCATTGATTCTACCGTTTTACGGGCGAAATCGATCACTTCATAATAATCTTTATGTTTCGGGTTAAAAACAGCGTCCACACGGGTTCTTCTTTTCGTTTTGGGATCAACCACTAAACTGCTCGATTTCCATAAATAATGATCACTCAAAGCAAATACAAAATCGGTTACATTTTTGGCTTCAAACTTAAAAGTGTTATAAGCATTAGGTTGCGTTACTTTTTTATCGGCTAAATCTTTATCGGTAATCACATCCATTACAGCATCGTTCTTTTCAGCAGATAACATTCTCGAAACAATATCTTTCTGGAAAACCTCCGAAGGGTTTTTCAGATCTCCTGTTGCCCAAATACCGTAACCTCCCGGCACCGTAATTGAAGCATTAAACTGATCGAAATCATTGTAAAATTCTTCTGCACCTGTGTAAGGAAATTTATTCCACCCATCAACATCATCATAAACTGCTATCCGCGGAAAAAAGTAGGCTACAAAATGAGAACCCTCATCTACCTGACCTGTACGCATATGCGATCCCTTATTTAAAGTATAGCTGTAATCAATAGAAAAACTAATGGTTTTGCCTGGCATAACCGCAGGAACATTAACGGTCATATTTGTTCCATCAATTTTAAAATCGGTGATTGATTTTCCGTTTGCTGCCATCTTTTCTATAACAACCCCATCACCAAGATCAGACTCTGCAAATTTTGATTTTCTTGGTGTACCTTTTTTATACAGATTTGGATAAAGTTTAAACCAGATTTCCTTCAAAGTATCAGGACTGTTATTGGTGTAAGTTACCTGAACTTTCCCCTTTAATAACCTGCTGCCAGGATTAAAATCTACATTCAAATCGTACTTTGATGTATTTTGCCAATAACGCTTACCAGGTTTACCATTCGCACTTCTGGTTTCTTTCTGATAGGTTTTCTGAAATACGGGCTCTATTGGTAAAGTGCTTTGCGCATTTACATAAATTGTAGTACACAATAGAAGACAAAATATTTTTATAGATTTCATAACGTTTTTTTTACCACAGATGGACACAGATAAACACAGATTTTTAATAAGGGTTTAATAGCCGTTTAACATTCTTTTAATTTCTACTCTTGGCTTCCCAAAATTGATTAACAGTCCACATCTTTTATTACAAGCAACCAAATAATTCATCAGCTGCGCCTGATGAATCTCATTTAATTCCTTTATGGCTTTAATTTCAACAATAATTTCGTTTTCTACTACTAAATCGGCAAAATACTCACCTACAATTTGATCATCGTAAAAAACATGTAATGGCTGTTGTCTGAGCACAGATAAGTTAGACTTTATTACTTCCAAGAACATTGAATTCTCATAAACTTTCTCAAGGAAACCACAACCGAGCGTATTTGAGACTGTGTAAGCAGCTTCAATAATCTTCTCTGTTATAGCGTTAAGTTCTTCCAATTCGCTCAATTATCTGTGTTCATCCTTTTTATCTGTGGTTAATCAGTATCTACTTGCCAAATTTCATCTTCAATTGTTCCAGCATATCCGTATCAATCGGCTTTGCAGGTTTTTCTGGCTTCGGCTGAGGTTTCTGTTGATATTGAGGCTTATTTGCAGGCGTATTATTCTGAGGTCGTGCAGCCCTGTTCTCGTTTTTCTTTGCATTGAACTTTGCCCACTCCTCGTCTAATTTCTTTTTTGTATACAAGGGGAAATCGCCATTCTTCATCCAGGCATAATAGCTGGGCTCTACAGAAAATACCTGAGTAGTGGTTTTACCTTTGTGTTTACCAAAGTTAAAACATACCTCATCACTATCATTGTAAACCAGCCGGCCGGCAAAATCTACAGGTTTATTTATGTTGGTGAAGATATGTAATGCATCTACGTCATTTACAACCGGAATACTTTTTACGCCCTGTTTGCTTTCGAACTCGGTTTCCTTGTACATTTCTAATTGTCCAAGTAAAACTTTATAGGTTGCTATAACATCTGCTTCTGCAGCATGCGCATTAATTAAATCTTCCTGACAATAGAATTTATAAGCTGCTTTTAAAGTACGTTGCTCCATTTGGTGGAAAATATTCTGTACATCAACAAACTTGCGGTTGTTCATATCAAAATCCACTTCAGCTCTTAAAAATTCTTCTAAAAGCATGGGGATATCAAATTTGTTTGAATTGTACCCTGCCAGATCACTTTCGCCAATAAATTCTGCAACTTCTGCTGCTATAGTTTTAAAGGTAGGCTCGTTTGCAATATCTTCATCATAAATACCGTGTATCAATGAAGTTTGCAGAGGAATTGGCATTTCCGGATTTACGCGCCAGGTTTTAACAAGTTCAGAACCATCTGGCATGGCTTTTAAAATCGCTATTTCAACGATCCTGTCAGCTCCAACATTAACTCCAGTAGCTTCTAAATCAAAAAATGCTAAAGGGCGCTTTAAATTTAATTTCATTTCTTATGATGTGAGATTGGCGACATTAGATTTGAATCGGAATGTCAAATTCTTTTTTTTCAAAAATGCTAAAAAGGTTTCATTAGTTCTGTAAAACAGCTTTATTAATTATAAATTTAATTTTCAAATTATTTTAGAATGTTACTTTGTAGGGTTAAATTGCGACAATTTATACACGCTCAAATGAATAAAATATTCCCCATACTATTCCTCCTGTCTTTATCGTTAACCACTTATGCTCAAAACTTTAACTTCGGAGCAATTACCTACGATGATTACGAATTCGACAGAAAAAAATTAGACAGTAATGCAAATGCCATTGTTTTAAAAGAATTTGGTACCGCATCAATTCAACGCGACGACATTACAGGCAGTTTGGAGTTGATTTTTGAACAGCATGTAAAAATTAAAATCTACAATAAAGAAGGCTTTAAAGAAGCTAATATTGTTATTCCAACCTATAAAGATGAATCCCGCGAAGAGACGATCAGTGATTTAAAAGCTTCTACTTTTAATTATGTAGACAATAATTTTGTCGAAACCATTATGGACAGGAAGGCCATTTTCACAGAAAACCGGTCAAAATATACCAGACTGACCAAGTTTACCCTTCCGAACCTCAAAGAAGGCTCAATAATTGAATATAGTTACAGGTTAAAATCGCCCAACTTATTTAATTTCAGAACATGGGAGTTTCAAGGCGACATTCCAAAGGTGATTAGCGAGTATTTGGTTTATATACCAGGGATTTACAACTATAACGTTTCTTTACGCGGATTTCAAAAACTGACCGATCAAAAATCAGAATTGAGTAAAGAATGTTTAAGGCTTTCAGGGGTAGCTATCGATTGCTCAAAAATCACCTACGTCATGAAAAATATTCCGGCGTTTATTGAGGAAGATAACATGACTGCTCCGAGTAACTTCAAATCAGCCATCTACTTCGAGCTTTCTGATGTTCAGAATTTAAATGGTAGTAAAACGTCGTATACCAAAACGTGGAAAGATATTGATTATGAGCTGTCATCCTATAAAACACTGGGCGACCAGATGAAAAGAAAAGACGTTTTTAAAGAGCTCATCCCAGAAATCACAAAAGGAACTACTACCGATTTGGATAAAGCAAAAGCCATTTATAATTACATTAAAAAACAGATTAAGTGGAATAATTATTACGGAAAGTACGCAGAAGATAACATCAAAAAGGCATTAGAAAACAGATCAGGCAACGTAGCAGATGTTAACCTGAGCTTAATTGCAGCACTTTCTGCAGCTGGTTTAGATGCAGAGGCTGTTATCCTTTCTACCCGTGATAATGGAACAGTAAACAAGCTTTATCCGGTTATGAGTGATTTTAATTACCTGGTAGCCAAAGTAAATATTGCCGATAAAAGTTATTTATTGGATGCTACTGAACCACTTCTACCCTTCGGATTATTACCGTTACGGTGTATTAACGATCAAGGCAGGGTAATCAACTTAAAAAAACCATCTTACTGGATCGATTTAACGGCGAGCCAGAAAGCAATTACCAGTTATATCCTTACGGGGAAAATGACTACCGATGGAAAAATTATTGGCACTTTAACCACACATACAATGGGTTATGCGGCATATAACAAACGTAAAGATATTCTGCGTTACAGTTCTCCGGATGAATATGTAGAAAAACTGGATGAACGGTTAACCCGAATTAAGATCCTGGATCATCAAATTTCGAACCTGGATAGTGTAGAAAATTCTTTGGTAGAGAAATACGAGGTAGAATTTACCGTAAACGATGGCACCAATAAAGACCAGTTTTATTTCAGTCCGTTTTTTATCAATACCATTTCAAAAAATCCGTTTAATTTAAATGAACGTACCTACCCTGTTGATTTAGGTGCAGCGTCCGATGAACGGATTATCATCAATGTGCTTTTACCAGAAAAATATCAATTGCTGGAAAAACCAAAAGACATGGCCATAGCATTACCTAATGGTGGCGGAAGGTATTTATTGCAAACGGGTTTAGATGAAAACACCATTTCAATAAGTCAGATTTTACAGTTTAACAATGCTATTTATCAGCCAGAAGAATATCTTTTCTTAAAGGAATTCTATAGCAAAATCATCCAGAACCAGAAAACAGAGTTTTTATTAAAAAAGGCGAATTAAATGAGATTCCTATTTACCGTGTTTTCCTTCCTTTTAGTTTCTGTTGCAGGCTTTGCACAAGACAATTATGATGTTGATTTAATTCCATCGAACCTCCGTAACCGTGCTAACGCCTGTATCCGCAATGAGGAAATAACTGTCGACATGCGCTCACCTGATAACGTAATGCTCAATGTAAAAAAAGCCATTACAGTTTTTAACCAAAATGGAGAAGATGAGGCCCGTTTGGCCATCTATTACGATAAAAATATTTCGATTAAAAGTATAAAGGGAGAAGTTTACAATAGCGTTGGCAAACTAACCAACAAGTTTTCTCAGAATGATTTTGCTGATATGAGTGCGGCCGATGGGTTCTCCTTATTTGTTGATAGCCGCGTAAAACACTACCTGCCATCAGTAAACCAATATCCTTACACCCTGGTTTACAATTATGAAATTAGAAATAAGCAAAATCTGATTATCCCTGATTGGAACCCTAAACCAGCAGATGATGTTTCAGTGGAAAAAAGTACTTATACTTTTATTTGCAAGCCGACAGACCAGATCAGAATTAAAACTAATAATTATAACGGAACACCAGAAGTTTTAACTGATGAGAAGCAGAAAAAAACAATCTGGAAAGTAAATAATATCCTGGCCGTTAGAACTGAACCCTATAGCCCCGCACACGAAACCTATGCAACCAATATCCAGATTGCGCCGCAAACGTTTTACTATTATAACCATAAAGGCAGTTATACCAACTGGAAAGAATTGGGTAAATGGATTTACGACGATTTGTTAGCAGAACGCAAAGCCCTGCCACCTGCTACCATTGAAATGGTAAAAGATCTGGTAAAAAACGAAACAACGGACAAAGATAAGGCGCGTAAAATATATCAGTATTTACAAGATAAAACCAGGTATATCAGCGTACAGATTGGTATCGGTGGTTTTCAGCCCATTGCAGCAAGTGAAGTAGACCGTTTGGGCTATGGTGACTGTAAAGCTTTGGTAAATTATATGCAAAGTTTACTCCAGGCTGCCAATATAGCTTCTTATTATTGTATGGTATCTGCAGGCTCTGAAAAGAAAAGTATGGATCCAACCTACGCCAGTATGGAGCAAGCTAATCATGCTATTTTATGTATGCCTTTAAAGGGCGATACCACCTGGTTAGAATGCACCAACCAAAAAATCCCCTTCGGCTTTTTAAGCGATTTTACTGATGATAGACTGGTACTGGCCTGTACTGCCGATGGCGGGAAACTATTGCATACGCCAAAACTAACAACTGCAGAGAACCTGCAGATCCGTAGGGCTGACTTAACGGTTCAGTTAGACGGCAGCATATCTGGAAAAATGAATACTGTTTATTCGGGTTCACAATATGAAAATCAGGAATCTTTAATTGGGAAATCGATAACCGAACAACATAAATTATTAAAAGAAGCCTATAACATTGATAATATCGATTTCGAGGCAGTTTCCCTTGCGCAGAAAAAAGATATATCGCCGAAATTAACAGAGGAAGTAAGCATTAATATCAGAAATTATGCTCCGGTGAATGGGAATAAGATGTTTTTACAGCTCAATGTTTTTAATCTAAAGAGTTCAATCCCAGAACTAAAAAACAGAACACTGCCTGTTTACATTAACCGTGGTTATACCGATGAAGATACGATCGTATATACCCTGCCTGATAATGTAGATACCAAATTGATTATAGGACAGGATAAAACGTTTAAAAGCGATTTTGGGCAATATGTGTGTAAAATATCTGTAGAAGGCAAGAAATTAACCTACTATAGAAAATTTATTTTAAACGATGGAATATTTCCTGCAGAAAAGTATGCGGACTTCTCGAAATTTATTAACGATGTAAATTCGGCTGATTATTTAAAACTTGCCCTTAGCTTAAAGAAATAGACCACTTCCTTAATCATTGGTAAAAATCTGCGCTTCTTTTCTGCGTAATCTGTGGGAAATAAAGCGCCCTTAGCTTAAAAAAATAATCCCGAGGCCAATACCAATAATCATGATCAGGTACATCAAAATTTCTGTTGAAGCAAATCTCTTGTATTTGGTCCAGAAAGAGTAATCATTTTCTTCGTTTGGCATTTTACATTCTTTATGCAGCAAAAATAGGCAAATAGATTTAATTATTGGGCTTGTAAGTGGTAATCTCCCGGGCCATCCCCTTAAATAAAACAATATGGAATGGCCACATGGCGTACCAATACATTCTACCCCACAACCCCTTTGGTCTGAAAGTAGCGATTTGCGATAAAAAAGCTTTTCCATGAAACTCTACCAGCTTTAATTCAAGCCATGCCTCACCTGGCACTTTCATTTCAGCATACAGTAACAATCTTTTACTCTTTCTATCGGCAAGCAGTACACGCCAGAAATCGAGTACATCACCTGCCTGTAAATCGGTATTGCTGGTCCTGCCTCTTCTGGTGCCTACCCCACCAAACATTTTGTCTAAAAAGCCTCGCAAATGCCAAAGCCAATCCATGAAATACCAACCCCTACTCCCTCCAATACTCCAGATATTTTCAAATACCTCTTCCGCTTTACGTTCGAATGGCATTTTTACTTTGTATTCTAAGGTTCCATTTTGTGGCACCTTAATCTGATCCATAAAATTAGAATTTAAATAACCACGATTCAGGGCATCTTTCCAGCTCGAAACAATAGAATTCTGGTCTATCTTTTCGAAAGCTAAGTGCAAAGCTTCTGCATAACTTAAACATTTTATTGGTACAACTTCCTGGATACGGTTATCTTTACATATTACTTCATTCTTCATGCTATCTACCAAACTACGGGCTAACGAATAAGGTACAGGTGTAATCATATTCAACCATAAAGAAGATAGTCGGGGTGTTAGTACCGGAACAGTAATGATCCATCGTTTCAACCCACGTTCTTTAGCATAGCCCAAAAGCATTTGCCTGTAGGTTAGCACATCAGGTCCGCCAATATCAAATGTCTGATTAAATGCTTTCTCATGATGCAAAACACCTACTAGGTAAGACAATACATCTCGGATACCGATAGGCTGACAAAGCGTTTCCACCCATTTGGGCGTAATCATGAAAGGAATTTTTTCAGTTAAATCTCTAATAATTTCAAATGAGGCACTTCCCGAGCCGATAATAATAGCCGCTCTTAAAATGGTGCAGGCTTTTCCTGATGATTTAAGTTCTTCCTCTACCGCTAACCTTGATCCCAGATGTTTAGATAGATGTTCGTCATTGGCAATGCCAGTTAAATAAATAATCTGCCTGCAATTGGTTTTTCGTATGGCTGCCGAAAAGTTTTCGGAAGAAGCTTTCTCCATATCAGAAAAACCTGTTTGACTTGAAGACATGGAATGGACCAGGTAATATGCGGCATCAATATCGTTTGGAATTTCGTTTAAGCTTTTTGCATCCAGTAAATCACCTGTAATAACCGTCACCTGATCACTTAAATCAGAAGCTGAAACAAACCTGCGCTTATCCCTAACCATACAAACGATTTCATGCTTTTCTTCTAACAATAAAGGAATTAGTCTGGTGCCGATGTAACCGTTTGCTCCGGTTAATAAAATTTTCATGATGCAGGTTTAATACATAACACAAAATAAAAGCGATTGTTAGCGATATTCATTTTCAGGAGTTAAATTTAAACTCCTAAAAGCTATATGCTTATGCCTTAAGTCACGAGAATGTAAAACCAAATATAATTGTAGCACTACAGAATTGATTTGGGCAACATTTGAGCAAAACAACCGTATAAATAACTCAATATCAAACTAAACCATACTGAATGAAGAGATACATCCTGGACATTGCTACGATTTTTTTAGTGGGCATGAGCATTGTCGGAACAAGTTGGAAAGCGATAGATCGACCCCAAACACAACAAGATGCGATTAAAAATATAGCGGCAGACAGTCTGTACAATCAATACATCTTAAATATATACCACGAAATTCATTTAGATTCTGCAGGATTAAATGAACAGGTTTTCGAAAAGGCATTAACCGGGTTTTATAACATGAAATATTCTGGTTTATTACATGCTAAATCCATTTTAACAATTGCTGATTTCGATCAGGAAAGCACTAAAAAACGTTTATACATTATCGATCTTGCGGGCAAAAAACTGGTATTAAATACCTGGGTAGCTCACGGACAAAACAGTGGTGGCGATAAGCCTTCATCTTTCTCGAATAACATCAACTCAAACCAGAGCAGTTTAGGCTTCTATTTAACCGGCGAAATTTATAATGGTAAACACGGTCGTTCGATCAAGTTGGATGGCATGGATCAAGGTTTTAACAGCAATGCCAGAGAACGATCAATTGTGGTTCATGGCGCCAGTTATGTAAGTCAAAAAAGCATCGATCAATTGGGTAGATTGGGCAGAAGCCAAGGTTGCCCTGCTGTTCCTGCCAAGCTCGCTGATCAGGTCATCAATACCATTTCAGATCGGACAGTGCTGTTTATCAATAATTCAGACCAGCAATACAATTCATCATTTTTAAATGAAACACTTGCAGCAAGCGTTATATTAAATCAGGAACAGATTTTAACAGCTCAAATGGATTAATGGTGCTTAATATTTTTGGCATTTAGTTTTTTAGGCAGGATGCTAATGAAAAGTGATTTGCTGCCTGCGAGCAAATCCCAAACCCAACGGTTGCTGTCTACCTCTTTTTCACCACAATCTACAACCTCGGCCCGCTTGAGCAGTTTTTTAACAAAATCCTGGATCCATCTTATTTGTACAATACGGTTAAAGTATAAACCCAGGTAATCGCAATATACATGTACCAGGATTTCTACAATAAGCGAAGCGTTAGAAATAGCAAGCTTTTTACCGAAATGCTGTTCATAATCGGCTTTAATTGTATTTACCAAAAGCTCGAACCGTTCAAGCCTTGCATCTGCCTTTCCTTCCAGATAAGCCCAAAGTTGAGTATTGCTATACACACGGATTAACTGATGCTCGAGTTCTACTTTAATTTTATTTCCTTTCAGTTCGTAAATTTTATCCATTCATTAAAATAATTGCAGCAGTTAGATGGTGATATTATTAAATTGTTAATCAATCCGATATAAAAATTAACGATTCAAGTGATGGACAAAGTTATCTGATAATTGTTTACCAAAATGAGTATTAAAAGGGATTGTGAGTAATTTTTTTAATCTGTTGCCAATATTTTAATCATCTTTGCGCCTGAGAAGATAAGCCCATTCATGAAGATTGTAATTGCAGAAAAGCCTTCTGTTGGTCGTGAACTTGCTAAAGTTTTCGGAGCAACCACCAGAAAAGATGGATACATTGAAGGTAAAGGATATTCTTTTACCTGGGCATTTGGACATTTATTACAATTGGCTCCCCCTCAGGATTATGGTTTTATTGGCTGGAGGAAGCAACATTTACCCATGCTTCCACAAAAGTTCAAACTTGCTGTCAGGAAAATTAAAACGAAAGATGGTTTTGTTGAAGATCCGGCCGTTCGGAAACAATTAGATACGATAAAAAAACTTTTTGATGAGGCGAGCGAAATTATTGTAGCAACGGATGCGGGGCGTGAGGGTGAATTAATTTTCAGGTACATTTATTATTACCTGAAATGCAAAAAACCATTTAAACGCCTTTGGATCTCTTCGCAAACAGATGAAGCGATAAAAGATGGATTCAGAAATTTAAAACCAGGAACAGATTACGATACTTTATTTAATTCGGCCCATTGTCGCTCAGAATCGGATTGGCTGGTGGGAATGAATGCTACACAGGCACTAAGTATTTCTGCAGGCAATAGAACAGTCCTTTCGCTGGGACGCGTACAAACACCTACCCTAGCGATGATTTGTGCCCGTTTTTTAGAGATTAAAAATTTCGTTCCCCAAACTTATTACCAGATCAGCATTTTACTGGCTAAAGATGAACAGGTTTTTAAGGCTATATCAACCTCGAATTACAAGGAAAAGGAAGAGGTAGAAAAGTTATTTGCACTTGTAGAGGATGTGGCCTCTGGCTTTCCAACAGGTGGAAACATTACAGCTGTTGAAGCTAAACCAAGAAAAGAACCCCCTCCGCTACTACACGACTTAAGCAGTTTGCAGCAGGAAGCCAATAAGAAAAAAGGATATACTGCTGATCAAACACTTAATATCTTGCAGAACTTGTATGAGAGCAAGTTGGTTTCTTACCCGCGTACCGGATCGCGCTATATTGGCGATGATGTTTTTGCCGGCGTTCCAGATCTGATTGCAAAATTCACTGATCATGCTGATTTTGGAAAACAAGCACAGTTTCTGCAAACCATTACTTTAAATAAAAGAAGCGTCAATGCTAAAAAAGTAACCGATCACCATGCGGTGTTACCTACTGGCGAACAAGCTTATGGATTAAGTCCGGATAAACAAGCTGTATATGATATGGTTGTTGGACGTATGATTGAGGCATTTCACCAGGAATGTATCAAAGAATTAACCAAAATAACCATTCAATCGGGAGTTACTTTTGTAGCCAATGGAACGGTAATCCGTTCTGCAGGCTGGCGGGCTGTTTTTAACGACCCCGAAGATGATAAGAAGGATGAAGACAATGCAGCATTACCAAAAGTTGCTGCTGGCGAACAATTGCCTATTACTGAAAAATCTCTTTTAGAAAAGCAGACTAAACCTAAACCAATGTATAACGAGGCTTCGTTATTAAAAGCGCTTGAAACCTGTGGCAAAGAGATTGAAGATGAAGAATTACGTTATGCCATGAAAGATAGTGGCTTAGGTACGCCCGCAACACGTGCATCCATTATCGAAACGTTAATTACCAGAGAATATATTACAAGGGAAAAGCGAAATCTTGTCCCTACCAATAAAGGTTTGGCTGTTTACGAAGTGGTTAAAGATAAGCAGATTGCGCAGGCAGAGCTTACCGGACAATGGGAAAAAAGACTGGAAGAAATCCGTTCCGGTTCATCAGTAAAAGATTTTAAATCTGAAATTACAGAATACACTAAAACCATTACGCACGAACTGTTAATTGCAGGGGCAAGTATATCGGGCAAACTTGCAGAAGAAAAGAAACTCGAAAAGGTTTAGTCTAAAGGTCTATAAATTCCCAGGCGCTGTGGTAGGCATTCAGTTGTTCTGCATACTGGATAAACTCCGCATAAAAATTAGATTTCGATAAGGTAGCGCTATCGCCAATCACAACCAGCTTTTTCCTGGCCCTTGTCATGGCCACATTCATTCTCCTTGTATCTGATAAAAACCCGATACTTCCATCGCCATTACTCCTGGTCAGGCTGATATAAACCACATCACGTTCCTGCCCCTGAAAACTATCAATCGTATTTACCGCAATTTTATTTCGATATGGAACTAAAATTTCACTTTCCTGAACCAGGGCATTTAAAATCTGAACTTGCTGTTTATAAGGCGAAACAATTGCAATGGATGGAAAGCTTTCAGTTGAGGTTTGATCCGACAAACCAGCAACCAGATGCATAAGATGTTTAACCAAAAACGCGGCTTCATCCGGATTGGTTGTACTGGTTCCATCTAATTTTTCGTCGAAACTACAACCTGCCGTATCAATAAACTGGATCGGTTGATCGCCAGTAAATAATAAATGATCGGCAACAGACTGATGGGCTTTTAATGCACTTTTGTAAAATACCTGGGATGAGTACCCCATAATATCTTTGTTCATCCGATACTGCTCGTTTAATAACACAACAGATTCTGGATGAAGATTTACCGCTTTCTCTAATAAAGTATTACTTAAACCATTTCTGGCTGCTTCATTAGATTTTATAGTTGGCGAAAGTTGAAAATGGTCGCCAGCCAATATTACTTTTTGCGCCTTTAAAATTGGTATCCAGCAAGCTGGTTCTAAGGCCTGGCCCGCCTCATCAATCACAATCGTATTATATTTCAAATTCCGAACGGTATAATGGTTAGCACCTACTAAAGTGGCAGTAATAATCTGTGCTTTGGTAAATAGATTATCCATAATATACTGCTCCGTTTTTTCTACTTCTTTTCCAATTTTATGTGCTTCATCAAACAGTGCCCTGCGCTGGTCGCGTTCTGCTTTACCAAAACTCCGTTTGTATTTGTGGGCCATGTTTTTATATTCACTAGCCTGTTTTTTTAAAGCTTTAATGGTTTTCATCTCCGGATGATCGGCCATTTGATGATCCAGGGTAGCTGCAAGCAATCTTTCTGAAACCCTCGCCGGGTTGCCCACACGGATTACTTTTAAGCCTTCAGCAGCTAACTTCTCTGTAAGTAAATCAACAGCGGTATTACTTGGCGCTACCACCAGGATTTTTTGATCACTGTGTTTAATCAATGATTTTATAGCATGTACCAGTGTTGTTGTTTTTCCTGTGCCTGGCGGACCATGAACCACAGCCAGATGATCGGCTGCGATAATTTTATTCACCGCTAATTGCTGTGAGTCATTTAGTGTATTGGGAATGATGAATTTCTGTTTTCCCTGAAATGATGGTTTTTCTCCTGCTGTTAAAATACGGATCAGTTTATTTTCTGATTCATTTTCTGCCAGATGCGTAGCCTGTTTAAGGGCGCTCTGCATTTCGTCGTAACTGTTATTATCAAAAAGTAAATCTACGCCGAGTTTGCCATCTCTGGTCCAATCTGGTAATTCATCAACACGGAAGCTAATTTTCATCCTGCTACCACTTTGATGCGTTATAATTCCCTCTATCCGGTCTTCTTTGGCATCGTGATTAGAAAATAATACCACAGCAGAACCAAAACGAAACTGATGGGAAAAATCCTGATGGGTGGTTCTTTCCAGTTCAACGGTTAAATAATCGCCACGGCCTATTTCTGTATTCCTGATTGCAATAGGATACCAGGTCAGCCCCAAGGCCCTCCTATCGGCAGCCGAAGTATTTTCAGTAAGTTTTAGGTACGATTGTAAATCTTCGTTGCGTTCGGTATCGAGCAGGTCCTGAAGTTTTTTGAAATATTCTTTTGGCAAGGGTAGATGGGTTAATTGTGGAAATTCTTTAATTGTTGAATTGCTTGATTGTTAAATTGATTGCTTGATAACTGAATACTGCTAATTGTAAACTGATTAATTGATAGATTGTTCAGGAACTGAAAATAGTTGTTTATAAAGTTAATTCAAACGCTTAGCGCCATGCGAATGGCGCTACAGAACCAGCTCCTGATGCAACCTCAATAAAGTCTCTTCGGCATCATCACAAAATCCAGGGTGTACCTTTGAGCACTGCACTACCGTACTTCTGGTTGCCGTAAGCCACCTGAACCGGGAAGCCTGGTCATATTGGCCAATGGGACCTGATCCTTTCGCAGATGTACTTATTCTCTCAAAAGCACATAAATTCTCTTTTAACTCTTCTAAATCTATCTCTGCAGAAAAAGCCTTTACTCTTTTCTCATCCAGAAAAAAAACACTTTTTAGAAATTTTTGCCTGGCACAAAACAAAATAATGCCAACATTGATAAACTCTTCACGTTCTACCCTGGGCATTACGCGAATCACAGCATACTCAAATAAGAATTTCCCTTGCATGCTGTGCTTCTTTTAAAAATATAGTTGAATGAGCTAATCTGGTAGTAAGAAAATGCGTATAGGCATTACGGTGTTCTGCCTTACTTTCGAAGTTCGTTTCGCCTTCCAGCCAGTCGTCAGGAATTAAATTAATAACCGCTTCAATCTTCTCAGCATTAAGCAGTTTACTAAATTCTTCATTTACACTTTCCAGTTCAGTAGCCCATGGTAACAATACGTGGTCTTTTACCAAAAAGAAAGGTTTAATAGCCTGCTCTTCCCAATTTTGCCAGGAATGATGAAAATATAGTGCAGCACCATGGTCGATTAACCAAAGTTCCTTATGCCACACTAACATATTGGTGTTTCTGCAGGTACGGTCCATGTTGGTTAAAAAACAATCTAGCCATACAATCTGCGAGGCGAGTTTAGCATCTACAGTTGTTACAGTGGGGTCGAACGTTATCGCTCCTGATAAATAGTGTAATGCCAAATTTAAACCCACACTAGCTTTTAGCAGATCCTGAATTTCTTCGTCGGGCTCTGTTCTCCCAAAAGCTTCATCTAAATTGGCAAAAACCAATTCAGGTACACGCAAACCTAAATAACGGGCAATTTCGCCACCAATTAGTTCGGCAATTAAAGCCCGGGTACCCTGCCCCGCCCCTCTAAATTTCAGTACATATAAAAAGTTATCATCAGCCTCGGCAATGGCAGGCATAGAGCCACCCTCGCGCAAAGGCGTAACGTATCTGGTTACATTTACCGTTCTAAGTTGTAAATCGTTCATATCTGCAGATAGAATAGCCATTTATTTTTATTTAGGCACAATTCTAAACTTGTTGCAAATTTAGCAGAATTCCAACAATAAATTGGTCAAAGTTTAGTCGTAAAGATCCTGATACGAGATCTGCAGATCAATCGTTAAAAGTTGTAGTTATTTTTTTGAAGCGCAATGTCAGTAACCATTATTGAGGGTTCAGTCCTGCTGTACATTCCAATCCTTTTGGTTAAAATCATTAAATCAGACAATTCAACGATCATCCAAAAGGGATTTCCATTGCCATCAGGGCTATTGGGCACTAATAGCAGTCAAATTAAAATAATCTTGATATTAAATATAAGATTAAACAGGTTCAAAATCATTTTAACCATACAAGAACACGTAACCTTACATGACCTTATATTTCTTATATGGTCAATAATTTATTTAAAAGGCCTTTGACTAAGCTATCAATGACAGACTCCAATAGAAAAATCGTCATTGCGAGGAACGAAGCAATCTTAATGCGCACGCTAGTAGCGATCGTTGTAAGATTGCTTCGTCGGCTGAAAAAGCCTTCTCGCAATGACGATTCCTCACAGTCTAAAGTTAATTAAAAATTCTCCTGTCCATTTATATTGATTTTATACCACAAATTATTACTCAGACTGACAAATCGATGGTACTCTGCTTTCTCTGAAATTTTCTTTGTGAATCTTCTTGCTTAAACCTTCCCCAGTATCTATGGCCACTGGCAGCTTTGTGGTCTCCGCGCTCTTCACTCTGCGTTCTCTGTGGTAAAAACATTCCAATCTGCTCTAATCGTGCCCCAAATAAGCAATACCAGCAGGAGTTATCGCAGAAGACCATTGTACAGATTCGCGGTTAATTTTAATCAGTCCCATGCTTTCCAATTCTTCATATTCTTCTTCCATGCCACCTAAAACTGAAGAACTTACCTGTTGGTTAATTACCTCTAATAGAGATATAATTTCTGATCTTTCCATAAAATAAATAATTAGCTATATTTTATTTAACATAAATATGATTAAAATGTTCATTGCTTAATTAAACATTTTCAAGTGTTAAAGGTTGTATTCATAATCCGATTTGATTACTATGGAAACACACCTTTATTATCTCTTTATTATGGCTTTGCCTGTAGCCTGCATCGCGTGGACAGTTACCAAAGAAGAGATTTTCAGAGAAGCACGTGAATTCTGCGTAAATCGCTCTAAAAGCTGCAATCAACTGGTAAAAAGGAAGTTTTTTTATGTATTTACATGCGAATACTGCTTTAGTCACTATGTAACCTTAATACTGCTCTTTATTACCAAATTCACATTAATTTATCCGGATTGGCGTGGCTATATTATTTCTTTTTTTTCTATAGTATGGATAGCAAACGTGTATATGAGCTTATACAACATTATCCGTATCGATTTAAAGAAAGAAAAAATCAAAGCTCAGAAAGAAGAAGCAACACTTAAGGATTGAAACCATTTGCAACGGTAGTTGTTTTTAAGGCATAACCTGATATTATGCCATCATCAGTAATCAAATATTTTAGTTATGATAAGGCGACAGAAACCTTAAAAATCATTTTTGTAACCGGCATGGTTTATCTCTACAAGAATGTTCCGGGAAAGATTTACAAGATGTTAAAAGCATCCGGATCAAAAGGGAGGTATTTTAACAGCAATATTAAAGACAAATATAAATTCCAGAAACTAGGGGAAGAATAATATGCCTGAAGGTCCATCAATCGTAATATTAAAAGATTTAATCAAGGAGCTTCATCTGGGCAAACCAGAAGTGCTGGAAGTGGCGGGTAATGTAGATTTCGACAAAGATAGATTGCTCAATCAAAAAATCCAGGATTTTAAAAGCTGGGGTAAACATTTCCTGATCTGTTTTAACGATTTCACCATCCGCATTCATTTTATGCTGTTTGGCAGTTATTTAATTAACGAGCGTAAAAAAACACCTTTAAAGCTGGGCCTGATCTTTAAAAAAGATGAGTTAAATTTCTATACCTGCAAAGTTGACCTTTTGGAAGGAAACGTTAAAAAACATTACAATTGGGAAAACGATGTAATGGCTGATGAATGGAGCAATAGCACAGCTATTAAAACGTTGAAAGAAAACCCCAAAACAATGGTTTGCGACATATTGCTTGATCAGCAAATTTTTAGCGGAGTGGGTAATATTATTAAAAACGAGGTCTTGTACCGTACGCGTATACATCCCCTGACCAAAATTGAAAATTTACCACCTGCAAAATTAAAGGCATTGGTTAAGGAGGCCAGGAATTATAGTTTCGATTTTTTAAAATGGAAAAAGGAAAATACATTAAGTAAACATTGGGAGATATACAATCAGAAAGAGTGCCCGCTTAAACACAAAATAGAGAAAAAGGAACTTGGCAAAACACATCGTCAGACTTACTTTTGCGATAAATGCCAAAAACTATACCTCTAGCTAAAAAAAATTTTAGCTTATTTTTTTTTTGCAAAAAAAACGTAAAGCACTAAATGATAAGCATTTAAATTATAGTTAAACCTTTTATATAATATATAACTATAATCTTAAAGTAAAAGAAATATTAAATTTTAGGAATTTTAAAAAGTAGCCTTATATTTGTCCTCGAGAGCGTTAATTTAGATACGGGTATATGGCTTAGGCTGTATGCCCGTTTTTTGTTTTAGCTGTTGATGCATGTGCAATCACCTGATCCAAAGAGATTCTCAACCATGGTGTATAGGCGTCTGGATTAACCTCAATATCCTTTGTTAAAGTCTCCAAATCCACATATTTAAAGGATGCTACTTCGTCCAGATTGATAACTGGTAATTTATCACTCATGCCAAAAAAAACATGGTCTATCTCATGTTCCGTTAAACCATTTTCAAATATTGCTTTATAAGTAAATTTAAACAAAAAGCTTAATTCGCAATCCATCCCCATTTCTTCCATCAACCTTCTCTTAGCCGCGTTCATATTACTTTCCCCAATCCGCTGATGACTGCAGCAGGTGTTCGTCCATAAGCCCATTGAATGGTATTTGTGCAGTGCTCTTTGCTGCAGTAACAGTTCGCATTTAGAATTAAAAATAAAAACAGAAAAAGCACGGTGTAACATACCTTTTTCGTGCGCTTCCATCTTATCCATCTGCCCCCTAGGCACATCATCCAGGTCAACCAGAATAACTTGCTCTTCCATTTAAATTACATTTAACTTATTACGGATAATCGAATCAAACATCAAACCAACCTTATGGGTGTTCGAAATCCTGATCCGTTCAGTCATGATTTTTTCAGCACTTAAGCGCTTTATCTTTGCAAATAGTTTTTTATAATAGATGTATGATAAATATACGCCATTTCTGGAAGCAGCAGGCAATAGCTTAATACCGGTTAGTGCCATCGCAAATTCTGTTTCAATTTCTTCTTCGATTTCTTTTTTTTGATTATCACAAAATGCTGCCAAATTAACATTAGGAAAATAATTTCGGCTAAGTGTTTGATGGTCAGCTTTAACATCCCTTAAAAAATTAACCTTCTGAAATGCAGAACCTAATTTCATGGCATAGGGTTTCAACTGTTCATAACCTACATCGCTACCATGGGTAAAAACTTTTAGGCACATCAACCCTACTACTTCTGCAGAACCTAAAATGTATTCATTGTAAAGTTCAGGAGTATATTCCTGTGTAGAAAGATCCATTTCCATACTTCTTAGAAAAAGAACAATCAGTTCCATATCTATCTGGTATTGATTCACAACCTTTTGAAATGAATTTAAGATGGGGTTTAAACTGATCCCCAGGTTAATGGCTTCAAAAGTATCCTCCTTAAATTTTGCTAATAAAAACCCCTTGTCATAATGATGAAAGCTATCTACAATTTCATCTGCTAAACGAACAAAGCCGTAAATAGCATGTATGGGTTGGCGTAGTTCTTTACCAAGAAAATAAATTCCAAACGAAAAGCTCGTACTATATGATTTAGTGGTAAGCCGGCTACAATCGGCAGATAGTTGATCAAAAATTTCTTTCATGTAAAACAGGGTATTCTATTGTTTTTTCAAATTCATCAAGCGTTTTAATCCAGTTGATATGATCGATATGGTTTAGTTTGCCGATAACCTCACTATTTCCGGCAAGGTGGATTTTAGTGGCTGAGCATATTTCAGACAATTGATCGATATATTGTTGTGCTGCAGAAGCTAATTGAGATTTTATTATAAAAAGCAGAACATGGCCAACATTTAAAGTTGAAAATATTCGGCTAATCGAATCCAACGGGACTTTACTACCTAAAAAAATTACCTGATGCCCCTGCATTCGCAGCATATAATTGGCAAAAAGCAGCCCAATATCATGATCTTCGTCTTCCGGTAAAAAAAGCAGCCAGCGCTGACCTGATTGCTGAGTTAAAGGAATATTATTAATATGGGAAAATATTTTTTGACGGATAATATTTGATAAAAAATGCTCGTGTGCAGGACAAATATCGTCTTTTCGCCACATTAAACCCAGGCGTAATAGTAAAGGATATATTATTTTCCGGTAACAGTCAGAAAGTCCAAATTGATCGATGCATTGATCAATTAAATGATTAAAAGAGGATTCGTCAAAAGCCAGACCATACTTTATAAGTTGAGAAATATAATAATCATCTTGTTTATCATCAACAGGACGAGAAAATTGTTGGTCTAGAAGTTCATCAATCTGTTCATCTGAGAGGCTGCAGATTTTAGAAATTTTTAAGCCGCTTTTATTTAAGGTTACAATGTTTAATAGTTTTACAAGCTGCTGATCATCATATAAACGCGTATTGCCTTGAGATCTCAACGGACTCAACGCATTATAACGTTGCTCCCAGATCCTGATGGTGTGAGAGTGGACGCCCGAAAGCTGTTCAAGATCTGCAATTGAGTAAGTCATTATTTTGTTTAAATATATTCAATAAAACTTAAACAAAAAAGAGAAGGAAAAAGTTTTTTCAAATGCTCAGCAATTTATTAATAGAACATCAAAAGAATTACATCAGGGCGCTGAGCAAATAGTTAAAAACGAATAATTAAATGCTCTGATTCGATAAGTTGTATAAAAAAACAAGTTTCCTTAAATTTTATCACGTTAGACTCAGGTTATACCCCTGCTAAAAGAAATATTGAAACGAACCAGATAGCATTAAGACACACCTTGGACAGCATGATCATTTAAATGAATAAATCAGAAGGCCAGAAAACAGTAAGTTAAAATAGCTTTTCGGTAAGTAACACACCTTTTTCACCGTTACCAGTTTCTATGGTATGAACATTTTTATAAGATTGGCTGAAGAAATCGTAGCCATGTTCTCTCTGTTTAATAGCTACTGTACTCAACGGATAATTTAAATTTGTTTGCATACATTGCAAACTACCATTGGCCAGCAAAAGAAAATCACAGTCGTAACCTTGTTCCTGCAGTTCGATAACCTTTTTTGTGATAGATACGTTTAATCTATTGAGGTTGCGGATTCTATTTTCCATGGGATATTGTTTTAATAATTAAGGATAACTATTCTGTTATTAAATATATCTATAAATTAATACGTTTCAAAATACAATATATTATGATACAAGTAATTAAATATTTTTTTATTGAATTTCGACTTTTATTTTTGTACTATTATCTTCCTGCAAGCGTTTAGCTTCAACCTATCCCTAATTTGAAATAAGGAACTGTTTTAATAATTTTAATTAAAATTTTCAAATCATACATCATCTCAAAAAAAAGCTATTTTTCCTTGCCGAATACATAAAAATAAATTGCAAACATGTTTTTTTTTCGTTTTACTGCCTGAAATTGTAATTTGCATCAACTAAACTATAAGAAATGTCGATAAGTTGTATTGCTATTGATGACGATCCTCATTCGCTAGAGAGCTTGACGGCATATATGGAAAAACTGCCAGATTTAGAGCTTATCCAAATTTTCACTGAACCGCTCAAAGCCTTGACAGAGATATCGGCGTCTAATCCTGTTGATATTATCTTTATGGATATCGAAATGCCCTCATTATCCGGAATCGAACTTGCAAGCTTGTTAAGGCAAAAAACCACATACCTCGTTTTCACAACTGCGCACCCAAGGTATGCCATTGATGCCTTTAAAGTAGAGGCGGACGCCTATTTGCTTAAGCCCTACTCTATTTTACATTTAGCCAAAACGATAAATAACCTTTACCCAACAGGAAAAAAAGCACAACATCCTTTTTCCATTTTAGACGATCATTTCTTTTATATCCCTTTGCATGGAGAAAACGGCGACCTGGTAAGAATAGACCTGAACGAGTTAATTGCTGTTGAGGAAATAGGAGACGATATCCAGTTTAAAACCACAAAAAATGCTTTTTTGAGTTCGAAATCTAATTTTACCAAGACCTTGAAAATGCTAAAAGAGCATTCCGCATTTATTCAGATTACCCCTTCTGTTGTGATTGCAAAACAGCATATCAAAAGTGTGCTTAACAATAAAATACTGCTCTCGGGCGAGATATCTTTTACCATTTCAGACACCTTTATAGAACTTTTCGCGAATTTTATCAAAAACAATTTGCCACAAGAAAAACCCGGTTCTGATGCCAGCATATAGTCTATTATTACCCATCATCAGCATTGCCAATTCATTTTAATGCATATTCAAAACATTACGTCTAAAATTTTGTATTAGGATAATCTATTTATTATTTAATTGATTATCTGTTTTGAAAAGAGTGCTGATTGTGGATGATGATCCAGATGTGTTAGAAGTTTTCCAGGAAGTATTAGAAACCGAACATTATAAAGTTTATCCACTACTTTCCCCACGGTATATTTTTAAAACGATAAGAGATTTTAGACCCGATCTGATCATTTTGGATATCATGTTAAATGGAATGGATGGCCGTGCCGTATTTAAAGAATTAAAATTAAATACTGAAACAGCGCATATACCAATTATAATGGCATCGGCGAGATATGATGAAAACTATATCACATCACAAAAATACCAACCCGATGATTATTTAGAAAAACCTTTTAATATAGCAGATCTACTCAGAAAAGTAATTGCTTTAACCGAAAATTAAAAAATCAGATATGAAATTAAAACTACTAACACCTGTTCTATTGTTGGCTATCATGGTATCAACCAAAGTAATGGCACAAAACAGGCCTGACAAACTCTACTCAATGAGTGGAATTGGCTTTGCATTCCCAATGGGTGAAACTTCCGATTATTTTAAGCCTAAATTTTCTACATCATTAGGTTTAAACCTGAGTTTAGGCGATGGCGGTTTATTTCTTTACCCCAAAGTAAGTTTACACGCCTTTACTTTTAATCAGATTACCCCAGATGCAGGATATACCTATACGCTTCAAAAAGGAAGAGCTACCACCTATTTATTAAATGTGGCATTGGGTTATCGTAAAATTGTAAATAAATGGGCTTTTTATGGTTTTGCGGGTGCAGGTGGTGGAATTATCCTTACCCCACAGGCAGCAGTTAATGCATCAACTTTGCAGGTTACTCAGGATAATAAATCAAATAGCTTAGGCATTGCCGAAGGTGGTGGTGGAATTGAATACAATATTGGTGGTGCTAATTTATTTGTGGAGGCCAGTTACATGTATGGATTTAGTAAGATCCAGAACAGGGCTTTTAATACTGTACCAATTTCTGTAGGTATTAAACCTAATTTAAGCAAACTGCTCAATAAACTTAAATAACAGCTACATACAAAATACGGAAGCGGTTACGTTAAATATGTAACCGCTTTTTTTATGCTAAAGAAATAATCAAAATTATTTTTATACTAATTATTTTAGCATAGATTTGTATTTCAAATTATTTTAATGTTATACGCAGTTGTAGATATCGAAACCACTGGTGGTCATGCCTCAGCAAATGGCATTACCGAGGTTGCTATTAACATTCATGATGGCAACAAAATCGTTGAATCTTACACTACCCTCATTAATCCTAAACAGTCTGTACCTAATTATATTACAGCACTTACAGGTATTGATGATGATATGTTGATGGATGCACCAGCTTTTGATGACGTTGCTTTACAAATCTATGAACTCTTAAGCGATAAGGTTTTTGTGGCGCACAATGTAAACTTTGATTATTCGTTTCTGAAACATCATTTAGCAGCTGCAGGATACGATTTACAATGCAAAAAACTTTGTACGGTACGCTTAAGCAGAAAACTAATTCCTGGTAAATCATCTTATAGTTTAGGGAAACTTTGTACCGCCTTGCAGATACCGATTCAGAACCGGCACAGGGCAGCAGGAGATGCAGATGCTACCAGCATCCTATTCAATTTATTACTGGAGTATGATCAGGAAGGCATAATAGCAGAAATGCTGAAGAAAACATCGAAAGAACAGGTTTTACCGCCGCACTTAGATAAAGCTTCTATTTTGAGATTGCCCAGCCAGCCTGGCGTATATTATTTTAAGGACAGTAAGGGCAAGATTATTTATGTTGGAAAAGCTAAAGACCTTAAGAAACGTGTAACCAGTCATTTTACCGGTAATACACCCAACCGGCAGCGCCAGGATTTTTTGCGTACCATACATCATGTCGACTTCGTGATCTGCGGAACTGAACTCATGGCCTTAATTTTAGAAGCCAATGAAATTAAGCGCCTTTGGCCTGAAAACAACCGGGCCATGAAACGTTATGAGCATAAATATGATTTATATGTTTTCGAAGATCAAAACGGTTATTTACGTTTAGCGATAGATAAACATAAGAAGAACAATAATGCCCTGCAGAGTTTTAACAGTTTATTGGAAGGTTATAATTTTTTAAATCAACTGGTTAATAAATACCAGCTTTGTGCAAAGCTCTGTTATTTACAAAAAACAGCAACCAAATGTTACGCGCATGAAAATGGCCAGTGCTTTGGAGCCTGCAGTGGAATAGAAACTGTAGCCGTTTACAACAAAAAACTAAATGCAGCATTAATTGATGTTCAGAATCAGCAACCAAGTTTTGCATTGGTAGATGAAGGCCGGAAAGAGGAAGAATTTAGTTGCCTGGTAGTAGAAAACGGGAAATTTTATGGAATGGGTTATTTTACAGACAAAAATTACTTGTCGGATGGATTAGCCACCATCAAAAATGATCTTTCTACTTATCAATCCAATAGTTATATTTTAAATTTAATTCTGAATTACGCAGAGCAACATCCACAGAAATTGTATAAATTGTAGTATTATCATACACCATGGATTCATCAACTTTCATAGCTCATTGCTTATCTTTTGACGAAGTTATTAAATCGCCACATAACGCACAACATTGCAGCAATACTTTAACCATAAGAAATAAGCTAACCATAATAGCCTAAATTGTCTCAAATACCCCTGTAATTTTTCGCCTTTAGCAAGGACAACTCTATTATTCCTTACCTATCTTTACTTACAACAAAATACAAAACGTTATGACAAAATCACTTTGGATAAACCTTCCGGTAAAAGACATTAATAAGTCTAAAACATTCTTTACGCAACTTGGTTTCACGCTTAATCTACAGTATGGTGCCCGTGAAGATTCGGCCTGCTTTTTAGTAGGAGAAAGTAATTTAGCCATTATGCTTTTCGAAGAAGCTTTGTACGAGGGTTTTGCAGGAACCAGTATTGCCGATAAACGAAATGGCGGCGAAGTATTATTCTCCTTTGATGCAGAAAGTCCGGAAGAAGTAGATGACCTTGCTCAAAAAGTAGTAGCTGCCGGTGGTACACTTTATGGTGAGCCAGGCTACAAAGATGGCTGGATGTATGGCTGTGGTTTTATTGACCTTGATGGACAAAGATGGAGTATTCTTTATATGGACATGAGCAAAATGCCTTTGGGTTAGTTTTTTTTTTAAAAGAAAATAAACTAAAGCTTAATACTGGTCGTAGCTTCTCGCTACGACCTAAAAACACCTATACTTCTTCTAAAGCAGATTTTATGGCTGTATAAATATAATCCAGATCTTCATCATTGATTACATATGGTGGAAGAATATAGATAATATTACCGAGTGGTCTTAATATAATTCCCTTATCTAAAAAGTACGCATACAACAAATTACGCAGATTACTTAAATAAGAAGTTTCATTTCCTGTTTCCCACTCAATAGCGATAATGGTGCCGGTTTGCCTAACCGCTTTAACTTTAGGATGCGATTTAATTTCCTGTAAAAACAAAGCATGTTTAGCCTCTATCCTTTTAATATTGGCCAGTGTTTCTGCCTGCAATAAAATATCTAAACTTGCTAAAGAAGCAACACAAGCAATTGGGTTCGCAGTAAAAGAATGCCCGTGGTATAATGTTTTTAATTTATCGTCACTTAAAAAGGCTTCAAAAATCTCGTTCGTACAAGTAGTTACGCCTAAAGGCATTGTTCCGCCGGTTAAACCTTTACTCAAACAAATAATATCAGGTTTATGGTCTAATTTCTCACAGGCGAAGTAAGTGCCTGTCCGGCCAAAGCCCGTCATTACTTCATCAGCAATAATTAATATACCTGCTTTTTTACAGGCAGCAACCAGTTCATCAAGGTGTTTCGCCTCGTACATTAACATACCACCCGAACCTAAAATTAGTGGTTCGAAGATAAAACAAGCGGTATCTGTAAGATTTGAGATATGAGAGGTTAGATTTGAGATATTGCCCTCATCAGGCAGATCGATAAACTCTACATCGAATAACAAACTATTAAAAGCATCTGTAAAAATACTGCGGCCACTTACCGACATAGCGCCGAAGGTATCGCCATGATAGGCATTTTTAAAAGCTAAAATCTTCGTTTTTGGAGTACCTTTATTGTCCCAGTACTGCAGGCACATTTTTAAGGCTACCTCTACTGCTGTTGATCCGTTATCCGTATAAAAAACTTTATCTTGTTTGCCAGGCAATATGGGTAAAAGCCTTTCTGCAAGCAGTACAGCGGGCTCGTGTGTAAAACCTGCAAAAATTACATGTTCGAGTACAGTGAGCTGTTCTGCTACTTTTTGTGCGATGTGAGGGTGCGAATGGCCATGAATATTCACCCACCAGGATGAAACCGCATCGATATACCGTTTTCCATTCTCATCAAAAACGTACACCCCTTCACCCCTAACAATCGGGATGTGTGGCAGCGCATTCTTCATTTGGGTATAAGGATGCCAGATTACCTTTTTATCGCGTTCTGTTAGATTGAGTTCGGAGAAAGAAGTGGAAACTTGGGAATTATCAGGCATCATAATTATACTTTTACTGAATATTGATTTTTTAAAAGCTGAGCTACGGTTTTATCTGTTTTAAAGGTGATATCTTCGATGTTTAAATCTCCAATTTTTACCCACCTGAAAGCCTGAAGAATTTCGCCTGATCCATCGAAATCATAAATTGTATCCTTAAAGGCCAGCTGCAAGGGAGCATTTTCTTTAACGAGATAATACACGCTAATCACCTGGCTATCATTAAATGAAGATTTTTCAAAAAAATCTGTGGTATAAAAATGAGACAATACTTCAATTTCAGCATTACACTCTTCCATAAACTCACGTTTTAACCCATCAATTAAGCCTTCGCCAAACTCTAAACCACCACCAGGAAACTTGCTGAAACGGAAACCATATTCCTCTTCATCACTCACCAAAACCTCATTGTTCTGGTTAATTAACAATCCATAAACCCTAACATTAAAGTAGCTCATTTTCGAAATGCTTTTTATTTTTGATTACTATTTCAGGCGTCCACACAATTTCTTTTTTAAAGGCCTCTGCCCTCACCGGACATTCGCTCATGTGGCAATAATGACAACATTCAGGTAAACACGGATCTGCATGTATAAAAAGCTCTGCTTTACGAAAGCCATTTTTATTGATTAGTTCATCAATCTGCGAGATTTCGCGGTGAACTTTATTTAAGTCAAAATAGTAGGGTAAGGTTACATGACAATCGATGTGAAATTCAGGGCCATATTGCTGCGTACGCAGGTTATGTACATCAATCCAGGGATTGTGTCTGTTCTTCTGCAAAACATCTACTACTTCTTCAACAAGTGTAAAATCGCTTTCATCCATTAAACCACCCACCGAACCACGGGTGAGCTTATAACCAGAATAAATAATGTAAAAACCTACTAAACAAGAGAGCAAGCTATCCAGCCAAATAATATTTGTCAACTGAATTAAGATTAATCCAATCACAATCGCTCCACTGGTATACGTATCCGTTAATAAATGTTCGCCATCAGCCTGCAAGGTAACCGAATGCTCATTTTTACCTACTTTTACCAGGTACAAGCCAACAATCAGATTAATCAAGCCCGTAATACCAATGATCAGTGTTCCGGTTAAAAGCTCACCCACTACATGGGGATAAATCAGGTTATACGATGATTTGAAAATAATCACCACGCCAGCAATCAAAATCAATATTCCTTCAACAAAAGCCGAGAAAAATTCAACTTTACCATGTCCGTAAGGATGATTTTCGTCGCGGGGTTGGGTACTCAGATAGATGCTGTAAAAAGCAAAACTCCCCGCTATTACATTTACAATACTTTCTGCTGCATCTGTTAAGATCGCATTTGATCCCGTAATAAAATACGCTGCAAACTTGGCCAGCATCAGTACCACACTCACCACCAGAGAAATTATTATCGCTTTCTTTTTTACCGACACAAGGATATTTTTTTCAAAAATACGCTTATCGAATAAATTAAATAAGAAAAACTACGTCTTTTTTAGTGCAGAATAATATTTGGTTTATATATTTGCGCTCAAAGTAATTAACCATGAGCACCTTATCCAAAAGAATCAACAGCCTTTCCGAATCTGCAACCCTTAAAATGACTAAACTTGGTCGCGAATTAGCGTCTAAGGGTATTAACATCATTAGTTTAAGCGTTGGCGAACCCGATTTCAATACACCCGATCACGTCAAAAATGCCGCTAAACAGGCATTAGACGAAAATTATACACGTTATTCGCCGGTACCGGGCTATCCAGACCTGCGCCAGGCAATCGTAAACAAGTTAAAAACAGAAAACAACCTGGATTATGATATTTCACAGATCGTTGTTTCAACAGGTGCAAAACAATCTTTATCAAATGTTATTCTAACTTTGATTGATCCGGAAGATGAAGTAATTATCCCGACACCTTACTGGGTTTCTTACTCAGAAATGGTAACCCTGGCAGAAGGAAAATCTGTTTTTATTGATACGGATATCGAAAGTAATTTCAAAATTACTCCTGCACAATTAGAAGCAGCCATTACGCCGAAATCGAAATTATTTATGTTTTCTTCACCTTGTAACCCAACAGGATCAGTTTACAGCAAAGAAGAATTAGCAGCCCTGGTTGCCGTTTTCGAAAAATATCCAAATATCTACGTCTTATCTGATGAGATTTATGAACACATCAACTTTGTTGATAAACATGAGTCTATTGCACAATTCGACAGCATTAAAGACCGTGTAATCATTGTTAATGGTTTCTCTAAAGCTTTCGCCATGACAGGCTGGAGATTAGGTTACATTGCAGCCAATAAAGAAATTGCAGCCGCTAATGATAAATTACAAGGACAAACCACTTCCGGAACATGTTCTATTGCACAAAGAGCCGGAATTGTTGCTTACGAGCAAGGTTTAGCAAGTGTTTTAGAAATGAAAGAAGCATTTTTACGCCGTAGGGAATTGGTGTACAATTTGTTAAACGAAATTCCAGGAGTAAAAACAAATCTTCCTGATGGAGCATTTTACTTCTTTCCTGAAATCAGTTCTTTCTTCGGTAAAAAAGATGCCGACGGAAACGTAATTAAAGATTCATCAGATTTAGCTTTATATTTATTAAACGTTGGTCACGTTGCAACGGTTGGCGGCGATTCGTTTGGAAACAATAACTACATCCGTTTATCTTATGCAGCATCTGACGAAAGTTTAGTTGAAGCATTAAGAAGAATTAAAGAAGCTTTGGGCAAATTAGCCTAGTCTTTTGCAATTGGCTGTTTTCAGTTAACATTCAAATAAACAGAAACCCCTCGTTAATTAAATTTAGCGAGGGGTTTTATTTTCTATAGCATAATCATTATTTTGACTACATTCCTATCTCCAGGCCATCATCTCGACCGGAGCACAGCATAGTGGAGAGATCTATAACAACAAATCCCTTTGTGTTTGGTTCCTCACCGACCACTAGAATAATATTTTTGATTTGAAAATGAAAGCCAGCATTTCATCGGAGGTTTCAGTCCTTTTTTCCGTTGCAAGTCCTCGCTGCGCTGTGGGCTTTACACTGCAATAAGGTTTATGAACAATGGGCATTGCAACTGAAAACGGTCTTCAATCGAATTTCTATAGTATAATCATCATTTTGACTACATTCCCATTTCTCCAGGTCGTCATCTCGACCGGAGCACAGCGTAGTGGAGAGATCTATCTCCAGAAATAAAAGAAATCAGAGGTTTGATGCCTCACCGACCACTAGAATAATATTTTTAATTTGAAAATGAAAGCCAGCATTTCATGGGAGGTTTCAGCCCTTCTTTCCGTTACAAGTCCTCGCTGCGCTGTGGGCTTTACACTTCAATAAGGTTTATAAACAAAGGGCATTGCAACTGAAAACGGTCTTCAATCGAATTTCTATAGTATAATCATCATTTTGACTACATTCCCATTTCTCCAGGTCGTCATCTCGACCGGAGCACAGCGTAGTGGAGAGATCTATTTCCAGAAATAAAAGAAATCAGACGTTTGATGCCTCACCGACCACAAGAATAGCATTTCTGATTTGAAAATGTAAGCAAGCATCTCATCGGAGAATCCAGTCCTTCTTTCCGTTATATTCCTCGCTATGCTGTGGGCTTCCACTTCAATAAGGTTTATTCACTACAGTGAGTGCAAGCAACTGCAAATTGCTAACTAAAAATTGCCAACTGAATTAACTTCTAATCGCCTCTACAGGATCTAATCTTGATGCTGAATATGCAGGCCAAAAGCCAGAGATAGTGCCAATAATGATCGATATTCCAATACCTAAGGCAATATTATTCAAGCCCAATATAATATGGAAATCTGTGGCTGCTCCAATCCCTAAGGCGAGCAGAAAGACGAGTAACAACCCCAGCAACCCACCTAAAATACATAACGAGATGGATTCGAATATGAATTGAAGCAGGATGAAATAATTTTTCGCACCCAATGATTTCTGGATACCGATAATATTGGTACGTTCCTTAACTGATACAAACATGATATTGGCGATACTAAAACCACCAACCAGGATAGAAAACCCACCAATTACCCAACCGGCAATATTTACCATTTTAAACATCGAATCTAACTGGTTGGAAATAATGGTCGTTTTATTTAATGCAAAATCTTCTTCCTCGCCAGGTTTAATTCTATGGATGGAGCGCATTAAGCCTTTCAATTCGCTTTCTACCTCTTCTAAACTCACATTATCTTTACCACGAACGGTAATTTGCGGACCATAACGTTCACTCTGGATATCTAAAATACCTTTAGCAAAGGCAATGGGAATATTTACATTTTTATCAAGAGAAGTACCCAACATATCTTCCCCTTCTTTTTTAAAAACGCCAACAACGGTCAATCTTCTTCCTAAAATCTGGACCTGTTTACCCACTGCAGCATCTCCATCAAAAAGTCCATCGGCAATATCAGAACCTAAAATACAAACCGGTGATCCGTTTTTACTTTCATTTTCAGTAAAATACCGCCCATCCTGAAGTTCGAAATTCCAGGTTTTATTAAAATCGTGCGATGCCGCCCATACTGAAATCCCTTCAACCGAACTACTCCTATATTTGATGGTCCTGTCGCTGGTAGATATCTCGAAGGTAACCCCTTGTGCATTTTCAATTCGTTCCCGCAGGGCTTCAAAATCGCGCAACGAAGGCTGAGGACGGTTCATATATTTCCACCAAGGGTAATTATCGCCAAAACTCCAGGGCCATTTTTGAACATAAATGGTGTTAGAACCTAATTTATCTACACTGGCCTGTAATTTACCACGAAAGGTATCTACTGCAGAAAATACGGCAATAATGGTAAAAATGCCAATTGTTATAGCCAGAAGCGATAACATGGTGCGTAATTTATTCTGGCGCAATGCATCAAATGCAAAACGGAAACTCTCGCCTATTAGCCTAAAGATTATCATAATTAAAGGTTAGATGCAAAGCCTCTCAAAAGGTTACAGCTTATCTTCAAAACTAATTAATTTTACGTCTACAATGCATTAATCGCGCTGTATTATTTGATTTAAAATGTTCAAAACATAATATACACAAATTGCGTTTGATAAAATACGAAAAAGAAAAATTAAATTCGTATTTTTGCACCTCAAAAAATTCATCAAGAATGAAATTATCACAATTCAAATTCAACTTACCTGAATCATTAGTTGCCAACAATCCGGCAGAACAACGCGATGAAGCTCGCCTGATGGTTTTACACAAAGACAGCGGTAAAATTGAACATAAAATTTTCAAAGACGTTTTAGGTTATTTCGATGACAAAGACGTAATGATATTAAACAACACCAAAGTTTTCCCAGCCCGTTTATATGGTAATAAAGAAAAAACCGGTGCAACCATCGAGGTTTTCTTACTACGTGAATTAAACAAGGAATTACGTTTATGGGATGTTTTAGTAGATCCGGCACGTAAAATCCGCGTAGGCAATAAATTATACTTTGGCGACGACGATTTATTGGTTGCCGAGGTGGTAGATAATACCACATCACGTGGTCGTACTATCCGTTTCTTATTTGAAGGAACTGACGAAGAATTCAGAAAAAACGTTGAAATTTTAGGTGAAACTCCTCTTCCTAAATATATTAAACGTAAAGCTACCGCCGAGGATAAAGAACGTTATCAAACCATTTTTGCTAAACACGAGGGTGCAGTAGCAGCTCCAACTGCTGGTTTACACTTCAGTCGTGAACTAATGAAACGCCTTGAGCTTAAAGGTGTAGAATTCGCAGAAGTAACTTTGCACGTTGGTTTAGGAACTTTCAGAACGGTTGAGGTTGAAGACTTAACCAAACACAAAATGGATTCGGAGCAGTTTATCATCGAACCAAAAGATGCGAACATTGTAAACAAAGCTTTAGAGGATAAAAGAAAAATCTGTGCGGTAGGAACCACTTCAATGCGTGCTATCGAATCGGCTGTTTCTGCGAACAGAACCTTAAAAGCAGCTAACGACTGGACCAGTAAGTTCATCTTCCCTCCTTACGACTTTAGTATTGCAAACTCAATGATTACCAATTTCCACACTCCGGAATCTACTTTATTGATGATGGTTAGTGCATTTGGTGGATATGAAAATGTGATGAATGCTTACGAAGTTGCAGTAAAAGAAAAATATAAATTTTACAGCTATGGCGATGCCATGCTAATTATATAAGTTTTGCGGTTGGCGTTTGGCGGTTTAGCGCTAAACGCCAGACCCTAAACGCTCAAACATGAAATACTACGCTATAATTGTAGCAGGCGGTTCTGGCAATCGGATGCAAACGGAAACCCCAAAACAATTTCTACTGCTCAAAAACCTTCCGGTTTTAATGCATACGATAAAAGCTTTTGCACAAAGCGATACTCAACCTAAAATTTTATTAGTTCTAAACAAAGATCAACAGGCTTACTGGGCCAGGTTATGCGAAGAATTTAACTTCCATATTCCGCACCAGGTTATCGACGGTGGAACAGAACGTTTTTACTCTGTAAAAAATGCAATCTCCGCTATTGAAGAGGAAAGTTATGTTGCCATTCACGATGCTGTACGTCCACTCGTTCCTAAATCTCTTATAGACAACTGTTTTAAAGCAGCTGAGCTACAGGGAAATGTTATTGCTGCAGTACAATCCAGCGACAGCGTACGCTTGCTTAGAAACGACAAAACAACGGCATTAAATCGTGATGAAATCTTTCTGGTTCAAACACCTCAAACTTTTAGCCACAATATTCTTAAAGAAGCCTACAACCAGGAGTTTAAAGCACATTTCACCGACGATGCAAGTGTGGTAGAATCTATCGGGTATGAGATTAATATCATTGAAGGAGAAAGAGGAAATATTAAAATCACCTACCCAATTGATCTTGAGCTGGCAGAACTGTTATTGAAGAGCTAGAAGTTTAATTTCATCTAATAATAGATATAGCTATAAAAGTTCTGCAGCGATTTGAACACAGCACTGTTCCCCTGAGGGATAATTAATTGTTTAAAATCAAATGAGTGACATTTAATTGATTTCTTTTGTCCTAAGGCTCGGTCTTGCTCGGCTAGCCGCCGCCGAATGGCTCTTTATTTTTGGCATCAAAAAGACCAGCGAAGCTAGCTTGAACACAATTGAAAAAATAAAAGCAAGTGAAAAAACAAAAAATGCCGGCTGAAAATTTATTCATTTGTTGTTTATAACTTTCAACTGCATTCATGAAGGCTACGCCGTTTTCTTTCGAAGCTAGTAGGTTGGCTCTGGTAGTGCAGCCCGAAAAATTTGTTAGGCCGGATTTACGTAGAACGGGGATATTGTGCTATGGCCTTAGCTGGATAGAAATGATAAAGTAATTAAAATACTCATTAACAATTAGTTATAAAAAAAATCAATAGTAGAGGTTAGAATTTTTCTAATACATAGGAGTATTGATGACAGGTTTTGGGGGTCGTCATTCCCAACTTGATTGGGAATCGTAATGCAAGCGCTTTAAGATTCCCGTCTGCACCTATCGTGTGGACACATCTTTTGGCTTGGGTTTTTTATACGTTTTGCTAGCTTGCTTTAATAAATTTACAGGTTTTACCGAAGAACGCGGTCAATCCCAAGGGCCAGGAGAATCAAAAAAACAGGAGTAGTTCATTACAATTGGCACAAACAAACCTGAAACGCAGTGGTTTTGTGTTCGAAAACGCTAATTTAAAAGTTTTAAGAAATAGTGAACACAAAACGAAGTGCCGCTGTTTTTTTGATGTGTGTAGGACTGCGCAAAAGGCCTATTGCTGGATTGACAAAGCGCTTTGGGTACTTTGGCGCTCCAAAGTACCATGCCCCCGCGGCTAGAGCGGAAAAAGACAATGGTTATGTATTAACTTGAGTTCGATTAATAATGTGGCTTTTAGAGCTATTCTTTAGGTATTTTGGTACTAGTGTCGTCACCCTACCCTTATCTCGATCGCTATTGGATTCATTTCAGGGTCTTAATAGTAGGAAAGATGCTGAAATAAATTCAGCATGACGATCGACTTAATGGATGCGTACTAAAAAAAACAAATATGGAATTAACAAGATGTGTTTGCGCGGAAAGACGACCACTCTTTTAATCTGTCATTGATAGCCGATAGCACTGGTCAAAAGAATAAAATTAATCAACATCTGATTATAACATAAAAAAGGAGTTCCAAAAATGAAACTCCTTTTTTTAATTCATCTATTTCAAAGTGTTCCCTACTTCTGAACGAATGAATGTCGGTGCGATATATTTTTACGCCGCCCTGCCAATTACTTTTAATAAGATGGCAATTACTGCGATTACCAATAATACGTGGATGATACCACCAACATCGCCGAAGCCATGAAATACAAATCCGATCACCCATAGTATTACCAATACTACTGCGACTAAATACAATAAATTTCCCATAGTGTTAATTTTTTTAGTAATGTTACATTTTGCATTATTAACACACGGATTTTAGATTTTGTTTAAAAAATGTAAATATTTTGCTTATCCTACTGATTTACACCATCAAAATAATAAAACAAAAAAACCTTCCAGTTTTACTGAAAGGTTCTTTTATCTGTTTTAAAATCCTAGTATTCGTCCTCGTTAAAGAAGAAATCTTCTTTAGTTGGATAGTCAGGCCAAATTTCCTCAATAGTTTCATAAGGTTCGCCATCATCTTCTAATGCCTGTAAGTTTTCAATTACTTCTACCGGGGCACCAGAGCGGATACCATAATCAATTAATTCGTCTTTAGTTGCAGGCCAAGGTGCGTCTTCCAAGTGCGATGCTAATTCTAATGTCCAATACATATCGTCAATTCAATTAAATTCCTGTTCTTATTATTGCGCAAAGTATATTAAAATTTTTGAGCAAAACAAACTTATTTTTCCACTATTATACCCGAGGAATCCAAATGTTTTCTTCAGCCTCAAAATAGACCGACAGTTTTCGTGCCAAAACAAATAAATAATCACTTAAACGATTCAGATAAACTGTTACCCGCTCATCTACAAAGCTATTTTCTGCAAGTGCGACTGTCAAACGTTCTGCCCTTCTGCAAACACAGCGTGCAATATGACAGTAAGAAACAACAGTATTTCCGCCAGGTAGCACAAAATGTTTTAAGGCAGGCAACTTTTCGTTCATCAAATCCATCTCATTTTCCAACAGGGTAATATCAGTATCGTGCAGATCGGGGATCTTCATTTTGGATGTTTCCGGGTCTGCTGCCAGCGACGAACCTATGGTAAATAACCTATCCTGAATCTCTTTTAGCAGTTTCTGGTCGTAGGCCTCAATATCCTGACACATAATTAAACCGATGTGCGAATTTAACTCGTCCACAGTACCATAGGTTTCGATACGTAAATGATATTTAGGTACACGCGTACCACCAATAAGTGATGTTTGGCCCTTATCGCCAGTTTTAGTGTAGATTTTCATGCCCCCTAGCCCCCTTAAGGGGGAATAATATGGTTAATCCTAAAAGTCCCCTTTAGGGGATTTAGGGGTTAGTTTATTTTCTCCCAATCGCTGCCGTTATCTTTCAATGCCTGCAAGCGTGGAGATACATTTTTTATATCAGTGTTTAAATAATCATTTTCAATCAAACCATCGCGCATACGTACAATGCGGTGGGCATGCTGTGCAATATCTTCCTCATGAGTAACTAAAATAATGGTATTGCCTTTACTGTGAATTTCTTCAAGCAGGCCCATAATTTCTACCGATGTTTTGGTATCTAAGTTACCGGTAGGCTCATCAGCCAGAATAATAGAAGGATTATTGATTAAAGCCCTGGCCACTGCCACACGCTGACGTTGACCACCTGAAAGTTCATTGGGTTTATGATCCATACGATTGCCTAAACCAACATTTTCCAATGCTTTAGCTGCCCTTGCATCCCGATCCTTTTTACTTGTTCCGGCATAAATTAAAGGTAAAGCAACATTATCAAGAGAAGTTGATCGTGGCAATAAGTTAAAAGTTTGGAAAACGAAGCCAATTTCCTGGTTGCGTACTTCTGCCAGGGCATCATCACTCATTTGACTTACATTCGTTCCATTTAAAATATATGTTCCGCTTGACGGCGTATCCAGACAGCCTAAAATATTCATCAGGGTTGATTTACCAGAACCAGACGGACCCATCAATGCTACGAATTCGCCCTTATTAATATCTAAAGAAACTGATTTTAAAGCGTGAATCACTTCAGATCCAATAACATATTTACGGCCAATTTCTTTTATAGTGATGAGTGGTTTCTCCATGTTTTTTCTTTTTTAGACAAGTGTAAAGGGTAAGATGTTACAAGAGGGATAAAAATTACCACACAAATGTTAAGCTTAAAAATCCTGAATTAAATTTACTGCGGAGCTTTCCGCTGCGCTACAGGCTAGCATGGCGATTAAACCATTACTTTTCAATAATTTTTGGGACCATAAAAAATTGGTCAGTATGCTTTGCTGCATTTTTCAAACCATCAGCTGTAGTTATTTCCTGCTTAACTACATCTTCCCTCCAAACATTTACCGATTCGTTCATATAAACCAAAGGTTTTACATTTGAGGTGTCCAATTCGTTTAACTTTTCCATGAATGATAAAATTTTGTTCATTTCAGGAATCAGTGTATCTACCTGCTTTTCATCAATATGAATCCGGGCCAGATCGGCTATTTTATGGATGGTTTTTGCGTCTAAATTCATATTCTAAATTAACTTGCTCTCAATCAAACTGTGAACCCTTTCTTTCAATACATCAGAATCAACATCAGCCAAGGTTGAGGTGTTTATGGGTTTGTGGACGTAAATATCGCAAATTCCCGGCTTACTTCCATACTTTGCGCCATCATCCCAATTAATTTTCCAAACATTGGTAATACTCACAGGCACCAGAGGAATATTTTTATCAATGGCTAAACGAAACGGACCATTTTTAAACTCGCCTAACTTCGGTGGATAATGGTCATCAATTTTACCCTCTGGAAAAATAATAAGGCTCATCCCCTTTTCAAGGTTTTCGCCAGCTTTTTTAAATGCTTTAAAAGCAGAAATCTTACTGTCGCGGTTTACAGAAATATCGATGGTTTTAAAAAAAATGCCCAATACAGGATTATTCAACAACTCATCTTTTCCCATAAAATGGAATTTTCCATGCCCCATGATGCAAAAAATCATAATATCCAGATTAGAAGTATGATTGGCACAATAAATATAAGTTTGTTTAGGATCAAGCTTTTCTTCGTAGTGGTAGCGAAAAAAAACACCCGAAAACAGGCTGCATAAAAAACTATTCGCTTTACGGAAAAAGTTTAAAATACCGTAATATTTTTCATTACGTGAAGTAATGTAGTAAAAGGGATAAAAGAGAGCGAAAAAAAACAGTATCCAGAATAGAAACCATATCCGGTGTACTTGCCTTAGAAAGTTGGTCATAGATATACCAAAAATATAAAATAGTTTGATATTTCAAACTACTGATCAAGATTGTGGTGAGGAACAGCAGGAAAAGCGAATATGCAGATTTCCACACTACGCTTCGGCGAGATAACGATCGCAGGTTAAAACTGCTCAATACTTGCAGACACCTTTGTTTATAAACCTTATTGAAGTGTAAAGCCCACAGCGCAGCGAGGAATGTAACGGAAAGAAGGGCTATCCCCCCGATGAAATGCTGGCTTTCATTTTCAAATCTATTAAATAAATTCTTGTGGTCGGTGAGACACCAACCATTAGAGGGAAGGGATTTGTTGTTATAGATCTCTCCACTACGCTGCGCTACGGTCGGGATGACGACCACGAAACGGGACTTCGATCGAAATGATGGTTGAATTATTGAAAATTCGGTGTAGATAGCGATCGCAAGTTACGCTGCTACGGTCGAGAGGACGGCTACACTAAAAATCTTATCATTAAAATCAAGGCGATTATGATTTGCTTGTATTTTATTTTTAATTTCGTGCCATTATGAAAGAAACAGTGGTGAGCGGCATCCGCTCAACAGGAAAATTACATTTGGGTAATTATTATGGTGCAGTTAAAAATTTTGTTCAAATGCAGAACGAATATAACTGCTACTTTTTTATCGCCGATTTACATTCTTTAACTACACATCCAACTCCAGCCGATTTACATGGAAATATTAAACATGTTTTGGTTGAGTACCTGGCTAGTGGAATCGATCCAGAAAATAGCACTATCTATATACAAAGCGATGTTCCGGAAATTGCGGAGCTATATTTATACCTAAATATGAACGCTTATATGGGTGAATTAGAGCGTAGTACTTCTTTTAAAGATAAAGTACGTGCCAACCCCGATAACGTAAATGCAGGTTTATTAACCTATCCGGTATTAATGGCTGCCGATATTTTAATCCATAAGGCGACCAAAGTACCTGTTGGAAAAGATCAGGAACAACATTTAGAAATGGCCCGTACTTTCGGAAACCGTTTCAACAGATTGTATAATACCGAATATTTCCCTGAACCGTACGCCTTTAGCTATTCTGATAAATTGGTTAAAGTACCAGGCTTAGATGGAAAAGGAAAAATGGGCAAATCAGAAGGCGAAGCCAATGCGGTATACCTGTCTGATGACCCTGAAACCATTCGTAAAAAAGTAATGAGAGCGGTTAGTGATGGTGGTCCGACAGAAGAGAACCAACCAAAACCTGAACCAATCCAAAACCTTTTCGATTTAATGAAAGTGGTATCGAGCGTAGATACCCATCAGCATTTTGACGACCTGTATAACAAAATGCAGATCCGTTATGGCGATTTCAAAAAGCAACTGGCAGAAGATATGATTATTGCTACTGCGCCTATGCGAGAGCGCATTCAGGACATTGCCAAAGATGATTCTTATTTAAGGCAAGTAGCTAAACATGGTGCATTAAAGGCTCGTGAAAGTGCTCAAAAAACCATCAGAGAGGTTCGCAGTTTAATCGGGTTTAAAAGTTTTTAATTAATATTGCGGTAAGCGGCTGGCGGTTGGCGCTATAATCGCCTTACGCAAAACGCTCACCGCAAAACGCAAAAAAATATGCACATAGCAATTGTAGGAAATATAGGTGCCGGTAAAACCACTTTAACGGGTTTATTGGCTAAGAATTACGGATGGGAAGCTTTATACGAAGCTGTGGACAATAACCCTTACCTGGAAGATTTTTACAGCGACATGAAAAGATGGAGCTTTAATCTTCAGATTTATTTCCTGAACAGCCGCTTTCAGCAAATCACTGATATTGAGGTTAATAAACGTAATGTAATCCAGGACAGAACCATTTATGAGGATGCGCATATTTTTGCAGAGAACCTCCACGATATGGCCTTAATGACCACCCGCGATCATGATAATTACAGGGCTATTTTTGACAATATTACCTCTTTTATTAAACCACCAGATTTATTGGTTTACCTGCGCGCATCGGTCCCTACCTTGGTTAACAATATTCAGCGCCGTGGTCGTGAATACGAAGCAGGTATCCGTATCGATTACCTTTCTAAACTAAACGAAAAATACGAAGCCTGGATTAAAGGGTATAAACTCGGAAAATTATTAATTTTAGATAAGGATAAATTAGATTTCACCAATAATCCGGAAGATTTAGGAACGGTAATCCAATCAATAGAGGCGGAGATTAACGGACTGTTTTAACCCCAGCCCCTAAAGGGGAGTTGCATTCATAATAAATGGTTTAAATATTTAATGCGATAAATATGCAAAAAGATTTCGAGCATGAAAATGCAGAAAATTGGAAGTGGGGTACTTTTTATTTCAATAAGAAAGATTCCAGATTAATTGTTCCAAAGCGTGTAAAATTGCTGGGCTGGACATTTAATTTCGCTCACCCTGTATCTTTTATTATTATTGCATTGATCTTTATATTTGTTTTTTATCAATTCTATCGCAACAATATATGATCGATAAAAATTTAAAGTCTCCACTTGGGGATTTAGGGGTTATAGGCATTATTCCGGCGCGATATGCCTCTACCCGCTTTCCGGGAAAACCTTTAGTGGATATTGCCGGAAAAAGCATGATCCAAAGGGTTTATGAGCAAGCATCGAAAGCCGAAAGCTTATCAAAAGTAGTTATTGCCACCGATGATGTACGGATTGCGGATGAAGTGACCAGGTTTGGTGGAGAATTTTTCTTTACCTCCTCTAATCACCAAAGTGGAACGGACAGGTGCGCAGAAGTGATTGAAACTTTAACGGGATACGATATCGTGATCAATATCCAGGGCGATGAACCTTTTATCGAACCTGCCCAGATCGATTTATTAACAAGCTGTTTTATTGAAGAAAAAGTACAGTTAGCAACATTAATCAAATCTATTCAAAGTCAGGAAAGTATATATAATCCCAATAGCCCTAAAGTGGTGATTGATGTAAATGGCCGGGCGATGTATTTTAGCCGTAGTCCAATCCCTTTTATCAGAAATGGTGAACCGGGTGTATGGGCAGAGAAACATCAGTTTTATAAACACATCGGGATTTACGGTTACCGCACGGAGTCGTTAAAAGCCATTACCAAACTTCCTCCATCCTCTTTAGAGATTGCCGAAAGTTTGGAACAGCTGCGCTGGATTGAAAATGGATTTTATATCCAAACCAAAGTTACCGACCTTGAAACTGTTGCTATTGATACCCCTGAAGATTTATTGAAATTAAATAATCTATTGGAGGCACTGAAGCACGACTAAGGTCATTGTTCATTAGTCATTAGTTCATTGGTTGATAGTTCATGGCCAAGCGCTAATGACTTGAGCTCAATCTTCTCCGGACTACCGACTTCGGACTATTTTACCACCAGTTCCATCTGAATATTACATCGCGCATAAGGTGTAGGCTTGCCTGCCACTTTTTTAAAACCCAATTTGTGGTAAAGATTTATGGCCGGTTTTAAAATGGTATTACTTTCTAAATAAATTTTAGAGGCACCTAATGACCTTGCTTTTTCAACAATGGCACTCGCCAGTAAATACCCAACATTTTTCCCCTGGGCTTTTGGCGATACGGCCATTTTGGCCAGTTCAAAATCATATTCGTCATCATCCATCTTAATTAATGCACAAACGCCTAAGGGGTCACCTTCGTAAAGCGCAACAAGAATAAAACCTCCCTGATCTAAAATATAGCCTTGAGGATCATCCAAAGCTTTATAATCAGATTCTTCCATGATAAAATATTGTGAAATCCATTCTACATTCAGCGACCTGAATATTTCCTGGTATTTGGGCAGGTAATCTACAATTTCAACCTTTAAACTATCTCTTTCCTTTTTCTTTTCGATTACCCTTCTCAACAAGTTTTTTTGCTCTAATAAAAATTCCCATTCGCCTATTGCTTCCCAAAGTTTATGCTGCGCTTGTGCCGAGATCTCTTCAATAGCGGCATTTACATCAATGAGCTGATCTTTTATTTCTTTCGAGATCTCCACTCCTTTTTTAGAAAGGCTCACTACATTTCTACGCCCGTCGGCCTTGTCTTTACTTTCTTTAACATAACCTTTTTTCAGCATCTCACTGATAATTTTGCTGACAGATGGGTGAGAATGGCCAATATCTTTAGCCAATTCGGTTATCGTTTTTTCTTTTCCCTGTACCAAAGCATAAAATACAGGAAACCACTTGGGTTGCATATCAATATGATACAACTTATAAATTTGTGCGGCATCTTCAGTCACCTTATCAGTCAACATTCTTAACCTGCTGCCAATCGCTACTTTGCCTACTTCTTCAAAAAAATTCATAATATAAATTACGTAATCAGTTACGCAAATATAATAACAAAATTTACCCATCCAAAAACATTTAATGGTATCGCTAATATTTTTGTATTTTAGTTTATCTATGACAAAGCAAACACGCTTCATCACCGTTAGGCTAGGGAAATTATTTTAATGTTCAGAATAATTTAAACGACAAATTGCCTAATGGATATTTCGATTTTCAATTGTGGTTATCGGGTAGTCACTCCTTTTAATTTTAAACCACATGATAAAATTTGTAGTTTTGAAATATGAGAAATACGTCGCTCTTCCTTGCTATCTGTCTTTTAGCACTTGTTGCCTGTAATTCGAACGGCAAAAAAGAGACCAATGCCATTGAGTTTAAAAATGTGAACCAAAGCCTGGCTAAATCTTTTTCTGATTTAAAGCGTTTGGACACTTTTAGGATAGAACTTATCGGCAGAAAACCAGAGGAAATGGTATTGAATTTCACGATCAAAAATGCTGATGGAAAAGAGATTTACAATGCTAAAATCAAGGGAACAGAACTGGTTAACAATACCGATCCCAATGTTGACCTTTCGAAAGAGAAAGACCAGGTTATTTTTTTAAAAACCATTGCAGACGACTTTTTTAGTGATGATAATTTTCTTGAACCTGCAGTAATGCCCGAAGATAAGGCTGACAAATACACACCTGATAAGGCTCTCTATGAGGAACTAAAAAAATCAGGTTTAAATGGCTTTAAATACCGTTTAGGCAAAGAGAATAACATCTATATTGCCTGGAGCGAAAAAGAGCAGAAGGTGAAAATTTATTATAATTGTTGCTAACTGATATCAGTAAAATGCCAGTAATCTAGAAATGACAAGATCCGAATTAATTGCAAATCGCTTAAGAGAGATTTTTTTAAATGGCTATTGGATAGCCAATACCAATTATAGAGATCAGTTAGAAAAAATTACCTGGCAACAGGCCATCCATCAGGTAGAAAATTTGAATACCATTGCGGCCATAACCTATCATATCAATTATTATTTAGCCGGAATTTTAACTGTATTTAATGGTGGTCTGCTAGAAATAAAAGACCAATATAGTTTCGATATTCCCCCTATACATTCGGAAGCTGATTGGAATAAATTAGCTTCGAATTATTTGACAATGCTTCAGTTTTTGCTATCGCAGTAGAAAAAATGCCAGATAAAAAGTTAAACGAGATATTTGTAAACGAAAAGTATGGCACTTACCTGCGGAATATAGAAGCTGTAATTGAACACAGTTATTATCATTTAGGACAGATTGTACTCATCAAAAAATTGATTTTGGCAGCAGGGAAATAAAATGCCATCATTCTGTACATTAAGCTTTCCCTCCTCTTTCCACCATAAAAAAATATTTTAACGTTTATTCATAAACTAAACAAATAGTTGTATTTTAGAGCACATAACCAAACACAGATTATTTAACGTTTCTCTAAAATATACATGCTCAAGCAACTTTTCCCGGTTTTTATTTTTTCACTACTATTTTTTCCAGCACTCGCACAAAAAGCAAGCATTAAAGGCGTCGTTGTTGATACGGTTGAAAAGAAAAAATTACAAAACAGTTCTATCCTGCTGATATCAGGCAAAGATTCTGTCCTAGTTACGGATACCCGGACCAAAGCCAACGGTGAATTCGAATTATTGAACCTAAAAAAAGGCAATTACACTTTAGTCATCACCTTTCCTAAAATGGCCGATTATATAAGAGACATCCAGTTGTTAGATTCATCGAAATTTAATCTGGGTAATATCGCGATGGATAGCAAAGCTACACTTTTGAATGAGGTGACAATCAAGGCACAAAAACAGGCCATTAGCATGAAAGGCGACACGATAACCTACCAGGCAGACAGCTTTGCAGTGAAGCCACATGCCAACTTGCAGGATTTGTTAAGGCGATTACCTGGAATTGAGGTAGATAAAAATGGTGCAATAAAAGCAGGTGGAAAAGACGTAAATACGCTTTTGGTTGATGGAGAAGAGTTTTTTGGCGATGATCCACTTCTGGCTCAGAAATACTTAAAGGCTAATGCAGTTAGTGAAGTTCAGGTTTACGACAAAAAAACCAAAGAAGAAGAATTATCGGGAATAAAAGAGGGTGATGCCAAAGAGAAGGTGATGAATATTAAACTCAAGGAGAATGCTAAAAATGGCTATCTGAGTACGCTGGATGCCAACAGTGATTTAAATCATTTTAAAAACGTTGGGGGCATGGCTGGTATCTACAAAAGTAAATTAAAAGCTGCAGTATTTGGGTTTAACTCTAATACCAACCAGGATTCGAAAGCAAGTGAAGCCATGAGCAGATTAAAAGGAAATGATTATGATGTAATCGAAGTTGGCGATGATGGCAGTACCGTTATGATTATGTACGGCAATCGAGATGATGATGGTTTCTCGCCAACAAATGGCTTGCCTGATATCACCAGTTATGGCGCACATTTCTCCGATAAATGGAATGAAAATAAAGTAGGTCTGAAACTCAATTATAAAGGCAACAATCGGGATGTTATAGATAGAACAACCTCTAAAAACCAGTCACTATTGCCAAATGGAACAAATTTCTTTAGTTCCGGCAGTGCAAACAGCGAAACTAAGAGTTCGGGCCAAGGTTTGAAAGGAAGTGTTGATATTAAGATAGACTCACTGTCTACATTAAAAATATCATTTGCTGCGAGCAAAAACAAAAACAGTAATGAATACAAAAGCAATGACGAAACCAAAAACGGTGCAGGATTTTTTGTAAACAATAGTAATCAAACAAACAACAGCAACGGAGTTGACAATCTGTTTAACGGCAATATCAATTATTCGAAAAAGTTTGCAAAAAAAGGAAGAACGCTGTCTATCGATTTACAACCAGAAACCAAAAATGGCACCAGTCTCGGCAACAGTAAAAGTGTCACCAATTATTATGATGACAATGGCGTATCTAAAGGGCCGCCTATCACTCAGGACTTCCTCAATGATAACTCGGGAAGGGAAACGTCACTTGGCGCAAGAATATCGTACACCGAACCTCTGAATAAACAATTCTCCCTGCAAACCGCCTATAGCTTTAAAACGGTAAACTCCAATAGCCATAAACTGGTTTTCGATAAGTCATTAAATGATAAACGGATCGATTCGCTAAGTAATAATTTCGATTTCAATAATTTTTCGAATATAGGCAAGGTGGTATTACAATATCGGGCAAAGAAATTTACTTTATCTGGCGGTGCAGAGGCTACACAAACAACATTCGAGCTGAATGATTTAGACCGCAGCAACAAATTTAACCGCAATTATTTAAACTGGGCACCACAGAGTAACTTCAACTATAAACTTGGTAAAAACACAAGTGTATCCTTAAACTATAACGGAAATACACGACAGCCAAGCTTAGATCAGCTACAGCCCATCAGGCAAATAAACAATCCACTTTACGAAATAAAAGGTAATCCAAATTTAAAACCATCGTTCAACAATAATTTTGGCTTTAATTTAAACACCTACCAGCAAAAATCGCAGATGTACGCATACGTGTATGGGGGCTACAGTTTTACCAAAAATGCAGTGGTGAGTACGAGTACAGTAGATGAGGTAAACAAAACCACAAGCAGTTACATCAATCTAAATGGTAATAACAATTTTTACGCTGGCGCAAGTTTTAATAAAAGTTTCAGCAAAATTAATTTTAGTACGGGCTTAAATGCCAGTTATAACCATTCAAACTCGGTTTCTATCTTAAACAATAAACTGAATGAAAATGTAAACAACAGTATCAGTTTACGTCCACGCCTAAGTTATTACAGCGATAAATTTCAAGTTCAGTACGACCCGTCCTTTACCTTTTCAAACAGCCGCTCTTCCATCGGCTCCATAAATAATGGTAAAAACTTTTACCATAACCATGAAATTTCCGGTACTATAGAATTGCCATACAATACCGAATTTAACACCTCAATATCATTATCATACCAACCTGCCAATACTTCGTTCAGCAAGCCGGTAAATATTGCCATCTGGAATGCCTATTTATCAAAGAAGATGCTTAAAGCACAGGAACTGGAATTAAAAGTAGCGATTTCAGATATTTTAGCTGAAAGGATCGGTTACAATCGATACGTTGGCGGCAATAGTATTAGTGAGAACACTAACAGTTTTATTCCAAGGTATGTCCTGATTGGTGTCACCTATAATTTAACCGGAAACTTTGTTAAACAAGACAAAAAATAACATCAGATGAAACATTTAGGATTAAGCATAATTTTATTTTTTGCAGTTACCATAATCAGGGCACAAACTGTTTTCATCAGAAGTGCAAAAATAACATTTGAGAAAAAGATAAACCAAAAGCAGCAATTGGCAGAAAACGATTGGATGTCAGACGATGCTAAAGATAAAATGAGCAAATACAGGACTTCCAGCTGGGATTATAGCTTTAACGACAGTAGCTCCATTTATAAGGTTAAACCGAAGGAAACCTTAAATGACAATAATTTCTTCTTTATTGCTGGTGAGAATACAAATGAAATGTACACCGATTTTAGCAAAAAAGTAAGGGTAATCAGAAAGCCAATAAGTGGCGAAGATTTCATTTTAAAAGACACGATCCCCAATCTCCAATGGAAAATTATGCATGATGTGCGCCAGATTGCTGGTTACGAATGCCGTAAAGCGACAACCGTAATAAACGATTCTGTTACTGTAGTGGCCTTTTATACCGATGAGATTTTATTAAAAGGTGGCCCGGAGGGATTTACCGGTTTACCAGGAATGATATTGGGTTTGGCTATACCACGTTACAACACCACCTGGTTTGCCACCAAGGTGGAAGCGAAAAATGTTCCGATCTTAAACATCGCACCTCCGGCAAAAGGAAAGAGAACCGATACGGAAAAAGATTTCAAAAAACTGGTCGACCTCTATACCCGTTATGATGATAAAAAGAATCCCAGAAAGATAGCAGACATTAAAAAAGAACTTTATAGGCTGATACTTTAAAAGGCATCTCACCTAAAACAGTCAATATCAAGCATATAAAACCATTAAAAAATATTCATGCAAAACCTAATCGAGTGATAATTTTTTGTACCTTTGTATCCCGTACAAAAACAATTAAACAAGGCTCAAAACCTCTGGTTAATTCCACAAATTATCAATCATGACAAAGTATATTTTTGTTACGGGCGGTGTAACTTCCTCTTTAGGTAAGGGCATCATTTCCGCATCTTTAGCTAAACTTTTACAGGCACGTGGCTACCG
>Ga0308165_1000397_pt1 | contig 86081 bp, 78 predicted proteins | sample PhyWR2_FD_201032 | JGI IMG/M metagenome (GOLD analysis project Ga0308165, IMG submission 201032) | Phyllosphere microbial communities from UC Gill Tract Community Farm, Albany, California, United States - DLSLW.R2 | ecosystem: Host-associated > Plants > Phyllosphere > Unclassified | place: USA... | reverse complement strand
CGTGGTTTACGTCACAGAAAAGGTTTACCTTCTCGTGGTCAGCGTACTAAAAACAACTCACGTACTCGTAAGGGTAAGAGAAAAACAGTTGCTAACAAGAAAAAAGCTACTAAGTAATAGATAGATAGGAGAAGTGAGATTTTAGATATGAGCACCATGTCTTTAAAATCTGCTCAAATCTGGAATAAAAGATAAAAAGTAGGATACTGAGTATCGGGGTAGAGAAAGTCTCATATCTCAAGTCTCATATCTAAAATCTAAAAGATAAAATGGCTAAGAGTAAAAAAGTAACAAAAAAACGTATCGTTGTAATTGAGCCTGTTGGTCAGGCGCATATCAATGCTACCTTCAACAACATTATCGTTACCTTAACAAACAACAACGGACAGACTATTTCATGGTCTTCTGCTGGTAAAATGGGCTTTAAAGGTTCTAAAAAGAACACTCCATATGCAGCTGGTCAAGCAGCTTCAGATTGCGGTAAAGTTGCGTTTGATTTAGGTTTACGTAAAGTTGAAGTATTTGTAAAAGGACCGGGTTCAGGTCGTGAATCTGCAATCAGAACTTTGCAAGTAGCAGGTATCGAGGTAATGTCTATTAAAGATATCACTCCACTTCCTCACAACGGATGTCGTCCTCCTAAAAAGAGAAGAGTTTAATTAATTTTAAAGCTAAGAATCTCCAGCTTCAGGTTGGATGATACTTTAAAACAGAAAAAAAATGGCAAGATATACAGGCCCAAAATCAAAAATTGCACGTAAATTCAGAGAACCAATCTTCGGTCCTGATAAAGTGTTAGACAGAAAAAATTATCCTCCTGGGCAACATGGCTCATCAAAAAGAAGAGGAAAACAATCTGAATATGCTATCCAGTTAATGGAGAAACAAAAAGTAAAATATACTTATGGTGTATTGGAAAAACAATTCAGTAACTTGTTTAAAAAAGCATCTTCTCGTGCTGGTATTACCGGTGATAACTTACTTCAGTTATTAGAAGCACGTTTAGATAACACAGTTTACCGTTTAGGTATTTCAACAACCCGTTCTGGTGCACGCCAGTTAGTTAGCCATAAACACGTAACCGTGAATGGTGAAGTTGTAAATATCCCTTCATATCAGTTAAAAGCTGGTGACGTGGTTGCTGTTCGTGAAAAATCTAAATCATTAGAATCAATTAGTAACTCAGTTGCAGGTAGAACTATTAATAAGTTTGCTTGGTTAGAATGGAACGCTGGTGAATTAACCGGTAAATTCTTAACCTACCCTCAACGTGATGAGATTCCTGAAAACATCAAGGAAAACTTAATCATCGAGTTGTACTCAAAGTAATAAATGAGCTAGTTAATTACCTCAAAAGGGTAATTAACTTTTTTCATGTTACTATATATTCAATAACGAATTTAAAAAAATATAAATGGCAATTTTAGCATTTCAGAAACCAGACAAAGTGATCATGCAGAAATCAACTGATTTCGATGGCACATTTGAATTTCGTCCTTTAGAGCCCGGTTTCGGTGTAACAATTGGTAATGCCTTAAGAAGAATTTTACTTTCTTCATTAGAAGGTTATGCTATTACTACTATTCGTTTTTCAGGCGTTTCTCACGAATTTTCTACCATGAAAGGTGTTGTAGAAGATTTAACTGATATCATCTTAAACTTAAAACAAGTACGTTTTAAGAAAACAGGCGATTCAGGTGACTCTGAAAAAGTTTTCATCATCGTTAATGGTCAAGATCAGTTCAAAGCTGGTGATATCACTAAATTCTCTAACAACTTTACAGTTTTAAACCCTGAGCATGTAATTTGCAACATGGATAAATCTGTTACTTTGGAAGTGGAATTAACCATCAATAAAGGACGTGGTTATGTACCTGCTGAAGAAAATAAAGTTGCTGATGCTGTTGTAGGTGTAATCGCAATCGATTCGATTTATACTCCAATGAAAAATGTAAAATACACGATCGAAAACTTTCGTGTTGAGCAAAAAACGGATTATGAAAAATTGGTTTTAGATATCTCTACTGACGGTTCAATTCATCCGGAAGAAGCATTAAAAGAAGCGGCTAAGATCCTTATCCAACACTTTATGTTATTCTCTGATGAGAATTTAGTATTAGAATCTCAGGCTAAAGAAGAAACTAAAGAAGTTGACGAGGAAATTTTACATATGCGTAAAATCCTTAAAACTGAATTAGTAGATATGGATCTTTCAGTTAGAGCATTAAACTGCTTAAAAGCTGCTGATATCCGTACTTTAGCTGATTTAGTTTCTTATGATGTTGCTGATATGTTAAAATTCAGAAACTTCGGTAAGAAATCTTTAACAGAGATCCAGGAATTAGTAAAATCAAAAGGTTTATCATTTGGTATGAACCTGTCTAAATTTAAATTAGACGAAGAATAACCCCTAAATCCCCTTAAGGGGACTTTAGAATTAACTATTAGTTCACAGTGTATAATTCCCTCTGAGACAGAGACGGTATACACTTAATCAAAAAACAATGAGACACGGTAAAAAAGTAAACCACTTAGGTAGAACCGACAGCCACAGAAAAGCGATGTTAGCTAACATGGCTACATCACTTATTAAAGCAAAAAGAATTACTACAACTTTAGCTAAAGCTAAAGCTTTACGTACTTATGTTGAGCCATTAATCACTAAATCGAAAAATGACACTACTCACTCACGTCGTACAGTTTTCTCTTACCTACAAGATAAAGAAGTAATCACTATTTTGTTCCGCGAAATTGCTGAGAAAGTTGCAAACCGTCCAGGTGGTTATACTCGTATCATTAAATTAAACAATCGTCAGGGTGATAACGCTGAAATGGCTTTAATTGAATTGGTAGATTACAATACAGTTTACGGTAAAGATGTAGAAGTTAAAGAAGAGAAGAAAACAACTCGTCGTGGTAGAAGTAAAGCTACTGCTGCACCTAAAGCTGCTGAAGCGAAAGCTGAAGTTGCCGAAGAAGTTGCTCCTGCTGAAGAAGCTCCTGCTACTGAAGAACCAAAAGGAGAATAATTTTATTCACCTTATGTATACGAAAGTCCTGTTCGAAAGAGCAGGACTTTTTTGTTTTCTGTCATTCTGAACGCAGTGAAGAATCTTTAAGCCATGAAATGATGACCTGAATAAGATGATAAAAAACATGGATTAGTTGAAATCTGTAGACATACCAGGTTGCTGTGGTACTAGAAAAGGGATTCTTCGCTGCGCTCAGAATGACAATACCTTAAACCAAGACCATTGACCAATGAACCAAACCAATCAAACGTTTGCCTCATTTTTTCATTACATAGCTTTATTTCAGTCTGCTATACATAAATTAGCTAAAACAAATTTGAAATGAAATTCAGGCTTTTTCTATTACTCTCTCTTTTCGGGCAACTATCTCTTTACGCGCAAACACTAAAATACACTAATGGCAACAATGCCTGGAACCCTGATTCGTTAGGTAGCCATAGAGTTGTTGTTCAATTTGCGGGTACAGGTAAAGTTGCCCATGCTAAAATCGATTGGCGCCGGAGGGATGAACATCCGGAATTAAAAGGAATTATCGTTCAAGATGCCAATGGGAAAACTGTTTCGGTTGCAAGTGCGGATAAGTTAACCAGAGAAAGTGCTGATGTTTATTTTGAAGCTTCTGCCCCTGAAAAATATTATGTGTATTACCTCGCTTATAAAAATGAGGGAAGAAGCAATTATCCAAAGGGCGTCTACATAAAACCTAAACAGATTGATCAGAGCTGGTTAAATAGGGCAAAACATGTTAAAGTAAACACCGCTGTGATAGAGATCCAGTCTATCAATGCTTTCAACTCTTTTTACCCAATGGAAGTAATAGCTACAGGCAAAGAAACAGCTGCACTAAAGGCCAAGTACACCTCGGATGCTTTTGTCGTTTTTCCCGAAGACAGAATGTTTCCAATTAAAATGCAGAACGATTTACCTTATCGTTGGGTACAAAAGGGGGCTGCAAATACTTTTACAGGTTCGGCAAGTAAAGGCGAAAATTATGCCTTACAACTGGGTGTATTTGCTTTGAAGGATCTAAATGACCTAACAGTAAGCTTTGGTGATCTAAAAACCTCCACCGGAAAAGTAATCTCTTCGAAATACATTAACTGTTTAAATACAAATGGAACAAGCTATGATAACAAGCCTTTGGTTGAAACGGTAAATGTGGCCCCTGGTAAAATTCAACCAATGTGGATCACAATTAATATCCCTAAAAATACGGTTGCAGGTGTTTATGCCGGTAAATTTACAGTAAAAGCCAATGGGAAGTTTAAAGCAATTGATGTTAAAATTAGAGTTGCTAATAAAGTTTTAGCTGATGCTGGTGTAGGAACGCCAAATAAACAGACGCGTTTAACATGGTTAAATTCTACTTTGGCACAAGCAAATACCGTAGTGGCTCCTTATACACCATTAACCGTTGAAGGTAATGTAATTTCGCTTTTAGGCAGGAAATTCGAAATTAATGTAGATGGTTTTCCTAAGCAGATTCAGACTTTCTTTAATGCTGAAATGACCGCTTATAATGAAAAACCAAATAATATCCTTGCAGAACCGATTCACTTTCACTTTTTTAATACACCAAAAACGCAGGAAAAATTTGTGCCAGGCAATTTCCAGATTACCAGTAAAGAAGCTGGAACAATAAAATGGTCGGCGACTAATACTTCTGAAAACCTGAAAATGGATTTGGAAGGTGCTTTAGAATTTGATGGTTATGTACATTATGTAGTTAAGGTTACGGCTTTAAAAGATGTAGAATTCAGTAATGTTGATTTTCATATTCCTTTTAATAAAGCTTCTACTAAATATTTAATGGGTTTAGGAGAGAAAGGTGGTGTTAGACCAGATACCGTAAAATGGAAATGGGATGTGGCCAATAAAAACCAGGATGCCGTTTGGATCGGGAATGTAAATGCAGGTCTATATTACAATTTAAGAGATGAGAATTATGTTCGCCCGTTGAATACCAATTTCTACCTTCAGAAGCCTTTATTGTTGCCTAAATCATGGGGTAATGGATATAAAGGAGGGATCCAGATCAATGTTAAAGGCAGTTCGATGTTAGCTGATAACTTTACAGGTGCCAGAAGCATGAAAAAGGGGGACGTGCTTTATTATAATTTTAATTTACTGATCACACCGTTTCATTTACTTAACACCGATTTTCAATGGGATAACCGCTTTTATCATAAATATGGCGATTTGGATTCTATTAAATCGACAGGTGCAACAGTAGTGAATATTCACCATGCTACACCGATTAATCCCTGGATCAACTATCCATTTATCGAATGGAAGAAGATGAAAGGGTATATTGATAATGCACATTCTAAAGGCTTAAAAGTAAAGATTTATAACACCGTTCGTGAATTATCTAATCATGCCTACGAGTGGCCTGCTTTGCGGAGTTTAGGTACCGAAGTATATTCCCCAGGCAAAGGCGGTGGTTTTAGCTGGTTACAGGAACATTTAGATTCGAACTATATTGCTGCCTGGTTTGTGCCTGAAATTAAAGATGCTGCTGTAATTAACAGTGGAATGAACCGTTGGCATAACTATTATGTAGAAGGAATGAACTGGCTGGTAAATAATTTGGGCATTGATGGCGTGTATTTAGACGATGTGGCTTTCGATCGTGTTACCATGAAGCGGATTAAACGTGTACTGACACAAAATAACCATCCGGGCATTATCGATCTGCATTCAGCAAATCAATACAATAAAAGTGATGGTTTTAACAATAGCGCCATTTTATATCTGGAGCATTTTCCTTACCTGAACCGTTTATGGTTTGGCGAATATTTTGATTACCAGAAAAACAATCCTGATTTCTTTTTAACCGAAGTAAGCGGTATTCCGTTCGGTTTAATGGGTGAGATGTTGCAGGATGATGGAAATCCTTGGCGTGGTATGATTTATGGCATGACGAGCCGTTTGGGCTGGTCTGACAAAAGTGATCCAAAACCGCTCTGGAAAGCCTGGGATGATTTTGGCATAAAAGGATCTCAAATGATCGGTTACTGGAGTGAAAACTGTCCGGTTAAAACCGATAATCCTAAAGTATTGGCAACAGTTTATAAACAAAAAGGTAAAACAATGATTGCTTTGGCGAGTTGGGCAGAGAGCGATGTAAAGATTAATTTAACTATAGATTGGGCCAAGCTGGGTTTAGATGCGTCAAAAGTTAAGATAAGTACCCCTGCAATTGATAAATTCCAAACCGGAGGGAATTATGCTGATGGGAAATCGATTCTGGTTGAAAAGGGAAAAGGTTTGATTTTGATAGTGGAATAGAGAGAAGCTATAGTCCCCGTTTGCAACGGGGATTATTGAGATACACATTTGTAATGTGTATTTATAATTAAGATCGATACAATCGATCTTCTCGTTAATCCTCGTTACAAACGAGGACAATGTTGAATCTTTATTGCAATAAATAAAAGAAGTCAAGTTTTTAGAACTTGACTTCTTTCGTATAAGATTATATTTCCATGCACCGTGGTTCAAGTCTTCACGAGCCACGTAATTCTGTTAAAGATAATACTTTACCGTCATTTTGAGCGGACCCGATAGCATCGGGTGCAACTTAGTCGAGAACCCGAAGGCTCTGCGAAGCAAAATCTTTCTAGATAGATCTCTCCATTACGCTGTGCTCCAGTCGAGATGACGATTTTTTTAGAAATTATACCTTCACATTTTCCATTCCATACTGCTTCAGTACATCAGCAGGAACGCCAGCCCATTGGTTTGGTGCATTACCTACATAACCAATGTCTTTTACGCCCATTTCAGTAGTGTAAAAACCTGATGCCGTTAAATTTCTCATTCTATTGAAAAAGGTTACCCCTGCCTGCATTTCTGGCCGGGCTTTTTTAGGGTAGGCAATCTCATCTACAATCGAGATCTGCTGATCTGCCGAGGCTTCAACAAAGGGTTTCTGGAATTTATTAAAGCTATACAAATCGAGCCATTTCAGGCCACCCCGCATCGGTACTTTATGTTCAGGAATGTCTTTAACTATAAATTCGATAAACTCTGGCACTTTGGCATCAGATGCACTGCCTGAAACCTCGTCCTTAGGAATGATGATATCGGCCAAAACCGTAATGGTAGCCATTTCATGTTTAGTGAAATAGGTTTCTGATTTTAGTTTTTTATCGCGCTCTATTTCCCACGGTTCTCTTCCGGCTTCTTTTGCCGTTTCTTCGGGTGCTGCTACATCCGTTTTGGCATCAGGCTGTTTACAGGCTTCTAACAATACCGTTGTACTAATGGCTGTTAAACCTAATGCTTTTAGTGAATCACGTCTGTTCATATGGTAATTCTTAAATGTTCTGTTTTTTCTTTTGAGCTAAAATATATTCTGCAGTACGCATCGAAAGGGCTAAAATTGTCCATGTGGCATTTTTGTCACCTTGTTGCACAAATGGCCCGGCATCTACCACAAATAGATTTTTGCAATCGTGTGCCTGGCAGTATTTATTTAGCGCCGATTTTTTAGGGTCATCGCCCATGCGGATGGTACCCACTTCGTGGATGATTTTTCCAGGGTTGAGTAAACCATAATTGGTATCTGCTCCCTGAATTTCAGAAGTCACTACTGCACCCATTTCCTTCATAATCGAAAGAAAGGTTTCCTGCATGTGTTTAGCCTGTAGAATTTCATCTTTGTCCCATTTGTAGTTAAATCTTAAAACTGGGATACCATATTTATCTACTGTGTTCGGGTCGATTTCGCAATAGTTACTTTCTCTGGCAATTGCAGTACCACGGCCAGCCATTCCAACACCCGTTCCATAAAACCGGCGGTAATCATCTTTTAATGATTTTCCGTAACCTCCGGCTTCTTTCATTTTACCATCTCTGCCAGGCACCATTCCGTTCATTTGAGCCACACCACCACCAAAACCGTAAGCAGGCATGCCCATTCCACCCCAATATTCAATATGGTAACCACGAGGGAAATTCAACTTTCTGTTGTCTAACCACCATGGCGAATAAATGTGTACACTGCCTAAACCATCTTCATTATAACGTTTCCTATCCATTAATTGTGGCAGAAATCCTGAAACACTTGCGCCTGTAGAATCGTGCAGGTATTTCCCAACCACTCCACTGCTGTTTGCCAAGCCATTTGGATGTGAAGTTGATTTTGAATTCAATAAAATACGTGCTGATTCGCAGGCACTGGCGCCTAAAATAACCAGTTTGCCGTTTACCTGGTATTCTTGCAAATCTTTACGGTTCACATAAGAAACACCTCTAGCCGCACCATCCTTATCCGTAATCACTTCGCGTACCATCGCATCTGTAATCACAGTCAGGTTTCCTGTTTTTACTGCAGGGTTTACCAAACATGATGATGATGAAAAATCGCCATACACTTTACAGCTTCTGCCGCATTGGCCACAGTAAAAACAAGGTGCACGATCATTGTTATTCGGTAAAGCTTCTGTTAATACAGAGCCGCGACCGGTAATTACTTTTACCCCGGCTTTTTCTGCTCCTTTTTTGATGAAAAGCTCATTTAACCTTGGTTTAGGCGGTTTCATAAAGATGCCATCAGGTTCATTTTCTAAACCTTCAGCTGTTCCATAGATACCGATCATGCGGTCAACTTTATCGTAAAATGGTTTTACATCGGCATAGGTTATCGGCCAGGCATCGGTTAAACCATCTTTAGGCTTAAAATCGTCGGGACCCATCCGCAAAGAAATCCTTCCCCAGTGATTGGTACGGCCACCGAGCATGCGCGAGCGGAACCATTCGAATTCACTTTTATTTTTCTGGGTATAAGGCTCGCCTTCTAATTCCCAGCCTCCGTAAGAAGCATCAAAATCACCAAATGGACGGACAGTACCTGCCCCGCGGCGTGGCGACTCCCATGGCCATTTTAATTGATGTGAATCTAAACGCGGATCGAAATTTTGACCAGCCTCTAGCAATAAAACCTTTTGACCAGCATGCGCCAGAACATAGGCTGCCATCCCGCCACCAGCTCCTGAGCCAACAACAATGGCATCATAAACAGTAGGCGATTTTTTTATCTGAAAGTCACTCATGTATTGTGATTAGCTATTTAAATATCCTAATCTAGAATTTAATTTGCTGAAAAAAAAGCCTTGCGCTACTTTGGAATCAATATAGATAATAGTGCACTCTTATATTTCTAAATCGTATTATGTCGTTCATTTATTTAAATGAATGACAACGATTTTTCTGGTTGAAAGTGGCAGTATATATTACATTTTGCCTCTTCCGTCATTTTATATGGTCGCTCTATTGTTACATTATCCTGGGTATGTGCCGCTCCAAATAAACTTGATTATCTTTGTGCTTTAAATATAAATGCCAGTGTCGGAATATATAGAACAATTTATCACAGCTTTAAAAGAAAGCCTGAATGCAGCAACATTTGTAAAAATTTCTTTAGGGAACTACAAAGGAGCAGAGGAAGCCTTAAAACAATTGCTGATCCGTAAGGTGGTGATCAAACGTGAAGATAAACTGGCTTTTACCTATCGTTATAAAACACGCGACGTGGTAAAAAATTATGCCATTGATGAGGCAATCGATTTAATTGCGGTTTATCTGGAGAATGGATTTAAAATAGCTACGCTGTTTACCACAGAAAATGACCTGATATTGGAAGAACTGAACAATGGAAAAATTGTATGGAGGAAAGGTAAAGCATCAAGTGAGGCAGCGCCGTCAGCCTATCATGACAAAGAAAAAACCAGGCTGATCAAACCTGATTCGAAATCATATTTAACTGAATTAAAGATTACCGATACAGAGGGTAAGGTTTTTAAAAATGCGCAGGATAAATTCAGGCAGATTAACCATTACATTGAAATTTTAAGTTCTTTAATAAAGGAACTGCCTGAAGGAACCATTAAAAAGGTGGTTGATATGGGCTCGGGTAAAGGTTATCTAACTTTTGCACTGTACGATTACCTGTATTCGGTTTTAAAATTGGAAAGCGAGGTAACAGGAGTAGAGTACCGTCAGGATATGGTTGACTTGTGTAACCAGGTTGCTGTTAAATCTGCTTTTGATAAATTGAATTTTGTACAGGGAACCATTGAAGATTATCAGGCTGAGGATGTAAATCTTTTAATTGCATTACATGCCTGCGATACAGCAACCGATGATGCCATTTATAAAGGGATTAAAGCGGATGCTGAACTGATTGTGGTTGCACCATGCTGCCATAAACAGGTCCGCAGGGAAATAGAGAAACACAAAGTGAAAAACGATGTTTCTTTTTTAACTAAATACGGGATCTTTCTAGAACGTCAGGCCGAAATGGTTACAGATGGCATCAGGGCTATGATTTTAGAGTATTTCGGATATAAAACAAAGGTTTTCGAATTTATTTCTGATGCACACACCCCAAAAAATGTGCTTGTAGTGGGGGTAAAGGGCAAGGCGCATAGCGCTGAGCGGAAAGCGGAGATTTTACAGAAAATTAAAGCAAGTAAGGAGTATTTTGGGATTGGTTACCATCATTTGGAACGGTTGCTGGAGTTGTAGATTTTAATGCGGCCGTCATGCTGAATTTATTTCAGCATCCTTCAAGATAAGACCCTGAAACACGTTCAGGGTGACGATCGACATGTTATGTTGATCACTAAGAGCGGATAGCTTATGCATATAATATTAATGGCGCCAGGAATTTACCATGTTGGTTGATATGACACCAACCAACAGATGGAACTTACAGATGTAATAAAATCAAAGCTACTAATGCTGGTATTGACTGTACGTAAAGGATTTTTTTACTGGCTGTTGCGGCGCCATAAATGCCTGCAATAATTACGCAGGTTAAAAAGAAAATGGCCACATAAAGTTTCCATTGATGATCGCTGATACATAACGACCAGATTAAACCCGCTGCTAAAAAGCCATTATACAAGCCTTGATTGGCAGCCAATGTTTTGGTTGGTACGAATAAATCTTTCGGGATGGTTTTAAAAACTTTTGGTGCTTTGGTGGTCCAGGCGAACATTTCCAACCAAAGGATATAGATGTGGATCAAGGCGACTAAGCCTATTACGATTTGTGCTGCTATTTGCATTTTTTTTTGGTAATTATAAGGGTTTTTAGGTGATTACAAAGATTTAAATGATTGCACAGATTGATTGTAATTTAAAGATATAAAATTTTGAGGGCATTTAGACGATCACTTACTATTTCTGCTTGTGTTTTTATCACCGAAGCGCAAAAAAACGCTGTTCAATAAACCCGATAATAGCGAACACGAGTGAAACGAAGTAAAGCGGTTAGCGGGGCAGGTGCTCCCGACGAGATTCCAACCCTCATTTTCAAATCACTTTAAAGAACTTCTCTTTAAGTTTTAGTCTTTCTGCTTTTCCTTTTGTCTTTGCCCTTCCAACTTCCATCCCACATTATACATCATTTTCTGTCATGCTGTCAGTAAACTATAACCGCTTTTTTTACATTTTATCAGTCTTTTACCTGTATTATCTGCCAAAACCCAATTGGCACAAGCATTGTTTAATAGGAGTAGAAATTATAATACTTTAAAAAGAGAAAATAAAAATACAATGGGAAAAATTATTGGAATAGACTTAGGAACAACAAACTCTTGCGTGAGCGTAATGGAGGGCAACGAGCCTGTAGTTATCGCAAACAGTGAGGGTAAACGTACTACACCGTCTATTGTTGCTTTTGCAGAAAACGGTGAGCGTAAGGTTGGCGAGCCTGCTAAACGTCAGGCTATAACCAACCCAACAAAAACGATATATTCGATTAAACGCTTTATGGGTAACAGCTACGACGAAAGTGCGAAAGAAGCTGGGCGTGTACCTTATAAAGTGGTTAAAGGTGATAACAATACACCACGTGTTGAAATCGACGACAGAAAATATACTCCACAAGAGATTTCTGCAATGATTTTGCAGAAAATGAAAAAAACTGCTGAAGATTTCTTAGGTCAGGAAGTTACAGAAGCGGTTATTACTGTGCCAGCTTATTTTAATGATGCACAACGTCAGGCGACTAAAGAAGCTGGCGAAATTGCAGGTTTAACTGTAAAACGTATCATTAACGAGCCTACTGCAGCTGCTTTAGCTTATGGTTTAGATAAAGCACACAAAGACATGAAAATTGTTGTGTTTGACTGTGGTGGTGGTACACATGACGTTTCTGTATTGGAATTAGGTGATGGTGTTTTCGAAGTAAAATCTACTGATGGTGATACTCACTTAGGTGGTGATGACTTTGACCACATTATTATTGATTGGTTAACTGCAGAATTCAAAGCTGAAAACAGCATGGATTTAGCTAAAGACCCAATGGCTTTACAACGTTTAAAAGAAGCTGCTGAGAAAGCTAAAATCGAGTTATCAAGCACCACTTCGACTGAAATTAACTTACCATACATTACTGCTGATGCTAGTGGCCCTAAACACTTGGTACGTACATTATCTCGTGCTAAATTTGAGCAATTGGCTGATAGCTTAATTAAACGTACTATTGATCCTTGTAAATCTGCTTTGAAAAATGCTGGTTTAAGCACAAGTGATATCGACGAAATTATTTTGGTAGGTGGTTCAACCCGTATCCCTGCAATCCAGGAAGCGGTTAAAGCTTTCTTCGGTAAAGAGCCAAGTAAAGGTGTTAACCCTGATGAGGTTGTAGCGATTGGTGCTGCTATTCAAGGTGGTGTGTTAACTGGTGATGTGAAAGATGTATTGTTATTAGACGTTACTCCTTTATCATTAGGTATCGAAACTATGGGTGGTGTAATGACTAAATTAATTGAGTCTAACACAACTATCCCGACTAAAAAATCGGAAACTTTCTCAACTGCAGCTGATAACCAGCCTTCAGTAGAAATCCATATTTTACAAGGTGAGCGCCCAATGGCTGGTCAGAACCGTACAATTGGCCGTTTTATTTTAGATGGTATTCCACCAGCACCTCGTGGTGTGCCTCAGGTAGAAGTATCTTTCGATATTGATGCCAACGGTATTTTACACGTAAGTGCTAAAGATAAAGCGACTGGTAAAGAGCAAAAAATCCGTATTGAAGCATCTTCAGGTTTAACTGATGCTGAGATCAAAAAAATGAAAGAAGAAGCTGAAGCTAATGCAGCAGATGATGCTAAGCAAAAAGAAGAAGCTGATAAAATCAACGGAGCTGATGCTTTAATTTTCTCAACTGAGAAACAATTAAAAGAGTTTGGTGATAAATTATCTGCTGATAAAAAAGCGCCAATCGAAGCTGGTTTAGAGAAATTAAAAGCAGCGCATTTATCACGTAACTTCGCAGACATCGATGCAGCATCTGCAGAATTGCAATCGGCATGGAATGTTGCTTCTGAGGAAATGTATAAAGATGGCGGTCAGCCTCAAGGTGGTGAACAACCACAAGCTGATGGTCAGCCTCAAGGTGGCGGCGATAACGTTACTGATGTTGATTTTGAAGAAGTAAAAGAAGACGATAAGAAATAGTGTCTTAAAGTCAGAAAGTCTGAGGTCCGTAAAGTCCGAAGATTTAAATATAGAAAGCGTTCCGGTGTAAAATCGGAGCGCTTTTTTTTATGGGCTAAATCTCGCAGGGGGGGCAAAAAAGGCTTATATGTTCTTATATGTCTTATATGGTTCAAAAGGTTTTGGAAATGAATGTCCCGGTACTTTTCGGGAACTGCAGTCCCGCCATTCGCTACAATCTTTTTAAACTTCTGTCATGCTGAGGAACGAAGCATTTTTTCCATCTGTTGCAATTGCGTTGTATTAAGGCCATACTTTAAAAAGTATTTTCGCTGCTGTCGGGTTTAGAAAGAAGGGCTTGTTGTTTATGGCAGGTGTTTTAAGCCTCGCAGATTTTCAAAACATGCGAAGGTTTGGAAAAATACTTATATGACCTTAAATGTCTTATATGATCATAACCTGGTAGTTAATTTTTTATTACTCAATATAAAAACAATTCGCTCAGTGAAAAAAACATAAAACAAACAATTGATCAATAGTCCAAAGAAGAAAATAGGACCATTCATAAATTGAAAAAACAAAGTATGTGTAGGGAAACGGAAAATATAATATGCTTTAGCTATTGCTTGTACAGTTGAGCTGTTTCCATCGGTACCTTCATCAACCAATCCAGATGCAATGAATGTTATAAAAGTAAAAAGGACAAAAAATTAGACTTATTAAATGAAAACATATTTGGCACAAAAGTAAGCCATACGCCAGTATTCGTCGTTAAGATAGGCCTATTTCTTCGCTTAGTTGTCGAAACCTGTTTTATAAAAAGGTAATCAGCATAGGTAAGACCAAGATAATCAGCTATTAGTCTGAGGTTATTTGCAATAGCTCGTGGCGATTTAAATACCAGATTATTGATATTTTGAGAATATTTCTTTTCTTCTACTTATGGAGAAAGCAAATAAGTACGGTTAATTAAACCCGTACCTATTTGTGTAATTTTTGTATTTTCTTTAGGGTATCCTTAGTCTTTTAAAGCTTCAGAATCTAAAATTTAATTCCAAAGTTTTTCCGGATATGTCCCGTTTTTAACCAATTGGTCAATACTATCCTGAACATAAGGTTTGTCTTCTTTGTAAGTTACACCGAACCATTTGTTTGAGGTTGGTACAACTTTAAAGGTTGCTGTATTGCTTTTTACCAGGTTTTCGCCAATTAATGGAATAAAAAATTCTGCCTTAGGTTTATCTTTGTTCGCCTGCACAAATTCTCTAAAAAGATCTTCTGTAATTTTGAATACTGCTGGTGTAAAACCCCAGAAATTCATCGATACAGGCGTTTCAAAGGCCAATGGGAATTCTTCTCCATTTTCTTCGTAAAAGATACTACCGTCTTTAGGATAAACTTTTGTGCGTTCTATAATTTCTTCCAGGTTACCGGCTGCATCTACCTTACAAACACCGCGGGAAACAGCGCCAAACTCAGATAAAGTTTTGCCAATTTCGTAACCGATAATTGAATAATTGCTATCCGTCACTTCCGTGGTTAAGAAATCAACCATTTTTTTAAAGGCATCGAAACCATAATAATCATCAGCGTTAATTACGCAAAATGGTTCTTTAACTACATTTCTACCCGATAGGATTGCGTGTGCAGTACCCCAAGGTTTTTCTCTATAAATTTCTTCTTCTATTCCGAACTGTTTTAAATCGAAATTTTGGAAAACATAATCTGTTTCTATTCTTCCTGCAAGTTTAGGTTCGAAAATAGCTTTAAAGTTATCTACAAACTCTTCTTTAATGATAAATACAACTTTACCAAAGCCAGCATTAATTGCATCATATATTGAATAATCGATAATCGTTTCGCCATTTGGACCAAAACCATCAATCTGCTTCATACTTCCATAACGGCTTGCCATACCGGCTGCCAATATTAATAGGGTGGGTTTCATTTATTACTTGTTAATTTTTGTTAGTGCCGAACTTTTTGATGATTAATGGAACAATCCTCTCTGGTTCGTATTGCGAAATTAATAATTTGAGCGTTTTAAAAGTTAAATAATTTGTTTAGAATCCAAAAAGTCCACCACCGGTTTTTGAGCGGGTTTTCTTTCCGGTAAGCATGCCAAAAATACCACGAACAATTTCTTTACCAATTTGGCGGGTTATTGTTGCGCCCATTACCTGCTCAACAATGCTCTTTTCACCCGGTTTAGGTTTGCTCTCCTTTTCGGCCTGTTTTTGAACTTCAGCTTCCTGCTTTTCCTGTTCTGCTGCTGCAGTTTGTTCATTAATGCGCTGGGTTAAAATTTCGTAAGCACTTTCCCGATCAATTGCATCTTTATATTTAGTGTACATCGGACTGGCGTGAACCACCTGATCAAAATCTGCAGCAGTTAACGGTCCCATTACGGCTCTTGGTGGGGTGAGCATGGTTGCCGAAACCTCAGTTGGAATACCTTTTTCATTTAAAACAGTAACCAAAGCCTGTCCCGTACCCAATGAGGTTAATATTTTATCGATCTCATAAAAATCTGATTTCGGGTAGGTATTCACTGTCTTTTTCAGAGCATCTACATCATTTGGAGTAAAAGCCCTCAAGGCATGTTGCACTCGGTTACCCAACTGGCCTAAAACACTTTCCGGAACATCGGTAGGTGCCTGTGTACAAAAGAAAACACCAACGCCTTTAGAACGGATGAGCCTGATAATGGTTTCTATCTGTTCTAAAAATGCTTTAGAAGAATTTTTGAATAATAAATGGGCCTCATCAAAAAAGAATACCAGCTTAGGTTTGTCTAAATCGCCAACCTCGGGCATGGTATTAAATAACTCAGCCAATAAGCTTAATAAAAATGTAGAGTATAATATAGGCTGGTTTTGAACATCAGAGATATTTAACAGACTAATGGTTCCTTTGCCATCAACCCGTTCGGAAAGATCTTCTATATCAAACGATTTTTCGCCAAACATACCACCTAATCCTTGTTGTTCTATGGCAACTATTTTCCTGAGCATGGTACCTGATGTTGCAGTAGAAATACTGCCATAACTGCTTTTGATTTCTGCTGCCCCGGCACCTTCTGAAAGATATGAGACTAGTTTTTTTAAATCATTTAAATCGATTATTGGTAGTTTATTATCATCGGCATATTTGAAGATAACTGCTAAAACACCTGCTTGTGTGTCGTTTAAATCTAAAATTTTTGATAGTAGTGTCGGCCCAAATTCAAGTACAGTTGCACGCATCTGAGCGCCCATTTTACCCGAAAGTGAGTAAATCTCAACAGGGAAACCGGTTGGCGAAAAAGTTTTGTTGAGTTGTTGTGCTCTTTCTTCTATTTTCGGATTAACAGAACCTGGTTGGTTTAAGCCTGATAGATCGCCTTTAACATCCAACATAAACACTGGAACACCAGCATCTGATAACTGTTCTGCTAATAATTGCAGGGTTCGTGTTTTTCCAGTTCCTGTTGCTCCGGCAATTAAACCATGTCTGTTCATCATTTTTAATGATAAATTAACTTCGGCTTCGCTGTAAACTTGTCCGTCTAAAATTCCGGCGCCTAAATAAATGTACGATCCAGAAGGAGCATAGGATGATTTTATTTTTTCGATGAATTTTGAAGAAAGATCGCTCATTTTTTAAAATTAGATGGCCAATTTAAGAAACATATCTTAGAAAGGTTGTGTTTTTGTTGGCACTTTTAATCTGAAATACCTCACAATGGTTGTCTAGTATTACTGGTTAAGTTGCTTATAGTAATTTAGTTCGTTCTGAAGTACGGTTATTTCCTGTTGCATATTTTGCAATTGATTAAGCAGATGAGAAACGGCATGAATACCTTCCAGATTAATCTGCAGATCGTTTGCTAAACGCAGGTATTGCTCCAGTTTAGATAATTCATCGACAGGCAAAAAGACAGATTGCTTTTTAACGGTGGTACGGAGCAGTCCAAAATCTTCAAGAGAATGGATAAAGTTCATTTCTACATGGTGATAAGTGCAAATTTCTTCTACAGGTATTAGATAGGTTTCCATAATGGTTAGAATTTGGAAAGTTTTTCGAATAATTCTTTTTGTTCAGCATTTAGATTGGTGGGTATTTTAACCTGCCATTTAATATACAGATCGCCGAACTGGTTATCTTTTTTGTAAACCGGAAACCCTTTGCCCTTTAATCTTAAAGTAGCATCTGGCTGTGTTCCCTCAGGCACTTTAAGTTTGACTTTGCCATTTAAGGTTTCTACAATTTTTTCGCCACCCAAAATGGCGGTATACAGATCTATTTCCTCCTGGATATAAATGTCATTCCCTTTCCGTTTGAATTTGGGGTCATCGCTAATATTGAATTTTATAAACAGATCGCCCGGAGGGCCATTATTAACTCCAGGCGCACCATAGCCCGGAAGTTTGATCTTCTGTCCGTTTTCTACACCGGCTGGAATGGTAATGCGTACTTGCCTGCCATTAACAGTTAAGGTTTGTTTGTGGGTGGTATAGGCATCAAGTAGGTTTAACTGTAAATCAGCATTGTAATCCTGGCCTTTAAAAGGTGAATTTCTGCTGCTTCTGCCGCCACCGCCACCAAACATGGAGGAAAAGAAATCAGAAAAATCTTCGCCACCAAAACCACCGGAATAGCTATTGCCACCATAGCCCTGGCCTTGCGACTGGTATTGTCTTTGCTGCTGTTGCTGCGCATCAAGCTGATCGGCATGTTGCCAATCTTTGCCATATTTATCGTATTTCTTCCGTTTTTCGGGATCGCTTAAAACTTCGTTAGCCTCGTTAATTTGCTGAAATTTTTTATTGGCTTCTTCATTGTTGGGATTAAGATCCGGATGGTGTTTTCGGGCTAATTTTCTATAAGCTTTTTTAATATCCTCAGTGGTTGCATCTTTTTTTAAATCGAGGATTTTATAATAGTCTATGTAGTCCATGATGGTTTAACAAATTAATAAAAGGAATGTTCAATTTTATTGTATAAATGTAAGATTTTAGGAGGGAATGTGGAAAGGACTTTAGGCAAAGCGTAAAGTAAATTGGCAGTGAGTAAGCTATTATCAACTGACTGGTGAAGTTTAAACTATTGCAATCCAAAGGAAAACAAAAGTTAAGTATTATTAGAAATACCTGACAACACCAAAAAAGAAGCTGTCTCATAAATATAAAATTGTCATCATGGTAGGATAAATTTTTTTATAAAATCAATATTAGTGAGGTATAATTTGATTTGTTTTACTTTACCACAAGGTCTTGCCGCGGCCCGGCGCCGCCGAAGGTCTCTTTCTTTTTGGCTTGCTTATCATGCGCCGCGTAATGATTTATTTTATCGTGAATTTAATTGCTGTGAAGAAATCAGCTCAACAGATAAAATGTTTTTTAATTGGCTTGATGTAAAACAAATAGCCACCTGTGCGATGGCTATTGGTAAGAAGAACTGTAGCTTCTTTATGGTGTGCCTGCCCTCCGCGGATCTCCCGCTCACAGGACTTTTTTATCTTTTCTTTATGTTTAACAATTTAGGCAATAGTTAGTTTTAATGCATCAAATAATTTTAAACATTGTGTGGAAAATGTTAATATCTCTAAAGGTGATCAACAGCTATGTACTTAGTCTTATGCTAAGTAATTAAACCCATTCTTTTTGAATAAAACATTTTTACTCCTATAGTGTTTCAAGTGTGACTGCTGATTCATTATTTATATCGTTTAGTGGCAGATTATCAAACATTAAATCATGGTCGAATTAAATAAAGAGCTTTTTTGTAATCTTGGTGACCGTTCTCTTGATGGTTATTTTATTTTTAACTATACCGCGCAGAATTTTTCATATCTAAATAAATCGATAGGTACTATTTGGGAACTCGATCCTGATGAAGTGATCACTAATCCACAGCTACTTATGGAGCGTGTACATCCTGAAGATGTAACACATGTGATGTCATGCTGCAAGGAATGCCTTGAAGAGCATACGGATAAAAAATATGAATTCCGTTTGCTGTTTGCCAATAAGGAAAAATATGTACGTGTAATCGTATTTTCTGTTATTGATGGGGATGTTAAGCAATTAGTGGGTACGGTAGAAGACACCACAGTGGCGCGCCATAATAAAATTCACATCGAACAAATAAATGCCCGAAAGAATATAACACTGGAAGTATTGGCGCACGATTTAAAAGAACCGCTGGGCATGATGAAATTAACAGCTTCATCTATGAAAGAGGACATTTCAAAAACGGGCGATGAGCAGATGATAAACTCGCTGGCTTTTATTCAGGAGATGTGTGAGCGTAACCTGCTTTTGGTACGGAGCATGATTAATCGTGAATTTTTAAAATCATCAGTAATTGAAATTGGGAAGGAGCGGGCAGATTTGGTTTGGGAACTTAGAGATGTGGTTCGTTTTTATAAACGATCAAAATTGGGAAAAATGAAAAACATTAAGTTCATCAGTTCGGCAGAGCAGATTTATCTGAACCTGGATAGTATGAAATTTTTGCAGGTCATCAATAACCTCATCTCAAATTCTATAAAATTTACTCCTGATTATGGAAATATTACTTTACATGCCGAAGAATACGAAAGGTCCGTTTTAATTACTGTAGCTGATGATGGGATCGGTATTCCGGAAGAGCTGCAGGCCGGCCTTTTTGACCAATTGCCCGAAACTTTAAGGCCTGGCCTTAAGGGAGAGGAATCAGGCGGATTTGGTATGGGGATAATCAAGGCTATTGTTGATCTACATCAGGGAAAGATATGGTTTAAAAGCAAAATTGGTGTTGGAACTACTTTCTATATTGAGCTGCCTAAGTAGCCGTTTTAATTTTAAAATGGCGTAAGTTATATTTGAATTATGATTAACATTATTCTTGCGGATGATCACCATATTATCCGGACCTCACTTAAAGCGCTTATAGAAAAACACGAAGGCATCAATGTTGTTGCAGAAGTACCAGACGGTTTAGCCGTTTTGGAGCTTCTTGAAAAAGGAATAAAAGCTGATATCATATTATCAGATGTTGTAATGCCAAGGCTTGATGGAATAGCTTTAGCCAATACTATTAAAGAGCGCGGATACAACACAAAGGTAGTGGTTTTGTCTATTTTAGAAGATGAAAAGTATGCTTCAAATGCTTTAATATCAGGTGCTTTTGCTTACCTGTCAAAAGATATTGAAGAAGATGAATTGCTGTTTTGCCTAAAGCACGTAATGAAGGGAAAACGGTATCTTTCTTCTAATATATGCATTTCCATTTTAGAGCGTTTTAATACGCAGTTGAATATGCTTTCGCGAAAAATGAATACCGATATTAACTTCACAGAGCGCGAAATTAATGTGTTAAAACTCATCGCTGATGGGTTAACGAATCAGGAAATTGCCGATAAATTGTACTTAAGCAGGCGAACAGTAGAGAGTCAAAGAGAAGCTTTAATTAGTAAAACCGGTACAAAAAACTCTGCATCTTTGGTCCGTTTTGCCATGCGAAATGGTTATGTAGACTAGTGTTTTTGTTCATTTTTAACGGCTTTTTTGAGCGATTTAAATAAACCGTAAAAAATCGGGTATTTTTACAAATAACATAAGGTATTGCTGTTTGTTGAATAATTACATCAGCCTTAACTAATATGGATACCTTAAATTTCAATTGCGACATCTACCAGTACAAACAACCACTTTTCGATCGCGCATTAGCTTACACACATGACGAAGACGATGCTGCCGATTTAGTTCAGGATACCTTTATGAAAGCATTTAGGTTTTCAGCTAAATTTGAAATGGGAAGCAACGTGCGGGCATGGCTTTTTACCATCCTGAAAAATACCTTTCTTAATCATTACTATAAGGTAAAACGTAAAAATGAAATCATCCAGCAGGAAGAAGATTTAACTTCCATCCAACTGGTTCCAAGTGCAGCATCGAATGGTGGTGCCACAAAGTTTATCATGGAGGATATTCAGAAATCGCTAAATGCTTTGCCTGAGGATTGCCGTTTTTGCTTTTGCCGTTATTTTGAAGGGTATAAATACCATGAAATTGCTGCCGAGTTAAACATTCCGCTGGGCACTGTAAAAACGAAAATACACGTGGCCAGAGGCTTGCTGAAAAAAATGCTTAAAAATTATAAGTCTGGTCTAGCTGCCTAATATTTATTCGGTAAATTCGGGTATAAATACCTTGTATGAACTAAGCCACTTAAACTAGATTTGCTGCAAATGAGCAACACGCTAGTTAAGAAAATTCTTATAGTTGATGATGATGAGAACATTCATGATATTATTAAATTAATTTTCGAGGAAGAACATTATCATATAAGAGGTATTTTAAATGCTGGTAATTTAGAAGAAACAATCGCTAATTTTTTACCGGATATTATTTTATTGGATATACTTATTGGTCAGTATGATGGCCGGGAAATTTGCAATAAGTTAAAGCATAATCCTAAAACAGCATACTTGCCAATTATATTGTTTTCGGCTTTGAATATGGATAATTTAAGCTGTTCGCCTAATGATATCATCGAAAAACCTTTTGATATTATCAATCTGCAAGAGAAAGTGAAGGCATTGCTGAATAGCAATAAACCTGTTTGAACATAAAAAAGGGATAGACTAAAAGCCTATCCCTATATCTAAACTCAAAACATGCGCTCAAACATGAATGAATCTTAACAACTAAACATTTCAGTTTAGTATTGGTTTTAAAAAAACAGGTTTTGTCTGTTAATTTTACCTGATCTTTTGCTTTAGTTCTATTTTCAATTCTTTGATTTGTTCCTGTGCCTGTCTGTTCTCCAGATAAAAATATATGGCACACGCTAAAAATACTTTTCCTAATATAAACACTGCAATAAATACCCATTTCCAGGCCTTATTTATGCGCATTTGGTTAGATTCTGATTCTACCTGTATATATTTTTCCTGCCTGCTTTCTCCGTTAGATTTTTCATGCCTGTATTCGGGCTCGAAGGTGGTTTGTAGCGCCTGGTTACGACGTTGGATTTCATTGATCTCGTGCTCAATTTTAGACAAAGTGCCTGCCGGCGGCTCGATACCCATGCTTTGTGCCAGTACTTCCATATCATATTCGAGCAGTTCCAAAGCTTCTTTGAATGCCGGATATTCTTTTTTTAGCGATAAAACTTGCTGTATCTCTTCTTCGGTGGCAATCCCCATTACATAGGTCTCCATTAAACCACTTTTAATAATTTTATTAATTTCCACTTTTCCTCCTCATTTTATCGATTGATAATTTTAACTGATTGCGGATTTCAATTTCATCACAGCCAATTGCTGTTGCCAGGTATGGAATTGATTTTCCATGGTAATATATCGCACAGAATATTTGTTTCTGTAAATCATCTAACAAATCCAGCCTTTCCGTTTTTAAGGATGGGTTAGGCTTTAACTGATAATCTTTTGCCGTAAACAAAGTTAATTTACTTTGTGCATATTGGCGCAGTTCCAGCCAGCTATTTATCCTGCATTTTTCTTGCAAAATAATAACGTCCTTAACAAATGAGGTAAGAATAGCAACCAAATGGTCTTCTGATTTTTGATGATCTTGCACGATGCCATTGATATAACCAAGCAGCATGGGTGCATACTGATCATAAAACCAACGGATGTCTTTTGATTCGGCAGAAGGATTGTTTGAAACTGCTTTGAACATGGGCTGTTTGAACCTGTGCTATATGAATTGCAAGATAAGTCCAAATTTTTAAATTATCTGAATTATTTGACCAAAATGTGGCCTGATATTTAAGCTCAAAAAATGCAACAATCTTCTATTTTTGGGTTTTAATGTTGAGCTTTATAAAATGAAAATAGCTACTTATAATGTAAATGGTGTAAATGGCCGCTTGCCTGTACTTTTACGTTGGCTGGAAGAAACCCAGCCAGATGTAGTGTGCCTGCAGGAATTGAAGGCACCGCAGGAAAAATTCCCTGAACAGGCGATTAAAGATGCAGGTTATAATGCGATCTGGCATGGACAGAAAAGCTGGAATGGAGTAGCTATACTGGCCAGAAATTTAGAAATAACGGAATTAAAGCGTGGTTTGGACGGAGATCCTGAAGATCTGCAGAGCAGGTATATAGAGGCAATAGTAAATGGTATAGTAATTGGCTGTTTATACCTGCCAAATGGCAATCCGGCACCCGGCCCTAAGTTCGATTATAAAATGCAATGGTTTGAGCGTTTTGCTGCACATACTGCAACGCTGTTGGCTCGTGATATACCTGTTGTTTTAGCGGGCGATTATAATGTGATTCCAACTGAACTAGATGCTTATAAACCTGAAAGATGGGTTGAAGATGCTTTATTCCGTCCGGAAACGCGTTTAGCATTTAAAAATTTACTTGCCCAGGGCTGGACAGATGCCATCAGAAAATTATATCCTTCTGAAACCATCTATACCTTTTGGGATTACTTCCGTAATGCTTATGGCAGAAATGCCGGATTAAGAATTGATCATTTTTTATTAAGTCCTCAGGTGAGCGATCGCTTAAAATCAGCAGGAGTGGATATGCACGTTAGGGGATGGGAAAAAACAAGCGACCACGGACCTGTTTGGATTGAACTAAATGATTTGTAGCTCAGATTAAGATTGTTTTAAATCGGTAACATCTAAGGTTGTTCCAATTAATTTTAACGTTTCGCCGTCCTGTTGGGATAGTATTCCATTGGCTTTAATCCATCGGGTTTATCCGTTAAGCCCGGCGTAGAGAAAAAAAGGATGCATCATAAATATAGATTTGTCATCCTGAGAAGTAATTTATTGGATGAAAATCAATAAGAATGACAGATAATTTAGGAAATTGAAAGGCCAAGAGGTATCGTCATTGCGAGAAGGCTTTTTCAGCCGACGAAGCAATCTTACAACGATCGCTACTAGCGTGCGCATTAAGATTATTCATTTTTGCAGTTGTTTTTAAAGGTATTCATGGGCTCACTTTGTTCGGTTATCTTCGTTCCTCGTAATGACGATTTTTCTATTGGATTCTGTCAATGGTAGAGGTTAGAATTTTTTCAAATACATCGGAGGGTTGATGACAGATATACAAGGAGCGTCATTTCGACCGCAGTGGAGAAATCTTTGAACTATGTTAAAAGATTTCTCCATTTCGCTGCGCTTCAGTCGAAATGACGGCAATTTTTTAATCTGTCATTGGTAGCTTGTCGAAGGGTTTTTAAAGCTGTTTCGACAAGCTTAACATGACATCATCTGAAGCGAAATTAATGCTGATTGGTGTTTTTTGAATTTTCAATCAATTGCTTTTGATCGGTTAAGTCTTTATAATAGAAATAAGCCGTAAACCCCAAAATGAGGATGATGTTGCTAAACTTAAAACTATGATTGAGCCAATAATCAAAAGGCGGTGTATTGCCACTAAAACTTTGATTGATACTGGGCCAAGAATTTATCGTGAAAATGATAAAAACCATAAGTAAAAACTTCAGCAAAGTCCTGATGATAATTTTCTGGTGGTTTACTTTTTCCATTATTTAAATTCCCTGAAATCTTGACCGTTGGTGATGTTCAATAAACTTTCATAAATCAGGCTGATCACATTGTCAACATCCTCTTTGTGCACCATTTCTACAGTTGTATGCATGTAGCGTAACGGCAACGAAATTAATGCAGATGGTACGCCGCCATTCGAGTAGGCAAAAGCATCGGTATCGGTTCCTGTAGAACGTGAAGATGCCTGGCGCTGGAATGGAATGTTATTTTTCTCAGCGGTTTTAATTAATAGTTTATTTAAATTGGTTTGTACAGCCGGGGCATATGAAACAACAGGACCTTTACCTGCCGATAAATCGCCCTGAACATTTTTATTTATCATTGGGGTAGTGGTATCATGCGTTACATCGGTAATGATGGCCACATTTGGTTTAATGCGCTGGGCAATCATTTCGGCACCGCGTAAACCAATTTCTTCCTGTACAGAATTAACAATGTATAAACCGAACGGAAGTTTTTTCTTGTTTTCTTTTAATAAACGGGCAACTTCGGCAATCATAAAACCACCTACACGGTTATCTAAAGCACGGCCAACATAGTAGCGGTCGTTCAAAACCATAAACTCATCTTCGTAGGTAATTACACAGCCAACGTGGATGCCTAATTTTTCTACTTCTTCTTTTGATGTGCAACCACAATCTAAAAAGATGTTTTTTAACTCCGGAGCCTGTTCTTTCTCGCCATGGCGCGTATGGATAGCTGGCCAGCCGAATACTGCTTTAACCAAGCCATTCTCGGTATGGATGTTTACACGTTTCGAAGGTGCAATCTGATGGTCAGAACCGCCATTGCGAATCACATAAATTAAACCATCGTTGGTGATGTAATTTACATACCATGAAATTTCATCGGCGTGGGCTTCTATAACTACTTTAAAATCAGCTTTAGGGTTAATAACACCTACTGCGGTGCCGTAATTATCGATAAAATGTTCGTCGATATAGGGTTTTAAATAATTTAACCAAAGTTTTTGTCCTTCCCATTCGTAACCGGTAGGAGCAGGATTGTTGATGTATTCTTCCAGAAATTGCAGCGATTTTTTAGTAACCACAGCAACATGTTTTTTCTTTTCGTCGTCTTTTTTCTTAGCCATTTTATTATTCTATAATTATTCGTCATCCTGAACTTGATTCAGGATCTGATTAATGAGATGCTGAACTAAATCCGATAACTATCGGATCAGCATGACGGTTGGTAATTTAAAGTTCTTTTTCCATTACTACAAAATCGTAACCATCTTTAAAAAAGGTTTTATCTGTTTCGTGGAAGCCAAATTTAAAATAAAATTCCTTAGCATTTACACGTGCGTTGCACCATAGTTTTGTCGCTTTTTGAATTTTACAAAAATCAATGATATAGTCCATTAGTTGCGAACCGTAACCTGCATTTTGAGTATCGGGCAGAATGGCCAGTTTGCGGAACTGATAAACATCCCCATCATGAAATAGGGAAACTACTCCGGTTAATTTATGATCGAGGTATAATCCAAAATGGATGCCGTCAAAATCATCGGGAAGTTTAACCGAATCAAAAGGTAATTCCGGATACATCGCCTCATGCCTGATCCGCCAGGTTAGCGATGGGAATATTTGCTCAATTTGAACCATATTTATAATAAAAAGCTGAAGCCTATCCTTCCATCAACGCCATAATAGGTTTGATATTCATTAATACGCATATTTGGACCCAATGAAAGCTCAAAATTTGTTTTCTTGCCAATGCTGCGTTGAAAACCCCACTGAGGGGTGATTCCGATCTCCCAATTTACTGCATTGTATTGATTGAGATTGCCACCCTTAATTAAAGGAGAAAAATAACTGTTTATATCTAGCCCAAAATAATTAGAAGCATTGTTGATGGTTTTTTTTCCTTTTTTAATCCTGTTTTCAAAATGATAATATTTTCTGATTCCTGCGTAAAGGTTTGGTGCCAGATCAAAGTAGGTTTTGGTTTTACCCCCAGCCATGTAATTATAATTGTATTCTATTAGAAAAGTACCAGCCAATCCTGCACCACCATAAACTGTGGTAAGTTTTCCTATTTTTTGTTCCCGTTCATAATGTAGTGAAAGAAGACTCAACCTTATTTTATTAAGAGATTTTACTTCTGTTGGCTGTTCTACTTTTGTACTGTCCTGGGCTTTTGCTTTACCAAAAATGGCCAGAAAGATTAATAATGCTGAAAGTGTTTTGATCGCGTTTTTAGATTTCATGAAATTTTTATGATTGGTTATTTGTTTTTTTTCTTCCGTAAAACTGATAAATTAAAATATTAAGGACAATTATACCTGCCATTCCATAACAGAATAATTCCCATCCACCCTGGCCCCAAAGCCACAAACCCAGGGCCGAGCCACAGCTTGCGCCAATAAAACTAACCGACATAAAAATGGTGTTTAGCCTGTTTCTGGCTTCTGGTATTAAGGTATAAATTCGGGTCTGGTTGGTTACATGTATGGCCTGCTGACCAATATCAATCAATACAATGCCGATTACAAACAAATATAAGTAGCTGCCGGTAAAATAAAACAAGGCAATACTAACAATTTGTAATATAAAACCAATCATTAAGTTTTTGCGTGGATTGTTACCATCGCTTAATTTACCAACTAATGGTGCCGCCAATGCGCCCGCAGCCCCGGCAATTCCAAATAGCCCAATCTGTAAAGTCTGTAAATTAAAAGGTGGATTAGCGAGAAATAAAACCATGGTTGTCCAGAATGCACTAATAATGGCGAATGCCAGGAAATTAATAATCGAGGTTTCTCTTAAAGCAGGTTGGGTTTTGATATAACTGAACATCGAACCCATGAGTTCCTTGTAACTTCCTTTAAAAGCAGGATAACTTTGTGGAAAACGTTTGGCCATTAAAAAAATGAGCATGCCACAAATTCCTGCAGCCATATAATAAACGGCTCTCCAACCCAGCCAAAAGCCAATACTGCCACTTACTGCGCGTGAGGCTAAAATCCCAACCAGCAAACCACTCATAATCATCCCAATGTTGGCTCCGCGGTTCTCATCGGTACTTAAATTAGCCGCTAAGGGCAAAATCAATTGGGGTACAATAGAGCAGGCACCAATTAAAATTGATGCAACTTCCAGTACAAAAAAGGTATGCGAAACCGCGGCAACCAGTAAGGCGAAGATTGCAAGTCCGGTAATGATGAGGATCTGTTTTTTACGCTCGAACATATCGCCTAGTGGTACTAAAAGGAAAAGACCTAAAGCGTAACCGATCTGGGTGAGGTAGGTAATTTTTCCCGCATCGGTTTCGGTAAGATTAAACTCTTTTGCAATTAAGATGACCAAAGGCTGGCAGTAGTAAATATTTGCAACAATCAGGCCTGTGCAAAAAGCCATGAGCAAGATGTCTGTCCGGGATAGTTTCTTAGTAATCTGCATGTGAGTCTTGAGTCGGAAGTCCACAGTCATGAGTCTTAAGAGGTGAGTTGATTACTACCTGACTATGGACTAATGACTATGGACTATTTTCTACAAAGGTATATTTCCATGTTTTTTTCGTGGATTATTCACCACCTTATTTTCCAACATCTTAAAGGCTTTTATCAACTTTATACGGGTTTGAGCTGGTTCAATCACTTCGTCCACAAAGCCACGTTCTGCAGCACGATAAGGGTTGGCAAAGATATCTGAATATAGTTTTTCTTTCTCCAGCCATTTTTCTTCAGGGTTTTCTGCTGCAGTAATTTCTCGTTTAAAAATAATTTCGGCGGCACCTTTTGCTCCCATCACGGCAATCTCAGCACTTGGCCAGGCATAGTTCATATCTGCTCCAATATGTTTGCTGTTCATCACATCATAGGCACCACCATACGCTTTTCTGGTAATTACGGTAATGCGCGGTACAGTAGCCTCACTAAAAGCGTACAATAATTTTGCTCCATTGGTGATAATGCCATTCCATTCCTGATCTGTACCTGGTAAAAAACCCGGCACATCTTCAAATACCAATAATGGGATATTAAAACAATCGCAAAAGCGTACAAAACGTGCTGCTTTGGTAGAAGAATTGCTATCTAAAACACCTGCCAAATAAGCAGGCTGATTGGCTACGATACCAATACTTCGCCCTGCAAGGCGGGCAAAACCCACCACAATATTTTCTGCATAAGTGGCATGTACTTCTAAAAAACTATCATTATCAGCCACGGCAGCAATCACTTCACGTATGTCGTAAGGCTGTGAAGCATTTTCTGGCATAAAAGTGTTTAGTTCAGGTCGACTTTCATCAGCTGCTTCGTAAGGTAAATGATTGGCTATTTCCTCGCAGTTTTGCGGCATATAACTCAGTAGTTTCTTTACATGATTAATAGCTTCAATTTCATTGGCACAGGCAAAATGGGTAACGCCCGATTTTGTAGCATGTGTGCTGGCACCTCCTAATTCTTCTGAAGTTACTTCTTCGTGTGTTACTGTTTTAACCACATTCGGGCCGGTAACAAACATATAAGAAGTATTTTCTACCATCAAAATAAAATCGGTAATAGCGGGCGAATAAACAGCTCCACCTGCGCATGGTCCCATTATGGCCGAGAGTTGTGGAATTACACCCGAAGCCTGTACATTTTTATAAAAGATATCGGCATAACCGCCCAAAGAAACAACACCTTCCTGGATACGCGCACCGCCGCTATCGTTTAAGCCGATTAATGGTGCACCATTTTTCATGGCCATATCCATAAGCTTGCAGATTTTCTCTGCGTGGGTTTCAGAAAGTGAGCCGCCAAAAACGGTGAAATCCTGAGAGAAAACATAGGTTAATCTGCCATTAATTGTTCCATAACCTGTTACCACACCATCGCCCGGGTATTTTTCGCGTTCCATGCCAAAGTCGGTGCTTCGGTGGGTCACCATCATGCCAATTTCTTCGAAGCTGCCTTCATCCATTAAAAAATGGATACGCTCGCGGGCCGTAAGTTTACCTTTTTTATGCTGACTGTCAATACGGGCCTGTCCGCCGCCAAGATTGGCCTGGTTGATTTTATCTTTAAGTAATGTTATTTTTTTATCCATTGCAATGCGATGAGATTTTAAAATTAAAAATTACTAGTGGTAATGCAAGGTAAGTGCGGTATTATTTTATCAAAGCACGCGATGTTGAGTAAAGCAAATGGCGGGGCTAAAAAATCTAAATACTGACCGTTCATTTCCTAAAAAGAAAAACATTTTATAATTGATTGGAAATGTTTGGTGCTCTACTTTTGGCCGGTTTGGCCCCGCTTTTTGGTACGAGTTCCGATAAAGGATCGGAAGCTCTTCCCGGCATCCGATAACTATCGGATCGGGTTTATTTAACTTGGGTCGGTGCAAGAAACTCAAATTTTTTATCTGCCTACAGGTTAGTTGTCAGGTTTGGAACAGGTTTTTGTTTAACTAAACCTGACAGAAGCGATATCCTTTTTGGCTTCAATTGATTTTGAATTTATAACTAATTTTGCCAAAAAGATTTAGCGGATGGCAGGACTGAACTGACCGATAATAATAGAACCAACTGTTTTCAGAAGCTAAAAAAAACGTTGTTATTATATAATGGATGCCTGCATTTTACTTAAATTACATTTTTTTTACAGCCTAAAGCATTGAAAAACCAATTATCCGTTTATTTTTGTATCCATAATTTATTAAAATAACATTAGAATTTTAGATGTTTTTAAGGAAATACAAGTATTTAATCGTTGCCACTTTTATGGTCATCTTCATGTCGAAGATGGGTATATCTGGTGCACCGGTATTTTTTACGAGTATTGACAAGGAAATTATGAATGCTGTAATCATGCAAATTGAGTTAGAGCATGAAGGCGGAAAGGATGCCGCCAAAGACACTGCAAAGTTTACTGATTTCAAACTCATCGAACTTAATCATCCTATCTTCTCTTACGAGTTCTCTTCAAGCCATTTCTTTTTGAAGAGCAGTTTTATAGAACATTTTAAAAGATATGTAGACCCATATCATCCTACTGTTCCAACACCTCCGCCTAACTTTATCTAGCCATTATTTTTTTGGGGTAAAAATGACCTGCTCAATGGTATTGCGCGTTATTGCTATGTTTAAATGATGTAGTGCGTATTACTTTCTGTAGCGTGATTTTACTCCTGCGATTCTATTCGTTAAAATTTACCTGATAATTATATCGTTATGCAAAAGTTTAACCCGGCCTTTTCAGGTTCGGATGTGAAGAAATATATTCTTAAAAAGAATTTAAAGAAAGATTTACCTGCAAGTATTGTAGTGTTTTTAGTGGCCTTGCCATTATGTTTAGGTATTGCACTAGCCTCAGGTGCGCCATTATTTGCCGGTTTAATCACAGGTATTATCGGAGGGATAGTCGTAGCATCTTTTAGCGGCTCGCAATTAAGTGTGAGTGGCCCTGCAGCAGGTTTAACCGTTATTGTTTTAGGTGCAATAACCTCATTAGGAAGCTATCCTACATTTTTACTTGCCGTTGTATTGGCAGGGGTGTTCCAGTTGATTTTAGGTCTGGTTAAAGCCGGAACCATTGGTAATTACTTTCCTTCGAGTGTAATTGAAGGAATGCTTGCTGCCATTGGACTGATTTTAATCTTAAAACAACTACCACATGCATTGGGGGTTGATACCGATTTTACCGGTGATGAAGGCTTCTTTCAACAAGATCACGAAAATACTTTTTCTGCGATTAGTGCAGCAATAAGCCATTTTAGTCTGGCTGCGGTAGTTATCAGTCTATTATCAATAGCTATTCTGATTTTATGGCCTAAGTTTCCAAAACTGGCAGTTGTACCTGCTCCGTTATTGGTAGTAACTTTAGGAGTTCTGGGAACTATACTTTTTGCAGGTACAGATCATCCTTTACGTGCCGATCAGATGGTGAAAATCCCGGTAGTAAATGGTTTCGGCGAATTTCTGGGGCTGTTTACGATGCCCGATTTTTCTCAGCTGGCCAATAAAAATGTTTATATCACAGCCGCAACCATTGCTGTTGTAGCGAGTTTAGAAACATTACTCAGTATTGAGGCTGTAGATAAAATCGATCCGATTAAGCGTATATCGCCAACTAACAGAGAGTTAATTGCCCAGGGTTTAGGTAACATTACCAGTGGTATGGTGGGTGGTTTACCTATGACATCGGTAATTGTAAGGAGCTCGGCAAATGTAAATGCTGGAGCCAGAACCAAAATGTCGGCTATTTTTCATGGCTGTTGGTTATTGCTTTCACTTTTGTTTATCCCTGGATTAATTAACATGATTCCATTATCGTGTTTAGCTGCAATTCTTTTGGTAACCGGATACAAATTAACCCGGATCAGTTTATTTAAACACATGTACCACAAAGGCTGGGATCAGTTTGTACCATTTGTGGTTACAGTATTGGCGGTATTATTTACCGATCTGTTAAAAGGTGTGGCTGTGGGGATGTTGGTTTCGATTTTTTATTTATTACGTACCAATATGCGCAACCCCTTTTTTTACAGAATTACAAACGAAGGCGACAAAAAGAATATCAGGATTAAACTAGCAGAAGAGGTTTCTTTTTTAAATAAAGCAGCGATACAGGTAGTTTTAACGAATATCCCTAAAGAAACAAATGTAATTATTGACGGTTCAAATGCCAGATATATCGATCCTGATGTGCTGGAAACCATTTACAATTATAAACATAATGCTTATACAAAAGGTATTATCGTAACCCTGGAGAATATCCAAAAACATTATACAGTACCAAAATTAAATATAACAGTAAAAGAAGACATTAATAAATTATAGTTATGTGCGCAAAAACAATAGATACAAAAGATATAACCTACGAAAACTTATTACAGGGTAATAAAGACTGGGTTAAAGATACAATAGACAACGATCCTGCCTTTTTTGATAAATTATCAGAAGGCCAGAGCCCACCGGTTTTATGGATTGGCTGTTCAGATAGCCGGGTACCTGCCAACCAGATTACGAATACCAGACCAGGCGATATTTTTGTGCATAGAAACATAGCTAATGTGGTTGTACATACGGATATGAACCTGCTTTCAGTACTGGATTATTCTATTAATGTATTAAAGGTTAAACATGTTATTGTTTGCGGCCATTATGGTTGCGGTGGTGTTAAAGCTGCTTTGGGCAATAAACAAGTGGGGATTATTGATAACTGGTTGAGAAATATCCGCGATGTGTACCGTACCCACGAACGTGAGATGGCTACGATTAAAGATCCGGATCAACGTTTTGACCGTTTAGTGGAGTTAAACGCCATTGAAGGTGCTGCAAATGTAACCAATACTTCGATTGTACAAAGTGCCTGGGCAAATGGTCAGGAATTAGCGGTACATGCCTGGGTTTATAGCCTGAAAACAGGAATCATCAAAGACCTGAAAGTAACTTGTACTTGTCTTGATGATGTTGCCCCTGCTTTTAAGGTAGGATAAAAACACCCCATAGGTGTTATTTTTTAGTTGTTAGGGAAAGCCTCAGGTTTTACATCGGGGGCTTTCATTTTTCTGTGCCATTTGGCATCTTCCCTGGCATCTTCGGATCCAAAATCGCCTCCTCTAAAGTCATGAAGAAGATTCCCGGCATCGGTTTTTACTATGTTTAGATGCAATCGCTTTTCCTCATCTTCATTGCAAAAAGGGATACACATAAAAAAGGCCAGATAATGATGTCTGGCCTTATATTTAATATTAATCTTCTGCTAAGAATGGATAACGGTAATCAGTTGGGGGATTAAAAGTTTCTTTAATGGTACGTGGAGAAACCCAACGCAATAAATTAATCATTGCACCAGCTTTATCATTTGTGCCTGATCCTCTTGCTCCACCAAATGGTTGTTGCCCAACTACGGCACCTGTACATTTATCGTTAATGTAGAAATTACCAGCCGAGTTGCGTAGGGCGTAACTCGCTTTTTCTATTGCATATCTATCTTGTGATAAAATAGCTCCCGTTAAGGCATACGGTGAAGTAGTGTCGATTATTTCTAAAATCTGGTCGAATTCCTGATCTTCGTATACGTATACAGATAATACCGGACCAAAAAGTTCTTCACACATGGTCGTGTATTTTGGATCGTCAACCACTAAAACGGTAGGTTCGATGAAATAACCTTTGCTCTTATCATAGTTTCCACCGGCAATAACTTCTACGCCTTTATCTTTTTTAGCCTGATCGATATATTTAGCCAGTTTATCGAAAGAACGCTCATCAATAACTGCATTAATAAAATTGCTGAAATCTTCAGTTCCGCCCATTTTAAATGAAGCTAAATCTCTGATCATTAATTTTTTAATCTCAGGCCACAGGCTTTTGGGGATATAAGTACGGCTGGCTGCAGAACATTTTTGTCCCTGATATTCGAAGGCGCCCCTAACAATTGCAGTAACCGAAGCAGCAACATCTGCACTTGGGTGAACGAGGATAAAATCTTTACCACCAGTTTCGCCAACGATGCGAGGATATGATTTGTATTTATGGATGTTTGTTCCAATTGTTTTCCAGATTTCCTGAAAAACTTTTGTTGAACCTGTAAAGTGAATGCCTGCAAAATCAGCATGATTAAAAACCACATCGCCAACTTCAGGACCATCTGCAAAAATAAGATTAATTACGCCGTGAGGTAAGCCTGCTTCGCGGAAAACATTCATAATTACATTAGCCGCATAAACCTGGGTATCTGCAGGTTTCCACACCACCACATTACCCATCATGGCTACACAAGCAGGTAAATTACCAGCAATTGCGGTAAAGTTGAAAGGTGTTAAAGCAAATATAAATCCCTCTAAAGGACGTTGTTCTGTTCTGTTCCACATACCATTTGGCGATACTGGTGGCTGTTGGCCATAAATATCCTGCATATAACTTACGTTAAAACGCAAGAAATCTACCAGTTCGCAAGCAGCATCAATTTCAGCCTGATAAGCATTTTTACTTTGACCAAGCATGGTTGCCGCATTAATTTGGTAGCGGTATTTTGTAGCAAACAAATCAGCAGCTTTCATAAAAATAGCAGCTCTGTGTTCCCAGGCTAAAGCTTCCCAATCTGCCTTGGCAGCCAAAGCAGCATCTATGGCTTGTTTTACATGGCTTTTATCGCCATAACTGAAGGTAGCCAGTACATGTTGATGATCGTGTGGAGCTACTACTTTCTTTTTATTTTGAGTATGTACCTCTTGTCCGCCAATAAACATCGGAATATCCAATTGTTTAGCACGCGCATCGGCAATAGCCTCCTTTAAAAGAGAACGTTCTTTTGTACCTGGCGCATAGCTGTTAATGGGCTCGTTAACCGGGGTAGGTACGTTAAAAAATCCTTTAAGCATATTTTATTTTTTATGATTTGTACAAAGATAATGCTTTTTGGGGTAGGCAATTCTATTATTCTGTAAAGAAAATAGGGGGAGAGGTTTGACTGCAATAGTCCGTGGATAGAAGTTTGAAGGCCTAAGCCAATGAGCAGATAATTTTAAAGAAGTTGCGGTTAAAATCCGGGTGGTTTAGGCTTTGCTGGAAGGGTTGATAACTTTAACAGGGCGGCAGGAATTTGTAAACCCTGGTTATAAAAGCAGCTTTTGCTTCATCATATCCAAAAAATCTCTCCTATAGGTTTCGCCAATTAATATTTCAGCCGAAATGCCTTTTAAAATAATCCTGTTCCCATCTATTGAAGTGATTTTATTAAGTGCCACTATAAACGATTTCTGTACCCGGATAAATTGTGTTTTGGGTAATCTTTCTTCTACATCTTTCATGGTTAGGAGCGCAAGCGTTCTCATCCCGTTATGGTGAAAAGCGATATAATTTTTCATGCCTTCAACAAAATCAATTTCGGCGATATTAATTTTAAGCATTTTACCTTTAGCCTCTGTTTTAACCATAAAATAATCATCATTCTGCTGGTTAGACGGTTTATTGGCTTTTTTAGAGTGGATTATCTTTTGAGCCTTGTTTATTGCTTGTAAAAAACGGGGCAGCGGGATAGGTTTAACTAAATAATCAACCACATCAAGATCAAAACCAGCGGTAGCAAACTCTTTATATGCAGTGGTAAGTATCACCTGTGCGTCTTTGTTATTCATAGTTTGAATAAATTCGATACCTGATATCCCTGGCATATGAATATCTAAAAAAATGAGATCTACCGGGTTACTGCTTAAAAAGCTTAGTGCATCAATCGGATTGGTAAATGTTGCCGCGATCTGTATGGCAGCAACAGATTTTAGGTAATATTGTATTACTTCAATGGCATGGTCTTCGTCATCAACAATAATGCAGTTAATCATGAGGTATATGGTTGAGGTTTAATTTGTGGTATCTTGAAATGTTCCAAAAAGCCTAAATTATCAAATGAGCTTGGTTTTTCCTGATGATCAGCAACCTTATTGTAAGGCAAAGTTAATTCAAGACTATAATCAATCTCGGTTTCATTAATATTTAATGCAACCCCTTTTTTGTAATGATTTGCGAGTCTTTTCTTTATGTTTTCCATACCTATACCACTTGACAGTTCTTTAGGGCCATTTTTCTTTTTATTCCAGGTGATTAGGCGGATGTTATGATCGATTTTATTAATGTTTAAAGTAATTTTAACAGGATGCAACTTATCTGTGCAATCGCCATGTTTTAAGATATTCTCTACAATGGTGATTAGAATTAATGGAATCAGTCTTACATTATTAGTATTACCATTCACATTAAAATCAATCTGCAATTTGTTATTGAAACGAAGTTGATTAATTTTAATTACATTTTTAATATGCTCAATTTCCTCGTCTATTAAGGTCATGCGGTTATCTTTATCCATTTCCAAGGAATAGCGCATGATTTTACTGAGGGTCATAATGCCATCGGCAAGCTCCTGAGATAAGGGTAACGATTTTGCGAAAAAGAAATTAAGTGTGTTGTTTAAAAAGTGAGGATTAATCTGTGCACGGAGAAAGGCATATTCTGCTTCATGCTTTTCTTTTTCAATGAGGCGTAGTTTTCGTTCACGTTTAATACTCTCACGTGCGTAGTGATAACCAAAGCCCCAGAAAAAGTATTTTATGAATACCCATAGAACTGAAATCGCATGTTGAGAAAAATTAAAAATTGGAGTAGAGTCTCCACTTGCTTTAATTAACGGTCTGATATGATAGCCTGTAATGTACCATTGAATAAAAGCAAATATATAAATAAATAAAATGGCCAATAATAATCTATATGTTTTTAGCGGGTTGGTGTACTTGCCAAGTATCCAAATAGATAGATAAAATGTACAAACGTTTGGAAGGTTAGAAAATATAACATCTGCTAATCCGAATTCATAAGTGTCAGGGCTATTTATGAATTCGGAAAGATTACCTAAAAAGATATACAGCATCCAAAAAAACACATGGTATATCGTTAGCTTATATTTATTTAAATACACTTTTATGAATTTAATTAATGATGTTTTACAAAATCTATCCAATCAATTGTATCATGAGGTATTTTTACATCGGGTTCAATGCCAATGTTGTCTAACGGGAATGCTGGTAACCGTGTTGATTTAACGGCTGGATACCATAAGGAATAAAAAGAGCAAGGCATTTCTGTAGTAACTACTTCTACATAATCAATTGCACCTGCAGTATTTTCTCCATATATTTTTACTTTTTTACTCTGTTTTGCTTGTAAAATAAAAAGTTCGGCCGCACTGGCAGTATTTCTGTTTACTAAAAAAGAAACGCGTTCAGGATTTTTTAATGTTGTATTGTATTTAATTGTATCTACAGGATATAAATTGTATAATTCTCCCTGATGAGATTTAAGTTTTAATAAATTTTGTTTAAAAATCTGTTGCATGCTATCAGGCAATTGAGGATATTCTGTAGAATATCGATCTTTTATATTGTCTTCGGTTGCTAACACCATTCCACCTTCAGTTAGAATTGGATTTGTATAAATATATGGCATTAAATTTCTAAATACTAATACCGTTCCTCCCGAATTGTTTCTGATATCTATAATTAAATGCTTTCTACTTTTTAGTCCTGCTTCATTTTTTTTTATTAAGCTGTCGGTTTTCGATATATACTCTAATGATCTAAAAGATGGCATTTCGATTAGGCAGGTTTCATTGTCTATAATGCTAAACTTAGGGGAAAGATCAGGACTCTTTACTGCTGCATTTTCTTTTGGTTTCTGAATATCCTTATGCCATTTGCCAAATGGTCCAAAATCTAATATGCCTACATCTACAAGTAAGGGGGGGTAATTTAAGGAATGATCTATTGCTCGATAGTAAATGGTTTTATATTTGTTGTCAGTTTTTAACAACTTCCACTTTATCTGGCCTGGCACCCATTTTACACTATCTGCTTTCAGTATAAAACCATAAAATTCTTTACCTCTAATTCCCTCTTTTCGAACAGCTATTTGATAGGTACCACTTTCATTGCTCCAAATACCTTCTATGCTGTCTTTCTTAATTCTATCATTCTTTAAATATTGAATAAAATCCTGTTGAGACCATTTTACATGTTCTTCTTTGGAGAAAAATGCCCTTATTGAATCGGGATGTTGGTCTTTAAATTCTATTGCAAAGCCCACATGCTGATCCTTGAAAAAATTTAACCAGGTTCTACATATTAACACGCATTCAGAAGCATTTGAAGTATATGTCAGTTTTTGAAGGCTGTCTGTGAACTTTTGAAACTTGACTTTGTTTGATGTATTTATTTTATCATTATAGCCAACATAATTCACCCGTATCTTTTTGACCATATAATCGAAGTTAATTGAACAATTGCAATTTTGTGCTATTGACTTGAGATTAGACAAGAAAAATAGTGTGACTAATAAATATCTCATTTTACAATGTGGTATTGACTTTGGATCGCTTATAAAAGTAAAAATAATTTTTATTGACTAACTATTGTTTTTGCTTGAGTTTTATCACAGCCAGGCAAAGTGGAAGGATTCCCACCAGCCTCTGATTCGTTTATGCCATTGCCCCCATAAATTCTCCTCATTTGCTCTTTCGTTAAATTAGTCATGTTGTTTCGTTTAAACACAAACACAGTTTTTTTTTCTAATTTTTTGTTTTTCATAATTGTAATATTAGATGGTTAAATAAATGTGTTCAAAAGTGTTATTTCTGAATGCAATTACCAAAAAATATACACCAAATAGCCTTTTGTCTATACTAAACCAATAGATTGTCTAGTTTAAATAGTGATCGTTATTTAGTTTTATACTTCTTTACAAAATCAATCCAATCCGTAACATCGGCAGGTATTATTACATCGGGCTTAATACCAATATTATCTAAGGGATAATCTGGTAATCTTAAAGATTTACAGGTAGGGTAATAAAGCGTGTAGAATTTACATGGCATTTCTACTTTAACAAATTCAGTGTAGTCTACAGCCCCAGATGAATGTTCACCATAGAGTTTCACCTTTTTACTTTGTTTAGCTTCCAGTAAAAACATTTCGGCAGCGCTTCCCGTACCCCGGTTAACAAGAAATGAAACACGTTCAGGGTTTTTTGAAATAGTTTTAAACTTGATGGTATCCATTGGATATAGCTTATACATTTCTCCCTGGTGAGCTTTTAACTCGGTCAGGTGTTTTTTAAAAACGTTTCTTATGCTATCAGAGGTTTCTGGATATTCTTTAGCGTAACCGCTATCTTTAATGTTTTCTGGTGTTGCCAGAACATATCCGCCTTCCTTTAGTATAGGTTTGGTATAAAGGTAGGGCATTAACTTTTCGTATACCAGAACAGATCCACCGCCATTATTTCTTAAATCGATAATTAAATGTTTGGTGTTTTTTAATATGTTTTCATTCTATTTAATTAATGCTGCTGTTGGGACTACATATTCTAGTTTGCCAAAAGATGGCATCTCAAATAATGCGGTTTCATGGTCCAAAACCTTAAATTTTGGCGAAAGGTCAATTTCTTTTTTAAGTGGAGCAGGGAGTAGTTTGGGGCTCCTCATCCACTTTCCGAACATTCCGAAATCTAAAACATCTCTAGTTTTCAAAAGTATTGGGTGTTGCTCTGAATGATCCCCTACAGCAAAGAAAATGGTTTGATATTGATTATCCTTTTTTGCCAATCTAAATTTGATCTGTTGAGGCATCCATCTTACAGAGTCTGCCTTTAGTATAAAACCTATAAACTGGTCGGACTTTTTGTCTTTAACAATCCCAACTTCATATATGCCAACGCTCCAAATTCCTTCAATGCTATCCAGGGCTTCTTTATTTTGTTCAAGATAGGATTTAAATGTGCTCTCTGTCCAGGTGGACTTTTCTTCATTAGCAAAAAAACTTCTTATAGAATCTGGATCCAATTTATCAAATTCCATCCCAAATGATATGTGTTTATCTTTGAAAAAATCTAACCATCCCGGCATAAACTTAAACACTTGTACTGGTTGGCCTGATTGGCTACCTGTTGTAAGCTATCGGTAATTTTTTTAAACTGCTGGCTATTTGAAGGCGTTACTTTATCGGCATAGCCAACATAGTTTTTTGTTATCCTATTGGTAAGATAACTAAAGTTATCGCCGCAATTGCAGTTTTGCGCTTGTAAATTATAAAACGGGAATAAAAGTAATAAATAGAAGGTGATTTTTTTCATAGGTTTTAATTACAATTATAGTCGAAATTTATACTTTAAGTATAAACTTTTTTAAAATACATATTCGTATTATATTACGTGTGGTTTAATGTAATATCTAATGGCACTGATTTAATTTAATATTAAATTATTTCTGATGTTATATCTCTTTTTGTCCTTATAAAATGGCTTTTAGTGTATCTTTTTTGTGAGTCGAATTTTAAAATTAGATACTTGTATCATGTTAGGCCAACATAGGCGGAACCTGAAAAGCCTGAAAAGAGTAAGAACCAAAAATTTGAATTAAACGAAATGAAAAAAGTAGAATTAGAAAAAATGGAAACTATTAATGGTGGTAACGCAAAACATTGTGGCCTTGTTTCAGCTGGTCTTGGATTAGGGGCCTATCTTTTTCCTCCATTAGGTGGAACTGCGGCAGTATTTGCTATTGGTTGCGCTTTGTACGATTTATAAAATTAGAAGTTTTTAATAGTTATAAAATTAAAGTTATGAAAAAGTTAAATTTATCAGATTTAGAAAAAATAAATGCTTCTGGCGCTAAAGCATGTTGGGGTACAGCTGCTTACTATGCCTTAAGTTTACCGATGTCGGGTATTGGATTAGTTTTGGGAGCTTCTTGCTGGGTAGCCTCTCTTTAATTGTAGATGCTATGAAAAAAATATCTTTAAATAAAACTACTATACTGAACATCTTATTCTTGCCATTAATAACGTTGGGTTACTACTTAGGGTATTTTCCTAATATATTTCTCAGTATTGCAATAGTAGTTTGCATGGTTGTATTAATTGTAGATAAAAATAGTATTAACACAAGGATTAAAGATATTAATTTTTGTGCACTATGTAGTTTCACAATATTTTCCTTAGGATTTTTTTTGTATAAAATATAAGCATTCACCCAGTTCCAGAGTTTCTTTAAAAGTAACTCTGGAACTTTTACATATGCTGTTGATGTATTTTGTAAATATATATCCTTGTAATAACAACCTTACAGATGCCACATTAATCCTTTTAATTTATAATTATGCTCAAAGAAAAACTATCATGCTGGAGTTTGCTGGCCATAATGGCCAGTACTAGTATTTTAATAACTTATTGTTTCAGTCATTACTTATTTACGCGCGATATTTATTATAATAGTTTTCAAAATCAATTAGATAATACCCGCATAGATGAGCTGTTTGATATGCAAGCGGAGTATAGTTGGGTAGGCTTTCTATTTATACCTATGTGGCTTTTAGTCAAAAATTTCGTGGTGAGTTTATGTCTGCAAACAGGCTTATTATTAAAAAATACTAAACTAAAATTCGGCACTACTTTTAAAATAGCCTTAACTGCCGAGTTGGTTTTTTTATTACCCCAGATTATAAAATTATGCTGGTTCTTACTGATCAAAACTGACTATACTCTTACAGAGGTGCAACAATTTTATCCCCTTTCGGCATTAAACCTATTCAAGCCAGAAAATTTATCATCATTGCTAATTTATCCTTTTCAAACTTTTAATGTATTTGAAGTTTTATACTGGATAATGTTAGCTGGAGGCATTAAACAAGCATTAAATGCCGATATTAATCAAGGCATTCGGGTAGTGTTTTCCGGCTATATTCCTGCTTTGGTTTTATGGGTGGTTTGCGTAATGTTTATCACCGTTTCGCTAAGCCCTACAGTTTAATATTAAGCTTTATTGCTTTAATCAAACAATTTATGAAAAAAAAGATAATTGCAGTACTGGGCATTTTAGCCCTGTGCCTGGCTGGGCTATTGACCTTTAAAACCGTACAAAAATATAAAAAGAAGCAGGCTGTGGCCATCAGAAAACAAACGCTACCAGCTTTCCAGTTTTATAATCAGGATCTCCAGAAATTTAACGCAAGCCAATTAAAAGTGGGTATACCTGTTTGTATTTTCTATTATAATGCCGAATGCGATCATTGTCAGTATGAAGCAACAGAAATAAAGAAGCATATCGAAGCTTTTAAAAATATTCAGGTAATAATGGTTTCTACTAATGCGCCGACAGAAACAATACAATTTGTTAATCAATATCAATTAAAAGGTTATGAATTTATAACCTGGCTTTACGATAAAGATTATAGCTTTTACAAATGGTTTGGCCAATCGGTTACCCCTTCAGTTTATATTTATAACAAACAGCACAAATTGGTGAAAGAATATACCGGAGAGGTAAAGATAGCAGCTGTGCTACAAAACTTGAAATACGATGAATAGGGGAAAGAAAACGCTTGTGCTGCAACAGGACGGTAGCGATTGCGGAGTAGCCTGTTTACTTTCGGCAATACAATACTTTAATGGGAGTGGCAATTTAGAGCATTTAAGGAAAATAAGCGGCACAGATGGAAATGGAACAACGTTATTAGGGCTTTGTGAGGGTGCTGAAAAATCAGGGATTGAAGCTGAAGCCTTTGAAGCTGAATTAGATCACTTAAAGGCATTAAATGAGTTGTGCCTATTGCATATTAAATTGGAAAATAATCTCGAACATTTTGTGCTTTGTTATGGATATGATCTTAAAAAAATGGTTTTTATTATTGGTGATCCTGCTAGCGGAATAAAATACTGGGATGAAAAAACTCTGGGCAAGCTTTGGGTGTCGAAAATACTGTTAACTTTAAAACCACATAAAGGCTTTTTATCGTCAAAAATCAAAAATGAGCAGAAACGGAAATGGTTTTTGGAGATCTTAAAAGAAGATTACAACATTTTATTAGCCTCAGCATTTTTAGGGGTTATTATTGCAGGCTTGGGTCTTTCTACAGCCATGTTTACCCAGAAACTGGTTGATGAAATTATTCCTAAAAACCTGGTCAATAAAATGATCACTGGTTTAATTATTTTACTCGCGTTGTTAATCGCAAAATCTTTTATTGGTTTTTTAAGGCAGCTCTTTTTGCTTAAGCAAACTAAAGATTTTAATCAGCGTATAACAAGCCGTTTTATGGCAAAACTTTTATATCTGCCAAAGCTGTTTTTTGATACCCGTAAAACCGGTGATTTAATTTCAAGATTGAACGACACGCAGCGTATCCAGCGTAGTGTAGCATTTTTAAGTGGAAGTTTTGTAATTGATTTGTTGGTCGTTCTCATTTCATCTGCTTATCTGTTCCATTATCATTACGCTACTGCTTTAACCACATTAACTGCGATTCCCTTGATGGGCTTAGTTACTTTTAAGTATAAGAAGAGAATTTTAACACAGAATGCAGAAGCAATGACGGCTTATGCATTTAACGAAAGTAATTACATTGATGTTATTCAAGGGGCTAGTGTAATTAAAGTGGCTAATAAAGAAGAGGATTTTATAAACCGGTCAGCAAGCTATTTTTCAAATTTTCAATCTAAAAATTTTGCATTGGGGAAAACAAGTAACCAATTTAATCTAATGGTAGAAGTGTTTGCTGCGCTTATTATCATATTAATTATTGCACAGATTTCTTATTTTACTTTACATAAGCAATTAAAAATAGGAGAGATGATGGCTATTCTATCTATCGCAATAAGTATTATCCCATCTTGTACACGGTTGATGCTTACTAATCTGCAGATTCAGGAAGCAATAGTAGCTTTTAACAGGATGTATGAATTTACTGACACGGCTCCTGAAAGCGAAGGAGAGCATTTGATTGAGGAGGGAGAATGGGACTATCAATTTGAAAGTTTAGAAATAAAAGATTTGAGTTTTAGGTTTGCTGGCAGAAAACAGTTACTGAAAGCAGTTAATCTCAATGTGCAAAAGGGGAAAATAACCGTCTTGTTGGGAGAAAGTGGCTGCGGAAAAAGCACACTTTTTCAGATACTACAAAAATTTTATGTCCAGGAGAAAGGTTTTGTTTTGGTAAATGGCAAATTTGAACTAAAAAATATTCCCACTAAAAATTGGCGTGATTTAATTGGTGTTGTGCCTCAAGAGATTAAATTGTTTAATTGTAGCCTTGTAGAAAACATTTGTCTGAGTCAGGCAGAAAATGATTTGATAGAAGTTTACAACCTCTGTAAATTATACGGTATGGAAAGCTTTTTTGGTCAATTCCCCCAAGGTTTAGTGACCAGGGTTGGAGAAGATGGACTAAACCTTTCTGGAGGACAAAAACAGATTGTTGGCCTATTAAGAGCACTTTTTAAAAGACCACAATTACTGCTTTTAGATGAAGCAACCGCCTCTCTCGACCCTAAAATGGAACAATTTATTTTAAACCTTCTCTTATCTATTAAAAGGCAGATGGGACTTTTGTTGATTACACATAAAGAAAGCACTTCATTGATAGCTGATTTTAAGTATGCAATTGAAGATATGGTCACTTCAAAAGAACTTATTAATGAACCTATATAAAATCTTCACCCTTATAATCGGTATTTTGGTGTATTCTTTTACATTAAATTGTAAAATAGATACTTGTTTCATTTTTAGACCAATGTAGGTTGAATCTTAAAACAGAAGTCTTGAAATCAAACAGAGACTAAGTGCTAACCATATTTGTTTGCAATAACTGCTTATTAATGTTGGTAAATTGCTTACATTGGTTTTTCAAATTTTCCTTAATTTTTCAAACCAAACCAGCTACTAAGAATAAACTTTTCACGATGGAAAGTGCAGCAATCATAAAAAATCAAACAATGGTGAATATCTTATTTATTGCAATTTTGGTATGCATATATCTTTTTGATCAGAAAACATCTTTTGTAGGCGAAGTAATACAGGGCGTTAAAGATTTCGGTATTTTCTTGCCTAACAATTTTTAATTAAAACAACTAATCTAAAATTTCTATAAAAAACAACCTTCTGCTATTTATCTTTCTGGCTTTTGCCATAATTGGAATAACTTATTTAGGTAGTTATTTTATTGGTAAGGCGGCATATTATGTTAGCCACTAATAATGTTAGAATATTTGCTATTCCCATTAATTACAAATGAGTTTAATCCACGGATGAAAGAAATTACCGGGATTTGGCTCATGAAGTGTGTAAATCCCTAATCATTTTATTGCTGGTAGGCTTTTGGTTTCCATGGCGAAATTCATGACCAATTCTCTTAATCGAGCCTTTTCATCCCTACAATCTCCCTTTTAGTGTATCTTTTTTCTGAGTCGAATTTTAAAATTAGATACTTGTTTCATGTTAGGCCAACATAGGCGGAATCTGAAAAGCCTTTAATGAGTAAGAATGGTTGAAAAAATTAATCTCAAATGAAAAGAATCGAATTAGAATCTCTTGAAGTTATTGAACTAAGTAAGCATGAAATAATAAATATAGAAGGTGGAAAAGTTCCTTTATGGCTTTATTTTGTTGCGCCAGGAACTGCCTATTTGGTAGAGAAATTTGAAAAAGGTTGTGAGTGTAACGTTTAAATTAAATAATAATGAAAATAGAAATTAATAAATTCGGAATAGAAGAACTTACAGCAGAAGAAATGGACCAAGTTAATGGTGGTTTCTGGGCAGTACTGGCCGCTGTTGCAGGTGTTGTTTACTTAGCTGGAGAAATTGCTGAGTCGGCTGGCAGAGCTTATAAAAAAAGTTTATAGAATATTCCTTTCAAAGGAAATTACCCCGATCTGCATTCTTGTGCTGATCGGGTTTTTTATTTAATAAAAGAGTGCTTTCATCCCTACAATCTCCCTTTTCGTGTATCTTTTTTCCGGTATAAAGTAATAATCACAAACTTGGTCTTAACCAAGCCGATTGATGATTATGCCTTTTACAGAAGATGCGAATTTCGAAGATAACGCCATCATTTTTTTACACCACACGAAGGTACGTACGCAAATTATTTATTCTGCCACCATATTATTCATTCTTGTTGCTTTTGCGGCCCTGCCTTTTATTTATACCACAGTAAGCGTTAAGGGGAATGGTTCTTTACAGAGTAACATAGAAAGGGCAGAACTGTTGGCACCAGTGGCCGGGAAAATTACCTTGATTAATTTAACCGATAACAAAAAAATAAAAAAAGGACAACTCCTTTTAAATATAGATCCTACCGTACCCGAAACACAAAACGTGATTTTAAATACTCGCTCGCGAGAATTAAAAGATTTATTAAATGATGCGCTCCTTCTCTTAAAACAGGTCGATTTAAGCAATGCCGGGCAACCTGCATTGCAAACCGGCCTGTATGCTGCAAGCTGGCAACAATACGCAGAGCAGATTCAAAATGCATTAAATGCACGCGAACAGGCCTGCAAAATTTATAAAAGGTATGAGATTCTTTTTAGCAAGAGGGTAGTTACCGAAGCAGAGTATGAGCAATATAAATTTAATTACGAACAGGCGCTTTCCGATTTTAAAATGGTTGCCAGGAAATATAAAACACAGTGGCAAACCGAATCTAATCAATATAGAAAAGAACTCAAAGATCTGGATAGTCAGAAGATCCAGCTAACCGAGCAGGAAAAACTATATCATTTAACTGCTAGGATTTCTGGCACAGTACAAAATCTATCAGGCTTACAATTGGGTTCTTTCATTTCTGCCAATCAGAAAATAGGCGAAATATCGCCAGATAGTGCTTTACTGGCTATTTGTTATGTTAAACCTTCAGATATCGGCTTAATTAAAACCGGGCAAACCGTTAGGTTTCAGATCGATGCTTTTAACTATAACCAATGGGGTTTGCTTGCTGGTATAGTAGCCGATATTTCAGACGATATTATATTGATTAACCAGAGTCCTTATTTTAAAGTGAAGTGTAAATTGGATAGGGATTATTTGAGATTAAAAAACGGTTATAAAGGCCAGGTAAAAAAAGGTATGACCTTTAATGCACACTTTACTATTGCCAAACGAAACCTATATCAGTTGCTTTATGATAAAGTTGATGATTGGTTAAACCCCTTAAAAGGCGTTGGGTAAAAGGCTTAGGGTTTAAGGTGGATAGCTTAAAGGTTAAAGCCGAAATTCTCAAATTACCAATCATACTGCTCCAGTCTAATATCTCCAGTCTCAAATCTAATATCTCACTTCTATGTCTACACTAATAAAACAACGCGATATTACCGATTGTGGTGCTGCTTGTTTGGCATCTATAGCTGCATTTTATAAATTGAAAATGCCTGTTGCGCGGATCCGCCAATTGGCCAGTACTGATCAAAAAGGAACCAATGTTTTAGGTTTGATAGAAGCGGCAAATAAACTGGGTTTTGAAGCAAAAGGGGTAAAGGGCAATTTAGATAGTCTTTCTAAAATTCCACTACCGGCAATTGCTCATGTAGTAGTAAAGAAGCAATTGCAGCATTATGTGGTTATTTATAAGGTAACGGATAAATACGTCGAAGTAATGGACCCCGGCGATGGAAAAATACACCGCAAAACCATTGATGAATTTACAAGCGAATGGACGGGTGTATTGGTGCTGTTATTGCCTGATGAAGGCTTTAAACAAGGTAATGAAAAGGTTGATACTAAAAGCCGTTTTTGGAACCTGATTAAACCACATAAAAGTATTGTAACACAAGCACTTTTTGGTGCTTTGATTTATACCATACTTGGGCTATCTACCTCTGTTTTTGTTCAAAAAATAACTGATCATGTTTTGGTAGAAGGTAACCGGAACCTGCTTAATTTAATGAGCTTAATGATGGTTGCGATTTTAGCGCTGCAATTGTTTATAGGCACCGCTAAAACTATTTTTACCATCCGTACCGGGCAGCAGATAGATGCCCGCTTGATCTTGGGTTACTATAAACATCTCTTAAAACTGCCTCAACAATTTTTCGATACCATGCGGGTGGGCGAAATTATTTCTAGAGTAAACGACGCGGTTAAAATAAGGGCTTTTATAAATGATGTTTCCATTAACCTGGTGGTAAACGGCTTTATTGTGGTGTTCTCTTTTGTTTTAATGTTCAGTTACTATTGGAAACTGGCCTTAATGATGTTGGCTGTTATTCCATTGTATTTATTGATTTATTTCATCAGCAATAAACTAAACAAGAAAATTCAGCGGAAGCTGATGGAAGAGTCGGCAGAGTTAGAGTCGCAACTGGTTGAGGGCTTAAATAATGTGGCCACCATTAAAAGATTTGGTTTAGAAAGATTTACAAATGAAAAAACAGAGACTCATTTTATTGGTCTGCTCAGAACAATTTATAAATCAGGATTAAACTCTGTTTTTTCTGGTACCTCAACAGAGGTTATTGCCCGTATGCTTACAATCGTTTTACTTTGGGTGGGTGCAGGTTATGTTTTAGACGGCGAAATTACCCCCGGTGAATTATTCTCTTTCTATACATTAATCGGTTATTTTACTGGTCCGGCTACTTCCTTAATTGGAGCAAACAAATCTATTCAGGATGCCATGATCGCCTCTGATCGTTTGTTTGAAATCATGGATTTGGAAATTGAACAAAATTCATCTGGCGTTTTCATCACCAAAGAATTAATGGGCGATATTAGATTTGAACATGTAGCCTTTAGATATGGGAGTCGCGTTAATGTGTTTGATGATCTAAATCTAATGATTAAGGCCGGAAGTTTTACCGCTATTGTTGGGGAGAGTGGATCCGGTAAATCTACCTTAATGTCTTTGCTACAAAATATTTATCCCATACAATCAGGCAATATTTTTATCGGTAATCATGCGCTTAAGTATTTGAACAATGCCTCTTTAAGAAATTTATTAAGTGTTGTGCCACAAAAAATTGATCTTTTTGCAGGAAATGTAATCGAAAATATTGCCATTGGCGATTATGAGCCAAATATGCAACAGATTATTGGTATTTGCACACAATTGGGGATTATCGATTTTATTGAAGCTTTGCCAGCAGGTTTTCAGACTTATTTAGGTGAAAACGGAGCCTCTTTATCAGGTGGACAAAAACAAAGGATCGCCATAGCGAGGGCACTATACCGTAATCCTGAAATTTTAATTCTGGATGAAGCTACTTCCTCTTTAGATTCAGCTTCAGAGCAGTACGTGCAGCGAACAATAGATTTGCTAAGGATGCAAAAGAAAACAATCATCATCATTGCGCATCGGTTACCTACAATTAGAAAGGCTGATCAGATTATTGTATTAGATAAAGGAAAGGTTGTAGAAGAGGGGAGCCATACTGAAATGATGATGGCGAATGGGCATTATGCTAATTTATGGAAACAGCAATTTGGCGAAGAAGATCTAACGAGTTTGATAACGCCTTCATTTTTGTAGCGCACAAAATCCATACATGCCATGGGATGACGTAGTGAGAAGCAAAAAAAATCAAATTCGGCACGTCATCCTGAACTTGTTTCAGGATCTATTTTGTTATAAATGGGTACTAAAGCATTAGGATGCCAGCCTGCATGAGGATCACGGAATGGGGGATCAAGAGGCTGAAAGGCTTTAAGCACCGCGTTTATTCCCGCAGATTACGCAGAAAAATGCCACTGATTCAGGTAGGTTTGGTAGGTGTTTTGCTTTTGTGGTAAGAGTTGACAACTTTACTAGCAGGGTGGAAAGAAAAGTTGTCAACTCTGAAATTAATACACCAAAGCTAAATACTGTCCATGATGACTCACACTGTCCGGTTTAGTGCGTTTATAATCAAGTGGATGATTTGGTAGCTCGTAGATGGCTACTTTAGTTTCTTCCAGCTTGCTATAAACAGGAGCAGCAATGGTATGGATATATTGTAACTGAATGTCGCTTTTAGTGAAGTAGGTATCATGATCAATGTTTACCGTACCTTTTATCTCACTAGGGCTGGCATAAAAACTACAGTTTAAACTTTTAGGAGCGAAATTTCGGATGCCTGTTTTTCGGTTATAAATTTTGTAAGCCGATTCTTTCATGCTCCACAACAGCCATACTATTTCATCAGGCCTTTCTGCTGAAGTAATCAATAACTGTTCTTCAGCTGTGAAAATTTTATTGAGGTAGTTTTTACGCCTCCAGTTACTCTGGATTTTAGCCAGATCCAGATCAACGATATCGTTACCCAGCATGTGCTTCAAGCTTTTGGGCAATAATTTCGGTTGTGGCTTTTACATTAAGCATTTTAGCCATCGAATCATTGTCTATTTCAATGTTAAATTTCTCTTCAATATCAAGGACAATATCAACCAGGTTAGCCGAATTTATTTTCAAATCATTAATAAAATCGGTGTTTTCGTCGATGTGAGCCAAGGCTGTTGACTCTTCGCTGTAAGGCTGAACAATTGTTTTTAAGGCTTCGATGATCTCTTCTTTATTCATAGGTGTATTTTTTAAAAATAATGCAGGCATTAATATCGCCAAAACCAAAACTTGCTTTAGCTAAGATATTAATTGGTTGATAAATTACTGTTTGTGGAATGCATTTGGTATCAATTAAAGCCGTAATTTCAGGGTTTAAGTCTTCGCAATTAATATTAGGAAATATAAAATCCTCCGAAAGTTCAAGTACCGAAGCGACACATTCTATACTGCCGGAAGCCGCAATACAATGACCAATCATGCTTTTCAAGGAGTTGATGTATGGAAAATCATTAGCGGGTAATTGCAGGGCCGCTTTCCAGTTTTCTATTTCGAGCGCATCTTTAGTTGTCGCGGTAAGGTGGCCGTTAATTACGTCAATTTCATGTGCTTCAATATCTGAATTTTTTAATGCCGCCTGAATACATCGCTGTACGGCAGTCGGGTTTGGCGCCGTCATCGTTCCTAAACCCCGTTGACCACCAGAATTGATATGTCCGCCAAGTACCTCGCCATAAATTCTGGCTTTTCTAGCTATTGCACTTTCCAGCGATTCTAATACCAAAGCACCAGCGCCGCTTCCCGGTACAAAGCCACTTGCTGTTGCACTCATTGGGCGGCTACCTTTTTCCGGTTCGTGGTTATGTTTAAACGTGCAAACTTTCATGGCATCAAAACCACCCCAAATATAAGGCCCGCTGTCGCTGGTACTCCCTGCTAACATTCTTTTGGCCTGACCTGTTTTAATTCTTTCGTATGCCAGTAACAAACTTTCGACTCCTGTTGCGCAGGCAGATGAATTGGTGCTTACCTGATTGCCTAAGCCAAGTTTTCCACTGATAAAAGCGCTTACGCCGCTGGCCATGGTTTGTATTACAACAGAACTGCCCAGTTTTTTAATTTCAAGCGCATCTATTTTATTAATTGCCCATCTAAATTTGTCTATCCCGGAAGTTCCGGTTCCGAAAATGGTACCGCTATCCCAGTCGGGTTCGTCATTATTTTCGATGTTCAAACCTGCATCCTTCCAGGCATCCAGGCCGGCAATAACACCATATATAATTCCGGTACTATTTAAGTTTCGTAATTCAAGTGGCGTAAAATATTCGCTGATGCGCTCGTCGCTAAGTACTGGTTTGCCTGCTATCTGACAGGAGAAGTTTAAGGCTTCCAAATCGGGCTGATGACTGATCCCGGAGAGTCCTTTCTTTATGGCGTCAGAAAACTCAGCCAAGGTAGTGCCATTAGGTGCGCATACGCCTAAGCCGGTAATTACAACTCTGTTATCCATTTTCTTTCGAAATTAACATTCCGGAAATATTTCCTTTGCAAACCATTTCGCCTGCTGCATTTTCCATTTTTACCTTGCAACTCAATTTATTAAATCTGAAATATAGTTTCTCGCTCGTTACGGTTACTTTTTCTCCCGGTGAAACCGGCTTTAAAAAATCGATTGCGTTTGAGGTCATGGCAACAGATATATTTTGATCAGTTTCCATGTTTTTTAGCAGGTAAATACCCAGGCACACTAATCCAATTTGCGCCATGGTTTCGGTAAGGATTACTGCCGGGGTAAGTGGAAGGTTTTTAAAATGACCTTCGTAAAAAGGTAAATCCTTAGCATAAGTATAAGTGCCTTTTGCTCCATTTTCATCAATATGCAATAACTCATCAACAAAAAGAAAAGATTTACCATACGGCAGTTTATCTAATATTTCTTGTGGATTCATAGTTGAATTATTAAATAATTGATTGAGTGAATTATTGAACGGTTACCATTGTAAAAGTATGCGTTGTGCCGAAAAGCCCGGTCCGAAGCTTAACATCAGCCCTTTTTCTCCGGGCATTGGCTTTTTGTCCATAATTCGTTCTAAAACATAGAGAACTGTTGCGCTGCTCATGTTTCCATAAAGCCTTAAAACTTCTTTTGTTTCATCTATATTTTTACCAAGCTGTCCGAACAACTCTTCAACAATCTGGATAATCTTTTTTCCGCCCGGATGGAAGATCAAATGGTCTATGTCATTAATCTCAAATCCGTTTTTTGCCAAAAATGGATGGATGATATTGGGGAAATGATTGGCGATGGTTTCAGGAACGGCCACATCCAGTATCATTTGCAGCCCGGTATTGGTAAGTTTAAATCCCATCATTTCTTCAGCCTCATAAAAGTGATACATTTCTTCGGCCAAAAGCTCTGGTCCGCTATCATCTTCATTCGAACTTAACAGTACACAGGCGGCACCATCGCCAAATATTGCTGCACTTACAATGTTGGCCATCGAAAAATCGTTTAATTGAAAGGTTGCCGTTGGGGATTCTACTGCAATAACTGCTGCCCGTTTGCCCGGATTAGCTTTCAGAAAATTCTTGGCGTAAATCATGCCTGATACACCGGCGGCACAACCCATTTCGGTAACCGGCAGACGAACGATATCTTGGCGAAGCCTAAGTAAGTTGATCAGATAAGCATCTAAAGAAGGAATCATAATACCGGTGCAGCTTACCGTAATAATATAGTCTAAATCCTGAGCTTTCCAACTGGCTTTTTCGAGTGCAGTTTCCAAACATTTGGCACCCAGCTTTATCCCCTCTCTTACATAAATGTTGTTTCGTTCCTCAAAACTTAAATCACTAAAAACCTCTTCGGGCGACATGATCGAGTATCTTTTATCCACGGCAGCGCTTTCAAAAATCTTTTTTACTTTTCTGATAAAGCGATCATCCTGATCTTTTAGCCAGATATCCAGAAACGGCAAAATTTCATCGGTTGACCTCCAAAACTCGGGCAAGGCTTTACTTACTGCTTTTACGGTTACGCTCATATTGTTTTAATTATCCATTGGTAGCGGAAAGCCCATTTCCATTTTATTGAACTCGATTTTAAGTTTAATTGTTTGCTGTATTTAAGCAAATCTGCCTTTTTAAACCCACGCAGAATGGATACTAAACCATCTTCTCTCGACATATCATTTAAACGGAAAACATAACACAATGCTTTAAACAGGTAATAGGCTACTGCACTTCTTTGCAGGTCGTTTATCACAATACCGATTGTTGCCGATCGTTTAAAATTGTTTAGCAGATCAATAATTTCTTCATCTTTAAAATGATGTAAAGTCAATGTGCAGAGCATAATGTCGCAGGGTTCATCTTTATTTAAATCCTCAAAAATATCGTTACAGGCATAGGTGATATTCGGATAGCTTGCAGATAAACTTTCTGCATGGTTTATGGTGAATTTATTGGCATCTATCCCTTTTAAAATAAAATGTAAACCTTGTTTTTTTGCATAATCGGCCAGGGTGCGTAACATATCTCCATTTCCACAACCGATATCGGTAATACGTATAATCTGATCAAATGGTTTGCCCTTGATTAAAGTTTTAACTCCATCGAGCGTAACTTTATTACCACCAAGGAGTTGGTTAATGCTGGCTATTTTGTCTAATGCATCGCGTAATATTTCACCTTCCATGGCGAAATCATCCATAATCTCTGGTGCGGTACTTCTAAATGTGGTATCTACTGGCATTTATGATGAAGTTGTAATGGGTTTGCCATGTGTTTTTTTAATTATTTTATGGAGCAGAAAGGGCATTTTAGTCAATGCATTCATGGCTAAACTTTCGAATTTATTGTTCCTCAGTAAGGAAGATAAGATTCTTCCCATTTTTAAGCGGCTTTTAAATTCCCTGTTCCAACCGGCGGTATAACTTTCTTCCAGTGCTGTGCGGGAATTGATTTGACCCTTGATTCTTTGATGCAAAAGTTCTGAAACAATTTTGGCACTGTGAATGGCCATGGCCATGCCGTTTCCACAAAGTGGATGAATCAAACCGGCAGTATCACCAATCATTAAAATATGGTTATTAACAGGTTCTTTAGCCTCAAAAGAAATCTGACTGATGGTTAACGGCGCATCGAATAAATCTGAAGCATTTTCGAAAATAGATTTCAAATAACTGTTTTTATAGAGCACGTTTTCCTGGAAGGCAAGCAGGTTTTTATGCTTTTTAAAACTTTCGTAATTGGTAAGATAACAGATATTCAAACGGTCATTTTCAACCTTTGAAACGCCGCAATAGCCACCTTCGAAATTATGCAGGCTAACCAGATTATTCGGGAAATTGGCTTTGTAATGTGCTTTAACTGCCAGATATGGCGATTGTTTATTAATAAAACTCCGGTTTAGCTTAATATCAATGGCCGATCGTTTTCCATAAGCCCCAATAACATAAGCAGCAACAAAAACGTTGTTAGCAGTTTCTACTGTAAATTGATTATTGGTAAACTTTATTTCTACAACGCGATCATGAACGATGTTTACTTTTCTCCTGATGAGTTCGGTATACAAATAATGATCAATGGCATATCTGCTTAAACCAAAACCGCCGAGCGGTAATTTTGTTTGTATGCTTTTACCAAGGTTTGAGGTGAAAAGCAGGTCGCTGATGAGTGCAGGGGCAAGGTGTTCGATATCCAGGCCAAGCCATTCAAGATAGGGGATTACCTCGTTTGAAATATATTCGCCGCAAACTTTATGTTGGGGATAAGTATCTTTCTCGATCAATGTAACCTTTAACCCCGCCTTATTCAGGTGAAGTGCGGCTGTTAAACCTGCCAGTCCACCTCCAATAATTAAAATTTCTGTCTCGGCCTGCATATTATAAGATGGAATTCTAATATAACAATTTTAAATGCGGGTTTGTTCCACCTTAGATTTTTTAACCACAAAGAACACGAAGTTTTCACAGCATATCACAAAGACTAAAGCATTAAATAGATAGTTTTACAATTGTATCATAGTTTTAACCACAGAGGTCGCAGAGAGAATACACCGAGCTCACGGAGCTGGGCGTATAGATAGCGTGCTGGCAGATGTTACCATCTGACAGGAATGTTATCAGTTCGGGTTCAAAAACCTTCAATAATAGCACAGCCAGTTTTGATTAAACGGGATTGCAGCGGTATACTTTTGTTTTTTTCAAAACAAAAGATTTAGCTAAAAGCCCGACTAACATTAATAGTGCCTACAGACATTGCTTTCCTAAAACCTTTATGCAATATGATCCTTACCTGCGTTAGTTTTTCAAACCATTTACCTTATCTATCGCTTCTTTCTTCCATGTTCAAATCGGTATCAAAAGGGCTTTTTGTAAAGGGATAAATGGATTGTTTAACAAAACCTTTCGGATACGAAGCTTCATGTACACCTGTTCCGGCTGGCCATTCTTTGCCTGGTAAATGATAGGTGCCGAATATCATATCAATAAAGGGGAATATTGAAGCGAAATTGTGTCCATAATATTTAGGGTCTTCGCAATGGTGCCAATGGTGATATTGGGGGGTAGTGAAAATGTATTTTAAAGGACCAAAATTAATCCTGGTATTGGCATGAATGAGTACCGCGTGGATGGCAATAAATATAATGTATACATTGAAAACGGTAGACGAAAAGCCCAAAACATAAAGCGGGATGAAAGTCATTGCCCTGGTAAAAAAGATGTCGATAAAATGGGTACGGCTTCCGGCCAGCCAATCCATATTCTGTGTAGAATGGTGGATGGAGTGGAAACGCCATAAAGCTACCCTTGTATGGAAGAAACGATGTGCCCAGTATTGAAACAAATCGGTACTGAAAAAAGCTAAAAACAGCGCCACTATAAATGGGAGGCCCTGCACCCAGCTATGCAATTTATCTAACCCCATCCAGCCAAAAAATAATACGGCAGGCTTTTGCGTAATGATACCGAAAAACTGGATGAACAAATGGCTGATGACAAAATAGGTTAAATCGGTACGCCATTCTTCATGGAATTTGGTTTGACCATTATTTTTTGGAAAGAATAATTCTAATGGGACAAAAATGGCCACCATTAAAAGAAGATCCAAAATCATCCAATCCAAGCCAAAATGCCAGCTCGATTTGGCAACATCTCTACCTTCTACACTTAAAGCTCCGAAGATTACGGCTAATGCGCCAAGCACAAAGCCTGGCCAGGCCCATTTTAGTTTTTTGCTAAGGATTAAGCTTAGTAATGAAAAGAAGAAACAGGCTATAACACCACCAAGCATTAAAACCTCCATGCTGTTTTTCGTATATATTTCACGGAATTCTGGCGTGGTTAATTTCTCTGGATAATGAAAACAGAGAATGCCCAACAAGGCTAATACAGCTAAAAAAATAGAGATATATCCACTAATCTGGCCTTGGCCCACTACTAATCTTTTCGGTGACATTAAAATATGTTTTGATAGGTAACAATGATAATAATAAAAAATAAAATATGATTGAATAAATTTTGTTAGTTAACTAATCCGGGTGCCTACTTAATTCAGTATATTTTTGTAATTTAAAAAGAATAATTATTTTACAACTGAAATAACCAAATATTAGCTAATAAAGCCTCAACCCTAAAATGTCATATCGCTCAAAAATCATATTATCAATCATAATTGGCTGCTTTTTCATCCTCCCGCGTGCCTTGGCGCAACAGCTTATTAAAGGGCAAGTGCTTAACGAAGCCAATAAAGGTATCGCATCCGTATCGATTTACAACAAGCAAAAATTAATTGCCCTTAGTGATCCTGAAGGAAACTTCAGCTTTAAAATAGATTCCTTAAATAAAGGTCAATCGCTTTCCTTCAGTTCGGTGGGATACGAAAGCCATTCCGTTAAAGTTGATGAGCGTAGTGGTACAAGTGATCTCATGGTTAAGCTAAAAGACAAATACATTAAATTGGACGATGTGCAAATTTATGCTGCCAATTTTGCTTCTGCCTTAATTAAAAATGCGGTCGCGCACCTTGCCGATACCGGTGTGGTGAGCGAAAAATTATTGTGCAGGCAGTATATGGTAAAAGATGGCAAATATTATAGTTATGCCGAGGGATTGTTCAACCTCCATACCGATGAATATAAAAACGATATCAGGTTACAGCTTGAGGGACTAAGAAGGCTTAAGGAGCTCAAAAAAACTGGAGGGGTGAAGATTAATTATGCTGTTGATTTAAGAATTGAACTCAAATCTTATTTTGTAAGTAATCTCAACGATAATATGCTCAGCGAGGATAATGATTACGAAATTGAAGGGCAGGTTGAATATGAAGGGGCAAAATGTTATAAGATCTCTTTCACAAGGTCAAGAAATGCATTGTACAAAAGCAAGAATGGATGGGTTTATATCACCGTAGATAAACACCTGATTAAAGGAATGGAAAGCAATATCGCTACGATAAACAAAAGCATGATCTGGATAAACAGGCAAAACTATACCATTGATAATGGTTTGTCTAGGTTATCTTCTACGTATTTAAAGTGTAATGTTGTGGCCGGATTATTTTCGGAAGGAGAACCTTCGGCAGAGATGGAATTAATTTTTCTGGAAAATATTGATCCGGAATTAAAAAACAGCGACAACTATTCTACCTTAAAACTTAGACAGGATTTTTATCAATATCCCAAAAAGAATGATGCCGGGTTTTGGGCAATACTCTATCAAAAGCATAACTTAACGATTCCGAAGGTAATTGTCGAAACCTATAAATCAGATAAAGATATTTTGGAACAGTTTTAATACATCGGTTCATCGTTTAAATCGGTTAATTGACTTCGGACTATCGACTTCGGACTCCGGACTAAATCATTTTCCTGCAAACCATTTCCCTCACACTGTGGTTGCTTTATTGGACATAAGACCAGGTTATGCCTTTCTTTTTTAAATAATCAGTATTTTTGAAACCACGATATGCTACTTAACTATCTACGCCTTTTACTGCTTCCTTTTTCAATCATTTATGGAATGGCCATTATGCTCCGTAAAAAACTTTACGACTGGGGAATTATGCGATCTGTAAAGTTTGATTTACCAGTAATCTGTGTAGGCAATTTAGCCGTTGGCGGATCGGGCAAAACACCAACAACCGAATATTTGGTCAGGTTGCTGACCGGGTATAAAATAGCCATCCTAAGTAGGGGATATGGTCGTAAAACGAAAGGGTTTATAATTGCCGATGGTGCTGCAACTGCCGAAACGATAGGCGATGAACCTTTACAGTACCATCAAAAATTTGCAGCTGTTACCGTTGCCGTTTGCGAAGACCGTGTGCATGGGATTAAGCAATTGAAAGAAAATCATGATTTAATTATCCTTGATGATGCCTTTCAGCACCGCGCGGTAAATGCCGGATTTAATATTTTGCTTTTCGAGTTTAGAAAGTTGGGTACTTTACAGTTTTTGTTGCCAGCAGGAAATTTAAGGGATGTTTTCTCCTCACGCAAAAGGGCCGATGTATTGTTGGTTACAAAATCGCCGGTTCCGTTGTTACATGTTGCGCAGCAGGCCTCAATAAATGAACTGCAGCCAAATAGCAATCAACCAGTATTACATTCTTATCTCAAGTATGGCAATCTTATCCATTTATACCGTAACGAAAGTCGCGCGCTTGAGTCGGTTAAAGATTTTGAAATTTTCCTGCTCACCGGAATTGCAAATCCGGATCCTTTAATAGAAGAGCTTGAAAAATATGCTGAAACCATTAAACACGAAGAATTTCGGGATCATTATGCTTTTAAAAGTGATGATATTAAGAAGTTTAAATCAGTTTTTATGTCCAGTACTAAAAAAGATAAAATCATTATCACAACAGAAAAGGATAGCAAGCGTTTAAGAGCTACCGGATTTGAAGATTTACTGCTAGATTTACCTGTATATTATTTACCCATTGAGGTTGAATTATTTGAAGAAGATAAGATTACCTTTGACGAACTCATTTTAAATTATGTTAAGAGCAATAGAAGAAACCGTTGAGTATATAAAACGTAAAACAGAGAACTTTAAGCCAGAAATAGGCATTATTTTAGGTACTGGTTTGGGTGGCCTGGTAAAAGAAATCGAAATCGAGCATCAACTGATGTATTCTAATATCCCAAATTTTCCGATTTCTACTTTAGAGTTCCACAGTGGGAAGCTAATTTTTGGAACATTGAACGGGAAGAAGATTATTGCCATGCAGGGGCGCTTACATTATTACGAAGGTTATAGCATGCAACAGATCACCTTCCCGGTTAGGGTAATGAAGGGATTGGGGATCGAAAACTTAATTGTATCAAATGCTGCGGGTTCATTAAATCCTGAGTTTAAAAAGGGCGATTTAATGATTATTGACGATCATATTAATTTGCAGCCAGATAACCCATTGCGGGGCTTAATTGAGAGCGAACTAGGACCACGTTTCCCGGATATGAGCCAGCCTTATAAACGCGATATCATAGCCAAAGCGCTGGAGATCGCTAAAGATGTCGATATTAAGTGCCATAAAGGGGTATACGTTGCGGTTTCTGGTCCGAATTTAGAAACCAAAGCCGAGTATAAATACCTGCGTTTAATTGGCGCTGATGCAGTGGGCATGAGTACTGTGCCTGAGGTTATTGTGGCCAACCATGCTGGTTTACCTGTTTTTGCCATCTCCGTATTAACGGATGAAGGTTTTCCGGAAGATCTGCAACCTTTTAATTTAGATGAAATTTTAGAAGCAGCGGCTAAGGCAGAGCCTAAAATGACTGAGATTTTAACCCGCTTAATTTCTGAACTATAAGATGCATAAAGTCGTTAAGATCTGTTTTTTTCTGTTCCTGCTGTTAGGCATCAACAAAGTATTTGCACAAGATTTAAAGACGAGTGTTGGGACCAATAAGGAGCTCGATTCTGTTCGGAAAAAATTAGATTCGGGAAAGGACTCTGTTGTTTTTACCGCAAAATATATCCGGTTTACAAAGTTATCACTAAGTAAAGATAGCATTGTACTGCTGCCCTTAGATACCTCCACAACAAATATTCAGAATTATAGTCCGCTTTTACAACCCCTGCACCCAACCATTAGCAATGGTAATATGGGCCTGGCAGCGAGGCCTTTATTGTACGAGCCGAGTAAGAGGATTGGCTTTGATGCAGGGTTTCACTCGCTTGATTATTATGCCTTAACGCCCGAAGATATCATTTACTATCAGGCCAGAACTCCCTTTACCAGCTTATATTTTGTAAGTGCAGGTCAAAAAGAACAGCTTTTTAGGGCTATCCACACGCAGAATATTAAAAAAAACTGGAACGTTGGGGTTAATTTTAACCGTGGCGATTCTAAGGGTTTTTATGCCAGGCAGCGGGGTGATAATCTGAATGTTGCCGTATTCTCCTGGTACCAATCGCCAAGCAAACGTTATAATATGTGGGCATCGGCGATTTTTAACACCATGCGTGCCTACGAGAATGGTTCTACAGTAGCTACAGGTTTGTTCGATCCAGGCTATTCTAAAATTGACAGAGAGGCAGAGCCCATAAATTTATCAGACTCAAGGAATTTATACCGTAAGAACACCATTTTCTTAAAGCAAACCTATTATGTTGGCAGGATAGATACCTCTGCGAATGTGAACAATGCGGTTTTACCAACCAATAAGGTTTCGTATACATTTGAGTATAATAACGACAGTTTTGATTTTTACAAAAATGGAACTGATGTTAATAATGTGCTGCCTCCCGGTATTGCGAGTACAGTATTTACCAATGATTCCACCCATGTAAAACATATTAAAAATGAATTTATTTATAGTTTCTTTTTAAGACCCAAAAACAGTGCGGTGATTAAAAATGAATTGAAGGTTGATGCAGGCATAAGGCACGATTATTACAAACATGAATATCTTGGTATAAAACAAGATGTAACCAATTACGAACAAAGTAGATTTGCTTATCAGAACATTACCATTTTAGGTGCAGCGGGTTATCGGTTCTCTAACAATATCGATTTCAATTTAGATGTACAACAAATTTTGCAAGGTGAAAATGCTGGCGATTATTTATACGAGGCAAAAAGTAAAATTCTTCTAGGTAAAACCATCGGAAGAATTGAATTGGGGGCATACGCGCAAAACCAAACCCCGGCAGCCATTTTTAACTACTATCATGGCAATCATTACCAATGGACAAACAGCGATTTTAAGAATACTAAAATTGCTAATTTATCATTCAACTATATCAATGATAAATATGGTTTTACTGCGGGAGCCAACTATTACTTAACCAGTAACTATGTTTATTTTGGTGCAGATCAAACCAATAATACAACTGCTATTTTACCAAAACAAGCTACGGCTGATATTAGCTTAATCAGGCTTGATATATCAAAGAAAACCAGGTTTGGCAGGTTTGTGATGGAAAACTATATCGCTTATCAAAAAACAGATAAAAATGCATTATTAAGAACACCGGAACTTTATACTTATAACAGTATATATTTTAATAATACGTTTTTCAAAGTATTAAAAGCTAATGTGGGATTTGATGTGAGGTATAATTCGGAATATGCAAATTACTTATATTCACCGGCAACGGCTCAATTTTATATTGATGAGCGCAATCCAACAAACCTTGTTTCAAGACCAGTAATTGATGTCTTTTTTAAGGCAAATTTAAAGAGAGCTAATATTTTTGTGAAATATGATTTTATAAATCAGGGTTTATTTCAACCAGGTTATTACACGGTAAACAGGTACCCTATGCAAGATGCCTTATTAAAATTTGGGGTAAGCTGGAATTTTTACGACTAAAGAATCAAGCATAAAAAAGCCTCCCAGATTTAATAATCTGGGAGGCTTTTGTTTTTAAGGCCTTTCGCTTAGAACGAATAACCAACTGAGAAACCTAATACGCGGTTAGTCAATTTATTCGTGTTAGCTTGTCTGTCTTTAGGAGTTAAATCAGTTAAACCTAAACCATAATTAGCACCTACTAAAAATCCTGAATTTGTACGGTAAGCTAAACCAAAGTTTGCACCAAATTCTGTGCTGTTGTAGTTTTTATCGCTTGCACTACCAAATGATAAGTCTCTATCATTAGAGGTGGTAGCAGTTGTGCTTGTGTTGTTGCTGTTGTTAACCGTTGTAATGGTATTTTCTCCTTTGTCTTTACCTGAAATATTAAAGCCAATATAAGGACCAGCACTGATCTGAACCGAACCAGCATCGCCAGTAGGAATTCTGAATACCGCATTAACCGGAACTTCAATGGCCATTAAATTTGTTTTAACAGATGATGTAGTTGTAATGGTGCTATTACCAATTGTTGATGAACTTGTTGATTCAAACTTATTGCCTTTATTCTGTAACGACACTCCTGGTTGGATAAAGAAATTGTTTCCTACACCAAAATCACCAAATGCGGTCACATTAAAACCAACATTGTTTTTTGCATTATCGTTAAAAGCTTTGGCTGCATTATCATCTCCACCTGCATGGAACTTAGAGAGGTTAACACCGGCTTTAATCCCAAAACGTGAAGTCTCACCTGTCATTGTCGATTGTGCAAAAGCACCTGTTGCCAATAAAATGATCGATGCGCTTAATAATAACTTTTTCATGATATTTTTCTTTTATAAAAATCTTGTTTAAAATTTTCAGGTTTTATCCTGCTTGTTAATTGTCCATGCTAACCCAAAAGCTGTGCCAAAGTATCAAACGTGTTACAGTTTATTGGCTAAAATATTGGTTACCAGTATGATTCTCGTAAAGATTAAGTGTGGTTATGATCTGGCTCAAAAATGGCATGAGGAGCCATTTAGTGTATACATAACAGGAATATAGCGGAGAATTAACAATTTTTTAAACTCAAAAGAAATAATGAAGGAGTTAAATTCTGATTGTTTATGTTTTTTGAGGTTTCTTTTTTGCCGCAGGGAAAAGTACATTGTTTAAAATTAAACGGTAACCTGGAGAATTAGGATGAAGATTTAAATCTGTTGGTGGATCGCCTACAGCGTGCTGATAATCTTCCGGATCATGCCCGCCATAAAAAGTAAACTGGCCTTTGCCAATCTCGCCATGTAGATATCTTACCTCTGCCGCGCCTTTATTTTCGCCCAAAACAGTTACACTCGTTTTTACTAAGCTTTTTTTAAATGCTGTGGTTTGTCCCATAAAACCTTTAATTACCTTATCATGATCCTGGGTAAGCATGGTTGGAACAAGGTCCCACTTGGCAGAAAAATCGAATAATGTAAAATAATCGTTGGTCTGGTTCAGTGTACGGGTTTGAGTAACATCTATATCCGAAAACTCATAGTTCATCGGGTTGTTGTCTAACTTAAAATTCTGGAAAGCCAGTGTTTTATTAAAATCCAGTTTACTTTGTGCATTCGGATCTGCGGCATCGCCATCAAACATCTGGGCACAAATGTCCACCCCATCAGCGGCAAGGGCAATGTCGAAACTATCAGTACCAGAGCACATGGCAAACAAAAAACCTCCGCCGGCACAGTATTCTTTAATGTGTTTGGCTACCGCCAATTTCATTTCAGAAACTTTTTTATAACCCATGCGTTTAGCTAGAGTTTCCTGGTTTTTCACATCTTCCTGATACCATGTTGCATACCTGAAATTGGCCCAGAAACGCCCGTACTGCCCGGTAAAATCTTCGTGGTGCAAGTGTAGCCAATCGTATTTGCTCAATTTATCCTGAAGGATATCGTCATCATAAATTACATCATATGGAATTTCGGCGTAAGTTAAAACGAGTGTAACCGCATCATCCCAGGGTAATTTGCTTTTTGGCGAGTAAACTGCAATTTTTGGTGTTTTTTCCAGTTTAACCATTTCCATATTCACAGCAGGATCGCTGATTTCATTTAAAAGATTAGTTACCTTTCCATCAGCCATTACTTCGTATGATACCCCGCGGATTTTAAGCTCATCTTCAACTGTTTTATTGTATTTAATTAAAAAGCTTCCTCCACGATAGTTTAAGAGCCAGTCAACCTCCAATTGTTTGCTGATGGTCCAATAAGCAATACCATATGCTTTAAGATGGTTTTTTTGGTCTTCATCCATATAAATTAACAGAGAAGAAGCCCTTAATCCCAGGGAGCAAAGCAGGCAGATGAGCAGGATATAATATTTCTTTATCAAATCAGTATGCTTAAAACACTAAATTACCGCATTTAAACTGTATAGAAAAATTTAATGGTGTTATAAGTTATACAATTTTGTTATTTTTGCCCTCTACTAAAAAAATATGAAAGTTTTTTAGGGGAAGAAAATTTAAAATTAGTACCGATATTGATATGAGTAAAGCAATAATAAAAACAGACAAAGGCGATATGACCGTAGAATTCTACGAAAATGATGCGCCAAAAGCCGTTGCAAACTTTAAAAAACTAGCTAAAGAAGGCTTTTATGATGGTGTAACTTTTCACCGTGTAATTCCTAACTTTATGGTTCAGGGCGGATGTCCAAATTCAAAAGATCCGGCTAAAGCACATTTGGCAGGTACTGGTGGCCCGGGTTATAAAATTGATTGCGAATTGGACGGAGAAAATCAATACCACGATCGTGGCGTTTTATCTATGGCCCATGCTGGTCGTAATACTGGTGGTTCACAATTTTTTATCTGCCATAGCAGAACAAATACCGCTCATTTAGACCGTAACCATACCTGTTTTGGTAAAGTTGTCGAAAATGTAGACCTTGTAGATGATATCCGTCAGGGCGATAAGATTGTAAATATTGAAGTTTTAGAAGATTAGTGCGTAATGCGTTTGGCGATAAGCGGTTAGCGCTGATGCCAATTGCTCAATTTGAGGTTTTAAAACATTAAAAAACGCGATGCGTTTGGTTGCAAGCGCATTATAACGCTACACGCCAAACACTAACCGCTAAACACACATCATATGAATTTAAGAGGAATTGTTGCCGTATCTGGCAGACCAGGTTTATTTAAACTTGTTGGACAAAATAAAGTGGGTTACATTTTAGAGGGCTTAGATGCTCAAAAAACTAAAGTTGTTGCCAACATCACTAACACAAAATTAGCTTCATTAGAAGATATTACCGTGTATGGTGAAGATGAAGAAATTAAACTGGCTGATATTTTTACTAAAATTTCTGCTAAAGGATCTACTCCTGATTTAAAAGGCGATTTACGTGCATATTTTCTTGAAGTAGCTCCGGGTCACGATCAGGAAAAAGTTTATGCTTCTGATATGAAGAAGATCATTACCTGGTATAACTTATTAAAAGATCTGCCTTTGTTTACTGAAGAAACTCCGGAAACTCCGGGTACACCAGCAGAAGTTAAATTATCAGAAGAAAAAGCAGCTTCAGATAAAAAACTAAAAGCCACAGGATCTAAAGCTTCGGCAAGTGCTAAAGCGACTACTAAAACTTCAGCTCCAGCTAAAAAAGCAAGCATGACCAGTAAAAAAGGCGTTTAAGCTTTATTTAATTATTATAGAGAACACCAGGCTATGTGTCTGGTGTTTTTTTATGGGTTTAATCTAAGAAATACCAAAGCAAAGCTACAATCACTAAAGAGGCAATAATACTGATCCATAAGTATTTATTGTTGCGGTTTTGATCGCTTTTATATCTGTATTCCCGTTTATATTTATCTAGTAGCATAATCTTTTTTATTTAATGATGATTTTAATTCGTCTTTTCCATATCTCATTCACATAGTCCATCTAACCTCAAACAATTTTTTAAGCTAAGCGTGGTGATAAGGTTCTCCTTTTAAAATACTAAATCCCCGGTAAAGCTGCTCTACAAAAAACAATCTGATCATTTGATGAGAAAAGGTCATGTCAGATAAAGAAATTAAACCATTTGCTTTTTTGTAAATGGTTTCATCAAATCCGTATGGACCACCGATGATAAAAATTAAATGTTGTACACTGCCCACCATCTGTTTATTCAGGTAGTTTGAAAATTCTACAGATGAATATTTTTTCCCTTTCTCATCCAACAAAATAACAACATCCCCATTATTAATTTGTTTGTGCAAGAGTTCTGCTTCCTTTGCTTTTTGTTGCGCCTCACTCAGGTTTTTAACGTTTTTTACATCAGGTATGGCCAAAAAACTAAAATTAATATAATGTTTCAGGCGGTTGATGTATTTATCAATTCCCTCAATTAAATATTTATCTTCTGTTTTGCCAATGGCGATCAGGGTAATCTTCATTTAATATTTTGCCTATCTTTAGAATTTCGAGATTCAAACTTAGAGAAAATTGTAACAAAAAATACAATCTATCCATCTGATCACTTCGAAAACATATACTAAATAAAATCATGCTGAAACAACAACAAGAAATAATTGCCGGTTACCAGGATAAAATAAAGGAGGTTACTACAGATATAGATCAAACAAAAAAACTGATCGATCAACTTTCCTTCCTCCGTATAGGCTTGTTTTTGGCCGAAATTTTATTTTTCATTTTGCTGCTTCGCTCGGCAGACGACAGCCTGCGTACATTAATCCAAATTTGTTTGTTATTGCCGGTAATTGCTTTCGTCTTTATTGTGCGCAGACAAAGCCAGCTCGACCGTGATATCGATTATAAAAAACAACTTTTATGGGTTTATCAGAATGAGTGGAACATACTAAATGGTGCTGCTAACGGATACGACCATGGTCAGGCATTCGAATCGGAGCTACATCCTTACACTTCCGACCTTGATATTTTTGGTGCCGCATCACTATTTGCCCTGATTAACCGCTGTAGTACCAAAAGCGGGAATAACATTCTGGCTAAAAATTTCGCAGAAAAATCGACGAGAGATAAGATATTACACCGCCAGGAAGCCATAAAAGAAATAAAAGATAAGATAACAGAAACGTATAGCTTTAGGGCTAATTTGCATGGTTACGATCCCGATAAAATAGAGCAGATTAAAATACAGCTTAAACACCAGTTGGGTGCTCAACTTGAATTTGTAAAGGGCAATTTTTTAAGGTTTTACGTCAAGCTGGTGCCGTATATTTCAGTTGGGTTAATTTTAGCGGCGATTCTTATTAGCAGTGCTTTTTGGAAAGTATTAGCACTTTTATTTGTAATCCATACAGGATGGAACGTTTTATTAGGCTCAAAAATTAATAAGGTTTTTTATACGTTTGGCGGAAGTTCGAATCTGTTAAATGGTTACGCCAGTGCTATTTTATGGACGGAGAATCAAAGCTGGAAAAGTTCGTATATTTTGAGTTTACTGGACTCAAAAATCCCGGTAAGCAAAGAAATTAAAGGGCTATCTAAAATTATCCAGAATTTTGATGCCAGGCTGAATATCCTCGTTGGAGGGATATTGAATGCCCTTTTACTTTGGGATTTAAAATGCTGCATCAGTTTAGACATTTGGTACGAATCTTCATCAAAGGATGTAATTTCGGCCCTTGACCACCTGGGTGATTTTGAAGAGCTGATTTCGCTGGCCACAACTGCCAATAATCAACCTGACTGGGTTTTTCCAATAATTAACGACCAGTTTACATTAGGCACAACTCATGTTGGTCATCCGCTTATTAATAAGGAAGTAAGGGTAAGCAATGATTTTTGTTTGGAGGCAAAACCAACAGTTGATATTGTAACAGGCTCTAACATGGCGGGCAAAAGTACTTTTTTACGTACTTTGGGTATCAATATGGTATTGGCTTATGCTGGTGCGCCGGTATGTGCCAAAACTATGCAATTATCTGTTTTTTCAATCAATACGTATATGCGGATCAAAGATTCGCTGAACGAAAGTACCTCTACCTTTAAGGCAGAGCTCAATCGTTTGAAGATGATTCTGGACAATGTTGTAAAGGATAAAGATACTTTTGTATTGATTGACGAAATGCTGCGGGGTACAAATAGCCGGGATAAATATTTAGGTTCAAAAGTTTTTATACAAAAGCTGATTGCCGAAAAAACTCCTGCACTTTTTGCTACCCACGATTTGCAATTAGCAGATCTGATTGTTGATTACCCCGACACCGTTCGTAATTTTCATTTCGATATCCAGATTACGGAAGGAGAAATGAGATTTGATTATTTGCTAAAATACGGACCGTGCAAGACTTTTAATGCAGCTATTTTGCTGAAAGAGATTGGTTTGACCTTGGATTAATATTAACGGTGTTTGGTCTGATGCTTATTGGTCAAATTTTCCTTCAACCATTAACAAAGTGGTAAAACTACTCTAATAATATTAATAGGTTACCTGATTAAGGTTATAGAACCCGAATATTTAACATTGTTATTAGATAAGTTAGTGCCAGAAATGATGTAATAATACACGCCAACCGGGAGTTCGTTACCCTTAAAAGTGCCATTCCAATTTTCAAATATATTACTGGTAAAGAAAATTTGGGTACCAAGGCGATTGTAAATATGAATATTATATTTTTTGAGGTTAGTTACACCAACAACCAGTTCATCATTAATTCCATCGCCGTTTGGGGAGAATGCATTTGGAACAAATGTAGATGCATTGTTTATGATAATGAGGTCGCCCTGGGTGATTGAATTTGAGCAGCCGTTTTTAGAAAATGCGGTTAAAGTAATTCGGAATAATCCATCAGTTTGATAAATATGGGTGGGGTTTTGTTCTGAAGAGGTAAGACCATCGCCGAAACTCCATTCATAAAAATCCCCATAAAGCGACGTATTCGTAAATTTTATAGGTACCGGAGCAGAAAACTTAAAGTCAAAGGTAGGTTCGGTATAAAATTTAGCCACTGGAATTCTTGCAATTGCGGGAACAATGATCGTTGCGGGTTCGGAGTTACAAGAGCCTGATGTTAATACAACCTGATATTGTCCTGCCAGATTAAAATCTGTTACCGGAATTTCAATGGCATTTGTGGTGGCGGAATAATTGTTTGGCCCGCTCCATACATAAGTGATCCCTTCCTGTGCCGGTACAGCTAATTTTATGATGTCTTTTAAACAAAAGAAGGGTTGATTAATACTTATTTCTGGTTTTTCCGGCTTCACTTCTACCAAAATGTCTTTTGTAAAAGTAGAGCGGCAGCCATTATTGGTTTCAACTATTAGCGTGATTGTTTTAAGTCCAGGATCTGTAAAAGTTAATATTTGACTGTCGTTATTGATGGCTACCTGGCTTTTTATTCCCGGGCCAAAATCCCAGCTGAGTTTCGTATAGTTTTTAGAAGCATTGATAAACGAAAAAGATTGGTCTGATTCGCATTTATGATTAACCTCAATCGAAAACATCGCTTCAGGCATCAAATCTACCGACAATATATCAATTGAATTTACTTCACTCACACAATCTCCAACCTGGACATAAAGCTTATATGTTCCAACGATTTCTGGTCCGCTTGCCTGGATTTCGAGGTTCTGGTTTGTTGAAACAAAACCATTTGGCCCTGACCAGTGGTAGCTGGCTAAATTTAAAAAAGGAGTGCTTAATTTTAATACGTCTCCCTGACACAAATTGACCTTCGAAGCGCTCATGATAGGTTTTTCGGGTGTGTTTGCTACAATAAAAGTTTGCGTAGTAACTACATTGCAACCGTTTGTACCTTTGGCTTCTAAAACCACAATTTTCTCACCTGGAGTGTTGTATGTAATGGTAAATGGCCCGGTTGTTGTGGCCGAAGCCAAACTTGCCCCTTCACCAAAAGACCATTTTAAGGAGGCGAAGTTCGATGCCTTGCTTTCGAAAGTATAGGCCTGGCTATCGGTACATGGGTTTAGTTTTTTAACATCAATTTCGGCAGTTGGACCCGCAAAATCTGCCGTCCCACCGAATTCTAATGTAAAACCATTATTCCCTCCCGAAAAATTATCGATGAGTAGGGCATATACGTGGTCCTGTTCTAAATCTACGTATTTTACAAAACCATTTTGACCAGCCGGGCAGCCTGATGCCTCTGTTAAGTCAGTTTCTGTCATACTCAAGCCGGTTTTATAATAGGAAGGGCTACAGGTTACCCCACTGCCCGATGCACAACGTATAGCGGTTGCGCCACTTACCTTACTGCAATCCCCATTAAGACCTAAATCGTAAAAAATCCAGTCAATATCGTTTGCAGTTACCGTTGGGGTGATTATAAAAGTAAAATCGCCGGGCTTTGAAGCCTTAAACATATACCAGGCAGAGTTAGATTCTGTACCTAAACAGGTTCCAGCAGATTCGTGATTGTTTGCCCCTGAGCCAGTTACATTTAACTGGGTAAAGGTCTCTTTTGTGCACAATACCGAAAATGTTCCACAATCTTGTCCTGGTTGTATTGGTGGGAAATAATTATCAATGCAAAGTTTAAAGGTACCGATAGCATCATTTGCTGCGCTTACCCTAACATAGTAAACCTGGCCTACTGTTAAAGCGCCTTTGTATAAAGAAATAACATTATTTGATGTGGCTTGCGAGCCAGGCTGCTCGGCAATGGAATTAGCAATTGGATCAAATGAATATAAGGCAATCAACGGATCGATTAACGTATTTGTGCTATTGGCATCAATTTTTCCGCTAACAGAAATGTTTACGTCGAACTTAGATGCAGTAAACTTATACCAAACATCTTTTCCAACAGCCGGCCAGTTTAAAGCTTTATTATAATTACTTGGGGTAGCTTCTAAATTGTTAAATTCGGCATCGCCACTACAATATGCACTGGTATTGGTAATATTTATGGCATTTATGAGTTCATCATTAATGGGTGGGGTAAATTTTCCAAAGGCAGAAAGATTTAGTATTGCCAATAGAAAAAGAATTAATAAGTAGCGCATGGGTAAAAATATCAAAAATTGTTTTTATTTCGAATCATTTTAATTGTTAATGATTTGTTAATATTAAACTCGCAACTTATGGCAAATAATGGATAACAATGGTTAAGGCAAGCGATTTTGGTCAGGATTTTTTGTGGGGGGTGGCTACTGCAGCAGCGCAGATAGAAGGCACAGCTACCCAGTACGGTAAAGGCCCTTCCATTTGGGATACTTTTACGGCGAAAAATGGCAAAATTAAGAAGAGCCACAAATTAGATCCTGCCTGCGATTTTTATCATCGGTATATTGAAGACGTTGCTCTGATTAAATTATTGGGATTTAAAGTTTTTAGATTTTCTATTGCCTGGTCCAGGATTTTGCCCGGCGGAAGGGGAGAAATAAATCAGGAAGGTATCCGTTTTTACCACAATCTTATTGACGAATGTTTAATACATGGAATTACCCCATACGTTACGCTTTATCACTGGGATTTACCGCAGGCGCTGGAAGATGAGGGCGGCTGGACAAGCTTTAGCATCAACGCTGCCTTTAATGCCTTTGTGAGCATCTGTGCATTAGAATACGGGGATAAAGTAAAAAACTGGATTGTGCTGAACGAACCTTTTGGTTATACATCATTAGGGTATATGCTTGGTATTCATGCTCCCGGTAAAACAGGTTTGAGCAATTTTTTCCCTTCGGTATTACATACGGCTTTGGCACAGGCAGAAGGAGGTAAAATTTTACGTGCAGAAATTAACAGAGCCAATATTGGCACTACTTTTTCCTGTTCAGAAATTATCCCTAATACACAAAGTGATAGCGATATTCTCACCGCTAAACGCGTAGACTGCCTCATGAACCGTTTATTTGTAGAACCTACACTAGGCATGGGCTTTCCTACAGCAGATTGGGATGTGTTGGAGAAATTTCAGATCGAATATGGTACCTGGCGACTGCAGGAAAGGATGAAATTTGATTTTGATTTTATCGGACTTCAAAATTACTTTCCTTTGGTGGTGAAGTACAACGCCTTTATTCCGGTTATTCAAGCCTGGGAAGTAAAGGCCAAAAGCCGGAAAAAGCCACACACTGCGATGGGCTGGGAGATTAATGCCGATAGCTTTTATAATATTGTAAAACAGTTTGCAGCTTATCCCAATGTCAAAAATATTATGATTACTGAAAATGGCGCAGCCTATCACGATAAATTAACAGATAAAAGGGTAGAAGATCCGGAGCGGATTGAATATTTTAAACTTTACCTGAGCGCACTGCTAAAACTCAAAAATGAAGGGATAAATGTTACCGGTTATATGGCCTGGACACTCATGGATAATTTTGAATGGGCCGAGGGTTTTACAGCAAGGTTTGGACTGGTCTATAACGATTTTAAAACACAAGAGCGTACCATTAAAGATTCGGGCTATTGGTGGAAAGAATTTCTGAAAAGCTAGTTAATCGTTTACTATTTTCACGTTCATACTTAAACAAATTCTTATGTTTGGAATATGAATGATAGAACAGTAGTGTACAGCACCTATTATAATCCAATGGAGGCCAATATTATTAAAGCTAAATTGGAAGATAGCGGGTTTGCCTGTTACCTTGCGGATGAAAATTTTGCAACATTAAATCCACTTTACAATCAGGCTATTGGCGGCGTTAAACTTATTGTTTTTGAAAGAGATATAGAGGCCATCAATGCTTTACTGGCTGAAGACAATAGTTTGGCTTTTGAATCATCAGATGAGATTACTGATGAAGAAGAATCAGAAGAAGGTAAAACAGTTTGTGAGAAATGTGGATCTACCAATGTGGGCTATGGGATGGCTACCAATAAAAAATATAGTATTTGGGCAACTATACTTGCTTTTTTAACACTTACCACTCCAATTAAAGCCAATAAGTGCCATCATTGTTACGATTGTGGTCATGAGTTTAAGTAGATTGATTTCTTCAATGTAATTACGTCATTGCAAAAGAAACGTACAGTTTTTTGAAGCGCGAGGCCAGTAAGGCTATTAAATGTTTGTTCCCGTTCTTCGCTCTATCCATACGCTGCGCTTCAGGGATGTCGCTGCGCCCGGGGCTAGAAGGTTCTTTTACTGCAAGTAAGGTAAAATTTCCCCTCACAATTGTCATCCTTAGCATAGTGGAAAGACTTTTAAAACGATTTTATGGGATTTAGAATGAAATCTATCTTGATAGATCTCTCCGTTTCGTTGCACTTCAGTCGAGATGACAACTCTTTATTAGAAAATGCATTTTCGCTATAAAAATTCCCGTTCTGAATTAACAAAACGGGAATTTCAATATTAGACTCTAGGCTTCGGACGTCCGCCTCAAGACTATCACTGCCTTTGCCATCTAAACCCGATATACGCGAATGCTGGTTTCTTCAACCAGCAGCAGCATTAGCGGGGCTAGGCACAACCTAAGAACTACTGCAACTGCTTTCCAAAAAAATAAGGAACTATTTATTTTATTTTTTGAAGCGCAAAGGCAGAAACCACTATTAAATTTTGTTCCCGTGCTGCGCTGTATTCTTGCGCTACGCTTCAGGGATGCCGCTGCGCCCGGGGCTAGAAAGTTAATGTTCTGCCATATAGACCCTGAAATAAATTCAGGGTGACGCCTCTCATGTAATTTGTGTAATGGGTAATTGTAACGAAAAATCCCGTTCTGAATTAACAAAACGGGATTGATATGTTTTTCATCCAGACCTCGGACTTCCGACTCTAGACTTCGGACCATTAAAGCGCTGCCTTAGCCGCTGCCTCAGCCCTGATGATATTTAATGCACCACCAGCTTTAAACCACTCAATTTGTTGAGCGTTATAACTGTGGTTAACAGGGAATTGCTCCTGGGTGCCATCAGCATGGTGCAATACCAATGTTAATGGTTTATCAGGCGCAAACTCAGTTAATCCTAAAATATCGATAGTATCATCTTCTAAAATTTTGTCGTAATCATCTTTATCTGCAAAGGTTAAACCTAACATACCTTGTTTCTTCAGGTTGGTTTCGTGGATACGGGCAAAAGATTTTACCAATACAGCACGAACGCCCAGGTGACGTGGCTCCATGGCCGCATGCTCACGAGATGAACCTTCGCCGTAGTTTTCGTCGCCTACTACAATTGAACCTAAACCAGCAGCTTTATAATCGCGTTGCGTAGCCGGAACAGGGCCATATTCGCCAGTTAATTCGTTTTTAACGTTATCTGTTTTATCGTTGAAGTAGTTAACTGCACCAATCAACATGTTGTTAGAAATGTTATCCAGGTGACCACGGAATTTTAACCATGGACCAGCCATTGAGATATGATCTGTTGTACATTTACCTTTGGCTTTGATTAAAAGTTTTAGACCTTTTAAGTCGGTGCCTTCCCAAGGGGTAAACGGATCTAACAATTGTAAACGGTGTGAAGTTGGAGAAACCAAAACCTGAACTGATGAACCATCAGCAGCCGGAGCCTGGAAACCTGCATCTTCTACAGCGAAACCTTTTGTTGGCAATTCAAAACCGGTAGGTGGATCTAATTTAACCTGCTCGCCTTTATCGTTAGTTAAGGTATCCGTTAATGGGTTAAATCCTAAATTACCCGAAATGGCAATTGCAGCAACCATTTCTGGCGAGGCTACGAAAGCGAAGGTATTAGGGTTCCCATCAGCGCGTTTAGCAAAGTTTCTGTTAAACGAGTGTACAATGGTGTTTTTTTCTGCTTTCTCTGCACCTGTACGATCCCACATACCAATACATGGTCCGCAGGCATTGGTAAAGATCGTTGCGTCTAAATCTTCGAAAGTTTTTAAGAAACCATCACGATCTGCCGTGTAACGTACCTGCTCAGATCCTGGATTGATACCGAAAGCAGATTTGGTTACTAAACCTTTTTCAATAGCCTGGTTGGCAATAGAAGCTGCCCTTGATAAATCTTCGTATGAAGAGTTGGTACAGGAACCAATTAAGCCCCATTCTACTTTTAACGGCCAGCCATTTTTCTCTGCCTCAACTTTCATCTGCGAAACAGGAGTAGCTAAATCTGGTGTAAAAGGACCATTCAGGTATGGCTCTAAAGTATCTAAATCGATTTCAATAACCTGATCGAAGTAGTTTTCAGGATCAGCATATACTTCGGCATCGCCGGTTAGGTAAGCCGCAATTTTGTTTGCTTCATCAGCAACTTCATTTCTGCCGGTAGCACGTAAGTAACGCTCCATGCTCTCGTCGTAACCGAAAGTAGAAGTGGTTGCACCAATTTCGGCACCCATGTTACAAATGGTACCTTTTCCGGTACAGCTCATTGAAGTAGCACCATCGCCAAAATATTCTACAATAGCACCGGTACCACCTTTTACAGTAAGAATACCAGCCACTTTAAGGATCACATCTTTAGCTGCGGTCCAGCCATTTAATTTACCGGTTAGTTTTACACCGATTAACTTAGGGAATTTTAGCTCCCATGGCAAGCCAGCCATTACATCGCAGGCGTCAGCACCACCAACACCAATTGCCACCATACCCAAACCGCCGGCATTTACCGTGTGCGAATCGGTTCCGATCATCATTCCGCCCGGGAAAGCATAATTCTCTAAAACTACCTGGTGGATAATACCAGCCCCTGGTTTCCAGAAGCCGATGCCATATTTATTAGATACAGAAGATAAGAAATCAAAAACTTCGGCACTTTCGGTTTTGGCATGGGGTAAATCTATAGCAGCGCCTTCTTTAGCCGTGATCAGGTGATCGCAGTGAACTGTTGAAGGAACTGCAACCTGTGGACGGCCCGCCTGCATAAACTGCAATAAAGCCATTTGCGCCGTAGCATCCTGCATCGCTACGCGGTCTGGTGCAAAGTCTACATAATCAGAACCACGCTTAAACGCCTTTTTAGGATCTCCATCCCAAAGGTGTGCATACAATATTTTTTCAGATAATGTTAAAGGTCTGCCAACAACTTTACGCGCAGCCTCTACGCGGCTACCAAAGTTTGCATAAACCTTTTTGATCATGTCTATATCAAAAGCCATACTTTAATTTTTATAATTATTGTCAATAAGATACTATCTAAATTAAACAATTTTAAACAGATTTATTTTTGAGATTTGTCATAATATCTTATTTAAAACCATTCTATGCAACTATTCTGTAAAATAAAAGGCTACCAGATCTCTCGGATAGCCTTTTATAAAGTTTAACAAATAATATGTTTTTTTGTTTACTATTGTTTTGTAGAAATAGGGGTAAACTTGGTTAAGTTAATGCCTTCTACTGCAATTTTATATTCTTCAATGCTCGGAATACGCCCCAGAATTGCTGAAAGAACTACTACCGGTGTTGAAGCCAGTAAAGACTCTCCTTTTTTACCATCCCTGTCTTCTACCACACGGCCCTGAAATAAACGGGTCGACGTAGCCATTACCGTATCACCTTTAGCCGCTTTCTCCTGGTTACCCATGCAAAGGTTACAACCCGGGCGCTCTAAATACATGATGTTCTCATATTCGGTACGCGCTGCAGCTTTAGGTAACGCATCGCTGAACTCAAATCCAGAATATCTTTGTAAGTATTCCCAATCACCTTCTGCTTTCAATTCATCAATAATGTTGTAGGTAGGGGCTGCAACTACCAATGGCGCTTTGAACTCTACTTTACCAGTCTGCGTCTCTATGTTTTTTAACATTTGAGAAACGATTTTTAAATCATCTTTATGCACCATGCACGAGCCAACGAAACCAAGATCTACTTTTTTATCGCCTCCGTAATAAGTTAAATCTCTGATGGTATCGTGTGTATAACGTTTAGAAACATCAGCGTTATTCACATCCGGATCGGCAATCATTGGTTCTTCAATAAGATCAAGATCAATTACTACTTCAGCATAATATTTGGCATTATCATCTGGCATTAAAGCTGGTTTGATACCAGTTTTAATTTCTTCAATACGTTTGTTTGCTTTATTGATCAAACCTTGTAGAACTTGGTTATGGTTGTCCATACCTTTGTCTATCATGATTTGAATACGGTTTTTGGCAATTTCTAACGATTGGATTAAAGTATCGTCCTGCGAAATACAAATAGAAGCTTTTGCTTTCATCTCTGCTGTCCAATCGGTGAAGGTAAAGGCCTGATCAGCTAATAAAGTACCAATGTGTACTTCGATGATGCGGCCCTGGAATACGTTTTCACCATCAAACTGTTGCAACATTTGTAATTGCGTAGCATGAACTACATCACGGAAATCCATGTGTTGTTTCATTTCACCTTTGAAGGTTACTTTTACTGACTCCGGAATTGGCATAGAAGCCTCACCTGTTGCCAATGCTAATGCTACTGTACCAGAATCTGCACCGAATGCCACACCTTTAGACATACGGGTATGCGAATCGCCACCGATGATAATTGCCCACTCATCAATGGTAATATCGTTTAATACTTTGTGAATAACATCAGTCATTGAATGATATTCCCCTTTCGGGTCACGTGCAGTAATCACACCAAAATCGTTCATAAACTTCATCAGTTTAGGGATGTTTGCCTGTGCTTTTTTATCCCAAACGGATGCAGTATGGCAACCTGACTGGTAAGCGCCATCAACAATTGGAGAAATCACTGTAGCAGCCATTGCCTCTAATTCCTGAGCCGTCATTAAACCGGTAGTATCTTGAGAACCTACAATATTTACTTCAACACGAACATCAGAGCCGGCATGTAAAACCTTGCCTTGTGTTAAACCTACTGCATTTCTGTTGAATATTTTTTCTACAGCGGTTAAACCTTGCCCTTCAACAGATACCTCTTTTGCCGGAGCAAATACTGCAGAAGCTTCGATACCTAAGGTTTTAGCTGCAAAAGTTTGAATTTTTTTACCAAAAACGATAGCGTAAGAACCGCCAGCTTTGATAAATTCCATTTTTTGTGGTGTCAGCGCTTTCGAAATGTCGATCAACTCCTGATCTCCATTATATAATTTTTTGGTTCTGGTATTAATGGTAAGTACCGTACCCGTTTCTATGGAGTAAACCTGCTCTAAAATTGGCTCGTCATTTTCGTTGCGGATGACATTTCCGTTCTCATCGGTTTTCTTTACCCAGTTTTTAAGGTCGATACCGATCCCACCTGTTACATCAACAGTGGTTAAAAAAATTGGCGAAATACCATTTGTGCCACCTACAATTGGCGCTATGTTTACAAATGGGATATAAGGGCTGGATTTTTTACCTGTCCAAAGTGCCACATTGTTTACGCCTGACATGCGCGAGGAACCTACACCCATGGTGCCTTTTTCTGCTACCAGCATTACACTTTTATCGGGGTGTTCTGCCTGCAATGCTTTAATTTCCTCTTGTGCCTCTGGCGTAATCATGCATTTACCGTGTAATTCACGATCTGAGCGGGAGTGTGCCTGGTTACCTGGTGACAATAAATCTGTAGAAATATCGCCAATACCAGCAATAAAAGTGACCACTTTAATTTCTTCTGCTACTTCAGGAAGTTTAGTAAAAAATTCAGCCTTAGCATAACTTTCTAATATTTCTTTAGCGATGGCATTGCCATTGTTATAAGCTTCTTTTAAACGATCAGTATCGGCATCGTACAAGAAAACCTGTGTTTTAAGTACATCAGCAGCTTTATGGGCTTTATCACCATTATCGGCTAAGGCAATGTCTAACAACACTTTGATAGAAGATCCACCCTTCATGTGCGATAACAATTCGAAAGCAAAATCAGGTGTGATTTCTGCAACGATAGTTCCGCCTAAAATAATTTCTTTTAAAAACTCTGCTTTTACGCCAGCTGCTCCGGTAGTGCCCGGTAAGGTATTATATATGAAAAAATTAACAGCATCAGCCCTGTTAAAATTATTTACATTTTTGATTTGATCAATGATTTCACTTAATAATTCAGCGCCATCAATAGGTTTAGGGTGAAGACCTTGTGTTTTTCTCTCTTCAATCTCCTGGATATAATCGTTATAAATACTCATCTTGGATAGTTTATTCTTTTGCAAATAGGGTTGTGCAATATAAACAGCACAATTTCACAATAAGAATATGGTGATTTACATGTTAATTTGTGGTTATTAACCATTAAAACTCAGTTTTATGGTCAAAGCAAAAATAGCAAAAAGCAATCTTTAAATGTAATTTAAGCAGGTGATTAAGTAATTTGGAATTATTCTAAACAACTGAAAATGGTGTAAATAAGCAGTCCTAAAAACGTATAAATTATGGGGCCAGGTTTATCCGATTAGTAAGTGTTTTTTATGAATGCCCGCTATTACTTAAAATCATTCATCCTTACCTGTTTATTATAATCCTCGGGCTATACAATAAATATGGAACTGTATCCTGAGGGGTAATTTATTGTATAAAAATCAGTATGAATCGACAGAGCGTTCTATTGCTATTTTCTGGCGAGGAATCGTCATTGCGAGAAGGCTTTTTCAGCCGAAGAAGCAATCTTACAACGATCGCTAACAGCGTGCGCTTTAAGATTGCTTCGTGCCTCGCAATGACGACCTTTTTTTGGAGTCTGTCAATGGTAGCCTGTCGAATGACCTGTTTGAATACTTCACAAAGCGTTTCGACAAGCTCAACGTGACAAGTTCGAATGGAATGATAGTGTATAATACAGACTCCTATCTGGCAGAAAGAGCTGAATCAAGTTCAATATGCGTGCCATAAACAGGCTAAAATTTGTGCTGGAAAATAAGGTTCCTGAAGTTAGGTAAATTAGTAATAAACGATAGCATCTTAATAACTTGGTTAACCGTTCATTATCGGACATGTTTGTGCGATTTTGAACAGTTATTTATTTGGTAGTATATTAATGTGTTGATATTCAGTATTTTGAAGTGTATTTAAAGCCCTGGCATAAGATTGGCTTCGAACTATAATGATGAAAACGTAAAACCTTTTTCAGTAAAATAAGCCAATACTTTGGGAAGTGCGTAAGATAAACGGTCGAATGCTTTTAAACTATCATGAAATACAATTATAGAACCGTTTTCGGTATGTTTAATCACATTTTGATAACATTTTTCTGGTGAGAGTTTAGTGTCGAAATCGCCGCTAAGTACATCCCACATAACGATGTTTAGTCGTGAGTCGGTAGTCTTTAGTCCTGAGTCAGACTTCGGACTAAGGACTTTAGACTTAAGACTCAAAATCTGACTTTTCTTAATCCTCCCATAAGGTGGACGAAACAGATTTGTTTTCGTAAGTTCCTGGCATTTTATTGTATTTTGAAGGTAGGTTTCATCATCGGTTTTCCAGCCTTTTAAATGATTGAAAGTATGGTTGCCGATAGCATGCCCATTGGTTTTGACGCGTTCAAAAACTTCGGGGTGTTTAACAATATTATCACCGATGCAAAAAAATGTAGCTTTAGCATTGAAGACTTTTAAAGTTTTTAATACAAAATCTGTAACATTGGGTATGGGTCCATCGTCAAAGGTCAGATAAATAACTTTTTCGGTGCGGGATTTATTCCATAACAGTGATGGATAATACCATTTTAGCAGAAGCGGTGATTTGATCAGGTACATTTAAGTTCAAAGTTAGTAAATGCCTGAACAGATTGAAATTATTAAAGTTGTTTATATAGATTTGAAACAAATTATGAAGATGTTTACCAAGAATAAGTTAATTACCGGATCTGCGTTATTAGTGGCATTAAGTTTTAATCAGCAAATTAAGGCTCAGGAAGTGATCAGCATTCAACAAGCAGTCGAAAACACATTAAAAAACAATCTAAACATCAAACAGGCCGCATTTAATGCCGCGCTTAGCGAAGAAAATGTACGCCAGTCTAAAAATGCTTTATTGCCCACTGTAAATGGTTCTGTTAACCAATCTATGCAATGGGGAAGGAGCCAGGTAACATCAGGTTTGTTTCTAAATACTCAAAATTATAGCTTAAGCCCTAGTGTATCTGCCAATGTACAGGTATTTGGAGGTGGTGCTCAACTGAATCAGATCAGACAGAATAAGTTATTGCTGGCCGTAGATCAAACCAATGTAGATAAAGTAAAAAATGATCTTATCCTGCAGGTTGTAACCGCTTATCTGCAGGTTTTAAATAACCAGGATCAGGTTAAAGCTACCCAGCAACAATTAGATGTTGCTAATTCTACTTTAAAAAGAGAACAGGCCCTTTTGGATGTTGGTAATAAAACTTTAGCCGATATTTCACAAGCCAAATCGCAGGCTGCAACCGCTGAACTTAATCTAACCAATGCGCAGAATCAGTTGACAATATCCTATTTAACTTTAGGACAATTAATGGAAATCCAGCCACCAATGACATTTAAGGTACAGCCGCCATTGGTTAACGAATTGAATAACATTCAGAATAATTATGTGCCAAGTGATATTTACAGCCAGGCCTTAAATACCTTTCCCGATATCAAATTAGCAAGTTTAAATACAAAAGCAGCTGAAAAAGCAATTGATGTAGCCAAAGGTAGTTATTACCCTAAAGTTACTTTTGGAGGAGGTTTAGGATCTTTCTATCAATACCAGTTTACTTTACCTGGAAATAATCCATTTTTTAGTCAACTGTCAGACAACTTCGGTAAATCAATTAATATGGGTATTTCAATTCCTATTTTTAATGGTTTTACCACCAGGTCGACCGTAAGAAAGGCTAAAATAGTATTCGAGCAGCGCAAAACAGATGAGCAAATCTCTAAAAACAACCTGATCAAAGTAATCAATCAGGCTGTCGCCGATTTAAATGCCGCACAAAGCAGGTATTCTTCTACCCAAAATGCCTTTCAGGCACAAAAAGATGCCTTTTATGTTATCGAGCAACGTTATGCTGTTGGCTTAGTAAACTCTTTGGATTACAGTACTGCACAAACCAATAAAAATAAAGCCGAAATAGATTTTATCTTGGCAAAATACGATTTGTTGTTCCGTGCCAAAGTAATTGATTATTATTTAGGCAAACAGATTGTTTTTTAAGACTAAATGCTAAAGCTTAAATATTACAACTTTAAATAAACGAAATACAATACAAATTATGAAACTGAAGCATATTATTATTACCGTAGTTGCTATCGTAGTCCTTCTGGTTGTGCTCAAACTGGCCGGAGTGATAGGTGGAAATAAAACCGAAAAAGTAACTACAGAAAAAGCATCAGATAAAACTGTTGTGGAAACAGTTACGGCAAGTGGAAAAATCCAACCAGAAACTGAGGTTAAATTAAGTTCTGAAGTATCTGGAGAGGTAGTAGAATTAAAAGTAAAAGAGGGAGATATTGTTAAAGCAGGCCAGTTGCTTTGTAAAGTACGTCCGGATGTGTTACAATCGGGTTATGAAAGAACCGTGGCAAGTTTTAATGCACAAAAAGCCAGTGTAGCTGCAGCACAACAACAGCTTGCCCAAAACCAGGCTAATTTTGTGAATGCAGAAGCTACCTACAAACGTAATGTTGAGCTTTTTAATAAGAAAGTAATTTCAGCTTCAGAGTTCGATGCAGCAAAAGCGGCATTTTTAACCGCTAAAGCAAATTTAGCCAGTGCAAAAGAAAATGTAACGGGCGCCAAATTTACTTTAGAGCAAACTGGTGCAAATGTTAAAGAAGCGGGTGCTAACTTAGCTAAAACCACTATATACGCACCGGTTGATGGTGTGGTTTCTAAATTATCAATTGAGCTTGGCGACCGTATTTTGGGAACTTCACAAATGGCAGGTACCGAGATTATGCGTATTTCTAATCTTTCATCTATGGAAGTTAATGTTGATGTAAACGAGAACGATATTACCCGCGTTAAAGTTGGCGATAAAGCTTCGATTGAGGTTGACGCATTTTCTGATAAGAAATTCAGAGGTGTGGTTACCGAAATTGCAAGTTCATCAACAGCAGTGGGTTCTGCAGTATCTACCTCAGTAGATCAGGTGACCAATTTTTCTGTAAAAATCAGGATTACCGAAGAAATGGAGGGCAAACAACAATCTATTTTCCGTCCGGGTATGTCGGCAACGGTTGATATCGAAAGCGAATCGTTAACAGGGTTGGCTATTCCAATCCAGGCGGTTTTTACTGATAATGCAAAATCGGATGGTGGCAACAATAACCAGGGCAACCAGGAAAATACCGATAAACAGAAATCGAAACTTACAGACAAAAAGGTGAAGCAATATGTTTACACTTACGATGCTAAAAGTAAAAAAGTTAAAAAAGCAGAGGTGACAACGGGTATCCAGAACGATCAGTTTATTATTGTAAAATCGGGTGTTAAAGCCGGAGAGGAAGTTGTAACTGGTCCTTATTCAGCCATTCAGAGCAAACTGAAAGATGGTATGGTTGTAGAAAAAACAGCTAAAGACCAATTGTTTAGCAAAGAAGGGAAAAAGTAGTTTATAAATAATCGCAAGAAATAGTAACTTGCGTTGTTTAGGTGTATTTCTAAGGTTTAGGGTGTAAGATTTAAGGTATAGGGCATTGAGCCTAACTTTAAGCCTTACACCTTTTGCCTTATACCTTTTGAAAAATGATTTTACACCTTTACCTTAAACCTTTTTTATAATCATGGTACCTAAAATAGCAATGATAGGGGGCGGGAGCTGGGCTACTGCCATCGTAAAAATGCTTGCAGATAATTTGTCTGAGAAAGAGATTTTTTGGTGGATGCGTAACGAAACAGCCATTGAGCACATTAAAAAATTTAAACACAATCCTCATTACCTCAGTTCTGTTGAGCTAAAGCTCAATCAGGACAATATCTCGTCTGATATCAGTTCGATTATAAAATCAGCTGATTTTGTTATTTTAAATGTTCCTGCAGCTTTTTTAAAGGAAACACTTTCTGCCATAACTCCTGAAGATTTAAAAGGTAAGAAAATAGTATCTGCCATTAAGGGAATCGTACCTGAAGATAACCTGATTATCGGCGAATTTTTGAACGAAAAATACAACATCCCGTATCATGATATTCTTGTAGTGAGCGGTCCCTGCCATGCAGAAGAAGTAGCCTTTGAGAAACTTTCTTACCTTACTATTGCCTGTACAGATGTAGATAAAGCGGCCGCATTTGCCTCGATTTTAAATACACGCTACATTAAAACCAATGTTTCTGACGATATTTTCGGTACAGAATACGCTGCTGTTTTAAAAAATATTTACGCCGTAGCCAGCGGCATTTGCCATGGCATAGGTTACGGCGATAACTTTCAGGCCGTGCTCATTAGCAACGCCATACGAGAAATCAAACGTTTTGTAGATTTGGTTCATCCTATTGATCGCGACATTAAAGAATCAGCCTATCTGGGCGATTTGCTCGTAACTGCATATTCACAGTTCAGCCGCAACCGTACTTTTGGTAATATGATAGGCAAGGGTTATACTGTAAAATCGGCACAGTTAGAAATGAATATGGTAGCCGAAGGTTATTATGCCGCAAAATGCATGCACATCAAAAACCAGGAGTATAATGTAGACATGCCCATCTGTAAGGCTGTTCACAGCATCATTTACGAGAAACGATCGCCACAGATAGAAATGAAGCTATTGGCAGAGAAATTAAACTAAATCAGCGGAGGTTAATAATTATAGTGATTTTGATTCAGTAATGTTTTTGTAAAGCAGGTTTCTTTGCTTTTCGGCTAGTGCAGTCCTTCTTTCCGCTATTATCTTTTTGTGAGCGTTATAGGAAATGTTTTTGATTGTGCACCAAAAAGGATAACCGCTACAATAAGGTTTATTTAACAGAGGACAGTGTGTAAGGAACAATTAATGCTTTGCCTATTATAGACGTGTTGTATTTTGTTCAGGAACAATGTTTCTAGCCCCGGGCGCAGCGGCATCCCTGAAGCGCAGCGTAGGGATATAACGTAGCACGGGAACAAACTTTAATCATTATTACTGTCCTTGCGCTCCAAAAACAAGTCTTTATTTTTATTGAAAAGCAGGCTCATTGCTATTCGGTTAGGGCAGTCCTTCTTTCCGCTATTATCTTTTTGTGAGCGTTAGAGGAAACATTCTTGTTTGTGCACCAAAAAGGATAACCGCTGCAATAAGGTTTATTTAACAAGAGGTAGTATAAGGAACAATTAACGCTTTGCCTATTGTAGATGTTTCGTGTTTTCTTCTTTGCAGGAACAATGTTTCTAGCCCTGGGCGCAGCGGCATCCATGAAGCGCAGCGGAGGGATACAGCGTAGCACGGGAACAAACTTTAATCATTATCACTGCCTTTGCGCTCCAAAAACAAGTCTTTATTTTTTATTGAAAAGCAGGCACATGCTTTTCGGTTAGGACAGTCCTTCTTTCCGCTATTATCTTTTTGTGAGCGTTATAGGAAATGTTTTTGATTGTGCACCAAAAAGGATAACCGCTACAATAAGGTTTATTTAACAGAGGACAGTGTAAGGATCAATTAACGCTTTGCCTATTATAGATGTTTCGTATTTTCTTCTTGGCAGGAACAACGTTTCTAGCCCCGGGCGCAGCGGCATCCCTGAAGCGCAGCGGAGGGATATAGCGTAGCACGGGAACAAACTTTAATCATTATCACTGCCTTTGCGCTCCAAAAACAAGTCTTTATTTTTTATTGAAAAGCAGGCACATTGCTTTTCGGTTAGGGCAGTCCTTCTTTCCGCCATTATCTTTTTGTGAGCGTTATAGGAAATGTTTTTGATTGTGCACCAAAAAGGATAACCGCTACAATAAGGTTTATTTAACAGAGGACAGTGTAAGGATCAATTAACGCTTTGCCTATTATAGATGT
>Ga0308165_1000396_pt1 | contig 86134 bp, 77 predicted proteins | sample PhyWR2_FD_201032 | JGI IMG/M metagenome (GOLD analysis project Ga0308165, IMG submission 201032) | Phyllosphere microbial communities from UC Gill Tract Community Farm, Albany, California, United States - DLSLW.R2 | ecosystem: Host-associated > Plants > Phyllosphere > Unclassified | place: USA... | reverse complement strand
AGCTCTCCCAATGGTGGGGGAGCTCAATCGTAGTGCGTCGAACAGTACCTGATACGGCTGTTTGATTGAATCAATCTAAAAGGAAAAGCACCATGCGTCACGGACACGGCCTCCGCAAACTGAACCGCACCTCGTCTCACCGTAAGGCGATGCTGCAAAACATGATGAATTCGCTCATCGAGCACGAAGCCATCAAGACCACCGTTCCTAAAGCCAAGGAACTGCGCAAGGTGATCGAGCCCATGATCACGCTGGCCAAGGTGGACACCGTTGCCAACCGCCGTCTGGCATTCGACCGTCTGCGCAGCCGCGACAGCGTGACCAAGCTGTTCAATGTGCTGGGTCCTCGCTCGGCCAACCGTCCTGGCGGCTACACCCGTATTCTGAAGATGGGTTTCCGCGTGGGCGACAACGCGCCTATGGCCTATGTTGAACTGGTGGACCGCGCTGAAGAAGCCGGTGATGCCGCAGCTGAATAAGCCCTCTGCAGGTTCACGTTGAGAAAGCCCACTTCGGTGGGCTTTTTCTATGCTCGCGAGGCCTTGGCCGCCGTTGCCACACCCCTCCCCAGGCCAGATTGCACAAATAGTTTTCCAAATGATGACAAAGCGCTTCGTATTAAGGAAAACCCGCGCTATAATGCTAGTGCGCGATGGAGCAGTCTGGTAGCTCGTTGGGCTCATAACCCAAAGGTCGGAGGTTCAAATCCTTCTCGCGCAACCAGAACACCAAAAGCCAGCTTTCGAGCTGGCTTTTTTGTGGCCGGGTGCCGGGCACAGCCGCGCTGGAGCAGCCGGGCCAGCCTGCAAGGCGGCCCCCGATGGCCGCGGGTTCGAGCCGGCCAAGATTGCTATAAAAGTCGAAGCGCGAAAAATATGCGCTAAAAGCGCGCTCCGCCAAAATGCAGCCCCAAAGTCGCGCTATAATTGCGGTGCGCGATGGAGCAGTCTGGTAGCTCGTTGGGCTCATAACCCAAAGGTCGGAGGTTCAAATCCTTCTCGCGCAACCAGAACACCAAAAGCCAGCTTTCGAGCTGGCTTTTTTGTGTCCGCTTCACTGGTGTTGGCCTAAACAGCGCGGGATGGGCGCGGTATCGGCCCAGCGGCCCAGCGGCCCAGCGGCCCAGCGGCCCAGCGGCCGGGCGGAACCAGTACCTGCTCCGCCTCCGATGGCCTTTGGCGGGGCCGCCGCGCACGATCAATGCGCGTACAACTGCTCCAGCGAGCGAAAGCCTTTGACCTCGATCGGGTTGCCGCTGGGGTCATAGAAGAACATCGTCCACTGCTCGCCGGGCTCACCTTCAAAGCGCACCTGGGGCTCCAGCACAAAGCGGGTGTTGGCAGCGCGCAGGCGCTCGGCCAGCTGCTTCCAGTCTTCCAGTTTCAGCACCAGGCCAAAATGCGGCATGGGTACCTTGTGGTTGCCCACCAGCCCGGTATTGCTGGTCTCGAAAGGTTTGCCCAGGTGGCAGGAGATCTGGTGGCCAAAGAAATCAAAATCCACCCAGCTGTCGGTGCTGCGGCCCTCGGCGCAGCCGAGCGTGTCGCGGTAGAAGTGGCGTGCAGCATCCAGGTCGTGCACATGGAAGGCGAGATGGAAAAGGCTCTGCATGGTGGCGGGCTCAAAAGGCGGGTTGCAAGAGGGATCGTACACCGCTGCATGCGATTTATCACATAGGCAGGGCCTGCACAATCCGCTAAGCTGTGCAGCATACACCGTGGCATTGCTCGCGCGGCCAACGGCCCCCACCACTGGAGACACCACCATGCAGGACGCCGCCCAGACTTTCAACCCTTTCGCCCCTGGTTTCGATTTTCTGCAAAAGCTTGCGGCAGGCAGCACCTCCAAGCCCGCTGCGGCCTTTGCGCAATGGCAGGAATGGGTGGCGCCGACGATGAGCGTGCCGGATCTGGAAAAACGCATCCAGGAGCTCAAGACCGTGCTGTTCTGGCTGGAGCAAAACCAGCGGGCGCTGGAGGCCACCATCCAGGCGATGGAAGTGCAGAAAATGACTTTGTCGGCGCTGCAGACGATGAATGTGCCGGTGGAGAACTGGGCCAGCACGATGGTGCAAAGCTGGCAGCAGTTTGCCCAGAACGCGGCAGCGCAGGCGCAAGACGCGGCCGAAACCGCCGCGCCCCAGGCGGCTGCGAAGCCCCCGGCAGCCCCCAGCCCCGCCCCTGCAGCGGCCTCGACACCGCCGCCCGCAGCGTCCGCAGCCTCGCCGGCACCTGAGGCTGCCACAGAACCGCCGGAACAAGCCGGGCAAGCCAAAGCCTCTCCAGTGACCGACCCGATGCAATGGTGGGGCGCGCTGACACAGCAGTTCCAGCATATCGCGCAGCAGGCCGTGCAGGATGTCACCGAGCAGGCGATGGCGCATGCCGCTAGCACCCAGCAGGCAGCGGCCTCGGCAGCAGAGGCCGTGCGCAGCACGGCAGAAGGGATGGCGGAAGCGGGCAAGACTGCGGCCCAAGCCGCGATGGGCCGGCAGAGCGCGGCCAAACGCAGTGCCGCCTCTGCAGGCGATGCAAACGCTGCCAAGCCATCTGCCCGCCAGCCCGAGAGTAGCCCGCGCAGTGCACAGAACAACACTGGCAAGCAGCCAATGGCGCGCAAGGCGGCATCAACCAAAGGCGCCGGTGCCGGTGCCGGCAACCGTGGTTCCCGCCCCGCCGCCTCAGGTCAAGCCGGGCCGCGTCAGGCCGCGCCGCGTCAGGCCGGGCCGCGTCAGGCTGGCTCTCGCAAGCCCTCGGCTCCCGGCCAGCGCTGAGTCGGGCTCCCCCTTTGAGCGATCGTGATTTTTGAGTGCGGGACTGGGCTGGCAGTCCCGCAGCAGCAGGTTTTTTGACAATGGCAGGCACAAAGCTTTTTCCCTATGGCCATGTGACCCATCCCGACTGGCGGATGGCCGTGGCGCTGGTGGTGGCGCAACTGCGCGGACGCATGGCCCAGGCGGGTTATGCCAGCGCGCCCAATCTCGGCCTGGTGTATTTCACCGATGCCTATGCGCGCCATGCGCCGCAACTGCTGGAGGCTTTGCAGGATGAGTTCCCACAGATTGGCGACTGGAGCGGCGCGGTGGGCACGGGCGTGATGGCTTCGCATGCGGAATACCTGAACGAGCCGGCGCTGTGTGTCATGCTGCTGGAGCTGCCTGCCCATTCCTACCGCCTGTTTTCCGGCATTGCACCGCTGCCGGTGGCGTCCACATCCCCCTGGGAGCGTGCATTGCTGCATGCCGATGCCGATCTGCCTGATTTTGCCGAGCTGCTCGAAGAGCTGGCGGCCCGTACCCGCGCCGGCAGTGTGCTCGGTGGCCTCAGCTCCGGGGCGGTGGCGCCGCTGCAGTTGGCGTGGAGCAAGGCTTTGGGTCCCAGCCACAGTGGCGTGCTGCGCGGCGGGCTGTCGGGCATGGCCTTTTCTGCGGAAGCCGGTGTGGTGCAGGAGCTGACCCAGGGCTGCCAGGTGATGGGCACGCGCATGCGCATCACCGCGATGCAGGGCCATGTGGTGCTGGCCCTCGACGGCCGGCCGGCGCTGGATGTGCTGGAAGAGCTGATGCTGGTACGGCTGGATACCGACCCCGAGCGGGCCACCCGCACATTGCGCCATATCCATGCCGCGCTGGAGACGCATGCACCCGAATCGCCGGTGCATGCCGGCCAGTTGGGCCCCGAGGCGCGCGTGGTGCCATTGGTGGGCGTGGACATGGCCAGCCGGGGCATTGTGCTGCCAGAGCCGGCCCAGCCCCAGCAGTACCTGTGCTTTTGCCAGCGCAACCTGTCGGCTGCCCGCGCCGATCTGCTGCGCATGTGTGCCGAGCTGCGGGAATCGCTGGCGCCCGCCGAGGCACAGACCGGCCTGCCGCTGGGCGACAGCGTGCTGGGTGATGCCGGGGCCGGGGCCGGGGCCGGGGCCGGGGTCGGGGCCGGCCGCAGCATTGCCGGTGCGGTCTACATCAGCTGTGCGGAGCGGGCAAGCCCCTATTTCGGCGCGCCCGGTGCCGAGCTGGAACTGATCCACCATGTGCTGGGGGACATCCCGCTGGTAGGTTTCTTCAGCCAGGGCGAGATTGCCGGTCAGCAGCTGCACCGCTATGCCGGTGCACTGATGCTGTTTACCCAGGCGGCCTAGCAGCTGCCTGCAGTCTCGGCGCAGCCGGGTGGGATTGCCAGCGGCATGCGTTCGAGAGGGCTGGTTCTTAGCGGTTGCCCCCCGGCTGCAGGCGGCGCATCTCGGTGAACACCGACAGCTCCCAGCTGCGCATGGCCAGCAGCAGGGTATAGCCTTCGCGCTCCTTCTCGGGCAGGCGCTGGTCGGTCAGGTGCTGCTGGGCAAAGTCCTGGGCCACACGCTGCAGGCGCTCCAAAAAGGCCGGTGCCAGCGTGCGGCTGATGGCGCCATGCACGAGCATCAAACCCTCGCCCGATTTGTCGAAGGTACCCGAGAAATAGTCGTGCACGGCGTTCTCGCGGAAGTACTCCATCACCGGGCCATGCGGGCGCCAGCGAAAGGTCTTGGCCAGCTTGAGCCGGTAGCGGTTCATCGGGCGCAGCTCGATGATGCCGATGCGGTCGAGCTGCGCCAGGTACTTGATGCCCTCGGCCTCGCTCAAGCGGTAGGTGGTCAGCACCTGCTCCAGGGTCCACTGGCTGAGCACGCAGATGGCCATCAGCAGCAGCTTCTTGTCGGCCACCACCGCTTGCTCCTGCTGCTGCGTCAGCTCCTTGATCAGCGGCTGGTTGTCGGCCACACGGCGCGCCAGGTCGGCAAAATCCAGGCGCAGCACGTGGCAGATGGCATCGATGCGCGACAGCGGCATGTCACCCTTGGCCAGCATCCGCTTGACGCTGGACTCCGCCATGCCCAGCGCCTCGGCCAGGTCGGCATAGGTCATCTGCGCGGCTTTCAGCTCTTTCTTCAATGCCAGTACCAGATCGGCGGTGGTGCTCATGGGTATCGTCCTGTCATACTTTGGGTGCCATCATAGGGGATCGCGCCAGCATTCCGAGACGCTCTGGCGCCCCGGCGGCACAGTGCAGGCCATGACTGATACCACCCACCCCCCAAGCCCCCGCAGCCTGGCTGCGGAATGCGCGCTCTACGCTTTCTATGCCGCGATGCTGGCTTTGGCCTGCCTGGGGCCCTATGTGCCACAGGCGGCCCACTACCATGACTTTGCCGACCAGCGCGGGCTGCTGGGCCTGGCCAATGCAGCTGATGTGCTGAGCAATCTGCCGTTTCTGCTGGTCGGTGTCTGGGGCTTGCTGGCGACCTTCACAACACCTGCACAGACGCTGCGCTCCGAAGGGGCGACACCCTGGCTGCTGCTGGTCTTCGGCGGCCTGGTGCTCACGGCTGCGGGTTCGACCTACTACCACCTGCTGCCGGGTGATCTGCGCGTTTTTTGGGACCGCATGGGCATGGTGCCGGTATTTGCCGGTGTCCTGGGCCTGGCGCTGCAGTCGCTGCTTAACGCCCGCGCTGCCTGGCTGACGGCGCTGTGCGTGCTGCTGGGCGGGCCACTGGCGCTGTGGATCTGGTTGCAGACGGGACAGCTGCTGCCCTGGGCCGTGTTGCAAGGCGCGGGCATGGTGCTGCTGCTGGTACTCGCCGTGTGGCAGCAGCGCAGCCCGCCGGCCGCGCACCTGATGCGCTGGCCCCTGGCGGCCGTTGTGGCCTGGTATGCGCTGGCCAAGTTGTTCGAACTGGGTGATGCCGCCGTCTGGGCAGGCAGCGGCCATCTGGTGGCCGGCCATGCGCTCAAGCACCTGGCGGCAGCGCTGGCGGTGCTGCCGCTGCTGCGCAGCTTGCAGCAACTGCGCCACCGGGCGCACGCAAACAGCGCGTCCGCAGGCACAATCGGGGGCGGCGCGTTGGGGGCAGGGCGTTTGCGCTGAATGCCCGGTACCGACCACCTACCGCCCTAGATCCGCCAGGAGATGCTTGTTCCATGAACCGTCCACATGCCCCGTCTGTGCCCGCCGCTGAGGCGCCAGACCATCCCAACCAGTTTGCGTTGCTGGGCCAGCGCCGCTTTGCCCCCTTCTTCTGGACCCAGTTTGCCGGGGCTGCCAACGACAACCTGTTCAAGTTCGCGTTCACGGTGATGGTGACCTACCAGCTGCAGGTGGCCTGGATGCCGCCAGCGATGGCGGGCCTAGTGATCGGCGCGCTGTTCATCCTGCCGTTTCTGCTGTTCTCCGCCACCTCGGGTCAGCTGACCGACAAGTATGAAAAGCACCGCATGATCCGCTTCGTCAAGGACCTGGAGATTGGCGTGATGCTGATCGCCGGCCTGGGCTTCTGGATCGAAAGCCCGGCGCTGCTGCTGGGCTGTGTGTTTTTGATGGGCCTGCATTCCACGTTGTTCGGGCCCGTCAAGTTTGCCTACCTGCCCCAGGTGTTGCGCGACGATGAGCTGACCGGCGGCAATGGCATGGTCGAGATGGGCACCTTTGTCGCCATCTTGCTGGGCAATGTGGTGGGTGGCCTGCTGGTGGCCTTGCCTGAGATCGGCCATGCCTCGGTCGCGGTGGCCTGCTTTAGCTTGGCGGTAGTGGGGCGTGTGACGGCGCAGGGCGTGCCCGTGGTACCGGCCACCGACCCGGGCTTGCGCATCAACTGGAACCCGGTGAGCGAAACCTGGCGCAACCTGAAGCTGGCCCATGGCAATGTGGTTGTGTTCCGCTCGCTGCTGGGTATCAGCTGGATGTGGTTCTTCGGTGCGGTGTTCCTGAGCCAGTTCCCCAGCTTTGCCAAGGAGGTGCTGCATGGCAATGAGCATGTGGCCTCGCTGCTGCTGGTGGTGTTTTCCATCGGCATCGGCCTGGGCTCGCTGCTGTGCGAGGTGCTCTCGCGCCGCCAGGTGGAGATTGGCCTGGTGCCCATCGGCACCATCGGCATGAGCGTGTTTGCGATTGATCTGTACTTTGCATCGCGCGGGCTGGCGCAGCCGGCCCAGGCCTGGACGGCGCTGGCCTTCATCAGCCAGCCGGCGCACTGGCGCGTGATGGCCGATCTGGCCTTGCTGTCGCTGTTTGCCGGGCTGTACAGCGTGCCCATGTATGCGCTGATCCAGCTGCGCAGCCAGCCCACGCACCGCGCCCGCATCATTGCGGCCAACAATATTCTCAATGCGCTGTTCATGATCGCCAGCTCGGTCATCGCCGGTGCCTTGCTGGGGGCGGGATTTACCGTGCCGCAGATCTTCCTGTTCACCGGCATTGCCAATGCCATCGTCGCCACCTACATCTTCTTGCTGGTGCCCGAATACCTGCTGCGCTGCATTGCCTGGCTGGTCACCAACCTGGTCTACCGCTTTCGGGTGCAGGGTGCCCACCACATTCCCACCAGCGGTCCGGCGCTGCTGACCTGCAACCATGTCAGCTTTGTCGACCCCATCCTGATGATGGCCGCCAGCCCGCGCCCGATTTACTTCGTGATGGACTACCGCATCTTCCGCACGCCGTTGCTGGGCTGGCTGTTCCGCCTGTGCAAGGCCATTCCGGTGGCGCCCCGCAGCGAAGACCCTGCCGTCTACGAGGCCGCCTTTGCACGCGCCGCGCAGGTGCTGCGCGAAGGGGATCTGCTCGCTATCTTCCCGGAGGGGGGCATCACCCGCGATGGCGAGCTGCAGGCATTCAAGGGCGGCGTGATGAAGATTCTGGAGCAGGCGCGTGCCGATGGGCTGGATGTGCCCGTCGTGCCGATGGCCCTGTCCAACCTCTGGGGCTCGTTCTTCAGCCGTATCGAACCCAAGGGCGCAATGACCCGGCCGTTCCGCCGTGGCGTCTTCAACCGCGTGAGCTTGCGCATCGGCGCCGCCAGCCCGGCCGCCGAATGCTCGGCCGAGCAGCTGCGCCAGCGTGTAGGCGAGCTGCTGGACCAGGAGGGCGGCCATGGCAGCGGTTCGCCCGCTTTGGGATAATGCAGGCTGGACAACGAATGGCTTTGTGATGACCTCTCTAACGATTCTGTACAAAAGCGTGACAGCCCTGGTGGCCATGTCCGCCCTGGCCGCTTGCACCAGTACGTCGGGCCTGAAGCCGCTGCATGACCCTGAAGAGAAGGAGGCTTTCACACGCGCCACCGTCTATGCCGGCCCGCGCAGCCCCGCATCGGCCTACTGTGTGCAGATGGGCGGCGCCATCCTCAACACGCCCAAGGGCAAGAACACCTTGTGCCGCTTCCCCGACGGCAAGGAAATGGACCCCTGGGACCTGTTCTGGCGCGACAACCCCTCGAACTAAAGCCCACGACGGGCTGCGGTACAACGCAAAAACCCCTGCCAGCACATACCGCGCTGGCAGGGGTTTTGTCTTGCTGAGCTGCTGACCAGGCTTTAGATCACGCCATGCGTCCTGAACCAGTCCTGCATGCGCTTCCAGCCGTCCTCGGCCGCATCCTTGCGGTAGCTGGGGCGGTAGTCGGCATGGAAGGCGTGGCCCGCGTCAGCATAGACATGGAAGCTGGAGGCCGCCGCAGCGGCATTGCCGGCAGCGCCAGCCTGCTGCAGGCTTTGCTTCATCGCGTCGACCGATTCCAGCGGAATGCCCTGGTCCTTGCCGCCATAGAGGCCCAGCACCGGCGCCTTGAGTGCGCTGCTGAGGTCGATGGGGTGCTTGGGCTGCAGGTCATTGGCAGCGCCTTGCAGGCGGCCATACCAGGCGACACCGGCCTTGACCTTGCCGGTCGCGGCATACAGCCAGGTGATGCGCCCACCCCAGCAAAAACCGGTGATGCCGGCGCGGCTGGTGTCGCCACCGTTGTCCTTGGCCCAGGCCAGCGCGGCGTCCAGGTCCTTGATGACCTGGGCATCGGGCACCTTGCTGACCAGCTCGCTTTGCAGCTGGCTGATCTCGGTATACTTGCGCGGATCGCCCTGGCGCGCGAACAGTTCGGGCGCAATCGCCAGGTAGCCCAACTGGGCGAGGCGCCGGCAGGTGTCGGCGATGTAGTCATGCACGCCAAAGATTTCCTGGATCACCAGCACCACCGGCAGGTTGGTCTTGCCGGCGGGTGCTGCGCGGTAGGCGCTGACCTGGAAGCCATCGACCGTGTACTGGATGGTGCCAGCCGTCAGCCCGGCATCGGGGGTCTTGATGGCCGTCTGCGCCATCACCGGCACGGCTGCTGCTGCGTAGCCCACGCCCAGCGCCATCTGCAGGGCACTGCGGCGGGTGCTGCCGGCCAAGGTGGCGCGGCCCGGGAGAAGAGAGTCGAAATCGGCATTGGGAGTCTGGGACATAGGATTTCCTTTTCTACGGATGGCAGGCCCATTATGGGGGACGACAAAATACAGCCTGTGACAAGGCTTCTAGTGCCTTGGGGCCGCCGTGTTCATGCAAGAAAAATGCCTGGCATGGCCAGGCATCGTGGTGGTGGAAACTGGGATCAGATCACTTCCACAGCGCGCACTTGGTTTCTTCCTTGGTCGTGAACACCTCGTCGCCCGGCAGCTTCTTGACGATCTTGTAGTAATCCCAGGTGCCCTTGGATTCCTGCGGCGTCTTGACCTGGACCAGGTACATGTCGTGGATGTAGCTGCCGTCGGCGCGCAGGGTGCCCGAGCCAAAGAAGTCGTCCATCTTCATGCCGCGCCAGGTCTCCATCACCTTGTCGGCATCGGTGGTGCCGGCTGCCTGCACGGCCTTGAGGTAGTTCATCGTGGCCGAGTAGTCGGCAGCCTGGATTTCGGTGGGGCGGCGCTGGGTTTTCTTCATGTAGGCATCGGCAAATTTGCGCGATGCGTCATTCATGTCCCAGTACCAGCTGGTGACGAACTGCATGCCGGCGGTGTTCTTCAGGCCCAGGCTGTGGATGTCGCTGTAGAACACGAGCAGCGGCGCGATCTTCATCGTCTTGTCGATGCCGAATTCCTTGGCCGCCTTGATGGCGTTGATGGTGTCACCACCGGCATTGGCCAGTGCCAGTACCTGGGCCTTGGAGCTTTGCGCCTGCAGCAGGAAGGACGAGAAGTCGGAGGCATTGAGCGGGTGGCGCACGGCTGCAGCCACCGCGCCGCCCTTGGCCTTGATGACCTTGGTGGCATCGGCTTCCATCGCATGGCCGAAGGCATAGTCGGCCGTCAGAAAGAACCAGTTCTTGCCACCGCCCTCGACAATGGCGCCCGCCGCACCCTTGGACAGCGCCACGGTGTCATAGGCGTAATGGATGGTGTATGGCGTGCAGGCCTCGTTGGTCAGCGCCGAGGAGCCCGCGCCGTTGTTGATCATCACGCGCTTTTTCTCGTCCGCCACCTTGGCCAGCGCCAGCGCGGTGCCGGAGTTGGTGCCGCTGAAGATCATCGTCAGGTTCTGGGTGTCGATCCATTCGCGGGCCTTGCTGGCAGCGATGTCGGCCTTGTTCTGGTGGTCCACCACCAGCATTTCGATCGGCTTGCCCAGCACCTTGCCGCCAAAGTCGTCAATGGCCATCTGGATGGCGGTGGCGCCGCCCTTGCCTTCAACGTCGGCATAGAGACTGGACATGTCGGAGATGTAGCCGATCTTGACCTTGTCCTGCGCATGGGCGGTGCCCATCGCGGCGGTCAGGCCGAGCAGTCCGAAGGTGGCCAGGGCTTGCGCCAGGCGAGTGCGTTGCATAGTTGCTCCTGATGTTTATGGTGTTGTGTCCATGCGGCTGCCGCATGGCACCGATACTGGCATGCACAGCGCCGGACGGTATTGGGGCAACCACGCGCTGCCCGGCTGCTGCCCGACGGCAGGGAGGGCATAAAAATAGCTGCTGGAGCCTTGTGAGAAAGACTCGGAAGCTATTAATTCAGGAGCTATACGCCTGTCTGGGCGCTTGTGCACACTGGCTTGGCTTTTTTGCGCACCCCTTTTTAGAACAGGTTCTTGATGAGGCTCAGGCCTGCTGGCTGCGCAGGTAGGTCTGCACGATGGCGGCGGCATCGACCGCAAAATGCTGGCGCAGCGCCGCGCGCGAATCGCTGCGGCCAAAGCCGTCCGTCCCCAAGGTGTAGTAATGCTGGCGCGGCAGGCCACGCTCATCGGTGGGCAGGTAGGCGCGCACCAGTTCGGGCAGCGCACGCACATAGTCGCTGGCGGCAATGATGGGGCCTTGCGAAGCCTCCAGCTGCTGCGCAAACCAGCTGGGTGCGCTGGCCTCACCGGCGCGCCAGCGCTCCAGCCGGGCCTCGCCATCGCGGGCCAGCTCGGCATAGCTGGTGACACTCCAGACATCGGCGGCCACGCCATGCTCGCGCTCCAGAATGGCGGCGGCCTTGAGCACCTCGCCCATGATGGCGCCGCTGCCCAGCAGCTGTACGCGGCGCGTGCTTTGTGCCGGGCCGCTCTGCAGCTGGTACATGCCCCGGATGACACCCTCATGGGCCTCGTGCGGCAGGCTGGGGTTGGCCACGTTTTCGTTGGTGACGGTGATGTAGAAGAACTCGTCGCGCTGCTCTTGCAGCATGCGCTGCATGCCATGGTCGATGATGACGGCCAGCTCGCCGGCAAAGGCGGGGTCGTAGCTTTTGCAGTTGGGCACCGTGGAGGCGCTCAGCAGGCTGCTGCCGTCCTGGTGCTGCAGCCCTTCGCCGCCCAACGTGGTGCGGCCGGAGGTGGCGCCGATCAGGAAGCCGCGTGCGCGCTGGTCGGCGGCCGCCCAGATCAAATCGCCCACGCGCTGGAAACCGAACATGCTGTAGAAAATGAAGAACGGCAGCATGGCCGTGCCATGGGTGCTGTAGCTGGTGGCGGCCGCCGTCCAGGACGACAGCGCGCCCGCTTCGCTGATCCCTTCTTCCAGAATCTGGCCGCTGCTGTCTTCGCGGTAGAGCAGCATCGAGGCATTGTCCTCGGGCTGGTAAAGCTGGCCAAACGGCGCGTAGATACCCACCTGGCGGAACAGCCCGGCCATGCCGAAGGTGCGCGCCTCATCGGCCACGATGGGCACGATGCGCGGCCCCAGGGCCGGGTCCTTGAGCAGGTTGCCCAGCTGGCGCACAAAGGCCATCGTGGTGCTCATCGGCTTGCCATCGGCCTGCAGCGCAAAACCTGCGGTGGCCTCCAAGCCGGGCACGGCCACCGGCGAGGCCTGACCTCTGCGCGCCGGCAAAAAGCCGCCCAGGGCCTGGCGCCGTGCGTGCAGGTAGCGCATTTCGGCGCTGTCATCGGCCGGTTTGAGGAAGGCAGCCGAGGTGGCTTGGTCGTCGCTCAGCGGCAGGTTGAAGCGGTCGCGGAACGCCAGCAGGTCCTCGGCGCCGAGCTTTTTTTGCTGGTGCGATGTCATGCGGCCCTGGCCCATGCTGCCCATGCCGTAGCCCTTCATCGTCTTGGCCAGCACCACCGTGGGCTGGCCGCTGTGCGCAGCGGCGCTGGCAAAGGCGGCATGGATCTTGACCGGGTCGTGCCCGCCCCGGCGCAGGCGGTCGATGTCACTGTCGGACAGGTGCGCCACCAGCGCAGCCAGTTCGGGGCTCTGGTTGAAGAAATGCTCGCGGTTGAAGGCGCCATCGTTGGCCGACAGGGTCTGGAACTCGCCATCGACGGTGCGCGCAAAGGTGCGGGCCAGCACATGGCTGTGGTCGCGGGCCAAGAGCGCATCCCACTCCGATCCCCAGAGGCACTTGACCACGTTCCAGCCCGCGCCGCTGAACAGCGCCTCCAGCTCATCGATGATGCGGCCGTTGCCGCGCACCGGGCCGTCGAGCCGCTGCAAATTGCAGTTGATGACGAAGATGCAGTTGTCCAGCCCTTCGCGCGCAGCCAGGGTCAGTGCCGCAATGGATTCGGGCTCGTCCATCTCGCCATCGCCAAAAAAGCCCCAGACCTTGCGGCCCGCGGTGTCTGCCAGGCCCCGGTCGGCCAGGTAGCGCATGAAGCGTGCCTGGTAGATGGCATTGATCGGGCCGATGCCCATCGAGCCGGTGGGGAACTGCCAGAACTCGGGCATCAGATAGGGATGCGGGTACGAGCACAGGCCCTGGATACCCTGGCTGGCAGCCACCAGCTCCTGCCGGTAGTGCGCCAGGTTCTCTTCGCCCAGGCGTCCTTCCAGAAAGGCGCGGGCATAGACGCCTGGCGACGAGTGCGGCTGGAAGTACACCAGGTCGGCGGCCTGGTGGCCATCATCGGCGCGGAAGAAATGGTTGAAGCCGGTCTCGAACAGATCGGCGGCCGAGGCATAGCTGGCAATATGGCCGCCCAGCTCGCCATGGGCGGCATTGGCACGCACGACCATCGCCAGCGCGTTCCAGCGCAGGATGGCCGAGAGCTTTTTCTCCAGTTCCACATCGCCGGGGTAGGGCGGCTGCTCATCGACGGTGATGGTGTTGACGTAGGGCGTGTTGCCCGAAGGCTTCCAGGCCACATGGCGCTTGCGGGCGTGGGCCAGCAGCGCATCGAGCAGTGCAGCCGCCTGTTCCTTGCCCTGCGCGGAGCCATAAGCGGCTAACAGTCCGTCGAAGGCATCGCACCACTCGGCCAGTTCGGCCGGGTCAGCATGCGGGGTGGGGGGCTGGTGGTGGGGCGGCTGGCGCACGGCGGTCTCCTGTCTGGGTCTTGGTTTGAATGCCTGGGATCATGCCACGGAAGCCTTGGCCAGGCCCATGACCCCAGCGACAAGGAGCGGTCGTGAAGTATTGATTTTTGATACCCGTATCTTTTGAACATGCTACCGGCATTAAATGCGGATGCTGGCGCCGCCGCCTGCCTGCATGATGGCGCCGTGTTCAACCAAAGCGGGGCCCCGTTGCTCCGACCCCCCATGTCTCAATCCTCCCACCCTGTTCAACGTGACACCCGTGCATGGCAATACCAGGTATGGATCTCGTTCGGTATTGCGATCTCGATGTGCGCGATCGGCCTGGCCTGGCTGCCAGGGCAACACCTGGAACAGGCGTTCATGGTGATGGGTTATATGTTCTGCCTCTCGGCCGCGTTCGTGCTGGCCAAGTTCGTGCGGGACAAGCAAGCGGACAGCAGCCAATCGGCCGGCGATACCCCCATGTGGCGCTTCGTGGTCTGGGGCGGTTTTGCGATTGCGATGGGCCTGACCGGCTGGGGCCTGCTGGGCATGGACATCAACCCTACCTACAAGGCCTTTCTGGGCGTGAGCTGGATGTACATGATCACAACCGCCTTCACCCTGGCCAAGATGCTGCGCGACAAGCATGAATCCGATCTGGCCATGGCTATCCACCGTGCTCGCAGCATGCGCAGTGTGCCCCGCGACCCGGACGTGGGCACCCCCCAGGAGCGCGTGTGAGCGCCCATCTGATGCAGCCCACTCGGGAGCAGCACATGTTCAGTCCTACTTTCAGCCAATGGCAGCGCCGTGCTGCAGATGCGCTGGCCAGCACCGCCCTGGTGCTGGCTTTGGCGGCCGCTCCGGCGGTCCAGGCACAAAGCGATGCGTCGTTGATGCTCTCGGCCCTGCCGATTGCATCGGTGGTCGTGGGCACGGCAGCCTCGGTAGGCGCATCGACCAGCGTGGTCGCCCTTCCGGTCGCCCTGTCGGTCGATGGGGCCCGGCTCATCGTCAAAGGTGTGCAGGCATCGGCCAAGGGGACGGTCTGGCTGCTCGAGAGCGCATCGGATGGCGCAGCGGCCAGCATTGAGCTGTCGGCTGGCGCATTGGGCGCCAGCGCCGCCGGTGTAGGCACGGCCATCTTCGTCAGTGTGGTGGGTGCCGGCGTGTTGCTGTCAGCCGCTGGCGAGGTGATCGCCTTCATCCCCAATGAGGTGGGTAAGGCGCTGCTCTACAACGAGCGTTTGTGACAACGAGGGAGGCAAGCATGTTGACATCTTTACGCCTGGGCCTGTTGGCCGCTGCATGGCTGGCCGCCACGGCCGCACAGGCCGGCCGCAGCTGTGAGGCGCAAAAGCCCACGCTCGACAGCGTGCGCCAAAGCCTGGCTTTGGCCCAGCATGTCGCGCAGGCACTCGATGCCAGTGGCGCGCAGGTGGTGCTGCTGGGCCGCCAGGGCCAGGACCTGCGCAAATACCAGCTGCAGTTCTCGCACATGGGCTGGGCCTACAAATCGGCCACCGGCGATTGGCGTGTGGTGCACAAGCTCAATGACTGTGGCACGGCCGCCTCCCATGTCTACCGCCAGGGCCTGGGTGAGTTCTTTCTGGACGACCTGTGGCGCTACCAGGCAGTGATGGTGGTACCCGCGCCGGCGGTGCAGCAAAAACTGCTGCTGGCGCTGTCGGCCAACGCCCAGCCCCTGCAGCTGCATGAGCCGCGCTACAGCATGCTGGCCTATCCGTGGAGCCAGCGTTATCAGCAAAGCAACCAGTGGGCGCTGGAGACCCTGGCCCAGGCCATGGCCCCCCAGACCGTGCAGGACCGGGGCCAGGCGCAGGCCTGGTTGCAGCTGCAAGGCTACCAGCCCAGTGATTTGCGCATAGGTGCCATGACACGGCTGGGCGGCCGCATCACGCGCGCCAATATCGCCTTTGACGACCACCCGCCCGAGAAGCGCTTTGCCGGCCATATCGAAACCACCACCGTGGATTCGGCCTTGCAGTTCATGCAGCGCAGCGGGCTGGCATCTGCGCCGGTGCTGCTGCGCTGAACCCGCCAGCCCGCACGGATGCCTAGCGTGGCGCCGTCCAGACCGCGCAATCGCGGCCCCGGGCCTTGGCCTGGTAGAGCGCCAGGTCCGCCTCGCGCAGCAGGTCTTCGAGGCTGTCGCCAGGCTGCAGTGCTGCGCTGTAGGCCAGGCCGATGCTGAGGGTGGCCTGCAGCGGCTCGTGGTGGGCCGTCTGAAAGTGGCCGCTGCGCACGGTCTGGCACAGGCGATCGGCGATCGCGGTGGCATCGTCGAAGCTGATATGGGGCAGCACCACGGCGAATTCCTCACCACCGACGCGGCCCAGCACATCCTGCGGACGCAGGGAATCGGTCAGCACCCGGCTGACATCGCGCAGCAGCCGGTCGCCGCTGGCGTGGCCATGGTTGTCGTTGACGCGCTTGAAGTGGTCCAGGTCCAGCATCAGCACTGCTGCCGAGCTGCCTTCATGGGTCAGGCGCTTGAGCAGCGCATGGCTGGCCTGTACGAAGCCATTGCGGCTGAGCACATCGGTCAGGCTGTCGTGGTGGGCCTGGTAGCGCATGCGGTGCAGCAACTCGGCGCGCGCCGCATGGGAGCCGGCCACCGACAGGGGCCCCAGGATCAGCATCGTGATGCCCAGGCGCAGGCTGGCGACATCGAGCACATTGGCCGGGATGAACCCCACAATGTTCGATATCACGATGACCTTGGTCACAAACACCACCATCGTGATGATGGCCGTGGTCAGGATGCGGTAGGACAGCGCGCACCACAGCAGCGCAGGCAGCGAGAACACCAGAGAGCCGACCTTGTTGCCCACCAGGTAGCTGCTCGTCTCCAGCACCACGACGGCCAGCGCGGGCAGCATTTTCAACGCCCAGACGCGGCGCTCCTGCGCGGCGGCCGCGCTGCGTGCCGATGGCAGCGCCAGCAAAAATGGCAGCAGCACCATGGCATTCATCCATTCGCCGGTCCACCACATCACTACCGCCTGGGTGACCGACAGCTCAAAGGCCCAGGCACTGATCGGCCCACCAATGAGGGCCGATGCCAGCGACGCCATGCCGCTGGCGAAGAACACCAGCAACGCTGAATACTGGCCTTCCATCTGCAGATCGCGCTGCGACTGCCGGCGCAGAAACAGCCATCCACAAATGGCGCCGCAGAGGTTGGCGGTGGTAAAGCCCAGTGAGTGCCACAGCGCAGTGCCGGTGATCAGATCGGCCAGCACGAAGCTGGCGAAAAGCGCCGCTATTGCTACCGGACGCACCAGTTGGGGGTAGCGCAGCAACAGCACCAGCACGATCTGGTTGGCCGGCCAGAACACCGACAGGTAGCCCAGTGGCCGCAGCAGGATGCCCACCATCGCTGCCGCAAACACGGCCATACTGGCGCAGAGCAGCAAGCGACCGCTATAGGGTTGCTCCAAGGGGTGGACGGACGACGCGGTCGGCATGGGAATGAGGGGGATGGGCGAAATATACCCGCTCATGGACACAGATATCGGTGCGACCTTGTGGGCGAGTCGCGCATTGCCGGGCAGACCGAGGGCCGTTGCGGCGCAAGGCTTTCACGACGTTTTGCCCAGTCAATAACCTAAGTCAATCACTGTTGCTTCCAAATTGGAAGCTACAAGACCATGCCAGCAGGTGCATCACTTGAGAAAACGCAGCTGCCAAGCAGCGCGGTGGCTGCAGGCAGCTGCGGCCTGCAGCCAGGCGCGAAGCGGGTGAGGGTAGGGTGTTGTAGGTTACGCAGTGGCTGTCAAGCGCTTCACGCCGCTGTCTCGTGGTTCCCACGCTTTGCCGCGCGGCCTTGCTGGCCTCGCGCGGTGAAGCTGCTGCCTAGATACCGCGGGCCCGGTCCGATTTGAACTGCGCACGGAACTGGGCAAAGCTGCCGGCATCGAGCGACTGGCGCACTTCCTGCATCAGGTTCAGGTAGTAGTGCAGGTTGTGGATGGTGGTCAGCATCGGGCCCAGCATCTCGCCGCATCGGTCCAGGTGGTGCAGGTAGGCGCGGCTGAAGCCGTCGCGGCCGCCATCGTCCCAGCTCACACCGCTCTTGCCGGCGCAGGCGTGGCAGGTGCACGAGGTGTCGATGGGCTGGTGGTCGGTCTTGTGGCGGGCGTTGCGGATCTTCAGGTCGCCATAGCGGGTGAAGATGGTGCCGTTACGCGCATTGCGGGTCGGCATCACGCAGTCGAACATGTCCACGCCGTCGGCCACACCTTGCACCAGGTCCTCGGGCGTGCCCACGCCCATCAGGTAGCGCGGCTTGTTGGCGGGCAGCAGGTGGGGCGTGTGCTGCATGATGTCCAGCATCTCGTCCTTGGGCTCGCCCACCGAGACACCGCCCACCGCGTAGCCGGGGAAGTCGATCTCCAGCAGGCCTTGCAACGACTCCTCGCGCAGGTGCTTGAACATGCCGCCCTGCACAATGCCGAACAGCGCGTTGGGATTGCCCAGGCGCTCGAACTCTTCCTTGGAGCGCTTGGCCCAGCGCCGGCTCATCTCCATCGACTTGCGCGCTTCGGCCTCGGTGGTCTTCTTGCCGTTGGTCTCGTACGGCGTGCACTCGTCGAGCTGCATGACGATGTCCGAATTCAGAATCGTCTGGATCTGCATGCTGACCTCGGGCGACATGAACAGCTTGTCGCCATTGACCGGGCTCTGGAAATGCACGCCTTCTTCGGTGATCTTGCGCATCGCGCCCAGCGACCAGACCTGGAAACCGCCCGAGTCGGTCAGGATGGGCTTGTCCCATTTCTCGAAACCATGCAGGCCGCCAAAGCTCTTCATCACATCCAGGCCCGGACGCATCCACAGGTGGAAGGTATTGCCCAGAATGATCTGGGCGCCCATTTCCTCCAGGCTGCGCGGCATCACGCCCTTGACGGTGCCATAGGTGCCTACCGGCATGAAGATGGGGGTCTGCACCACGCCATGGTTGAGCGTGAGCGTGCCACGGCGTGCGTGGCTGGTGGGATCGGTTTTGAGGAGGTCAAACTGCAGCATAACCCGTCATTTTCGCAGATGTGCGGTAGTTGACGGCGCGGCGGGTTTCGCAGGTCCGTCTCTGACACAGGGGGCGCCGGCAGGTCGCTACACTGGGTTGATCTTTCACTGCCAAGGAGAAGCCCATGCTCAACATCATGATCGCCGTCGACGGTTCGCCCAACTCGCTGCAAGCGGTGCAGCACGGCGTGCAACTGGTGCAGCAGGGCCTGCGCGCCCATGTCGTGGTCGCCCATGTGCAAAAGGAAGCCAGCTTTCTGGAGCTGGCCACGCAGGATTCGGAGCTGATCGCCAACGCCAGCCTGGAGGCCGGCATGGACCTGGTCGCCCCGGCGCTCGATGTGTTGCGTCTGGCCGGTGTGTCCTATGAGGTGGAGATCCGGCTGGGCGACATCCATGCCACGTTGCTGGATATCGCCGAGGAGAAGGGCTGTGGCCTCATCGTGATCGGCGCCACTGGCGAGAGCACGCTGGGCAGCATTCTGATCGGTTCGGTCTCGCGCGAGGTGGCGCGCCACAGCCGGGTGCCGACCACGATTGTCAAGATGCCCGAGGTGCTGGAGACCGATGAGGCCGATGGCGACCTCAGCCAGGCCGATACCGCGATGTAATTCCCGCTGAGGGACAGAGAGCCTGCGGACCAGGGCGGTCCGCAGGCTCTCTGTCATTGGGGGGGGGTGGGGGTCAGCCGGCCACCTGCTCCGCGCGCTGGCCCACGATCTGCCGCAGCACGCCCAGCTGGTCATACAGCTCGCGCGCGGCATCCGCGCCCAACGGCGCCAGCAAATGCTCCAGCCACTGTTCGTGCGCCTTGGCCATGGCAGCGAACTGTTTTTTTCCGCTGCGCGTCAGGCGCACCGTCATCGATCGGCGGTCCTCGTCATCGGCCACCCGCTCCACCCAGCCTTCTGCCACCAGCTGGTCCGTCAGGCCGGTGATGTTGCCGCCGGTGACCATCAGGTACTCGGACAAGGTCTTCATGCGCAGGCCCTTGGGAAAGCGGCTGAGCTGGGCCAGGTAGTCAAAGCGCGGCAAGGTGGTGGCGAACTGGGTACGCAGCTTGCTGCGGATCACCTGCTCGATCTGGGTGCTGCAGGTCATCAGCCGCAGCCACAGGCGCACGGCCTGGTGTTCATCATGGGCGAGACCGGCCTCGCGGCCAGCGACGCCGCCGCCAGTATCGGAGGGGGAGTTGCAGAGGGTTTGCATGTCAGCCATGGCGCCCATGGTGCAGTACCGCAGGCGGCTCCAGTGATAGGGTAAGTTCGTATTTTAGTGAATTATTTATGCATCAATAATTTAGTTATAAAGTATTTTTCAGGACGATCCTGGCCATGAAAATTGTCTGCATAGGCGGTGGCCCCGCCGGCTTGTATTTCGCGCTGCTGATGAAGCAGATGGACCCCGCGCATGACGTGACCGTGGTGGAGCGCAACAAGCCCTATGACACCTTTGGCTGGGGGGTGGTGTTCTCCGATGCCACGATGGACAACATGCGCGAGTGGGACCCGGCCACGGCGATGCAGATCGAGCAGGCCTTCAACCACTGGGACGACATCGAGTTGCTGTTCAAAGGCCGCAAGATCCGCTCGGGCGGCCATGGCTTTGTCGGCATCGGCCGCAAGCACCTGCTCAACATCCTGCAGGCGCGCTGCGAGCAGCTCGGCGTCAAGCTGGTGTTCGAGACCGATGTGCAGTCCGACGAAGACTATGCCGATGCCGACCTCGTCATCGCCAGCGATGGCGTGAACTCGCGCATCCGCACTAAATACGCCGAGGTGTTCAAGCCCGATATCGTCACCCGCCCCAACCGGTTTATCTGGCTGGGCGCCAACAAGGTCTACGAGGCCTTCACCTTTGACTTCGTGCGCACCGAGCACGGCTGGTTCCAGGCCCATATCTACCAGTTCGACGACAAGACATCGACCTTCATCGTCGAGACCACCGAGGAAACCTGGAAGGCATGCGGCCTGGACACGGCCGACCAGGAGCAATCGATCGCTTTCTGCGAAAAGCTGTTTGCCGACAACCTGCAAGGCGCGCGGCTGATGACCAATGCCCGGCACCTGCGCGGCTCGGCCTGGATCAATTTTCAGCGCGTGGTCTGCGACCAGTGGTGGCTGCAAAACGCCAAGGGCAGCCATGTGGTGCTGATGGGCGACGCTGTGCACACGGCGCATTTCGCGATTGGCTCGGGCACCAAGCTGGCGATCGAGGATGCGATCGAGCTGGCGCGGCAGTTCCAGCAGCTGGGCGATGGCAAGGCGCAGATTCCTGCGGTGCTGGAGGCCTACCAGGCGCTGCGCCGGGTGGAGACCTTGCGCATCCAGAACGCCGCCTGGAATGCAATGGAGTGGTTCGAGGTCTGCGGCAAGCGCTACTGCGACCAGCTGGAGCCCGAGCAGTTCATGTACTCGATGCTGACGCGCAGCCAGCGCATCAGCCACGAGAACCTGCGCCTGCGCGATGCCGCCTGGCTCGGCGGTTATGAGGCCTGGCTGGCTGCGCAAAACGGCGTGCAGGTAGAGGCCAAGGCGCCGCCACCGATGTTCCTGCCCTATACCTTGCGCGGCCTGACCTTGAAGAACCGCATCGTCGTCTCGCCGATGGCGCAGTACTCGGCCGTCGACGGCGTGCCGGGCGACTACCACCTGGTGCACCTGGGTGCGCGGGCGATGGGCGGCGCCGGTCTGGTGTTTGCCGAGATGGCCTGTGTCAGCGCTGAGGGCCGCATCACCCCCGGCTGCCCGGGCACCTACACCGAGGCACAAAAGCAGGCCTGGCAGCGCATCAGCGACTGGATCCACCACCACACCGATGCCAAGTTTGCAATGCAGATCGGCCATGCCGGCGCCAAGGCCTCCACCCGCCTGGCCTGGGAAGGTACGGACCTGCCCTTGATCGAGGGGAACTGGCCGATCATCTCGGCCTCGCCCCAGCAGTACCTCGAAGGCGTGAGCCAGATCTCGCAGGCGATGAGCCTGGCCCAGATGGACGAGGTCAAGCAGCAGTTTGTGCACGCGGCCCAGATGGCCGCCGAGGTGGGTGCCGACTGGCTGGAGCTGCACTGCGCCCACGGCTATCTGCTGTCCAGCTTTATCTCGCCGTTGACCAACCACCGGGACGATGCCTATGGCGGCAGCCTGGAGAACCGCCTGCGCTACCCGCTGGAGGTGTTCCGGGCCGTGCGCGCCGTCTGGCCGCAGGAGCGGCCGATGTCGGTGCGCATCTCCGCCCATGACTGGGTGCCCGGCGGTATCACCCCCGATGATGCGGTAGAGATTGCCAAGGCCTTCAAGGCGGCAGGCGCGGACCTGATCGACTGCTCGTCCGGCCAGGTCAGCAAGCAGGAAAAGCCGGTCTATGGCCGCATGTTCCAGACCCCGTTTGCCGATCGCATCCGCCAGGAGGCGGGCATTGCGACGATGGCCGTCGGCGCGATCAGCGAGGCCGACCATGCCAACTCCATCATCGCCGCCGGCCGCGCCGACCTCTGTGCGGTGGCCCGCCCGCACCTGGCCAACCCGGCCTGGACCTTGACCGAGGCGGCCAAGATTGGCTACACCGCCATCGCCTGGCCCAAGCCCTACTTTGCCGGCAAGCGCCAGATGGAGAGCCTGTTCGAGCGCGAAAAGGCCCAGCAAGCGGCCGCCGGCCACTGAGGAGCAGCGCAGATGGCGACGAACAGCTTGCAAGGACAACATGCGCTGGTGACCGGCGCCGGCCAGGGCATTGGCGAGGCCGTTGCGCGCCAGCTGCTGGCGCAGGGCGCGCGGGTGACGGTGCTGGGCCGCCGGCCTGAGCCGCTGCAAAAACTGGTGGATGCCTTTCCGGGGCAGTGCCAGCAGGTGCTGGCCGATGTGGCGCAGGAGGCCGAGGTGGTGGTGGCCTTTGCGCAGGCCGTGGCCGCCTTTGGCGCTATCCAGATCCTGGTGAACAACGCCGGCCAGGCGCAGAGCGCGCCCTTCATGAAGACCGACGCCCAGCTCTGGTCGCAGATGCTGGCGGTGAACCTGACCGGCACGATGCTGTGCATGCAGCAGGTGCTGCCGGCGATGCAGGCGGCGGGCTATGGCCGCATCGTCAACGTGGCCAGCACCGCAGGCCTGACCGGCTATGCCTATGTGTCGGCCTATGTGGCGGCCAAGCATGGCGTCGTGGGCCTGACCCGGGCGCTGGCGCTGGAAGTGGCGAGCCGCGGCATCACCGTCAATGCCGTGTGCCCGGGCTATACCGAAACCGATCTGGTCAAGACCAGCCTCGACCGCGTGGTGGCCAAGACCGGCCGCAGCCCCGAGCAGGCCCTGGCCGAATTTGTGCGCAACAACCCCCAGGGCCGCCTGGTGCAGCCGCAGGAGGTGGCCGATGCCGTCGTCTGGCTCTGCGGCAAAGGCGCTGGCGCAATGACCGGACAGGCCATTGCGGTGGCTGGCGGCGAAGTGATGTGAACCCCGAATCTGTGGAGACAGGCATGAGTGACTACCGAATCGACCCCGCGCTGGTGGCGGGCAACCACCAGCAGCTGGCCGGCTACCAGGCACAGCATTTTCTGTGGCAGGTCCATGCCGGCGTGGCAACGATCACGCTCAACCGGCCAGAGCGCAAGAACCCGCTGACCTTTGATTCCTACGCCGAGCTGCGCGACCTGTTCCACCGCCTCAAGTGGGCGCAGGATGTGAAGGCCGTGGTGCTGGTGGGCGCCGGTGGCAACTTCTGCTCGGGTGGCGATGTGCATGAAATCATCGGCCCGCTGGTGGCCCTGAAGGCGCCCGAGCTGCTGATGTTCACCCGCATGACGGGCGAGCTGATCAAGGCCATGCGCGCCTGCCCGCAACCCATCATTGCCGCCGTCGATGGCATCTGTGCCGGCGCCGGCGCGATCATGGCGATGGCCTCGGACCTGCGGCTGGGCACGGCGCGCAGCAAGACGGCGTTTCTGTTCAACCGCGTGGGCCTGGCCGGCTGCGACATGGGCGCCTGCGCCTTTCTGCCGCGCATCATCGGCCAGGGGCGCGCCAGCGAGCTGCTCTACACCGGCCGCAGCCTGGGCGGGGAAGAGGGCGAGCGCTGGGGCTTTTTCAACCGCCTGGCCGAGCCCGAAGCGCTGCTGGAGCAGGCGCAGAAGATGGCCGCCGACCTGGTCGCTGGCCCCAGCTTTGCCAATGGCATCACCAAGACCATGCTGCACCAGGAGTGGGCGATGACCATTGACCAGGCGATCGAGGCCGAGGCGCAGGCGCAGGCCATCTGCATGCTGACCGAAGACTTCAAGCGCGCCTACGAGGCCTTTGTGGCCAAGCAAAAGCCGCAATTCCAGGGGAACTGACATGGCTGACACCCGATACCTGCAGTGGCCGTTTTTTGAGCCGCGCCACGCCGAGCTGGCGCAGACGCTCGATGCCTGGGCCGCCCGGCATGTGGCCCATGTGCACAGCGGTGACACCGACAGCGATTGCCGCGCGTTGGTGCAGGCGCTGGGCCAGGCGGGCTGGCTGCGCCATGCAGTGGCTGGCGAGGCGCATGGCGGCGCGGCCGCCCAGATCGACACCCGCGCCATCTGCCTGATCCGCGAAACCCTGGCGCGCCACAACGGCCTGGCCGACTTTGCGTTTGCGATGCAGGGGCTGGGCTCGGGCGCGATCAGCCTGGCAGGCACGGAGGCGCAGAAGGCGCGCTACCTGGGCCGGGTTGCACGGGGCGAGGCCATTGCGGCCTTTGCGCTTTCCGAGCCCGATGCCGGATCGGACGTCGCAGCGATGGCCTGCGCCGCCCGCTTGGACGGCGACCACTATGTCATCGACGGCGAAAAAACCTGGATCTCGAACGGTGGCATTGCCGACTTCTATGTGGTGTTTGTGCGCACCGGTGAGGCACCGGGCGCGCGCGGCATCTCCGCGCTGATCGTGGATGCGGATACGCCCGGCCTGGAGATTGCCGAGCGCATCGATGTGATCGCGCCGCACCCGCTGGCGCGGCTGCGCTTCAACGGCTGCCGCGTGCCGGTGGGCCAGCGCCTTGGCGCCGCGGCCGAGGGCTTCAAGCTGGCGATGCGCACCCTGGATGTGTTCCGCACCTCGGTAGCGGCCGCTGCGCTGGGCTTTGCCCGCCGTGCGCTGGACGAGGCCTTGCAGCGGGCCACCAGCCGCCGCATGTTCCAGGGCGTGCTGGCCGATTTCCAGCTCACCCAGGCCAAGCTGGCCCAGATGGCCACGCAGATCGACAGCGCCGCGCTGCTGACCTACCGCGCCGCCTGGCAGCGCGACCAGGGCCAGAGCGTGACCAGCGAGGCGGCGATGGCCAAGATGACCGCGACAGAGAACGCGCAGCAGGTGATCGATGCGGCGCTGCAGATGTGGGGTGGCCTGGGTGTCGTCAGCGATCAGCCGGTCGAGCGCCTGTACCGCGAGATCCGCGCACTGCGCATCTACGAAGGGGCGACCGAGGTGCAGCAACTCATCATCGCCCGCGAGCTGCTCAAACAAGTGGCGCCCACCGCGCCTTGACCACTGACCAGTACCTGGACTCCGGTCCTGGTTTCCGCCTTCAGCCTGGAGTTTGCGAGATGTCTGCCACGCCCTGTACCGCGCATATCGACCGCTTTGCCGCCACGCATCTGCCGCCGCCCGAGCTGCAGCCGGAGTACCACTTTGACCTGCCCGAGCTGCAGTTCCCCGAGCGCCTCAACTGCGCCGCCGAGCTGCTGGACCGCCATGTGGCCGAAGGCCGGGGCGAGCGCCTGTGCCTGCAGGCCCAGGGTGTGCGCTGGACCTATGCCGAGCTGCAGGCCCAGGCCAACCGCATTGCCAACGTGTTGACCGCGCAGATGGGCCTGGTACCCGGCAACCGCGTGCTGCTGTGCGCGCCCAACAACCCGATGATGGTCGCGAGCTGGTTTGCCGTGGTCAAGGCGGGCGGTATTGCAGTGGCGGCCATGCCGCTGCTGCGCGCCAAGGAGCTGGGCACCATTATCGAGATCGCCCAGATCAGCCATGCGCTGTGCGATGCGGCCTTGCAGGCCGAGGTGCAGGCGGCGCAGGCAGCGCAGCCCTGCTTGCAGGCGGTGCGCTATTTCAATGGCGCGGGCCTGCCGGCTGCGCAGGCGCTGGAGCCGCTGATGGCCCAGGCCTCGCCGCATTTCGACACGGTGCAGACGGCGGCGACCGACACCTGCCTGCTGGGCTTTACCTCGGGCACCACCGGGGTGCCCAAGGCGACGATGCACTTTCACCGCGATGTGATGGCCATCTGCGCCTGCTGGCCCCGCCATGTGCTGCGCGCCGAACTCGATGACGTGTTCATCGGCAGCCCGCCGCTGGCCTTTACCTTTGGCCTGGGCGGCCAGGTGCTGTTCCCGATGGCGATTGGCGCCTCGATGGCGCTGCTGGAGAAGGCGGGACCGGCGCAGCTGGTCGATGGCATCGAGCAATTTGGCGCCACCGTGGTGTTCACCGCGCCGACTTCGTACCGCGTGATGACCCAGCAGGGCGAGCGGCTGCGCCAGACCCAGCTGCGCAAATGCGTATCGGCCGGTGAGGCCTTGAATGCCTCGACCCGTGCGTTGTGGAAGGCCGCGACCGGCATCGAGATCATCGACGGCATTGGCTCGACCGAGATGCTGCACATCTTCATCTCGCACCGTGAGGACGAGGCCCGGCCCGGTGCCACCGGCCGCGCCGTGCCCGGCTACCGCGCCAAGGTGGTCGATGAGCGCGGCCAGGAAGTGCCGCCCGGCACGGTGGGCAAGCTGGCGGTGCAGGGCCCCACCGGCTGCCGCTACCTGAACGACAGCCGCCAGACCCAGTATGTGCATGCGGGCTGGAACCTGACCGGTGACGCCTATGTGATGGATGCGGACGGCTATTTTATTTACCAGGCCCGCACCGATGACATGATCATCTCCTCGGGCTACAACATCGCCGCGCCCGAGGTCGAAGACGCCTTGCTCGCGCATGCGGCGGTGGCCGAATGCGCAGTGATCGGCCTGCCCGACAGCGAGCGCGGCCAGATCGTCAAGGCCTTTGTGGTGCTGCGGCCGGGCTTTGCGGCCGATGCGGACATGGTCAAGACCTTGCAGGATTTCGTCAAAAGCACGGTCGCGCCCTACAAATACCCACGGGCCATGGATTTTGTCGCGCAGCTGCCGCGCACGGCTACGGGAAAACTACAACGGTTTCGGCTGCACAGCCCGGCATAGTAGCGGCTCGTTAGATTTTTTTGGCACACCAACCAGGGAACCAGCATGAAGCGTCATCCTTTGCATCGCAGTCTTGTGAGTCTGTCCATCGCGCTGCTGTGCGCCAGCAGTGCCAGTGCGGCCGACCAGGTCAAGGTGGGATTGCTCAGCACCTTGTCCGGGCCCGGCGCGGGTCTGGGCACCGATATCCGTGACGGCTTCCAGCTGGCCGTCAAGCACATGAACGGCAAGATCGGCAACCTGCCCGCCGAGGTGGTGGTGGTCGACGACCAGCAAAACCCCGAGGTGGCCAAGCAGACGGCCGAGCGCCTGCTCAAACGCGACAAGGTCGATTTCATGACCGGCACGGTGTTCTCCAATGTGATGCTGGCGGTGGGCCCGGCCGCGTTCCAGAACAAGACCTTCTTCATCAGCCCCAATGCCGGGCCTTCACAGTACGCAGGCGCCCAGTGCAACCCGTATTTCTTCAATGTCTCGCAGCAAAACGATGCGCTGCATGAGGCGGCTGGCCAGACCATGCAGGACAAGGGCTTCAAGCGCGTGGCGCTGATTGCGCCCAACTACCCGGCAGGCAAGGATTCGATCGCCGGCTTCAAGCGCTTCTACAAGGGCGAGATCGGCATGGAGACCTATACCTCGCTGAGCCAGCTGGACTATGGCGCCGAGATCTCCAAGATGCGCGCGGCCCAGGTCGATGGCGTCTACATCTTTCTGCCCGGCGGCCTGGGCGTGAACTTCATCAAGCAGTTTGTCGGTGCCGGCCTGTCCAAGGACATCACCCTGTACGCCCCGGGCTTCTCGGCCGATGAGGACGTGATCCGTGCGGTGGGCGACTCGATGCTGGGCACCTTCAACACCTCGCAGTGGGCGCATGACCTGGACAATGCCGCGAACAAGAAATTCGTCGCCGACTTCCAGAAGGAGTTTGGCCGCAGCCCCTCACTCTACGCATCGCATGGCTATGACGCCGCGCGCCTGATGGATGCGGCGGTGCGCGATGTCAAGGGCAAGCTCGATGACAAGGCGGCCATGCGCAAGGCCATCGAGGCGGCCAAGTTCGAGTCGGTGCGGGGCAGCTTCAAGTTCAACAGCAACCATTTCCCGGTCCAGGACTACTACCTGCGCGTGGTCACCAAGGACAGCCAGGGCAAGCTGACCAACCGCACGGTGGGCACGGTGTTCAAGAACCACCAGGACGCCTACGTCAAAGACTGCAAGATGCCGTCCTGATCGATGAACACCATCCTGATTCTTGAGCAGCTGCTCAACGGCCTGCAGTTCGGCTTGATGCTGTTCCTGCTGGCCGCCGGCCTGACCCTGGTGTTCGGCATCATGGACATGATCAACCTCGCCCATGGCTCGCTCTACATGATCGGCGCGTATCTGGTGGCCAGCTTCAGCCAGGCCATCGGCTCGTTCTGGCTGGGCCTGGGCCTGGGGGTGCTGGCCACCGTGGTGGTGGGCGTGCTGCTGGAGTACACGGTCCTGCGCCGCCTCTACCACCGCGACCACCTGTCGCAGGTGATGGGCACCTTTGCAATCCTGCTGATGAGCAACGAGATCGTGCGCATCATCTGGGGCGCGCAGCCGCTGATGCTGAACCCGCCGGCTGCGCTGGCCGGGCCGGTGATGTTGATGGATGGTTTTTCCTACCCGGCCTACCGCCTGCTGATCATCGGTGTGGGCCTGGCCGTGGCCTTGCTGCTGTGGCTGTTGGTGACCCGCACGCGTTTTGGCATGCAGGTGCGCGCTGGGGCGGCCAACCGCGAGATGGCCACGGCGATGGGTGCCAATGTGCGCCGCCTGTTCACCCTGGTGTTTGCGCTGGGCGCTGCGCTGTGTGCGGTGGCCGGCGGCATGCTGGGGCCGCTGCTGGCGGTGCAGGTGGGCATGGGCGAGAGCATTCTGATCCTCGCGTTTGTCGTGATCGTGATTGGCGGCATCGGCTCGATCCGCGGCGCGCTGCTGGGCGCCTTGCTGGTAGGCCTGGTCGACACCGCCGGCCGTACCCTGGTGCCCTTGTTGTTTGACAGGGCCTTGGGCCCCGAGGTGGCGGCCAATGCCGGCCCGGCCGTGGCCTCGATCCTGATCTATGTGCTGATGGCTGCCGTGCTGTTCTATAAACCCCAAGGCCTGTTCCCCGCCCATGACTGACACCACCGCTCCCCGGCCCGCTGCGGCCCAGGCCACGCCAGCGGCGCAGCCCAGCGTCTTCGACCACCGGCTGCGGCCCCGGCTGGTGCTGCCTTTGCTCGCGCTGCTGATCGCCTTTCCGCTGATCGCCCAGGCGATGGGCGAGGACTTCTACATCGGCGTGGCCCGCCGGGTGCTGGTGTTTGGTCTGGCGGCCGCCAGCCTCAACTTCATCCTCGGCTTTGGCGGCATGGTGAGTTTTGGCCATGCGGCTTTTGTCGGGCTGGGCGCCTATGCCGTGGGCCTGCTGATGCAGCAGGGCGTGACCTCCGCCTGGCTGGCCTGGCCGCTGGCGATGCTGATGGGCGCGGCGTTTTCGCTGCTGGTGGGCGCGATCAGCCTGCGCACCCAGGGCTTGTACTTCATCATGATCACCCTGGCCTTTGCGCAGATGCTGTACTACCTGATCATGTCGTTCAAATCGCTGGGTGGCGATGACGGCATGTCGCTGCCCGGCCGCTCGGAGATGGGTCTGGGCCTGGATCTGGCGCAGGATGCCACCTTCTACTATGTGGTGCTGGCGCTGGTCAGCATCAGCCTGCTGCTGATGGCGCGGGTGCTCAATGCCCGCTTTGGCCATGTGCTGCAGGCCATCAAGGAGAACGAGACCCGCATGCAGGCCATTGGCTTTCCGGTCTACCGCTACAAGCTCGTGGCCTTCACACTCGCCGGCGCCTTTGCCGGGCTGGCCGGCGCGATGCTGGCCAACCAGGGCAGCTTTGTCGGCCCCGGCATGCTGCAGTGGACCCAGTCCGGCATTCTGCTGATCATGGTCATCCTCGGCGGTGTCGGCCATCTGTATGGCGGACTGGTGGGCGCAGCAGTGTTCCTGCTGCTGGAAGAAGTGCTGGCTGCCTATACCGTGCACTGGCAGCTGGGGCTGGGCGCCGTGCTGCTGATCGTGGTGCTGGTGGCCCCCAATGGTTTGCTGAGCCTGCGGCGCGGCATGTGGAGCAAGCGATGAGCACGTCCTCTATGCCCAGCCCTTTGTTGCAGGTGCAGAACCTGGTCAAGCGTTTTGGCGGCCTCACCGCTACCGACCATGCCAGCTTTGCGGTGCACAGCGGCCATATCCATGCGTTGATCGGGCCTAACGGCGCCGGCAAGACGACCCTGATCCACCAGCTGTCGGGGGCGCTGGCGTCCGATGCGGGCCAGATCCTGTTTGCCGGCGAGGCGGTGGAGCGCAAGCCCATGCCTGCGCGGGTGCAGGCCGGCCTGGTACGTTCCTACCAGATCACCAGCATCTTCAAGCGCCTGACGGTGCTGGAGAACATTGCACTGGGCGTGCAGGCGCGCGATGGATCGAGCTGGCGCTTCTGGCGCCCGGCACGCAGTGAAAGCGCGCGCTATGCGCAGGCGGCCGAAGTGGCCGAGCGCGTAGGCCTGGCTGCCCAGCTGCAGCACACCGCGGGCTTGCTGGCACACGGCGAGCAGCGCCAGCTGGAGGTCGCGCTGGCGCTGGCCACGCGGCCGCGCATGCTGCTGCTCGATGAGCCGATGGCAGGCATGGGACCCGACGAATCCGAGCGCATGGTGCAGTTGCTGCTGCAGCTGCGCCAGGACACGACCATTCTGCTGGTGGAGCACGACATGGATGCGGTCTTCCGCCTGGCGGACCGCATCTCGACCCTGGTGTTTGGCAAGGTGATTGCCACCGGCACACCCGACGAGATACGGCGCAACCCGGATGTGCGCCGCGCCTACCTGGGCGACGAGGCTGCAGAGGAGGCCGCCTGATGACTGCATTGCTGGAAGTGGAAGCCTTGGAGACCTGCTACGGCAGCAGCCAGGTGCTGTTTGGCATGCACCTGCACATGGCGGCGGGCGAGGTGGCGACCTTGCTGGGCCGCAATGGCATGGGCAAGACCACCACCGTGCGCAGCCTGCTGGGCATGACCCCCGCGTCGGCCGGCACGGTGCGGTTTCGTGGCGAGCGCATCGAGCACCTGCCTGCGGACCGCATTGCGCGCATGGGCATGGCGGTGGTGCCCGAGGGCCGGCAGATCTTTGCCAACCTGACGGTGCAGGAAAACCTGCAGGCCTTTGCGGCCAACCGCAATGCCTCGGAGAACCCCTGGTCGCTCGACCGCGTCTACCAGCTGTTTCCGCGCCTGGCCGAACGCGCTGGCAACCCCGGCAACCGGCTCTCGGGCGGTGAGCAGCAGATGCTGGCCATTGGCCGGGCGCTGATGACCAACCCGCATCTGCTGATTCTTGACGAGGCCACCGAAGGCCTGGCGCCGCTGATCCGCGAGGAGATCTGGCAGTGCCTGGCGGCCTTGCGCGCACAGGGCCAGGCGATTTTGGTGATCGACAAATACGTCAAGCGGCTGATGGCGCTGGCTGACCGGCACACCTTAATCGAGCGCGGCCAGGTGGTGTGGCAGGGCAGCTCGGCCCAACTGGAAGCGCAGCCCGCGCTGTGGCAGCGCTATATCGGGGTCTGACATGGCAGCCTTGACCTGGCCCGAGAACGGCGCCGTTTTCCGCGTGGCCACCGGCATCCGCTTTGCGCAGTGCGACCCGGCAGGCATTGTGTTTTATCCGCAGTACCTGGTGCTGTTCCAGTCCCTGGTGGAGGACTGGTTCAACCAGGCGCTGCACTACCCCTATGCCCAGATGCTGGGGCCCGAGCGTACCGGGCTGCCCATCGTGCACCTGGCCTGTGATTTTCGGGCCATTGCCCGCATGGGCGACGCGGTGCAACTGGAGCTGGCCGTGCTGCGGCTGGGCAGCCGCTCGCTGCAGCTGGCGCTGCGCTGTGCCGGCGATGATGGCGCGGTGCGGGCGCTGGCCCACCAGGTGCTGGTGTTCACCAGCCTGGACAGCCATGAAGCCATCCGCATTCCCCCGGCCATCCAGGCCCGCATCGCGCGCTGGATGGCGGCGGAATGCACCGTCTGAGATTTGTTCGCTAAAGGAGGCGCAATGCAAGTACTACTTCCCCCAGGTTGGCCCCGGCCCAAGGGCTATGCCAATGGCGTGATGGTCAGCGGCCGGCAGATTTTTGTCGCCGGCATGATTGGCTGGGATGCGCAAGGGGTGTTCCACACCGATGACCTGGCCGGCCAGGTGCGCCAGGCGCTGCAGAACATTGTGGCGGTGCTGGAAGAGGGCGGTGCCAAGCCCGAGCACATTGTGCGCATGACCTGGTACATCACCGACAAGCAGGCGTATATGGCCCAGCAGGCGGAGATCGGCAAGGCCTACCGCGAGCTGATTGGCAGCTTCAACGCCGCGATGACGGCAGTGCAGGTGGTCGCCTTGATCGAGGACCGGGCCAAGGTGGAGATCGAGGTCACCGCCGTGGTGCCCGATGCCGGCTGAGCAGACTATGGCCGCCAGCACGCCACCCAGGCTGTACCGCGATTTTGAATCGCAGGCGCAGATTGATGCGCAGTACGACACCACGCGGCCGGTGGCCGACCCGGCGGCTGCCCGCCAGCATTTTGCCGAGCGCAGCGCCCAGGCGCGTGCGCAACTGCGCTGCGTGCTGGATGTGCCGTTTGGCCCGACCTTGGCAGAGACGCTCGATATCTTCCCTGCAGCGGACGAGGCACCCGCGCCGGTGTTCGTGTTTCTGCATGGCGGCTACTGGCGGGCCAATACCTCCAAAGAGTTCAGCTGCGTGGCCCTGGGGCCGCAGGCGCTGGGTTTTTGCACCGTGGTGGTGAACTATGCGTTGTGCCCGCAGGTCAGCATTGATGAAATCGTGCGCCAGTGCCGCGCCAGCCTGGCCTGGGTGCTGCGCCACATTGCTGCCTATGGCGGCGACCCGGCGCGGGTGGTGGTGGGCGGGCATTCTGCCGGTGGCCAGTTGGGTGCGATGTGCCTGCAAACACGCTGGGCGCGCGACTATGGCCTGCCCGATGACCCGCTGCGCGGCGCGCTGCTGGTCAGTGGCCTCTATGACCTTGCACCGCTGCGTTACAGCTATCTGCAGCCGATGATCCAGCTCGATGAGGGACTGATTGCCCGCAACTCGCCCGCTTTTGCGGCCAGGCGCTGCGCCAGCCCCATGCACCTGGTCTGGGGCGGGCGCGAGCAAACGGAGTTTGAACGCCAGTCACTGCTGATGCACAGCGCCTGGCTGGCAGCGGGCAATGTGGCCGAGCAGGCCGCGCTGGCCGACTGCGACCATTTCACGGTGCTGCATGGGCTGGAAGATCCGCAGTCGGATCTGTGCCAGCGCTTGCGGCGGCTGTCTACCTAAAGATCCTCTTGGGAAACAGAAAACGTCTGCAGCGCAGACGTTCCCTGTTTAGAAGTCCAGCAGGCTGAAGCCCAGCGAGAACACCGTCCGCTTGTAGTTGTAGTCGATCAGGCTGTCACCATAGCCGTGGAAGACCTGGGCATGCAGGCGCAGGTTGCTCTTGCCGCCCATCCAGCCATCACCCAAGGTATGCATCCATTCCACGCGGCCGGAGCCCTTGCCGTGGCCGTTGAGCGAGCCGCGCGCCGTCACACCCATCCAGTTGCGCTGGTTCACGTTCCAGCCCAGTTTCAGCTCGCTGCGGCCGATGTAGTTCTGAATATTGGGGTTGTTGTCGTCTTCCGCACTTTCGTTGATGCGGTGCCAGATCTTGGCCTGCAGCTGCAGGCGGTTGTCCAGCTCGAAACCGGTCATCAGGTAGGTGCGGTTCCAGCTGCGCGAGAGCGGGTCGCTCTGGCCATTGGACTGGTGCTCCAGGCCAATGCCGCTGTAGCGCCAGCGCCAGCCAAACGGCAGCTGGGCGGTGGTCGGGTAGACGTAGAAGATCTCGGGCTGGTGGTCGGTGGTGCGGAAAGGGCGCGACAGGTCCGAGTTGAACACCTGCCAGTACGACAGGCCCGTGTAGCCAATCCACAGCGAATCACGCAGCTTGCCGTTGGGGTCCGTCAGCAGGTTTTGCGCCAGCTTGGTGCGCACCGACAGCTGGATGCGCATCTCCTGCTTCTGGTAGTCCGTCTCGGTCGTGGCCGAATTGACGGGGTTGAGCGAGCTGGGCTGGCGGTTGACCTTGTCGCCGACGGCAAACGATACCGACAGAGGGCGGTAGCCACGGAAGCTGAAGGTGCCGCAGTCGGTACCGGCCTCGAGTTCCCAGAAGCGCGACATCTCGGTGTAGCCGTCGTTGCGGCAGCCACCGATGGGCGCGGGCGCGGGTGCGTCTGCGGCGGCCAGCGCACTGGCCGGAGGGGTCAGGCCGACCATGGCATTGGCCGAGGCGGCAGGCGTGGTGGCCACGGCCTGCCCTTGCGGGCTGGCCAGGGGCTGCTGCGACTGCTGCTGCGCCCATTGGTCAAAGCAGGCCAGGCGGGCGTTGCCGTCGCTGAGCGCGGTGCACTGCTGCCACACGGTTGCGGCAGGCGCCGAGCTGCTGGCAGCGGCCGGGGTTTGCGCGAAGCTGCCCAGCGGCAGACCGGCCATCAGCAGGCTCGCCGCCAGCGGGGCTGGCGAGCGCAGAAATTTTGTTGTTGTCATGGTCGAGGAAGGAGAGGTAGGACGCGTGGCTGGGACGGCTGCGCGGTTGTCCATTATTGCGGCGATTAAGGCGTTTTCGATGGCTTGCGCATGACGAATGCGTGGCTGTTGTCGTTGGCATCCAACCATTCGCCCCGGATCTCGCGGCCGCAGCTGCCGTCGACCACTTCGCCCAGCCAGGTGCCCGAGACTTTTTTGCCATCGGCGGACTCTTCCATCGTCAGCTTGCCCTTGTCCACATCTCCGACGACGATGGCCGTGCCGCCGGGCCGCTGGATCTGCCCTTTGACGGTGCCGTTCCATTCGGGGTGGGGCGCCAGTTGCAAAGTTACGGGACCGGGCAGGCCGGGCAGTTCGGCCTGCCACAGGCCCAGCAGCTCGGGCTGCTCCATCTGCATGGCGGTAGGACAGGCGGGGCGGGTGGCTGGGGCGCTGGTGCAGGCGCTGGCCAGTGCAGCGCAGAAAGCGCTCAGGATCAGGGTCTTGGTCATGGATGCTCAGTTCGAATCAGGGCTGGTGGCGGCGCTGCTCTGGGCCTTGCGCGCGAACTCTTCGCGCAGTTTGCGCAGTTTTTCGCGCGGGTCTTCGCGGGCGGTGCTGCTGTCCAGTCCCATCTCGGCGATGAAGCGGCTGGGCAGCGCAGAGACCAGCTCGCGCCCCTTTTTGCGCCGCTTGGTCCAGCTCACCGCCAGTGAGCGCTGGGCACGCGTGATGCCGACATACATCAGGCGGCGCTCTTCCTGCAGGCGCTGTGCGGTGTCGTCGCTGACCTTTTGCTGGCGGCCATCATCATCGTCGAGCTTGAAGGGCAGCAGCCCTTCGTTGACGCCGATCAGCATCACATGCGGCCATTCCAGGCCCTTGCTGGCATGCAGGGTGGACAGGATCACCATGTCCTGCTCCTTCTCGCGCTCGCTGATGGTCGACAGCAGCGCGATGGTCTGCGAGACTTCGAGCAGGCTCTTGGACTCGCTCACCGTCGTGGTGTCGGCCGCCGTCGTGGTCTGGCCACCGGCGCGCTGGGCCATCCAGTCGCAGAACTCCAACACATTGGTCCAGCGGGCGGCAGCGACCTTCTCGCTGTCTTCGGCGTCATAGAGATGCTGCTCGTAGCCGATCTCCTTGAGCCAGTCGAGCAGAAAGGCCAGTGATTCCTCGGCCCCCCGGGTCTGGCGGGCGCGGTATTCGAGGTCGTTGATATAGCGGCCAAACTCCAGCAGGCTCTCGCGCCCCTTGGCGGGCATCGCGTCTTCCAGCATGGCATTGAACAGCGCACCAAACATGCTGCAATGGTGGGCCTTGGAGAACTCGCCCAGGCGGCCCAAGGTGGTGTGGCCGATGCCGCGCTTGGGGTTGGTGATCGCGCGCAGAAAGGCCGGATCGTCGTCGTTGTTGATCCACAGCCTGAACCAGGCGCAGAGGTCGCGGATCTCGGCGCGGTCGAAAAAGCTGGTGCCGCCCGAGACCTTGTAGGGCACATTGGCCTTGCGCAACGCCTTCTCGAAGGGTTTGGCCTGGTGGTTGGCGCGGTAGAGGATGGCGAAATTCTTCCAGTCCGGCGGCGGGTTGGCCGCAGCGCGCAGGCTCAGGATGCGGGCGACGGCGCGCTCGGCCTCATGTTCTTCCGAGTCGCAGTCGACAATGCGCACCGGCTCGCCCTCGCCCAGCTCGGAAAACAAGGTCTTGGGAAACAGCTTGGGATTGGGCTGGATCACATTGTTGGCGGCACGCAGGATGGCGCTGGTCGAGCGGTAGTTCTGCTCGAGCTTGATGACCTTGAGCTGGGGGTAGTCGACCGGCAGCTTCTTGAGGTTGTCGAGGGTCGCGCCGCGCCAGCCGTAGATGCTCTGGTCGTCATCGCCCACGGCGGTGAGGTGGCCGCGCTCACCCACCAGCAGCTTGAGCAGCTCGTACTGGGTGGCATTGGTGTCCTGGTACTCATCGACCAGCACATGGCCCAGGTTGGTCTGCCATTTGGCTCGGACCTCGGGGTGGTCGCGCAGCAGCCGCAGCGGCATGCCGATCAGGTCGTCAAAGTCCACGCTCTGGTAGGCGGTCAGCCGCTCGTCATAGCGCTGCATCAGCACGGCAATGGCGCGCTCGTTGTCATCGGCGGCCTGGGCCAGTGCCTCCTTGTAGTCGAGGCCCATGTTCTTCCACTTGCTGATGGTCCACTGCCACTGGCGTGCGGTGGCCACATCGGCGGTGCCGCCGGCCGCGTCCTTGAGGATGCCGACCACATCGTCGCTGTCGAGAATGCTGAACTGCGGCTTGAGCCCCAGCACATGGCCGTCCTCGCGCACCATCTTCACCCCCAGCGCATGGAAGGTGCAGACCAGCACATCCTTGGCCTGGCGGCCGATGAGGCTCTTGGCGCGCTCGCGCATTTCGGAGGCGGCCTTGTTCGTGAAGGTGATCGCGGCAATCTTGCGGGGCGCCATGCCGGTCTCGATCAGACGGGCGATCTTGTGCGTGATCACCCGGGTCTTGCCCGATCCGGCGCCGGCCAGCACCAGGCAGGGGCCCTGGGTGTAATGCACGGCTTGTAATTGAGCGAGATTGAGACCAGCGGCCATGGTGGCGGAAGAACCTTTGCAGATCAATAAGGAAAGCGCAGAAGAATAGCCGCAACTGCGCGCGGCTGCAGATTCAGGCCTTTGGTTTTCATAGATTTGCTTACATAAAAAACCACAGTCGGCCTGTAATTGTCAATGAATGTAGAGCAGATGGTAAAACCTGCGGAGAAAAGCTTGCGTCTGACGAGCAAGCTTCTAGAATGCCGATAGCATTGCTTCTGCCAAGTGGCAAACCTTATAAATTAAGACAATAAAAGTGTAAATTAATCGCCATGCAGACCGCCGGTATTTCCGCAGAATTGCTCACTCCCAGCAGCCGCCACCGCTTTGAGCAGCTGTATGGCGTGGCGTCGCGCAAATCGGTGCTCCCATGGAAGGAAGTGCCGCGGGATCGCGCCCAGCTCATTGTGCTGGACCAGGGCATGGCCGATGCGATCTCGTCGCTGGGCAAGGCGCCCTGCGTCGTCTGCATCGGACAGGTCAAGACCGCGATGCTCGACGGTGCCACCTGGGTGGGCCGGCTCGATGCGAACTACACCTTGAGCGATCTGATCGACATGTTCGACCGCGCGGCAGTCTTCCTGCTCGACTGGGATGCGCGCAACAAAGTCATGCGCAAGGAGTCGAAGCAGGCCGCTGCGCAGCCAGCCGCTGCTACCCCACAGGAGTTCCGCTACCAGCTCAAATCCTGGGTATCCGTAGGCGCACCTTTCAATACAGGGGCCTGCATCCGTGCGCTGGCCCTGCTGTCGCGCGAACCCGTGTCCATTGCCCAGCTGTGTCTGCACAGCGGGCTCGATACGATGGTGGCGCGAGGCCTGCTGGTGGAGCTGGGCCGCCGCGGCGTACTGCGCGGCGTCGCGCTTCCGGCAATTCCCGCCGCTTCTTCCCCCTCCCATCCCCGTGAGCCGCTACACTCCAAAGGATTGCTCAGCCGTTTAGGGCGATGGATACGAGGGGGAGGTAAGCCGGGATGAACCAAGAATCAGGCGGAACAGGGCCGCACAAGATGCCGCGCATTGCGCTGTGCGGGCCCATGGGCATTGGCAAGACGACCGCAGTGCGCTCACTGTGCGGTGCGCTGATGTCCAGCTCCGATGTCCGCAACCTGGATCTGGCGGCCCATAGCAAGGAGCTCACCACGGTCGGCACCGAGTTCGGCGAGATCGATCTGGGCGGTGGCGAAGTGGTGCAGATCTGCGGTTGCCCGGGCCAGGAGCGTTTCAGCTTTGTGCGCCAATGGGTGCTGTCCGTGTCGATGGGTGTGTTCATCATGACCGATGTGAACAGCCCCCACAGCCTGGCCGAGACCAACCGCATCCTGGACGAAATCCGGCAGCTGCCGCGCCCACCTGTTGCGCTGGTGCTGAGCGCACGTCCGGCAACAACACAACAAATTGAAACATTCGCCCAAGGCGTGTATTCTGCGGGCCATGGGGTGATTCCCGTTCTGGAAGCCGATCCACGCGACCGTGGGCAGCTGCTGGATGCGATGAGCGTCCTTGTTTCCATGCTGTCTCTGCAAAGCGAGAATTCATGACTGCATCTCAACCTCTGATCCCTGCCCAGGTCGTCAAGGCAGGCCAGCAGGCCCTTGATAGGTATATTGGCCCTGTTGATGGTGTACGCGTGGCACTGCTGAGTACGCCCGATGGATTTGAAATTGCGTCGTTGCGCACGAACAGCGAGCTGCAGCTCAATCGCCTGTCGGCGATGGCGGGATCTCTGATGGCGATGGCTCGTGCCGTGGGCCGGGAGATCAACCACACCGGCTGCAAGCGGCTGACCTTTGAGACCGAGACCGGCGTGGTCGTGTTCCAGTCGGTCACCTCCGAGTTTCCTTGCATCCTGTGCATGGTGCTCGATACCAATGCGATCCTCGGTCGTGTGCTGTGGGCAGCCGCCGAGGTGGGCGCCGAGATGAATAAAGTCTGACAGCGTGGGGCCGTTCCAGGCCCCGGCTGTGGATAACCGCTGGGGCGCCGCACTGGCCGCCTGCAGTGGTCACGATAATCCGCCAGTGTGCAAAGGGGGAGTGAGATGGCATCGGTTCAAGAAGCGTTGACGCAACTTTTGACGGTCGATGGCGCGATGTGCGCCGCATTGGTCGACAGTGGCAGCGGCATGCTGCTGGGCAGTGCGGGATCCGGTCTGGATCTGGAGCTGGCAGCGGCGGGCAACACCGAGGTGGTGCGGGCCAAGCTCAAGACGATGAAATCGCTGGGGCTGCAGGACTCCATCGACGACATCCTGATCACGTTGGGCTCGCAATACCACATCATCCGCCCGGTAGCGCAGAAGGAAGGCCTGTTCCTGTACCTGGTGCTGGACAAGCAGCGCAGCAACCTGGCACTGGCCCGGCGCAAATGCGCGGAAGTGGAAAAACTGGTGACGATCTAGGTTTTTAAGATCGTTCCAGGCGCTGATACGGCTTTCTGCCGGATCCGGGCCTGACAAGACCGGCCCTGCGCATGGCCGGTCTTTTCTTTTATAGGGGCGCATCGCTGCCGGTCCCTCTCGCTACATCTGCGCTGGCGCATTCTGGGCACAATCGAGCCGTGCTGTCCGTCTTCCTCGTCACCTTTCCATTCTTTGCGCTGGTGCTGTGCGGCTTTGTGGCCACGCGGCGCGGCATCTTCCCGCTGCCAGCGATTGCCGGCGTGAATGCCTTTGTGCTGTACTTTGCGCTGCCTTGCATGCTGTACAAGGCCGGCTCATCGCTGCCCTTTGCGCAGCTGATGAACCTGCCGATTCTGCTACTGTATGTGCTGTGCCAGTTGCTGCTGGTGGCCGGCTGCGTGGCGGGCGCGCGCCTGCGCGGCATGGACTGGAACAACAGTGCCTTTGGCGCCCTGGTGACGGCCTTTCCCAATACCGGTTTCATGGGCCTGCCGCTCCTGGTCGCACTGCTGGGCGAAGCGGCAGCCGGCCCGGCGATCGTGACCATGCTGGTGGACATGGTGTTCACCACCTCGCTGTGCCTGGCACTGTCGCGCATGGATGGCGCCGCCGGTAACGCGCGGGCAGCGTTGCTCAAGGCGCTCAAAGGTGTGCTCACCAACCCCATGCCCTGGGCCATCTTGCTGGGCGCGCTGGCCTCGTTCATGGAATGGAAGCTGCCCCAGGCGCTGGACCAGACCGCTGGCCTGCTGGGCAGCGCTGCGACACCGGTGGCGTTGTTTGCCGTGGGCGCGGTGCTGGCCCGCTCCAAGATGGTGGAGGAAGAGTACGCCACGCCCGCCAGCTATGTGCCGCTGGCGCTGGTCAAGCTCTTCGTGCATCCGCTGCTGGTGCTGGGCCTGGGCCACGCCGCCATTGCCGCAGGGCTGCCGATCAACCGTTTTGCGTTGCTGGTCGTGGCGCTGGTGGCGGCGTTGCCGAGCGCCAGCAATGTCACTCTGCTGGCCGGACGCTATGGCGCCCACAATGGGCGCATTGCGCACATCATCCTGGTCAGCACCGCGCTGGCCTTTGTCAGCTTTTCGGCGGCGGTCAGCTGGCTGGTCTGAGGGCGCTGCGCCGCGTTTCAGATGGCCTGAGGGTCGACATCGACCAGCCAGCGCACCAGACCCTTGTGCTCCGGGTGCGCACGCAACCAGTGCAGGCAGGGCTGCCAGGCACGCAGGAACTGCTGCAAGGCCTTGCGTGACGGACTTTCGATCAGCATCTGGGCCCGCTCCACGTTGGCGACCCGCTGCATGGACAGCGGAATGGGCGGGTAGACAAAGACCTCGCTGCCTTCCAGCAGTTGCTGGCTCTGCGCCAGCTCCGAAGCGGCGCGCAAAAAGGCCTGGGCTTCCTGTTGCGAGCGGGCATCGGCGCGGATGATGGCCTGGTGGGCAAACGGGGGCATGGCTGCATCGCGCCGCTCCTGGAGCTGCTGGGCGGCAAAGCCGCTGTAGTCCCACTGGCGCAGGGCCTGGTAGACGGCATGCTCGGGCTGCTGCGTCTGCAGCCACATCTCCACCGCGCTGCCCTGGGCGGCGACATAGGCGGCATCGCGCCCGGCGCGGCCGGCGGCCTGCAGCAGCAGCGAGAACAGCCGCTCGGGCGCACGAAAGTCGCTGGACATCAGCGCATCATCGGGCTGCACGGCGGCGACCAGGGTCACGCGCCGGAAATCATGGCCCTTGGCGACCATTTGCGTGCCGACCAGCACATCGACATCGCCGGCATGCACATCAGCCATTTTTTCTGCCAGCGCACCTTTTGCCTTGGTGGTGTCGGCATCGATGCGGGCGATGCGGGCCGGCTGGCCGTCGGGGCGCTGCACATTGCGCAGCAGGCGCTCCAGTGCTTCTTCGAGCTGCTCGGTGCCTTTGCCCAGCGGCAGGATATCCGGGTTGCCACAGCTGGGGCAGGCCAGTGGCACGCGCTGGCTGTAGCCGCAGTGGTGGCAGCGCAGCGTTCGGTCCACCTTGTGGAAGACCTGGTGCGCGCTGCAGTGCGGGCAATCGCTTTTCCAGCCGCAGTCGCCGCAGAACAGCACGGGCGCAAATCCGCGCCGGTTGAGCAGCACCAGCGCTTGCTCGCCGCGCTCCACGCGCTGCGTGATGGCTTGCACAAGCGCGGGCGAGAACAGTGTCTGGCGCGGCTGCTGGCGCATATCGACGAGACGCAGCCGGGGCATCTGCCCGGCGCCAATGCGGCTGGGCATGGCCAGCCGCAGGTAGCGGCCGCCCGCATCCTTGCCGCTGGCAGGGCGGCTGGCCCACCAGCTCTCGAGCGACGGGGTGGCCGAGCCGAGGATCACCTGGGCTTGCAGGTCATGGCCGCGCCAGATGGCCAGGTCGCGTGCCGAGTAACGCGCCCCTTCCTGCTGCTTGTAGCTGGCGTCATGTTCTTCATCGACGATCAGCAGCTGCAGATGCGGCATGGAGGCAAACACGGCCATGCGCGTGCCCAGCACGATGCGGGCCTGGCCGGTGTGCGCGGCGAGCCAGCTTTTGAGGCGCTGCGCTGCGGTCATCCCGCTGTGCATGCTGACGACCGCGTCGGGGCCCAGCGTCGCTGAAAAGCGGGCCTGGAACCGCGCTTCCAATTGCGGCGTGAGGTTGATTTCCGGCACCATCACCAGAACCTGGGCGCGGGGATCGCGCTGCAACAAGGCCTGCGCCTGGTGCAGATAGACTTCGGTCTTTCCGCTGCCCGTGCTGCCAAAAAGCAGAAAAGGTCCTGTATTTTTATCTATCTGGGCACAAACTTCGATCTGCTCCTGGCTCAAGGCCAGGGCGTGGTCGGCAGCGACCTCACCGCTCGGAGGCGTTTTCTTGCGTTTGAGGCGCCGTGCCCATTGCTCCACGGTCAGGTCTCGCAACGCCGGAGGCAGCGTTGCAATCGCCATTTCACCCAAACTGCGTTGGTAATAACGGGCCGCAAAATGCACTAAACGCAGCCAACTTTCAGGCAAGGGGGCGATGGCTTCGAGCACTGCGGTGATGGGCTTGATCTTTTCCGGGTCGCCAGCAAAAGCGGTGTCGATGCCCCAGACGACCCCCATCACTTCCCGCTTGCCCAGGGGCACCCGCACCAGGGTGCCGGGGGGCAGTGGCTGGTCGGCGCAGTAGGTGAGCAGTTCACTGGCCGCGCTGATGGCGCTGTAGGCGGGCGTGTGGACGGCGATGGACAGCAGAATCAAGGCGCAAGGATCAGTGGTGCGGGGGAGCTCCGAGTGTAGCGACTGGCCCGGCATGGCACTGCCCCAGTTCACACAGGTGCCCGAGCCTTCCAGTACGGTGTTTATCCTGATTGCGCCCGGGGGTACGGCCACCCGGTAACAAACCAAAGAACTTATACACAAGGCAAATCACAAGAGAAATCAATAGCTGGCTTCGATTTCTGTGGATAACTTTGTTGAAATATCGGCTTTCTGATCTGGATCAGAATTACCACACATTGTCCAATGGCTTGGCATAAGCGCTGACAAAATTTTTTTATATATATCTTTCATTGGGTTATATTTTTTGTTCGCTGCATGCGCCCGATAGCCGCAGGATATTGTGCTAGAGGGCCTGCTTTCCACATTGTGTGTATAAGTGCTTGCTCCGTTTCGGTGCCCGGGCCTGAGCGGGATCCAGACCCCGCTGCGCTTATCCACAATTTCTCGTTAAACAGCTGAGTTATCCACTGCAATTCTTTGATGGCATTGGAAAAAATAGTGCTTCAACGGGAACTTGCGCAAGCATGCGCTGCGCGTCAACTGCATTTGCAGCGCACGGGGGCTTCGGCTTCCGATATGATTCAGAGCCGTTCCCTGGCGGGCAGGGCCCACCGCTGTCCTGATCCCGCTGATGCACGTGCCAACGCATCGGTCCAGCGCTTGCTGCATGATGCAGCTGCGCCGGTTCCTGGCTTGCAGTTGGGCCTGCCGACGTTGCCAGCCGAAGTCCCGACTTTTTGCGTTCTCCCTGCTTTCCTACTTGCTCCATGTCTCTGATCCGATCGATTCTGCACACGCTCTTCATGAGCCTGACGGTGATCCCCTACACCCTGACCATCCTGCTGCTGCGGGTGTGCGGTGCCAGCAGCCGGGCCCGTTATGCAGTGGCGCGCCGCTGGCTCAAGCTGTCGGCAGACAGCGCTGGCTGGTTCTGCGGCATTCGGGTGCGCACCCAGGGCATGGAGAATCTGCCCGTCGCCGGCCAGCCTGGCAGTGACAAGGGTGTGGTGCTGCTGTGCAAGCACCAGTCGACCTTTGAGACCTTTCTGATGCCCGCCATCATGCCGACGCCGCTGGCCTATGTGTTCAAAAAGGAGTTGCTGAAGATTCCTTTCTTTGGCTGGTCCATCGGCAGCCTGGACATGATCCATATCGACCGCAAGGACGGCAGCCGCGCGTTCCACAAGGTGGTGGAGCAGGGCAAGCGCCTGCTGGGCCAGGGCATCTGGGTGATCATGTTCCCCGAAGGCACGCGCATTGCTCGCGGTGAAAGCGGCGAGTACAAGACGGGCGCGACACGCCTGGCGATCATGGCCGGTGCCCGGGTGGTGCCGATTGCGGTGACGTCTGCCAAATGCTGGCCGCGCAAGGCTTTTGTCAAGACGCCAGGCATTGTCGATGTGTCGGTCGGCAAGCCTATCGACAGCCAGGGCCGCAAGCATGATGAGTTGATGGCGGAGGTGGAGTACTGGATCGAGTCCGAAATGCGCCGCCTGGACCCGGAGGCCTATGTGGGCAAGCCTGCGCTGCAGGCACCTGCAACGGCGGTGGCGGCGGCACCGTCCGCAGCTGCCGGGCCGGGTGCGGCCGCCCACTAAAGGACAATGGCTGCTGTGTCCGCCGCTGAGCGCGCCTTGCTGAGGTTCTGCCGCAGAACGGGGTATGGCCATGGTTGATGTGCGTCGCCTGGTGCAGATGGCGCTGGACCTGTGGGAGCGCAGCGAGCCGGCTGCCACTGCAGCGCCGGTGCCGCCACCGCCTCCAGCGGCTGCGGCGATAGCGGATTCCAGGCCGGTGTCACTGCCCGATTCCGCGCCTGCGGCGCCCCCGCTGCGCCTGCCAGTGCCGCCTCCCGCACCGGTCGCCCGCCCCGCTGCCCCTGCAGCACCGGCCTCCTTGCAGGCACACCCTGCTGCCAATCGCAGCATCCTGTTGCAAGGCCAGCGGGTGGCCTACTTGCTCCAGCGCGCCAAGCGGCGCAGCATTGGCTTTGTGGTGAGCGAAGACGGGTTGGTCGTGCGTGCGCCGCGCTGGGTGACGCAACCGGGTATTGACGAAGCGCTGCAGGACAAGGCCGGCTGGATTGTGCGCAAGATCGCCGAAATGCAGCATCGGCGTGCCAGCAGCCTGAGTGCCAGCATCCACTGGGAAGACGGCGCCAGCCTGCCGTTTCTAGGGCAGCCACTGCAACTGGTGGTGGACAGTGAGCAGCGCGTGGCGCGCTCCGGGGCGGTCTGGCGGGTCGAGGAAGATGTGCCGGGCTCGCCCTCGCGCCTGTACCTGGCGCTGCCTCCCAGTGCGGGGCGCACGCAGATTCGTGATCTGGTGCAGGCCTGGTTCATCCAGAGTGCACGTCAGCATTTCCTGGCGCGGCTGGCCCATTTTGCGCCGCTGCTGGGGGTGCACTACACCAGCTTGCGCCTGTCGAGTGCCGAGACGCGCTGGGGCAGCGCCAAGTCCGATGGATCGATCCGACTGAACTGGCGGCTGATGCACTATGCCCCTGCCGTCATCGACTATGTGGTGGCCCATGAGCTGGCCCATTTGCGGGTGATGGACCACAGCCCCCGTTTTTGGGACACCGTGGCCGAGGTGGTGCCTGACCACCGCGCGCTGCGCCAGCAACTGAAGGACATGCCGGCCCCGCCCTGGGACCGGGCAGCGTAGCGGGGCTGGACCTACCCGCACTATTGAAGAGGTGTCTATGAGCTTGACCGCAGAACAGCAGACCATCGTGCCTGCCAATGGCTATGCCGGTGATATTGGTGCCCGGCTGGCTTGGCACTGGGTGCAAAACCAGCAGGCGGTGCTGGTCGATGTGCGCACGGATGCAGAACGTGCCTGGGTCGGGCAGGTGCCCGGCGCCGTCGCCATTGCCTGGAAGCAGTGGCCGGATATGGCGATGAACCCCGATTTCGATGCCCAGCTGCTGGCACTGGCCCAGCGGGCGCCGGGCGCCAAGATCGTGCTGCTGTGCCGCAGCGGGGTGCGCTCGGTAGCGGCGGCGCAGCGCGCCAGCCAGTTGGGGCTGGAGGCCTACAACATCCTGCAGGGCTTTGAGGGCGATGCGAATGCCCAGGGTCAACGCGGGCAGCTCGGGGGCTGGCGTTACCAGGGTTTGCCCTGGTCCCAATGAGCGCCGTAATCGTCGCTGCTTGTAACCGGGCTGCTTGCGAGGCAGTCGGAATACGGCTGACCCTGTAAACTTGTCCGCCTCATGATGGATGGAGTGACACATTGACTGTCGGTGTAGGCAGCGCCGCCTCTGCGCGCGCATTGGTGGATAGCGTGCGTGTGCACTGGCCGCTGGTGGTCAAGATGACGCGTCGTGAAGTGAGTGAGCGCTTCAAGGGATCGCTAGGCGGATGGCTGTGGGCGGTGCTGATACCGCTGTCCATGCTGGTGATCTACACCTTCGTGTTCTCCGTGGTGTTCAAGGCGCGCTGGGGTGAGGGGCCGGAGTCCAAGACCCAGTTCGCGATGGTGCTGTTTGCCGGACTGATCGTCTACGGACTGTTTTCCGATGTGCTCAACCGTGCGCCCCATCTGGTGCTGGCCAATGTGAACTACGTCAAGCGCGTGGTGTTCCCGCTGGAGATTCTGGTGGTGGTGGCCGTCTGCTCGGCCCTGTTCCAGGCGCTGGCCAGCCTGGCGGTACTGCTGGTGGCGCTTTTGGTGCTCAATGGCAAGATCCCGCTGACCGCCGTGCTGCTGCCGGTGGTCTGGATGCCCTTGGTGCTGCTCAGTGTCGGCGTGGGCTGGTTCTTTGCGTCGCTGGGTGTATTTGCCCGCGATCTCAAGCAGATCACCGGTGTGATGACGACCATGCTGATGTTCATCTCGCCGATTTTCTTCCCGGTGCACGCACTGCCTGCCAGCTTTCAAACCGCGATGTGGCTCAATCCGCTGACTTTTTTCATTGAACAGACGCGCGCCGTGCTGATCTGGGGCCGCATGCCGGACTGGACCGGCTGGGCGATCAGCATGCTGGCCTGCAGCCTGGTGGCCTGGCTGGGCTTCGCCTGGTTCCAGAAGACGCGCAAGGGATTTGCCGATGTCCTCTGAATCTCTGGCACTGGACGTACAGGGCCTGGGCAAGTGCTTCCATATCTATGACGCGCCCGGCGACCGCTTGCGGCAGTTCGTGATGCCGCGCCTCTCGCGCCTGCTGGGGCGTGAGGCCAAGCCCTACCACCGGGAGTTCTGGGCGCTGCGCGGGCTGGACCTGCAGGTGGCCAGAGGTGAGACCATTGGCATCATCGGCCGCAATGGCTCGGGCAAATCCACCTTCTTGCAGATGGTCTGCGGCACCTTGGCGCCCAGCTGCGGCGCGGTGACCACCCACGGCCGCATCGCCGCGCTGCTGGAGCTGGGCGCCGGCTTCAACCCCGAGTTCTCGGGCCGGGACAATGTGGTGATGAACGCGGCACTGCTGGGGCTGAGCGATGCACAGATCGCCGAGCGCTTTGACTCGATTGCCGCCTTTGCCGATATTGGCGAGTTCATCGACCAGCCGGTCAAGACCTATTCCAGCGGCATGTATGTGCGGCTGGCCTTTGCGGTGATTGCGCATGTGGACGCCGATATCCTGGTGGTCGACGAGGCACTGGCTGTGGGCGATGCGGTGTTCACCCAGAAGTGCATGCGTTTTCTGCGCAGCTTCATGGAGCGGGGCACCTTGCTTTTTGTCAGCCACGATACGGCTGCCATCAAGAGCCTGTGCGACCGCGTGGTCTGGATCGACAAGGGCCAGGTGATGCAGATCGGACCGACCAAGGAGGTCTGCGACCGCTACATGCAGGCCTGCTATGAGGCCGAGCAGGGCAGTGGCCCGGCGGCAGCAGCGCCACCAGCAGCACCTGTGTTCGACGCCAGTCTGCCCTGGCATGACCAGCGGCGCGATTTCTTCCGCGCACAGCCGCTGCGCAATGACATCGAGGTGTTTCGCTTCAACCCCGAGGCGCCTTCGTTCGGCCTGGGTGGCGCTCGCATCACTGGCGCCTGGCTGATGGATACGCAGCAGCGTCCCCTGCACTGGGTGGTGGGGGGTGAGCCGGTGGTCTTGCGCATTCAGGCGCAGTGCCACCAGCCCCTGGCTTCGCCCATCGTCGGCTTTGTGGTCAAGGACCGCACCGGCCAGGCCGTTTTTGGCGACAACAGCTATTTGAGCTATCTGGGCCAGCCCGTGGCCTGTGCCAGCGGCCAGGTCCTGCAGGCCGAGTTCAGTTTTGACATGCCCCGGATGCCGGTGGGCCATTACGCGATCGACGTCGCGCTGGCCGATGGCTCGCAGCACGACCATGTGCAGCAACACTGGATCCAGGATGCGCTGCACTTCAAGTCCGAATCCACGAACATGGCCACCGGTCTGCTTGGGATTCCGATGCGGTCCATCGTGCTGCAGGCCGGCCAGGCGCAACAGGAAACCTCTTCCCCATGAACCGTATGACAGACTTCCCGGTGCAGGCACGCGCCGACTATGACTGGCTGCTTCCCGCCGCCTTGTTGGAACCCTACCATCTGACCCACCCCGCGCCTTGGGCGGGGCATATTCCGTTTGCCGCATGGCTGATGGCGGTGGCGCAGCCGCGCAGTCTGGTGGAGTTGGGGGCGTATTCCGGCATCTCCTACCTGGCTTTTTGCCAGGCCATTGCCGAGCAAGGCTTGATGACGCGCACCTATGCGGTCGACACCTGGGAGGGCGATGCGCATGCTGGCGCCTACGGCGAGGGCATTTATGCCAGCCTGCGCCAGGCCCATGACCCGCACTACACCCAGTTCTCGACCTTGATGCGCATGCGCTTTGAGGAAGCCCTGCCCAGCTTTGCCGATGGCAGTGTCGATGTGCTGCATATCGATGGCCTGCACACCTACGAGGCAGTGCGCCATGATTTCGAGACCTGGCTGCCCAAGCTGAGCGAGCGCGGTGTGGTGCTGTTCCACGACAGCAATGTGCACCGTGATGACTTTGGCGTGCACCAGCTCTGGGCGGAGCTGGAGGGGCGTTACCCGAGCCTGCACTTTCCGCACAGCAATGGCCTGGGCGTGCTGCTGGTGGGCGCGCAGCAGCCTGCGTTGCTGCGCCGGCTGTGTGACCGCAGTGATGCGGTGTTTCAGCGCGAGGTCTGCCGGGTGTTTGCGACGCTGGGAGCACGGCTGGAGGTCAAGGCCGAGATGATGGCGCTGCAGCATGCGCTGGGTGATCGGCAGCAGCATATCCAGACGCTGGAAACGGCCGGCCAGCAGCGCCACAGCTGGATCGAGAAGCTCGATGGCGATATCCGCAGCCTGGAGCTGGAGCGCGAGCAGCTGCGTGCGCATCTGGAGGGCTCCCAGGCCCAGGCCCAGCACAGCCAGAATGCGCTGGAGCAAGCCCAGGCCCAGGCCCAGTGGCTGACCGCCCGCCAGCAGCAGCAAGACATCAAGCTGCTGGCACTGCAGCAGGACCTTGCCCAGAAGCAGTGGCAGATCGAGCAGCAGACCCAGCAGATGCAGGCGCTGGCGCGCCAGCTGTCGCCGCTGTGGCGGCTCACCGATTTGCTGCGCAAATGCAAGCGTGCCGTGTTCCGCATCAAGCAGAAGCTGGCGCCCTATGAGCCCGCCCTGGTTCGGCGTGTGCGCCACGCGCTGCGCCGCAAGATGCGCCAGGCCGGTGGCGCGCCTATACCCGCAGTAGCACTGCTGCCCGGCAGCAACCGCCATTACGGCATTTTGGCGACAGCGCACACGCAGTTTGTCGCGCATGCGCTGGCCCGGGTGCTGCGCAAGGCGGGTTTTGAGGTGAGCCTGTTCCAGGACATGCCCCCCGAAGGCTTTGGGCTGGACATGTACATCGTGGTCTGCCCACAGATGTTCAAGCAGCTGCCCCCGGGGGAGAGGCGCATCGTCTTCCAGATGGAGCAAAGCGTGAGTCCGCGCTGGTTCACTGACGAGTACGTGGCGATTTTGGAAAACTCGCTGTCCGCCTGGGACTATGCGCCGGCCAATCTGGCCTTTCTGGAGACCAAGGGAATTCGTTACCCGCACACCTTCCTGGTGCCGATCGGTGGCGTCGCCGCGTATTCGCAGCTGCTGCAGGACTGCGGCGAGCCGGCTTTGCCGGAGGTGGAACCGGGCTGCGACGTGCTGTTCTATGGCGATGTCAACGCCCCGCGCCGCCAGGAGATGCTGCAGGCGCTGCAGCGCCAGTTCTCGGTGCGGATCGAAGGCAATCTGTTTGGCGATGCCTTGCGCCAGGCGGTGCGCCAGGCGCGGGTGGTCGTCAACATCCACTACTACGAAGGTGCGCTGCTGGAGACCACCCGGGTCTACGAGTGCCTGAGCCTGGGCACGCCGGTGGTGACCGAGAGCAGTGCCGATATCCACCAGCATGCGGCCTTGCTGGACAACCCCGCGCTGCGGGTGACGCCGGTGGGCGATGCCCAGGCGATGGTGCAGGCGGTGCAGGAGATGCTGCAGTTGCAAGCGCAGGCGCCCGAGCAGGTGCAGCGTGGGCTGGCGGACGAGCTTGCCCGCAGCGGCCAGCAGTTCGAATTCATGGTGCTGCGCGCCCTCTATGCGCTGGGACGGATTGACACCGCACAGTGGGAGGCGCTGACCTCATCGCAACCCTTGCCAGGCCGCTGCATGGTGCTGAGCATGCCCGAGACCGTGCGCCGCCGTGCGCATTTCATCGAGCAGACCCTGCCGGGCCTGCAGACGGAGGTGAAAGTGTTTGACGGCGTGCGTTACAGCCCTGGCTGGTTGGGCTGTGCCATGAGCTACCAGTATCTGGCACGCAAGGCTTTGCAGACCGGGGTGGCGCAGCTGGAGATCATGGAAGACGATGTCGAGATGCCCCCCGACTATGCCCAGCGCCGGGCACGCATTGATGGCTGGTTGGACGCGCATCCTGGCGAGTGGGATATCTTTGCCGGCCTGATCGCCAAGATCCACCCGGGTACCCAGGTGCTGGAGGTGCAGGAGCAGGACGGCGAGACCTTTGTGGTGCTGGACCGCATGACCAGCATGGTGCACAACATCTACGCGCAGCCTGCATTGGAGGCTCTGGCGCAGTGGGATTCGTCGATGCGCGATCCGCACACCAACACCATCGACAGCTACCTGCAGGGGCGCGCGCAGATGCGGGTCGTCACTACCTTGCCTTTCCTGGTGGCTCACACCACCGATATGGATTCCTCCCTCTGGGGCATCAACAACCACGAATACCTGGCCGTCATCTACAAGGCGGAGCAGGATTTGCGGCAACTGGTGGATCGTTTCAAGCAGGCGCAGGGCCGCTGACCTGCTAGCCTGGATAAAAAAATCCCGCACCGGCCGAGCCGTGTGCGGGATTTTCGATTCAGGACTGGGCCTGGATTACAGCGCAGGAATGCGCAGCTTCTGGCCGGGGTAGATCTTGTTGGGGTCGCTCAGCATCGGCTTGTTGGCTTCAAAGATGGTCATGTACTTGTTGGCATCGCCGTACATCTTCTTCGAGATGCCCGACAGCGTGTCGCCCGAGACCACATCGTAGTACTTGGCTTCTGGCTCGGGGTTGGTGACGGTCATCTGGTTATCCACGTCGCTGACGCTGGAGACGTTGCCGCAGCACAGCGTGACCTTTTCCTTGGCAGCCTGGGTGGGTGCTACACCCGTCACGGTGACCTTGCCAGCGTCGAAGGCGACCTTCACATCGGAGACGCCCAGGTTCTGGGTGCCGATGTATTTTTCGATGGCCGCGCCTGCCGCCGCGTTCAGGTCTTGCGGTGCGCTCGCAGCAGCAGCTTCTTTGCCGCCAAACAATTTTTCACCGGCTTCCTTGATAAAGCTGAACAGTCCCATGGTGACTCCTAGAGGTTGGTTACAGGAAGCATTCAATATATAGGGGAATGGCAAAGGTATGAAGTCGGACAGAACCGCTTGAAAAAAATTCACAGTGCAGAGGCCGTTCATCCTTGGCGCCGCGCGGATGTTGCACGGGCAACAAGGCCGGCGGCTAAAAAGGCCGATAATGCCGCCCATGCATTTTCTGGCCATCGACGTAGGGAACACACGCCTCAAGTGGGCGATGTATGACGCAGCACAACCTGGCGCCGCTGTGCTGGCCCATGGCGTGGAGTTTTTGGACAATATCGAGCGTCTGGCCGAGGGCAGCTGGGCCGAGTTGCCGGAGCCGCAACACATGCTGGGCTGCGTGGTGGCTGGCGATGTGGTGCGCCGCCGCGTGCAGGCGCAGATGGACATCTGGGATCTGGCGCCGAACTGGGTGGTGTCCTCCAACGCCGAGGCGGGCCTGACCAATGGCTACGACCACCCCAGCCGCTTGGGCACGGACCGCTGGGTGGCGATGGTGGGTGCTTGGCACCATGTGCTGGCCCAGGGGCGCCAGCGCCCGGTGGTCGTGGTCATGGTGGGTACGGCGGTCACTGTCGAAGCCATTGATGCCGATGGCAAGTTTCTGGGCGGTTTGATCCTGCCGGGCCACGGCATCATGCTCAAGGCACTGGAGTCGGGCACCGCCGGGCTGCATGTGCCTACCGGCGAGGTGCGGCCGTTCCCCACCAATACCAGCGATGCGCTGACCAGCGGCGGTACCTATGCGATCGCTGGTGCGGTCGAGCGCATGGTGCAGCATGTGACCGCACACTGCGGGCAGGAGCCTGCCTGTGTGATGACAGGCGGTGCGGGCTGGAAGATGATGCCGAGCATGACCCGGCCCTTTGAACTGGTCGAGAACCTGATTTTTGACGGCCTGCTGCATATTGCCCGCAGCCGTTTTGGTTCGGCGGCCTGACACTTATCCACATGCGGGTACAGCGATAGCCCCTGGATGGGCCAAGGCCCGGCGGTGCGGCGGAAGGGCAATGCGATAATGGACGGTTATTTGTTGAACTACCTGTACTGACCATGATTCTCGTCACCGGAGGCGCCGGCTTTATCGGCTCGAATTTTGTGTTGGACTGGCTGGCGGGTTCCGATGAACCGGTGGTCAATCTCGACAAGCTGACCTATGCGGGTAATCTGCATAACCTTGCAAGCCTGCAGGGCGACAGCCGCCACCATTTTGTGCATGGCGACATCGGTGACCGCGCACTGCTCGACCGCCTGCTGGCCGAGCACCAGCCGCGTGCCATCGTGCACTTTGCGGCCGAGAGCCATGTGGACCGCTCGATCCACGGCCCCGAAGATTTCATCCAGACCAATGTGGTCGGTACCCTGCGCCTGCTTGAAGCCGCGCGCGCCTACTGGAGTGGCCTCGAAGGTGAACGCAAGGACGGTTTCCGCTTTCTGCATGTCTCGACCGACGAGGTCTACGGCAGCCTGGAGAAGGACGACCCGGCCTTCACCGAAACCCATAACTTCGAGCCCAACAGCCCCTACAGCGCCAGCAAGGCCGCCAGCGACCACCTGGTGCGCGCCTGGTTCCATACCTACGGCCTGCCGGTGCTGACCACCAACTGCTCGAACAACTACGGCCCCTACCATTTCCCCGAGAAGCTGATCCCGCTGATGATCGTCAATGCGCTGGCCGGCAAGCACCTGCCGGTCTATGGCGACGGCATGCAGATCCGTGACTGGCTCTACGTCAAGGACCACTGCAGTGCCATCCGCCGCGTGCTGGAAGCGGGCCGTCCGGGTGAGACCTACAACGTGGGCGGCTGGAACGAGATGCCCAATATCGACATCGTCAAGCATGTCTGCAGCCTGCTCGATGCGCAGCGCCCACGCGCCGATGGCCAGTCCTACGCCGAGCAGATCAGCTACGTGAAGGACCGCCCCGGCCATGACCGCCGCTATGCGATCGATGCGCGCAAGCTGGAAAAGGAGCTGGGCTGGAAGCCTGCAGAAACCTTTGACAGCGGTATCCGCAAGACCGTGCAGTGGTACCTGGACCACCAGGACTGGGTGGCCCAGGTGCAGTCGGGGGATTACAAGGACTGGGTCAGCAAACAGTACGCCTGACGGCGGGACGCAGGCGTGCCGGGCAGCTGCGTGCCAGGGCGCCTTACAGGACGATGCGATGAAAATTCTGTTGTTGGGCAAGAACGGCCAGGTCGGTTGGGAGCTGCAACGCAGCCTGCTGCCACTGGGCGAAGTGGTGGCGCTGGACCGTGCCAGCACCCCGCTGTGCGGTGACCTGCTGCGTCCCGGGGCACTGGCCGAGACCGTGCGGGCGCTGGCGCCCGATGTGATCGTCAATGCGGCTGCCTATACCGCCGTGGACAAGGCCGAGAGCGAGCCCGAGGCGGCTCGTACCATCAATGCCGAGGCCGTGGGCGTGCTGGCGCGTGAGGCCCAGGCACTGGGCGCCTGGTTGGTGCATTACAGCACCGACTATGTCTTCGATGGCGGTGGCAACCAGCCCTGGCAAGAGGACCAGGCCACCGGCCCGCTGTCGGTCTACGGCCAGACCAAGCTCGAAGGCGAGCAACAGATCGCCGCCAGCGGCGTGAAGCATCTGATCTTTCGCACCAGCTGGGTGTATGCAGCGCGCGGCGGCAACTTTGCCAAGACCATGCTGCGCCTGGCGCAGGAGCGCGACAAGCTGGCCGTCATCGACGACCAGTGGGGAGCGCCTACCGGTGCCGACCTGATCGCTGATGTGACCGCGCATGCGCTGCGCACGGCCATGGCGTCGGGCGAAGACCTGAGCGGCATCTACCACCTGGTGGCGGGTGGCGAAACCACCTGGAACCGCTATGCCCGCTTTGTGCTGGAAACCGCGCGCAAGATCAACCCGGCGCTCAATTTGACCGCGCAGGAGGTGCAGGCGGTCGACACCTCCGCCTTCCCGACCCCCGCGCGCCGCCCCCACAATTCCCGTTTGAACACCCACAAATTGCAGCAGCGCTTTGCGCTGGATTTGCCCGACTGGCAGACCGGCGTGCAACGCATGCTGCAGGAGATTCTCTGAACATGACAGTGCAAGCACGCAAAGGCATCATTTTGGCGGGCGGCTCCGGCACCCGCCTGCACCCGGCCACCCTGGCGGTCAGCAAGCAGCTGCTGCCGGTGTACGACAAGCCGATGATCTACTACCCGCTGACCACCTTGATGCTGGCGGGGATCAAGGAGATCCTGATCATCAGCACGCCGCAGGACACGCCGCGCTTCGAGCAGCTGCTGGGCGATGGCAGCCAGTGGGGCATCCAGCTGAAATACGCCGTGCAGCCCAGCCCTGATGGGCTGGCGCAGGCCTTTCTGATTGGCGAGGACTTCCTGGCCGGTGCGCCGAGCGCGCTGGTGCTGGGTGACAACATCTTCTATGGCCATGATTTCCATAAGCTGCTGGCCAGCGCGATGCAGCGTGATACGGGTGCCAGTGTCTTTGCCTACCATGTGACCGACCCCGAGCGCTATGGCGTGGCCGACTTTGACAAGCAGGGCAAGGTGTTGTCGCTGGAGGAAAAGCCCGCCAAGCCCAAGAGCAACTACGCGGTCACGGGCTTGTATTTCTATGACAGCCAGGTTGTGGATCTGGCCAAAAGCCTCCAGCCATCGCCTCGCGGCGAGCTGGAGATCACCGATCTGAACCGCCTGTACCTGGAGCAGGGGCAGCTGAGTGTGGAGATCATGGGCCGGGGCTATGCCTGGCTGGATACCGGCACGCATGACAGCCTGTTGGATGCAGGCCAGTTCATCGCCACGTTGGAAAGCCGCCAAGGCCTGAAGATTGCCTGCCCGGAAGAGATCGCCTGGCGCAGCGGCTATATCGGGGACGAGCAACTGGCGGCCCTGGCCAAACCCTTGGCCAAGAACGGCTACGGCCAGTACCTGCAGCGGCTGTTGCAGGAGCCCAGGGAGTAAAGCCATGCAAGCGATTGATACGGCACTGCCGGACGTCAAGATCATCGAGCCCAAGGTGTTTGGCGATGCGCGCGGTTTTTTCTACGAGAGCTTCAACCAGCGGGCTTTTGATGCCGCCGTGGGCCGGCACTATGACTTTGTGCAGGACAACCACAGCAAGAGCAGCCGGGGTGTGTTGCGTGGCCTGCACTACCAGCTGGAGCAAGCGCAGGGCAAGCTGGTGCGGGTGGTGCAAGGCCGGGTGATTGATGTGGCCGTCGATATCCGCAAAAGCTCGGCGACTTTCGGCCACTGGGTGGCCGTCGAGCTGAGCGAAGACAACCAGCGCCAGCTGTGGGTGCCGCCCGGTTTTGCACATGGATTTGTGGTGGTCAGTGATACCGCCGAGTTTCTATACAAAACAACAGATTACTACGCGCCGGCCCACGAACGCTGCATTATCTGGAATGATGCACAGTTGTCGATTGACTGGCAGTTGAACGGCCTGGAGCCACAGCTGTCGGCCAAGGACCAGCAGGGCAAGGCCTTTGCCGAGGCCGATGTTTTTGCCTGAGTTTGCCTTTCCTACCAAATGTCTCCCATGCCTGGCCCCTACACTGGGTGCCCTATAGGCTAAGGGGATGGATACCACGCCTGCCATAGGCTTCAGAGACCATAGACGCATGAGCACCAGCACCATTGACGATTTCAGCGACGCAGCCCTGGCCCTTGGGTCCGGGCGCCGCCCTTTGCTGGGCGAGATGCTGGTGCAGGCCGGCAAGCTGTCGCCGCGGGACCTGGAGCGTGCGCTGCAGGCGCAGCAGGAGATGGGCAGCCTCATCGGCCAGGTGCTGGTCCAGCTGGGTCTGGTCTCCGAGCCGGATTTGATGCAGACGCTGGCCACCCAGCTGCAGATCCCTTTCACCTTGGGTACGGATTTTCCGGCCGAGGCGATCAGCGTTCCGGGCCTGATGCCCGAGTTCCAGCAGTCGCAGCACGTCTTTCCGTTGCAACTGCAAGATGGTGTGCTGGACGTGGCGATGGCTTCGCCCCAGGATCCGTTCGTCATCAAGGCCCTGCAGATGTCGACCGGTCTGCAGATTCGCCCGCATCTGGCACTGCAGGCCGATATTGAAAAAGCGCTGCAGGAGCCTGAGCCGGAAGCCGAAGAGGAAGACGGCGATGACATGTTTGGCGACGGCTCCGATGTCGGCGACTTTGTCGAGCATCTGAAGGACCTGGCCAGCGAGGCGCCGGTGATCCGCCTGGTCAACAGCATCATCGGCAAGGTGACCGACCTGCGTGCGTCTGACATTCACCTGGAGCCTTTTGACGATGGCCTGCATGTGCGCTACCGCGTCGATGGCGTGATCCACCCCGGTGAGCTGGTGCCGCCACGCCTGTCCGCGGCCGTAGGCTCGCGTGTCAAGCTGATGGCGCATCTGGACATTGCCGAGCGCCGGCTGCCGCAAGACGGCCGCATCAAGACCCGCGTCAAGGGCCGTGAGCTCGACCTGCGGGTCTCCACCGTGCCTACCGTGCATGGCGAGAGCATCGTGATGCGTGTGCTGGACCGCGCCAGCGTGCGGTTGCAGCTGGAAACCATGGGCTTTGCGAAGGACACGCTGTCCAAGTTCAACGACCTGCTGGCCCGCCCGCACGGCATTTTGCTGGTGACCGGGCCCACGGGTTCGGGCAAGACCACCACCTTGTATGCGGCGCTGTCCAAGATCGATGCGCTGGAAAACAAGATCATCACCGTTGAGGACCCGGTCGAGTACCAGCTCGAAGGGATCAACCAGATCCAGGTGCATGCCCAGATCAACCTGACCTTTGCCAACGCGTTGCGCTCCATCCTGCGCCAGGATCCGGACATCATCATGATCGGTGAAATGCGCGATGGCGAAACGGCGCAGATTGCCGTGCAGTCCGCGCTGACGGGTCACCTGGTGCTGTCTACCCTGCACACCAACACTGCTGCCGGTGCCATCACTCGTATGCAGGACATGGGCGTAGAGAGCTACCTGATCACCTCCTCGGTCAACGGCGTGCTGGCGCAGCGCCTGGTGCGTACCTTGTGCGGCAATTGCAAGGAGGCCTACGAGCCTGGCGAGGAGGTGCGCAAGCGCTCCGGCCTGGCGCGCTTCAGCGAAGTGGGCCAGCCCATCTACCGTGCGGTGGGCTGCAACGCCTGCCGCCAGACCGGCTACAAGGGCCGTACCGGCATCCATGAGCTTTTCGTGCTCGACGAGCCGATGCGCAATGCCATCAATGCGGGCAAGGATTCGAACGAGCTGTTCAACCTGGCGGCCAAATCCGGCATGCTGAGTCTGCACGAGGACGGCCTGCGCAAGGTGGCCGCCGGCATGACCACGTTGGACGAAGTCGCCCGCGTCACCCAGGACCAGATCGATGGCTGATTTTGCCTGGCACGCGATCAATGCTGCGGGCGAGCAGGTTCGCGGCACTTTCCAAGCGCCCAATGCGGCGGCGGTCCAAAAGCACCTGCGTGCGCAAAAGCTCACGCCGGTGCGCATTGTCGACGCGGCAGATGCTGCTGCACTGATGCCCGCGGGGGCCAAGGCAGCAGGGGCCAAGCCAGCCGCTGCGGCCAGCGCGATTGGCAAGGCCAAGGCGACCAAGTCACAAAAGGGCCCGGCCAAGGCCGCTGATGTGCTGGCGATGACCTCGGAGCTGTCGATCATGCTCAAAGCCGGCCTCGCGCTGGACAATGCACTGCGCGTGCTGATCGACATGGCCTTCAAGGACAGCATGCGCGAGCTGCTGACCGGCGTGCTGGAAGCGGTCAAGGGCGGGGTGCCGCTGTCCAAGGCGCTGATGGTGCACCAGGAGCTGTTTGGCGATTTCTACATCAACATGGTGCGCTCGGGTGAGGCCAGCGGCCAGATGTCGGCCGTGTTGCAGCGGCTGGTAGAGCATCTGGAGCGCCAGCGCGCGCTCAAGGAAAGCGTGGTCTCGGCCACCATCTACCCGATGATTCTGGTGGCGGTGGCGATTCTGTCGCTGATCGCGATGCTGGGCTTTGTGGTGCCGCAGTTCGAGAAACTGTTCACCGACATGGGTGATGCGCTGCCCACGCCGACCAAGATCGTGATGACCATTGGCCAGGTGTTCCGCAAGAACGGCTGGGTGGTGTTGCTCGGTGGCGCGGCGGTGGTCTACCTGCTGCGCAGCTGGCTGCGCTCGCCCAAGGGCCGGTTGTGGTGGCAGGGCGTGTTGCTGCGCATGCCGATTCTGGGGCGCCTGGCGCTCAAGTACCAGCTGACCCTGTATTCGCGCTCGCTCGGCACCTTGCTGGGCAATGGTGTGCCGTTGCTGACGGCACTGCATATTGCGACCGATACGGTCAGCAACCGCCTGATCCAGGCGGAGCTGGCCAAGATTCCGCCCATCGTCAAGGAAGGTGGAAAGATGGTGCAGGCGATGAACACCACGACGGTGTTCGAGCCGCTGGCGGTGAACCTGGTGCGCGTCGGTGAAGAGACCGGGCGCCTGGGCTCGATGATGCTGGAGCTGTCGAATATATTGAACCGCGAGGTGGAAACCGGCATCAAACGCGCCCTGACGATGATCGAGCCTGTGCTGATCCTGGTCCTGGGCATCATGATTGCCTCCATCATTGTGTCGATCCTGATGGGCATTCTGTCCGTCAACGATCTGGCTGCTTAATTTTTATACTGCAAGGAGAGCCCGCCATGAAGGCCTTTTTCACCCAAAAGACGCCACGCAAGAGCCGTGGTTTTACGCTGATCGAACTGCTGGTGGTGCTGGCCATCCTGACCTTGCTGGCCGGTCTGGTCGGCCCCAAGGTGCTGAGCCAGTTGGGCGGCGCCAAGTCTAAGACTGCGGGCGTGCAGATTGCTGACCTGCAAAAGGCACTCGATATCTTCAAGCTGGACACCGGCCGCTACCCGACCACCGAAGAAGGTCTGGATGCGCTGGCCAAGCAGCCGGGCAATGTGCGCGGCTGGAACGGTCCGTATCTGTCGGGCGGCGTTCCCAATGACCCTTGGAACAACCCCTACCGTTACAGCTACAACGGTGGCCGGGTGGAGATCCTGTCGCTGGGCGCCGATGGTCAGCCTGGTGGTGAAGGCGAAGCTGCCGATGTGCGCAACGCGCAGTAACCCGGCCTGCGTTTCTTCTCAGGTTTGACCAGGAGCTCCCCGTGCCGACTGCCTTGCCATGGCTGAGCCGACACCCGCGCGCCGCAAAGCGCCCAGCAGCCCATCAAGGCTTTACCTTGATCGAGCTGATGGTGGTGTTCGCCATCATGGCCCTGGTGGTGGCGATGGCGCCGGTCGCCTATGACCGGCTCAAGGACGGGGTGCAGTACCGTGACACCGTGCGCACAATGATCAGCCAACTGCGTTCGGCCCGGTACGTTGCGGTGTCCCAAGGTGAGCCAGTGCGCTTTACCGTCGACCTGCAGACCCGGCACTACGGCTATGCGGGCTCGGTCAAGGACATTCCAGAGACCGTGGATCTGCGCACCACGGTGGCAGATCGCGAGTTTGTGCCCAACAGTTCGGCCTCGATCGTGTTCCTGGCCTCGGGCGGCTCGACCGGCGGCAGTGTGGAGATTCTGCGCAAGAATGGTGCCGGCACGCGGTTGCGGGTGGACTGGCTGTCGGGCCGGGTCACCCAGGAGCCCTTGTTCCAATGAGGCGGCAGTCGTCCCTGTCCCGGCGGACCCGGCGCCAGCGTGGCATGACCCTGCTGGAGATTCTGGTGGCGCTGTCCATCATGGCGATCTCATTGGGCATGATCTACCGGGCCACCGGCAGCAATGCGCGCAGCGTCGGCGATCTCGATCGTTACCAATATGCGGTGCAGCTGGCGCAGTCCATCATGGACTCGCGCGATTCGGTCTATGAAAGCGGCTGGAACGAGTCCGGCCAGAGCAATGGCTACCAATGGAGCGTGCAGAGCGCACCGTTCAAGACCGGGGTGGACGAGAGCCCGAACATCCCCGTGCTGCATGAGGTGCATATCAGCGTGAACTGGGCGGAGGGCGACCGCCCGCGTGTGTTCGAGCTCACCACGTTGCGTGCACAGCGCAGGCCACCCGATCCTGCTGAGAATGTGGTGCCCGCAGGATGAGCCGCATTCGTACTTCTTTGCGGACGCATGGCAATCCAGGCCCACGCCGCACGGCCGCCGGCTTCACGCTGGTGGAGATGCTGGTGGCCATGTCCTTGCTGTCGCTGATCGTCTTGGGTCTGGCCGGCGCCATGGGAACAATGGGCCGCACCGAAACCAGTATCGACAACCGGCTCGAACGCATGGACGAGTCGCGTGCCAGCACCGATTTTTTGCGCGCCGTGCTGGGCCGTATCTCTGCCAAACGCGTGCAGGGCTTGCAGCAGCAGGGCATGCTCAGTGCCGCGCCTTCCGCGTTTTTCTTTGAAGGCGCTGGCCAGTCGATGACCTGGGTAGGGGTGATGCCTGCGCGTTATGGCGTTGGTGGCCGCTACCATTTCCGGCTGGCAATGGGCAGCTACGATGGCGCACCGGCCATTGTGCTGAGTTATTTGCCCTGGACCGATGCGCAGACGCTGCCTGACTGGGGTGCGGCGCAGACGTATCCGCTGCTGACGCATGCGACCGGTTTGTCTTTTCAGTACCTGGATGGCGCGATCGATCCACCACAATGGGGCAGCGACTGGGGGGCGGTCGACCGGCTCCCCCAGGCGGTGCAGGTGGTGATGACTACCGACACCTCGGTGCTGCCACCGGTGGTGGTGCAGTTGCGCGTGATGCCTGCTGGCGACCCACGCGGCGGTGGTGGTGGTGCGAGCCTGGGAGGTTCCTTGGGATGATGCGAGCACCTCTTCAATACGGCACGCAGGCCGGACCTCAGCAACAAGGCATGGCTTTGATCGCCGTGCTCTGGTTGGTGGCTGCGCTCAGCCTGATGGTGACCGGCGTCAGCGGCGTCGTGCGCCAGGAAGCCAAGATGATTGGCGTGGCCAAGGACAAGGTGACCGCGCAGGCCGTGGGCGATGCGGCTGTGGTCATGGTGCTGCAGCAGCTGGCGGCCGATCGCACCATTTTGCAGGAGACCACCGAGACCTCGGTCAATTACCAGGGCACCCAGGTAGCGGTCAGTGTGATGCCGCTCAATGGCCTGATCAATATCAATGGCGCATCGTTGCCGCTGCTGACGGCGCTGATGAGCGTGGGCGGGGGATTGCCGGAAGGCGCCGCCCAGGAGCTTGCGGTAGCGGTCCTCGATCGCCGTGAGCGTTCCTCGCTCGACGGCCGCCGGCCGGAGCGTTTTGAGGCGATAGAAGACCTGATGCAGGTGCCCGGAATCGATTACGACCTCTATGCTAGACTCGCGCCCTTGATCACGGCGGCGACCGCCGGCTCAGGAGGCGCCACGGTCAATCCGTTGGCGTCGCCTCCGGATGTGCTGCGGGTGCTGGCTAACGGAGATGAGGGCATCGCAGCCCGTATCGCTGCATCGCGTGGTCAGCCAGGGCTGGACACCACTGGCCTGGACGCCAACTTGGCGCGCCCTGGCGGCGCACAGCGCCGCTACCGCATAACGGCCCAGGTGCCGATGGCGGACGGACGGATTTTTCTTGTAGATCGCAGTGTGTACTTCGGGGCCAGAACGAGAGACGGCCTGCCCTGGTATACGTTTGAAGCGCGCCAGATGCTGAAGCCAGCATCCTGATCGAAGCAAAGCACCCTTATGGCAATTTCTACTGAATCGCGCTTTTTTGGGCTGGATCTGAACCAGCTCAAGGCCGATATTTTAAAAACCTGGCGCAGGGCGCCACAATGGCCGCCGCTGTCATGGCTGCGGCCCGCACAAATGCTGCGGCTGGTACCTGCAGAGGGCGCCCCTACCGTGGTGTGGGAAAGCGGCGAGCCGGTGCTTAAACCTGGGCGTGAGCCTGTGTTTTGGGCGTTGGAGCTGCCCGAACACATGGTGCTGCGCAAGACGGTGGCCCTGCCTGCGCTGGATCCTCAGGATTGCGCCAGCGCCGCTGAATTGGAAGTGCAGGCGATCAGCCCTTTTGCTGCCGATGATCTTCTCTGGGGCTATACCGAGTTGAGCCGCAGCAGCAAGGCGGTCAAATTGCTCGTGGTGCTGGCTTCCCGAGCGCAGACCGAGCCCTATCTGCAGGCGCAGGTGGCCCAGCAACTGCATCTGCAGACGCTCAAGGGCCAATCCAAGGCCGAGTCGTTGGAGCAGCCCGAAGTCTGGGTGTTTGCACCGGAACGCAGGCCGGTGGTGTTCCAGGGCTTTGGTGAGCAAGCCCGTTATGCACTGGGTCGCAAGCGGCTGTGGTGGAATGTCGCTGGGGTGGCGCTTGCTGTGCTGCTGCTCGCTGCGATTGCCGCTACTCCTACTGCACAGTTGCGAATGCGTGCGATTGAGGCCACCCATGCCTATGAGGGTATGGCCGCTAAGACCGCCGATGTAGTCGCCAAACGCGATACGCTGATTCAGAGTGCCGACAAGGTCGCTGGTCTGTCGGAGCTGTTGGCCGAGCGCATTGATGGGGTCCAGGTGCTCAGCATGCTGACCAATGTGCTGCCTGACGATACGGCCTTGCAATCAGCACGTATCCAGGGCAGCAAGGTGACGATCTCCGGCTTGACCGAGAATGCCTCGGCCCTGATGCAAAAGCTCAGCAACCAAGAGGGCGTCAAGGACGTGCGTGCGCCCAGCGCTGCCACCCGCATGGGTGGCGGTAATAAAGAGAGTTTCACCATCGAGCTGGGGTTGGATGCCAAGGTTTTTGGCCCTAAGACGGTAGTGGAAGCCGCTGCTAAACCGCAGCCTGTAGAGCCTGTTGCTGGTGCGCCCGTTGGCGCGGATGCACCTCCAGCCCCCGTTGCCCCTGCGTCTGTTCCTGCAGCCGCCGCCGGAGCCCCGGCAGCAGGTGCCATCCCGGATTCGGCCCCACGCCCTGCGTCCCGAGCCACATTGGGTGGCAGTACGAAGCCGAGAGCCAGTTTGGGAGGATCCGTAACCCCTCCCGCTGAAGCTGGAGGGAAACAGCCATGATCGTGACCCGTCCCAACCGCAAAGAACTGCTGATCCTGGTTGCCACTGCATTGCTGGTGCTGCTGCCTTTGATCGGTCTTGGCACTTATGTCGCCAGCAAGCACCTTTGGGCGCAGGCCCGCCTATCGGAGTTTGAACCCCGTTATGCGCGACTGCGTGGCTTGGATCTGCAGCGCGAGGAGATCGACCAGTCGCTGGAACGTGCCTTGCAGATCCGCGCCGAGTATATTTACCCCGCGAACCAGGATGTGGCCCAGACGGGTAACGCGGTGCAACAGAAGGTGCGTAGCCTTCTGACCACGGCAGGGTTGACTGTGGTGAGCAGCCAGGTGCTGCCTGCCAAAGAAGAAAAAGGTTTTGACCGCATTCCGTTGTCGCTACGGGCCGAAGGGGATCTGCTTGCAGTGGACAGCGCACTGGCTGTCTTGAATGAGCAACTGCCGGTGATGTTGCTGGCCGACGTGGAAGTCAGAAACCAGGGCACTTTGCAAGTGATGAATGACAAGATGGCGCCTCGTCTGAGTCTCCAGATGACCTTGAGCGTGTTGAGGGAGCGTCCATGAAGCGCTATATAAGTGTCATTCTGATAGCTGCCAATATGGTGTTGGCGCTGGTTTTGGTCTGGATGTGGCTCAGTCCAGGTGGCGGATTGAAAAATACCCATTGGGCGATGCCCCGAGGCCAGAAGTCCAACCTGGATGGTATCGTGCCCCATTTGGGCAAGGCGCAGCCAATGGATCACAGCCAGTTTCTGGCGATGCTGGACCGCCCCTTGTTCTCTCCCACCCGCCGCCCGCCGCCTCCGCCTCCGGTAGCGGCCGCAGAAGCACCGCCCCCGCCTCCCGACTATCTGGCGGACGCGGTGCTGAGTGGTGTCTATATCAGCGAGGATGGCAAGACCGGCGGGATCATTATCAAGTTCCAGGGCAAGGATAAGTCCTTGCCATTGCAGGGCTTGCTCGATGGCTGGACCCTGAGTTCGGTAGCGGAAAACCGGGTGTATTTCACCCGCGCTGGCGTGACCAAGGAAATTGCCTTGCAGAAGGGCAAGCTGCAGCAGGGCTATACGCCTGCTGCGGAGCCCGTTGTCTCGCAAAGGCCCATGCCTGCCCAAATCGGGCAGCCGCCTGCAGGCGCAGATACACCCCCACCGCGTCGCCGTGCAAGCCTCGGCGGCTCTACCGCTGCCCAGCGCCCCTGAGCGTGGCAATCTCTATAAATAGATAGATCCTAGGGTTAGAACCATGAAGTCTCCCGTATTTTTCAACACGGCGCTGGTAGTTGCACTGGGCCAGATCGGCATGCTGCTGCCGGCCCAGGCGCAAACTGCAGCACCGCTGCCTGCGGCCCAGCCTGCAGCGCAGGCAGCTGCTCAGCCGCCTGTGCTGCAGGCGCCCAATATCCTGATCTCCCCCAAGATGGGTAGTGACGAGGAAGAGCAATCGACCGAGCCGCGGGTGATGCGCGGCACCGATAAGCTGCTGAATATTGACAAGTCCACACCTATCACCGGTGGCGCGCCGGTCAGCTTCCGTTTCGAGGAAGCACCAGTCGCCGAGGTGGTTCGCACGGTGATGGGCGATATTCTGAAGATCGACTATGTGATGCACCCGCCGCTGCAGGGCACGGTGACTTTGACGACGCCCAAGCCGATCGATCCAGACAAGGCTGTCTTTCTGCTGGAGGCGGCGCTGCAGGCCAATGGACTGGCGATGGTGCGCGATGCCCGCGGCACCTACCAGGTCGGCAAGCCCGAGGTGCTGCGCAGCCTGGTCGGCAATGTGCGCATCGCCGGTGCGCCGGGCAGCATGGCACCGGGCTACGGTGTGATCGTGGTGCCGCTGCAATACATTGGCGCCACCGAGATGTCCAACATCCTCAAGCCCATCATTCCGGCCGAAGCGTTGATCAAGGTCGATACCGTGCGCAACGTGCTGATCATGCAGGGTACGCGCACCCAGTCCGAAGGCTGGATGGAGATGGTCAAGACTTTTGACGTGGACCTGCTCAAGGGGATGTCGGTTGGCATCTACCCTCTGAAGCACGCCTCGATCGAAGAAGTCAGTGCGGCGCTGCAAATGGTCAATGGTGGCGGCGGCCAGGCGGCGCAAGGGCAGGGCGCTGCAGCGTCGGCGGGTATTGCGGGTGGAGCGGCCAGCGCTGCCGCGCAACGCCGTCCCGGCCAGGCAACTGGTGCTGCTGCCAGCGGTAGCGGCAATAACCAGCTCAGCGGCAATGCGGCAGCGGCAGCTGCGCTGCTGACCTCGCTGGGCGATTCCAATCCCCTGTTCGGTGCTTTGCGGGTGCTGCCGATCCCGCGCCTCAATGCGCTGATGGTGATCACGCCACGCGCCTCCTACCTGGATGAGGCAGAGCGCTGGATTCGCCGCCTCGATGTGCCCGGCTACGGGGGCAGCGAGCCTGAACTGTATGTCTACCGCGTACAGAACGGCAATGCCAAGTACCTGGCCCAGGTGCTCAATGGCATCTTTGGTGGCCAGCAAGGTGCCGGCGGCAATATGACGTCCGGCGTGGCGCCCGGGCTGAACGGCGTCAATAACAATAACAACCGTTTGGGGGGTGGCTTCAACAACTTTGGCGGTACGACGGGCTTTGCATCCGGTTTTGGCAATAACAACGCCAACCGCTTTGGCAACACCGGCAATGCCCAGCAGCAAGGGGGCACGCCCACCATCACCGCTACCGCTATCGGTGATATCCGCGTCGTAGCTGATGAGTTCAACAACACGATCCTGGTTTGGTCCACGGGTTCGCAGTTCCGCAAGATCGAGGCGTCGCTCAAGCGCCTGGACGTCGCGCCTATCCAGGTACTGATCGAGGCCAGCATCATTGAAGTGACTCTCAATGACAACCTGGAGTATGGGGTGGAGTGGTTATTCCGTAACAGTGGCATCGGAGGGCGCAATTTCTCGGGCACCGGCAGCCTTGGGTCGTTGAATAACACGACTCCCGGCACCATTGCTGCGGCAGCTGGCAACTTTACCTATTCGCTGTTCAACAGCGGGGGGGATATCGCCGCTCGCTTGAGTGCCGTTGCGGGGCAGGGACAGGTAAAGATGCTCTCCAGCCCCTCGGTGATGGTGATGGACAACCACCCAGCTTCCATTTCTGTGGGCGAGCAAATCCCGGTCAAGGTCAGCAGCACCATCACGTCGACCAGCTTTCTGTCAGACAACTACCAGCTCAAGGACACTGGGGTGATCTTGAACGTCACGCCTTCCGTCAATTCCGGCAATATGGTCAGTCTGCAGATTGACCAGTCGGTCATCGACAGTGCCGGCCTCGATTCCGCATCGCAACAGACCAAATTCTCTAACCGCCAGCTAACCAGTAAGCTGGCCGTGCGCTCGGGTGAATCCATCGTCATGGGTGGTTTGATCAGAGACCGCAACGAAGACTCCGACTCGGGCATCCCTTTGCTGAAAGACATCCCGATCATTGGCAAGGCCTTCAGCAGCACTGTTAGAAAAACTGCGCGCACGGAACTTTTGCTCGTTATGACGCCTCGTGTCGTACGTACTGATGTGGATGTGCGGGAAGTCAGTGAAGAGTTGCGTGACCGCCTGCGTGGGTTGAACGATGATGATCTGCTCATCCGCGCCAACAATGCCCCCGCCCCTGCATCCCGTGTTGTTCCGGTGCAACCGGTGCAGACGCAGTAAAGAACCATGTTGTAGAGATACTGAGAAATGACTTCTAACCTGATGATCCAATCCGCGAAAGCTTTGTTTGCAATCGGTGCTGCCGCCTCGACGGTGGCCTGCGCCAGCTTTCAGCCAGATACCCCCGAACAAGCTGTATTGAAGCGCTCGCAAGGCTATTGGGATGCTCGCCTCAAAGGTGATGCAGAAAAGACACGCAGCTATATGAATGAGGCCTTTCGCCTGGCTGTAGATGAAAAGCTCTTTGCTAAAAACTACATGGCGACCTTTGCTGTCGCTGCTGAAGCACAGAAGGCCACTTGCGAGCCTGAAAAGTGCGAGGTCGGCGTGAATTTGAAGGTGAATCCTCCGATTCCCGGCCGAAAAATGGGTACCATTGACATGTATTCGAAGCAAACTTGGTTGCTCGAAGACGGTCGGTGGAACCTCTACCAAGCGCCTTGATGCTGACAGGTGTGCGCGCGAGCCACTGTGCATGGTTGGTTGTTGTAAATTCTCAACAATCGACTAAAAAAAACAGGCTGCTAGCTTTGCATACCCCGTGAGCGCTATGCTATTATTTCTTAGCGTAAACAATCGTGGTAGTTGCGCTGACTAACTTTTTTTAACTGGAGTGTGTTTATGAAGAAAAATGTTCTGGCACTGAGCATTGCTGCCATGATTGGTGGTTTTGCAGGCGCCGCTTCTGCTCAAGTGTTCCCTAACACCGGCATGACCCCCGCTACCGCTGCCACTCTGGAGCAGAGCGAAGGTGGCGCTGGCCACATCCTGGTGGTGCCTTACTTCACCTCGCAAAACGACAACATGTCCGTGTTCCACGTGGTGAACACTGACACCGTCAACGGCAAGGCTCTGAAGGTTCGTTTCCGTGGCGCTGCCAACTCTGACGATATCTTGGACTTCACCGTGTTCCTGTCGCCTGGCGACGTGTGGACTGGTTCGGTGCAAGGCAACGAGCAAGGCTCTACCTTCCTGACGAACGACAAGAGCTGCACCTTGCCTGACATCCGTGGTCAGCAAGTTCAATTCGTGACCGACCGTCTGCCATCTGATGCAACTGCTGCTCAGACCAAGGAAGGCTACGTTGAAATCCTGAACATGGCTGACATCAAGCCTAGCACTGATGAAAAGTCCATCTACTTTGCTACCAAGCACAAGAACGGCGTTGCACCTTGCACGTCTGAAGTTCTGGACCAAACTCTGAACATCAACCCGCTGAGCACCACCAGCGTGGCCGCAGCTTCTGCTCTGGGCTTCGATACCCCATCGGGTAAGCTGACTGCTGACTGGTACATCCTGAACGTGAACCAAACTACCACGTTCTCCGGTGCTGCTACTGCTATCGCTGCTACCGGTGGCAATGGCCGCGGTAACTTCGTGCTGTTCCCACAAGACGAAACCAACTCCGCAGCTACTTCGGGCAATGCAGCTTCGCTGACCGCTGACCCACTGCTGAAGGGCAACATCGTCAAGCCAGTGAACTTCGACTTCCCTGACCTGTCGACCCCTTACCTGGCTACCACTGCCAACCCAGAAGCCCAAGCTTCGCGTCTGACGCAAGCTGTGGCTAACAACGGTGTGTCGAACCAGTTCGCGCTGGACACGCTGATTGCTGCCAAGACCGACTGGGTGCTGTCGATGCCTACCCGCCGTTACAGCGTGGGTGCTGACTACACGAAGAAGCCTACCGATGCAGCTTACCGTGTGTTCAACACCGGCGTGGTGGATCTGGCTTCTGCCCGTTACTTCACGCCAGAAAACACCTACGTGAACACCGCGAATGGCCTGATCTGCGCAAACACCAACGCGTACACCTTCTGGGATCGCGAAGAGACCTCCAAGCGCAACGGCGCTGTGATCTCTCCAAGCACCCTGAAGGGTCTGGACTTCTGCGGCGAAGTGAACGTGCTGTCGTTCAACGACGCAGCTGGTACCTCGGTGCTGGGTGCTTCCGTTGCTCGTACCAACGTGCAAGTTGGTTACGAAAACGGTTGGGGCGCTATCAGCTACACCAAGGCTCTGCCAGTGGTGGGTTCTTCGTTCATCAAGCTGATGAACAGCGGTGGCGCAGCTAACGGCTTCAGCGGTACCTACGGTATCACCTGGCCTCACCGTTTCGCCAAGCCAGTGGCTGCTCAGTAAATTTAGCGATAAGCTAAAGTTCTAGCCTAGACCGAAGGACAGAGAGTGATCTCTGTCCTTTTTTTCTTTTTGGATGATGCCGGATGCCCGTGCTTTTCGCTGGGGTTCATCCATGAATGATTCGCATAGCTTTGCTATGCTGCTTCTTTTGAGCTGAGGAATGCTAGATGCGTAGTTGGTTGACATCTCTTGGAGCGGCAGCGGTACTCGGAGCCAGCAGTGTGGCCGTCATGGCACAGGCGGCAGATCCGGTGCTGATCGAAGGCCATGGTGTTGCAGTTCGTGAGAGTGACATCTTGAGCGATGCCAAGCGTATGCCGGAAGAAATGCGAGCCTCGTTCTTGGCCCGCAAGGAAAGCGTGGCCCAGATGGCTGATGCGATCTATGTTCGCCGGGTGTTGGCCTTGCGAGCGAGCCAGGAGCAGATGGACAAGCAGCCCGAGACAGCGGCGGCTGTCAGAATTGCGACGGACAAGGTGCTGTCAGACGCATACCTGGTGAAATTCGACAAGGACCATACACCTGATCAGAAGGTGGTCGATGCGCAAGTGAGCGCAGCTTACCTGGTCAACAAAGATAAGTACCAAGCGCCTGAGCAGGCGCATGTAGCACATATCTTGATTGCCAACCAGGACGATGCAAAGGCCAAGGCACAGATCGAGAAGCTGCGCCAAGAAGCGGCCTCCGGTGCCGATTTCGCCCAACTCGCCAAGACCAATTCCTCCGATGCAGGCTCGGCGCTCAAAGGCGGTGATCTGGGCCTGATACCCCGGGGTCAAACCGCTCCTGAATTTGAAACCGCTGCGTTTGCGCTCAGCAAGCCGGGCGAACTGAGCCCCGTAATCAAGACGCAGTTCGGCTACCACATCATCAAGCTGATCGAGAAGAAGCCTGCGCGTACGATGTCGTTGGAAGAGGTGAAGCCGCAACTGGAGAAGCAATTTGTCCAGCAGGCGATCCAGCAGGCGCGCAAGGCTGAGATTGAAAAGATCAACGAGAAGACCAAGGCCGACTCCGCCAATCTGGAGGCATTCTCTGCCAAGTTCGCGGCGCAAAAATAATAGCCTTTGTTAAGGCAAGCAACAAAAGAGGAGGCCATGCCTCCTCGACTTGTTTATGTCATGCTGATAGGCTCGGCTCGCTCACAGATAGGCTCTCCCCGTCCATGCTGGATTCCTTGATAAAAAATACCCGCGAACTGGTCGCCAGTCGCGCCCTGGTCGGCGTGATGACCCGCCGAGAGGTCGCTGCACGCCATGCGGGCACTGCGCTGGGCGTCATCTGGCCCTATCTCCAGCCGCTGCTGTCCGTTGCGGCTTATTACCTCGTGTTCGACATCGTGTTCGCGATGCGCCTGGGGGAGGGTGCATCCAGCCATGCGGTGGGTACCTTTCTGATTGTGGGGGCGCTGCCTTGGATGGCCTTTTGCGATGCGGTATCGCGTGGCATGGGCAGCCTGCTGGAGGCAGGATCCATTTTGCAGAAGAACCCGCTGCCGCCGGTGCTGTTCCCGGTGCGATCGGTGTTGGCCAGCTCCTGGATCTTTGGTCCGCTGATGCTGCTGCTGGCGCTGTGCTACATCCCTGTGCACCATATGCAGTGGGGGGTATTGGCCTTGCTGCCGCTGATGGCCATGCAGCTGCTGATGACCTTGCTGCTGTCGTACGCGCTGGCGATCTTTGCCGCGGCCTTGCGCGATACCGTGCAGCTGGTGGGTTTTATGCTGTCGGTGGGTATCTACCTGACGCCGATCCTGTTTCCGATCACGATGTTTCCGCAAGGTTGGCGCTGGCTGCTGTGGCTCAACCCGATGGCTTCCTATGTCATGGGCTACCAGTCTGCGCTGCTGCAGGGCCAGTGGCCGGAGCTGCAAGTCTGGGTGGTGAGCGCTGTGTGGATTGCAGTGCTTGCCATGGTGGTGAATGTGCTGGTGCGGCGCAGCCGCGACCAGCTGGTGGACTGGCTATGACGGGCGTGCAGATGGCGAAGACGCAAGAGACCGCGGCCGTGCTGGTGGTCAAGAACCTGGGCAAGGAATACAAGCTGTATGACTCCCCGCGCCAGCGTGTGAAGGCGCTGCTGACGGGGCGGGCCATGCACCGCAGCCACTGGGCGCTGCGCGATGTCAGCTTCAGCCTGGCGCGCGGCCAGTGCATCGGTGTGGTGGGGGATAACGGTGCCGGCAAGAGCTCGTTGCTCAAATTGCTGGCAGGCACGATGCAACCCTCGACCGGCTCCATTGAGCGCTCCGGCCGTATCACCGCCATTTTGGAGCTGGGAGCCGGTTTCCACCCTGATTTCAGCGGCCGCGACAACCTGTATTTTGCCGGCAGCCTGATTGGCATCAGCCATGAGGAGATGCGCAAGCTGGAGCCGGAGATCATTGCCTTCTCCGAGCTGCAGGACGCGATCGACCGGCCGGTCAAAACCTATTCCTCGGGCATGAATGTGCGCCTGGCCTTTGCGCTGGTCACCGCCGTGCAGCCCGATGTGCTGATCGTCGACGAAGCGCTGGCCGTCGGTGACCAGAGCTTTCAGAAGAAATGCATCGAGCGCATTCTGGACTTTCGCCAAAAGGGCTGCACCATCCTCTTTTGTTCGCACAGTCCCTACCATATTCGCCACCTCTGCGATGCCGCGTTGTGGCTGGAGCAGGGCCAGGTGCAGATGTTTGGCGAGACCGAGGCGGTGCTGGCGGCCTACGATGTGCGCACGCGCCAAAAGCAGGATGAGAAGGACCGGCAACAGTGGGTTGATGATGCGGCAAGTGCTGTGCCGTCGGTGCTGACCGATGCGGCAGCAGCAGCGGTGGCTACAGAACCGGTCGATCCACTGGCTACGCCCTATGCCGTGGAGCCCCCCAACCTGCCTCCAGCCGAAGAGGCTGGCAACGCCTGCATCCTGTCGGTGGATATTGCCAACCTGAGCCCGGGCGACCCGCCGGTGTTGCAAGGCCAGGACCTGGTGATCACGATCAAGGCACGCGGCAACGGGGCCGAGCGGCCCAATATCGGCTTCATGATCGAACAGAACAAGGGCGTGGGCATTGCCTGCCTGGCTACGCACGAAGAGGGTGCGGTTCCCCTGCAATTGCCTGATGGCAGTTGGCAGTCGGTACTGAGCTTTCCGGACCTGCCTTTGCACAGCGGTGACTATGTGGTCAGCGCCTTCTTGTTCGATGGCTCGGGTCTGGCGGTCTACGACCAATGGTTCCAATACACCGTCTTCCGCTTTATCTACCCCAAGCCGCTGCCTGGACTGGTACGATTGCCCCACCATTGGAGCTGAGGCTGCGCGCAAGCGCGTGCACCGCTTGAACCCCAGGAAACGAGCGCGCCAGCGTTTGCGCTGGCGTGCCCACCGCCCCCAGATTTATGACCACGAATTCTCCCTCTGCGACCAGCCAGGGCCAGCAGCTGCTGGCCGAAGCCCAGCTGATGCTGGCCAATGGCAATTTTGAAGCGGCCTCGGGCCTGCTGCTGCGTGCCCGTGCCGAAAAGGATGTGATGCTGGCAGCGCATGCGCTGATCGAGCAGCATGGGCTGACCGGCTCGTTCCGCAACATCATGGGCCTGGACTGCACGATTTCCACAGCCGATGATATTTTTGGCTTCTTTGCCGGCCACCCCAGCAGCAACAACCCGCTGCGCGACTACCTGGCCGATGGCTGGCGCACCCTGGCCGAGCTGATGACGGTGATGGAGCGTGTCGGTCAGCCGCTGGTGCAGAGCCAGCATTTTCTGGAGTTTGCCAGCGGCCATGGCCGTTTTACCCGCCACCTAGCCCATCTGCTGGGCCCCGGCAAGGTGACGGTATCGGATGTGGTGCCCGATGCGGTGGACTTCGCGCAGCGTACCTTTGGCGTACAGGGCTTTGTATCTGCCAGCGTGCCTGAGCAACTGGTGGCCCCGCGCCAGTACGACACGGTCTTTGTGCTGTCGCTGTTCAGCCATCTGCCGCGCAGCACCTGGGGCCGCTGGCTGCAGGTGTTGTACAACCTGGTGTCGCCGGGTGGCATTCTGGTGTTCAGCACGCACGGCATCAAGGCGGCCCGGTTTGACAGCGTTCCGCTCGACGATGAGGGCTTTTTCTTTGCGCCGTCGAGTGAATCGAACGCCATCGATCCGAACGAGTACGGCACGGCCTTTACGACCGAAGCCTTTGTGCGCGCGCGCATTGCCGAGACCGTGGGCGCCGACAAGCTCGAATATTTCTCCCCCGTGCAGTTCTGGAACCACCAGGACGTGTACGTGCTGCGAAAGCCTTCATGAACCGCGGAAACCGTATGCGCCGCCTGGCGCAATTGCGTGAAAAGCTGCTGGGCCTGCCCGCGTTTGACGACAGCCGGATCACCGACGAGTGGTTCCGCTCCCACTTCCACTACGCAGCCGATGTGGTGGCGCAGTGGCTCAGCCCGGTGATGGATGTGAGCACCGCCCGCCTGCTGCAGTTTGGCTGCGGCGATGGCATCACCGATCTGGCCCTGGTGCTGCGCCATGGCGCTGCAGCCATCCACGGCGTTGATGTGCGCCAGGAATACGCCAAGCTGCCCCGCATTGCGCAGGAGCAGTTGGGTCTGCAACGCATTCCGGCCGCGCTGAGTTTTCAGACGATCACCCCCAGCGCGCCACTGGCGGGCCAGGCGCCGCTCTACGACGGCATCATGAGCTGGTCCACCTTTGAGCATGTGCAGCGCGACCAGTTGCTGCCCATCCTGAAAGACCTGCTGGCCTGCCTGAAGCCGGGCGGGCATTTCTTCTTGCAGATCGAGCCGCTGTTCTACTCGGCCTTTGGCTCGCACCTGCGCCGCTATGACAGCGTTGCCTGGCACCACCTGCTGGTGGATGAGGATGCGCTCTGGAAGGTGATAGCAGCCTATGACGGTGAACTCAGCCCCGATGAGGTGGACTTTGGATTTGCCGATTTTGGGCCGGAGGGCTACAAGCGCTTTGTGTTCAAGGAATACCAGGAGCTCAACCGCCTGACCGCCGACGAGCTGGTGGCGCTGGCCAAGGAAGCGGGCTTTACGGTGGCGCGCGAAGAGCGCCGCCACTATGAGCCCGAGCCGGTGCCCGAGGTCTTGTTGGCGCAGTACCCGCGCGAGGTACTGACCAACAACGAGATCTTTTTGCTGCTGCAGCGACCCGTTTGATCCTTGACTGGCCTTCCGCTAAGTGGTGAGTTGCAATACGTTGTTTTCACCAAGTCGGACTGGTTGAGTTTCCCTACCCTAGCCTGTCCGGTTGAACGACCCTCACACTTAGAACGCCCTAGCGCTCACCACTCGCCAAAACATCCTGACCATGAAGCGCTAAACAAATGATCTAGAAGCATCTCGTGACAATCCCATAGGTCGTTGTAAGGTTCAAGTAGGGATTGTTAAATAGCATGAAACTATGCAAATATGGTTTTGCATTAATTTCATCAAGGGAATGCTTATGAAGAACTTAGTGGCGCTTACAGCGCTGTTCAGTGCTGCCGCTGCAAATGCGGCGGATGCAGGAGCGGTGGATCATGCTGATGCAAGTGCATCTTGGGGGTGGGCCTGCACTTCTGAGCTTCCTCACTACCAAGGAGTGATCCACGCGTACCGATCTGATGGCCTCTTCTTAGGAGTGCTTGAAGCAAACCATCCGCGTGAGCAAGCAGTGGCAAATCTCTGTGGAGGGAATGGGAACCATGGCTTTGGCGGCGACTTTATCTACGATGCGAGCTGGCTAGATGGCCGTAGATACAACATCAATTTGTATTTTATTCGCGCAGATGGATCCAACTTCGAAGTTCCAGGCTCGCCAGTGAGGGGCGTGCAGTTTGGCAGTGCGCCCCCTCCGCCGCCCCCACCACCACCACCTCCACCGCCCCCACCTCCGCCACCCAGTCCACCCTATGTGGTTGTGGAGGGGTGCAATATCCAACGGCCTGGCCCAGGATGGGCTGCGATCGCATGGGGAGGCAGTCCTCCGCCATCCGCCAACTGCCCACCACCTAATTCCTTCGGGGTGCAGACTTATATGAAATACAGAAATTTCAATGTATTTCCAGCATTTGGGCGAGGCACTACTATGACAACATGTGCTGGGCCTGTTCCAACAGGATGGACTGTAGTCAGCAATAGCAGAACATCTTATATATGTCGCCAACCTGGAGGAACGGGTGCAAATGGATGGGAGTGGGAGATTCGTAAAAATTGAGTTTGGCGTGCTTTCAAAGACGCCTTCATGCTTTCATCCCACTGCTTGGACACTGGTCCAAGCAGTGGGATGTTTTACATGGGGGAAATACGATGTAGGTGCCCCTGGATTCCCGGACCTAGTCGGCTTAACAGACTGTCTGTGAATAGCTAGCCCGGGGGCGAGCAAGGTGGATCATGCGTTGACGGTTGTAGCGTCTTCCCGCTGCACTGGCACCGAGACACTGGCGCTGTAGCTCAAGCGCTGCATGCGCTGGCCCAGGCCGCTGCGGCTGAAGAGGCGGCGGTTGATCGACGGTTGGCAGTGCAAAGGTGTGCGTACCAGCCAGCAGGTGTGGCGCACTTCAAAAGCGGGGTGGAAGTACGGATCGCCCTGGTCCAGGAAATCGCGCCAGCGGCTGGCGAACAATGCCGAATCCTCGGGGTGCGGGTCATAGCCTTCGGCCTTACCCCGGGTGATGGATTCATGGTGGATCAATGTGGCTTGCGGGCAGTACAGCACACGCCAGCCCAGCTGCAGGGTGCGCAGGCACAGGTCCACATCGCCAAAGCCCACGGCCAGCTTCTCGTCATAGCCGTCGATGGCATCAAACGCATCCTTGCGCATCAGCAGGCAGGCGGCGGTCACGGCCGATACCTCATGCGTACTGACCAGGCGGCCCATGAAGGCGATGTCGACGCGGTCGGGAGGCAGCTTCAAGAACTTGCCGTAGTGCTCGGCAATGCCGAAGGCGCCTACGCAGACACCGGCGTGCTGGATCGATGTGCGGTCGGGGTAGAGCAGCTGAGCGCCCACCATGCCGACGCTCGGGTCCTGGCACTGCGACAGCATGTGCTCCAGCCAGCCGCTCTCCAGCGCCTCGATGTCGTTGTTGCAGAACAGGTAGTGGCTGTAGGGGCGGGTCAACTGGCGCACGGCCCAGTTGTTGATGGCTGAGAAGTTGAAGGGCCCTTGGTAGCGCAGCACGGTGGCAGTGCCGTCTTGCTGCAACTGGGCAAAATAGTCCAGGCTGGCCTGCTCGGTCGAGTCATGGTCGATCACGATCAGGTCGTAGGCGGCATGCTGCACGGTGGCGCGGATGCTGTCCACGCACTGGCGCACCAGGCTGCCGTAGTTCTTGGTCGGGATGATGATGGCCACACGCTGGCCATCGGCGATCTGGTGCTGCGTCTCAAAGAAGTTGAAGGACACGCCGGCGGCCGAGCGCGCCGCGATCCCGCTCCGGTCCAGATGGCGTTGCAGCACCGCAGTCGAGGTGGCCATCACCTGGGCCATCTTGTCGTGGCCGGCCGAGCCGGTGTGGGTACGCCATTGGTAGAGGAGTTCAGGCAGGTGCACGATGCGGCTGGCCGCCTCGCTGACTCTCAGAATCAGATCGTAGTCCTGCGAAATGCCCAGGGCCTCATCAAAGCCGCCCAGGCTGCGCAGCAACGCCGTGCGAAAGCCCACCATGTGCACGATATAGGGGTGGCTGCGCAGGTATTCGGGCGAGAAGGCCGGGCGGTGGAAGTACTGCAGCACCTGCTTGCCATCGGGGCTGACCAGCACTTCGTCCGAGTACAGCATGTCCGGGTCATCGGCCATCACGCTTTGGGCGACGCGGTAGATGGCCTGGGGCTGGAGCAGATCGTCATGGTCCAGCAGCACCACAAACGGGGAGGTGGCCAGCGCCAGCGCCCGGTTGCTGGCATGCGATACGCCATGGTTGCGCTCGCCCAGGTGCAGCTTGATGCGGGGCTCCTGCGCGGCCAGCGCTTGCAGCATGCTGCGCACATGGGGCTGGGTGGAGGCATCGTCGGCGATGCAAAGCTCCCAGTGCGGGTAGATTTGGGCGCGCACCGAATCGACCATGGCGGTCAACATGGCCGGGTCGGTGTTGTAGGTGGGCACCAGGATCGAGATGCTGACCGGCTGCGTCAAGCTTGCAATCTCGGCGCGCAGCACCGGCAGCACCTCGCTGGCCAAGCGCTGTTGGTAGTCCTGCCAGGCATCGGTGGGAGCGACCGGTACGGTCGGGGCATCAGGGTGGCCCAAGGACAGCAGCTGGTGCTTGAGCATTGGGGTGCCACCGGTGCGCCAGGCGCGCCAGAGCCGGCGGCTGTTGCTGCCCAGTTGGCGGGGATCGGCGGCCAGCAGGTACATGCTGCGGGCCAGCTGGCGCAGCTTGTGGGGCAGCTTGCGCAAGGTAGAGAGAGTGGATGACAAGGAGCGGCTCTTGGTTTTTGTAGCAGGGGTGCTTGATTTGCAAGCACTATCGGGCCATTTTATTTAATGGGGGGATTGGCGCAGGCCCGTCAGGTAATCGTGTCCGTAGCTCCAGGGCTGCAGGTACTGGGCCTTCAGGTCGACGGCGGCAGCCGGCGCAGGCAGCGGTGGCTGGCCTTCGATGTAATGGCGCTGGCGAATGTCGAGCATCAGTGCCAGCCATTCGTCGGCCGACGTGCTCCAGGGACGCAGCCAGGTCCAGGGGCGGCCAGCCAGGCGCTCGGGGAAGGCGCCGATATCGGGCGCGATCACCGGCACGCCGGCCTGAAGGCAGGCGCTCAAGGTGTAGCTATAGGTCTCGGGCCACAGCGCGGGGAACCAGACCACATCGGGCTGCAGGCGCGCCATCAGTGCGGGCAGGTCGGCATCGTCGTAGGGTCCGTGTATCGTCAGGCTGGCATGGGGCTGGGTGCGCATGCGGCGGTGCGGGTAGCCTAGCAGGTGCAGCTCGACTGGTGCCTGGCTTTGGGCGGCTGCCAGTGCCACCGCTTCCATCACATCGCCCCCCTTGGCCAGGCTGACGCCGCCGAGGATGAAGACGCGCAGATGCGCATGGGGCGCCAGCGGTTGTCCCTTGGGTACGGGCAGCGTCGCTGCATCGGGGATGTCATGGTGGGTGACATAGCGCACCGGCGCATCGGGGAAGTAATGGTGCATGCGCAGCGCGGCATCCTTGCTCGGGGCCAGCACATAGCGCGCCTGGTTCAGGAACAGGCGGTGCCGCATGCGCCAGGCATCGATGTACTCGCCAGTGGGCGCGGGCTCGGCCCCCGAACATTGTGGGCACTGGGCCACACCCAGCGCCGCATAGTGCGCATTGTGCGTGGGCTCCATCAGGTTGATCTGCGGGCAGATGGCGTAGTAATCGTGCGCGGTGAAGTCATAGCGCACGCCCAGCAGCTCGGGCAGGCGCATCACTTCCAGGTTCAGGCCCATCAGGTGGTGGAAGTGGATATGGCTCACGCCCAGCTCGCGCAGTAGCGCTACCAGCGCTTCCGATTGCGTGGGCCAGTGGAACTCCTCGTCATAGCCCTCGGCCGCATCCAGCCACTGCAGGCGGATGTAGTTGTCTTCCAGCGGGGTCAGGGCCAGCGATACCGCGCGGTCACGCAGGCTGTGGGCCAGCTCCTTGACATGGCGCAGGGTGCCGCCGCCGGCGTTGTGCAACACCATCAGGATGCGCGGCAGCGGGTGCTGGCGCAGGCGGGCCTTGTCGATGGCATTGCGCGCGGCCTGGGCCGGGTTGGCTTTCAAGTGGGCTTGCACCAGGCTGTCGTAAGCGGGGTGCAGCTGCAGCAGGGTCTGGTAGGCGGCCTGCTCGCGCGGCGTCTTGCTGTCGCCGAAGCTGACGCCGCCGGTGTGCAGCACCACGCTGTCCAGCGCCAGCAGGTGGCGCCAGCCCAGGTCATGGGCGCGCATGCAGAAGTCGTTTTCTTCACCGTAGCCCTTGCCGAAATGCTCCACATCAAACAGGCCGGTCTGGGCCAGGCAGTCGCGGCGGATGTACATGCAAAAGCCGACGCCGGTGGGCACCTCGACCGTCTGCCCGGCATTGGCGCTGGCGGCCAGATGGTTCAGGCGCAGCAGGTCGGCATCTGCGGGCAGCGCATTCTTTTCGCAAAAGCGCGGGTAGCTGCAGATCGTCGCATTGTTGGAAAGCGGCGTGACGCTGCCCACATCTTCTGCGCTGTAGGCCGCCCGGTGCAGGCGGTCCAGCCATTCGTGGGACACCTCCGTGTCGCTGTTGAGCAGCAGCACATCATGGCTGGGGTTCAGCGCCATGCCCCGGTTGACGGTGGCCACAAAGCCCAGGTTGCTGTCGTTTTCCAGCAGATGCACGCGGCTGTCCTGCTGGGCCAGTTCGCGCAGCCAGGCCGTCAGCTCCGGCTCGGGACTGGCGTCATTGATCACCACCAGCTGGCTGTTGGTTTGCGTCGCCGCCTGCAGCACCGACTGCAGACAGCGCTGCGTGTCGCCCAGGCCCCGGTACACCGGGACGATGATGTCAACCATGGTCGCGGGCTGGGCTGCTGCCAGCGGGCGCACGGGTTCGGCCAGCGTGTCAGAGGGACTTGCTTCCTCGACCACGATGGCGGGCACCGCCTCATCCTGCGTCTCAGCGCTCACCTCCGCTGCATCGAATGCCTCCACTGCTTGCACAGGCTCGGGCTCGGGCACATGCACGACGGCCGGGGCGGGCGCAGGCCGGCCGCGCAGCCGGGCCTTGGCGCTGGCCAGTTTCTGGCCGACGCGGTAGGCCTCCGAGGCCTCGATATTGCTCAGATGGGTTTGCAGATTGTGGATATGCGTCTGCTGGCCCTGGATGTGCTCCTGCTGCTGGGCAATGGCTTCTTCCAGGTTTTGGCGCTGGTCCTGCATATGGGCCTGCAACTGGCGCAGCTGCGTGTGGGCATCGGCCTGGGCCTGCTGCGCGCGCAACACCTCGGTGTCAGCATGGCGGATGCGGGCCTGCAGTTCCTGGGCGCTATCGGCCAGCGCCGCATAGTCGGCGGACATGGGCCAGCCCAGGCTGACTTCGAGCACCGCACCTTCCGTCTGCAAGCAGTCCTGCAGCAGCGCCGGCGCAATCGGCAGGTGCAGGTGCGGGTCGTCGCCGGTCAGCAACAGCAAGGTGCTGCCCGGCGCGGTGGCGGGGGCCGGCTGCCAGCTGATCTGGCTGTGCGGCACCTGCGTCAGGGCTTCGGGCTGGTCCGCCTGCCAGCGCCAGCGCAGCGCGCCGCTCGCGTCATACAGGCGCATTGCGTTCAGGTGCAAAAAGCCGGGGCGGTCGGCCGGGTCCCAGCGCAAGCTGGGCTGGGCGCCTTCAAAGCGAGGCAGCGCAAAGCGAATGTTCTGCTGCAGCGCGCCGATCTGGCCCTTGGCAATCAGCTTGTGCGACTCGCTGAACTGGCCGGCATCGGCCCAGTACAGGTTGGTGGTGAAGCTGGCATGTGCGGTGTTGGCCTCGCTCTCGATCGCCAGCAGTGCATGGGCCTGGGCGGCGGCGGCATCGCTGCTGGGGCGGATGCTGCAGATGAACTGGTAGGCCAGCGCATCGGGCTGGGCCAGCAGGTAGCGCATCACCGCGGGGGGCAGGCTGTCGGCGGTGGTGCGGGCAAACTCGGATTCGTCGAGCGGGCGATCGACGGTCTCCAGCGATTGCACGCTCCACTGGCCCTCTTTCATCAGCCGCAGCAGCGACTGGCGCGTGAAAAAGCGCAGATGCGTGCGGTCGAGCAGGCCTTCCTCGCGGTAGCGCAGTTCGCCCTGCATCAGCTCCATGACCAAGCCGCAATAACCGGCATTGGGGATGGAGACCAGGATTTCACCGTTTTCTGCCAGCAGATCACGGCAGTCGGCCAGCAATTGCTCTGGTTGGCGCAGATGCTCAAGGACATCCGCGCAAACGATATAGTCATACTGACGCCGCGTAAAAGCCTCAGCCAGGTTGATCTGTTCCAGATCCGCCACAGCGAGATCGCGATAATACGGCCTGGCGAGCGCGGCCTCTTCGGCACTGAACGTCACCCCATCCAGGATGCAGGCCTTGTGCTGCTGCAGGTACTGGCCCAGCACACCTGGGCCGCAGCCCAGATCGAGCACACGGGCGCCCGGCTGTATCTTGTTCGCCAGCACGGACAGCGAGCTGCGTTGCTGGAGATCGATGTGGCGGGTGTAGACGTGGTGTTCGCGGGTCATGGATATGGGAATGGATAGGAATTCTGCCGGGATAGGCCTGCACAGGCAGGTGAACAATGAATGACTGACAAGCAAAATCGTGTGGCAATTCTATTGTCTACATTCAATGGCGAACGGTTTCTGCCTGCGCAGCTTGATTCCCTGCTGGCGCAGAGCCATGCAGGTTGCGATATCTGGGTGCGCGACGATGGCTCGAGCGACCAGAGCCTGGCCATTGTCCGGCGCTATGCCAGCATCCATCCGAACATCCATTGCCAGGCAGGGCCAAACCTTGGTTTTGTAGCTAGTTTTTACGAATTATTGCAAAACGTGGGCGCGGGCTATGATTTCTATTTTTTCTGCGACCAGGACGATGTCTGGCTGCCCAGCAAGGTGAGCCGCGCATTGGCACTGCTGAACGCGGAGGAGGGCGCGGCACTGTACTGCTCGCGCACCCAGTATGTGGACCGTGAGCTGCAGCCCATCGGACCCTCGCCCGATTATGACCGCAGCGCCATCGGCTGGGGCAATGCGCTGGTGCAGAACATTGCGACCGGTTGCACGATAGCCCTCAACAGTGCGGCGCGCGAGCGCCTGCTGTCCCAGCGCCCGGGCTTTTGCCTGGCGCACGACTGGTGGGCCTACCTGGTGGTATCGGCCTTTGGCCGGGTGGTGTTCGACAGCGAGAGCCACATCCTCTACCGCCAGCATGGCAGCAACACCATCGGCATGCAAAAGCAGGGCCTGGCTGGCCAATGGGCGCGCGTGCAGCGCTTTTGGCGCCGGCTGCGTCAGGCAGGACCCGGCTGGATCGACCAACTGAGCGAGTTTGACCGGCTGCATGGCGCCAGCCTGCCCGATGCCCAACGCCGCCAGCTGCGCATGCTGATCCGCTCGCGCAGCAGCTGGATCACTGCGCTGCGCGCCTCCGCCCAGCACTATTACTGGCGCATGAGTGCAGTCGACACGCTGATCCTGCGCGTGCTGCTGGCGCTGCGTCTGTACTGAGGCGCGCTGTTACACGTGGACGGCGGGCAGATTTCTGGGCTGACCGCTGATGGATAATGCCCGCTGATGTCCGCCAGCCCCACCTCTCCACTCCCGCCCATCGCCTTGTCCGTGGTCAGCCATGGCCATGGCACGATGGTGCAGCAGCTGCTCGATGCCTTGGCCGTGCATGGCGCGGGCGGCGCCGGTGTCAGCCGTGTGGTGCTGACCTTGAACCTGCCCGAGCCTGCGCCCGTGGCGCCTGCCAGCGGCTGGCCTTTTGTGCTGGAGCTGCGCCACAACACGGTGCCGCAAGGTTTTTCCGCCAACCACAATGCCGCTTTGGCTGGCGCGGCCGAGCCATTGGTCTGCGTGCTCAACCCCGATGTGGACCTGCGCGGCGGCAATCCCTTTCCGGCCCTGGTGCGCGCGCTGCAGCGCCAAGGCGTGGGCCTGGCCTACCCGATGCAGGTGGATGAACATGACCAGCTGCAGGACAGCGAGCGGGAGCTGCCCACCCCCTGGTCCTTGCTGCGCCGCTATGCCGTTAAACGGCGGGAAACGCGCGCCGAGTGGGTCAATGGCGCGATGTGGCTGCTACCCACCGCAGTCTGGCAGGGCATTGGCGGGCTCAATACCGCGTACTTCATGTACTGCGAGGATGTGGAACTCTGCCTGCGCCTGCGCCTTGCGGGCTGGACCTTGGCGCGTGCCAATTGTGTGGTGGGCCATGCCGGGCAGCGGGCCAGCCACCGCCGGGCCCGCCATGCTTTGTGGCATATTCGCAGCTTGCTGCGGCTGTGGGCCTCGGCAGTTTTCTGGCGCGCCCGGGCCTTGCTCCGGCGTACTCCCACCGCAGCACTCACGATGACCGAATAATGATTTTCCTGGCAGTGGTCGCTTTTCTCTGTACGCTGATTGGCGCGGGTTTCATCGTGCGCCGCATGCGCGGCCACGCCAAACGCTATGGCAAGGATTTGCCCCAGCGCTTCCACGTCGGCCACATTCCGCGCCTGGGCGGTCTGGCCATGTTCAGCAGCCTGGTGCTGACGGTCGGCGTCGCCGGGGTGCAGAACTGGTGGGGCTACTACGGCAATGCATTGCACTGGAACCAGTGGGTGCTCTACTTCTTCATGGCCATGCTGCCCGCAGTGGCGGGCGGCATTGCCGAGGACATGACCCAGCGCATGACCGTGCGCTACCGCCTGATCCTGACCTTGCTGACCGGCTTGCTGGCCGTCTACCTGCTGGGCATGACGGTGCCGCGCATGGGCCTGGTCTGGATGGACGCGGCACTGAGTGCCGCGCCTTGGCTGGGCATGGCGCTGGCCGTGCTGGCGATTGCGGGCCTGCCGCATGCCTTCAACATCATCGATGGCTACAACGGGCTGGCCGGCATGGTGGCGGTCATCATCTGCGCAGCGCTCACCCATGTGGCGCTGCAGCTGGGCGACCGGGAACTGGCCGCCATTCTGGTGATCACCGCAGCGGCCACCCTGGGCTTCATGTTCTGGAACTACCCCATGGGCCAGCTGTTTGCCGGCGACGGCGGCGCCTATGTCTGGGGCATCGTGATCGCCTTTTGCAGCATCACCCTGGTGCAGCGCCACCCCATCGTCTCACCCTGGTTCCCGATGCTGCTGCTCATCTATCCGGTCTGGGAGACGATGTTCTCCATCTACCGCAAGCTCGCGCGGGGGGATTCGCCGGGCATGGCCGATGCGCTGCACCTGCACCAGCTGATCTACCGCCGTATCGTGCGCAGCGTGCTCGATGAAAATGCCGCACGCCGCATGCTGCGGCGCAATAACCGGACGGCTCCGTATTTGTGGGCGTTCACTTTGCTCACCGTGGTGCCGGCGGTCCTGTTCTGGCGCAACACCTATATCCTGATTGGTTTCTGCGCGCTGTTCTGTGTCTCCTACGTCGCTGCCTATCTGGTGATCGTGCGCTTCAAGCTGCCGGGCTGGATTCGCTGATCAGCAGGCAGGCGGCACTTTGGGGCACAATGCGCGTTTTGCATCTTCTCCGCTGCTGTAAAGGCCTGCAACCATGACGACTCCTTCTCTCTCCATTGCCCCGCGCGACAAGGCTGAAATTCTGGCGCAGGCACTGCCCTACATCCGCAAGTTCCATGGCAAGACCATGGTCATCAAGTACGGCGGCAACGCCATGACCGACCCCGAGCTGCAGGCCGACTTTGCCGAAGACGTGGTGCTGCTCAAGCTGGTGGGTATCAACCCTGTGGTGGTGCATGGCGGTGGCCCGCAGATCGAAAACGCACTGAAGCGCCTGGGTAAGGAAGGCAAGTTCGTGCAGGGCATGCGCGTGACCGACTCCGAAACCATGGAAGTGGTGGAATGGGTGCTGGCCGGCGAAGTGCAGCAAGACATCGTGGGCCTGATCAACCAGGCAGGCGGCAAGGCCGTGGGCTTGACCGGCCGTGACGGCGGCCTGATCCGCGCCCAAAAGCTCAAGTTGAAGGACAACAAGGATCCGTCGGTCGAGCACGATGTCGGCCAGGTCGGCGACATCCTGTCCATCGACCCGAGCGTGGTCAAGGCGCTGCAGGACGACGCCTTCATCCCCGTGGTGAGCCCGATTGGCTTCGGTGAGAACAACGAGAGCTACAACATCAATGCCGATGTGGTGGCCAGCAAGTTGGCCACCGTGCTGCAGGCCGAAAAGCTGATGCTGCTCACCAACATCCCTGGTGTGCTCGACAAGCAAGGCCAGCTGCTGACCGAATTGACCTCGCGCCAGATCGATGAACTGATCGAGGACGGCACCATCTCGGGTGGTATGCTGCCTAAATTGGCTGGCGCCATCGATGCCGCCAAGAGCGGTGTCAATGCCGTGCATATTGTCGATGGCCGCGTGCCACACGCGATGCTGCTCGAAATTTTGACCGACACAGCCTACGGAACAATGATTCGTAGTTATTGATACATTTGATTGCGTAATTGATTTGTGCATCTAGCAATGCACATGATTTTTATCATTTTTCTGCAGTTCTTTTGCAGTAAGATGTTACAGAGGGCCCAAGGTTGCGCTGGCAACCTGTGAGGCGAGTGCCTTACTTTTATCAATAAAAAATACCTGGCGGTGTTGGGAGACTGCGTCGGGTGCAGCCTCATATTCAACGCATGTCTGATCAAGAATCTTCTTTCGCCGCCGACCTCGTCGATGCGCCGCTAGAAGCCGCTAACCCGGCACCTACCCGTAAACGTCCAAAACCCGGAGAGCGTCGAATCCAGATTCTGCAGACGCTGGCGGCCATGCTGGAGCAGCCAGGCGCAGACCGCATCACCACGGCGGCACTGGCCGCGCAAATGTCGATCAGCGAGGCGGCCCTCTACCGCCACTTTGCCAGCAAGGCCCAGATGTACGAAGGCCTGATCGAGTTCATCGAGCAGTCCGTCTATAGCCTGGCCGTGCAGATCACCGGCCGCGATGTGCCCGACCCCGCCAAGACCGTGGAGCAGGGCATTGCCCAGGCCCACCGTGTCGTGGCCATGGTGCTGCAGTTTGGCGAGCGCAACCCCGGCATGGTGCGCGTGATGCTGGGCGATGCGCTGCAGTCCGAAAACCCCCGTCTGCAGCAGCGCATGCAGCAGTTCTTCGAGCGCATCGAGACCACCTTGCGCCAGTGCCTGCGCGTGGTGCCCGGCGGCGATGCATCGGCTACGCCCACCGTGGATGCCAATGTGCGCTCCAGCGTGCTGATGT